>JACCDZ011911682.1_pt1 | contig 31055 bp, 58 predicted proteins | sample 7449551 | NCBI WGS metagenome assembly JACCDZ01 (sample SAMN15323452, study PRJNA562643) | freshwater metagenome | isolation source: river surface water | place: USA:Blue River Watershed | collected 2017-08-18 | reverse complement strand
TGGGTAGGGTACATTTAATAGATGGTGATGGTATCACATTTGAAGCTAACTGTAGAGGTAATGTTGATTACTATAAGTCATTACTAAACAATAAAGTTTTTTATATTGGTAAAAAAGCCACAGTTCGCTATCAAAACAAAACACCTGACAATAATTATCGATTCCCAGTTGTAATTAATATAGACAGATATGAATACGAATAACATAGTTAACTTTGATCGAGATTTGTTTAACGATACTATTGAAAGTATAAGAAAACAAATGGAACATGATGCTAAATGTAGTAAAGCATTTAGAGTGATACTTCCAGATGATTATATTTCAGGGTATAATAATTATACTTTAACAACACAGTTATTGAAATTAGTAAAAATTGCATTTGATGATAATCATAGAGATAGTTGGATAGATTACTTCATATATGAATTGGAGTTTGGTTCTAAATATATAAAAGGATGTGTAACTGGAGAAGATGGTACTGATATAGCATTGGATTGCACTGATGGTTTGTATGACTTCTTGGTTAAAAATAAAAAAGATTTAAATTAAATTATTTAAAATGAATAAAATATTCTTAATACAACCAAGACAATCAGGTAAAACAACAAAAGCTATGTATGAATTTGTTAAAGATCCCGATAACACCATTTTTGTGACACACTGTTATGATGCGATAAAATATATTCACAATAGGATTGATGGGAAAACAAAAAACTTCACATCAGCAAATCAGTTCCATAATAATATTATTGGTAAAAGACCTAAAAACATTATTTTGGATGAATATATGCTTTTCGAAAACAAGGATAAAATATACAAAGATATAAATAGAATTCAACCTGAAAATGTTTATATATTTTCAACTTCTAATAAGGTATATAATAAGAAAATATTCGATATTGTTAAGGAAAACAAACGAACAATGTCTTACACAGATTTAATAGAAAATTGTGATAGATATGATGCAAATGAAATATATGAATTGTATTATAATTTTTTAACGGATTACGATACTATTTTAATAGATAGTGATTTTGGTGGGACTATGAAAGATAGAAGTGATATGATAGGTATTTTAGGTAAAGAACAATATGGTATACAGGTATTAAATTCTTACCTACATTAATAAAAAGATTTAAATTAAATTATTTAAAATGAAATTAATTTAGTAAGTTTGAACCATGAATAAGAATTACAAATTATCTATCGCCATTACGGTATGTAATGAGTTCATTGAGATTCAAAAACTAATGACTCAGTTATTATTCGATATGAATAATAAGTTACCTAATACTGAAATCGTAGTACTTCAAGATATGAAAGTACCTACCTCTGAATATGAGGTATTGTTGTTAAACGATATTACTAATTATTTAGATAGACTATATAATTTTGGTTTTATAAAACTACATAGGACTAAATTCAATGGTAATTTTTCTGATTTGAAAAATGAATTATTTTCATATTGCACGGGAGATTTTATACTAAATTTAGATGCTGATGAGTTATTAAGTGATAAATTACATGATAATTTATTGACAATAATTGACACTACTGATAGTGATGTGTTTTTATTTGCTAGAGAAAATAAAGTAGAAGGTATAACAAATGAATATATTAAACAGTGGGGTTGGGTTGTAGATGAACAACTTCGAATTAACTATCCTGATTGGCAGAAGCGAATGTTACGAAATAATAAAAACATCAAATGGCAAGGTTCTGTACATGAAACATTGATAGGTTTTGAAACATATTGTGTAATACCGATGAATGCAGGATTGGATATATTGCATTATAAAACAATAGATAAACAAATAAAACAGAACAATTTATACAGTGGAATTAATTAATTTTAATGGGGTAGATTATCCCAAATTTCAATCTGAGGGTAATGCATCGCAATTTGCAATACCTTATGCTAAACATTTTTGTAAAGGTTATGGAATAGATATCGGATGTAATAGAATTGAATGGGCTTTCCCAGGTGCTGATGTTGTTGATCCTTTAATTAACGATCAGGATGCTTTAAATTTCCCACAATTTGATTTAGATTATATTTTCAGTTCTCATTGTTTGGAACATATCGACGATTGGGTTCATGTAATGGATCATTGGTATAGTAGATTAAGAGTAGGTGGAGTATTATTTCTATATTTACCCGACTATTCTCAAGAATATTGGAGACCGTGGAATAATAGAAAACACGTTAATATTTTTACACCTACTATTATCGAGGATTATATGAAACATAGAGGGTATACTAACATATTTAAATCGGGTGTAGATTTAAATAATGCATTTATGGTAGTCGGTGAAAAAACAATTTAGAATGAGGGTTATATTAAATCAATACCAAGGCTTGGGCGATATTTTATTTTGTGAACCTATTGCAAGATATTATAAACATAAAGGTGCTAGTGAAATTATATGGCCTGTACTTAGTGAATTTCTTTGGTTGAAAGAATATTTACCATATATTAATTTTGTAGATAGGAATCACTTTAATATGGATTATGAAAGTACCTATTTTGGTAACATAGGCCCTAGTACTTTATATGTTCCTCTAAGATTTGCAAATCCTATATTTCGTAACCTACACCCACATGATTATTCGGATCAATATCATACAATGTTAGATAAATATCGTATGTTAAATTTACCTGAAGACATGTGGAGGAACTTAGCATGGACTAGGAATCATACACGTGAAAATGAGTTATATAATAGACTTATCCACAACCCTAATTATATATTAGTTAATAATAAATGGAGTGATGGTGTATTAAATATAGACGTAGAACATAATACTGATAGCCAAATTGTTTATATGGATAAAATAGATGGGTATACGCTATTAGATTGGGCTTACATAATTGAAAATGCTAGTAAGATATATACAGTGTCTACATCTAATTTATTTCTAATTGAAACATTAAGTATTAAGGCTACGGATGTCTATTTATATCCTCGATTACCGAGAGAAAATAATTTTGAAGGTATTATGGAATTTGTCAATAGAGATTTTAAATTAGTACTATGAAAGATGTAACATTTGCTTTAACAAGTTGTAATAGACCTGATTTACTAGAATATACTATCGATAGCTTTTTGTTATATAATACTTATCCTATTGCTAAATACATAATAATTGAAGACTCGTGTATTTGTGGTATCAATGATTATTTAAAATCTAAATATAAGCATTTGAATATCGAATGGATTGATAATGAAATTAAGTTAGGTCAAATAAAATCTATTGATAAGATGTATTCTCATATAGATACTGAGTATATATTCCATTGTGAGGAAGATTGGGTATTTACAGCAAATGGATTTATTGAAAAATCAATGGTTATTTTAGACAATCAACCGAATGTTCTTAACGTATGGTTACGAGATAGCACTGATACCAATGGTCATCCTATTGACAAAATTGACTATTACTGCGATGATGTAAAGTTCAATTTAATGAGTAAGGGATATATGGATGTATGGAATGGTTTTACATTTAATCCAGGGTTACGTAGATTGTCCGATTACAAGTTAATAGCATCATATTCTAATATTGGTCATGAGGCACATATTAGTGTAAAATATGGTAGTTTAGGATATCGTTCTGCAATATTAGGTACTAAGTATGTAGAGCATATTGGTTGGGATAGACATGTTAAAGACATACACGAGTCATGAAAAATATAGAGTTATACACAATTTGTAAAAATGAAGAAGTGATTATACTATCATTTCTAAAACATTATAGTAAAATATGTTCTAAGATTACAATATATGATAATCAGTCAACGGATAATACTTTGAGTATTATAGAGGATTTTAGAAATAAAACAAGTCGTGAAATAGTTGTAATAGAACATAACACAAATGGTCAATTACGAGACGATTTATATATAACTATAAAAAATAACTGTTGGAAAGGATCTACAGCAGATTATGTATTAATAGTTGATTGTGATGAATTTTTACAAATAAATATGTCAGAAATTGAATCTAACCCAAATGTTGATATATTTAGAACAGAAGGTTATGAGATGGTAGGTGATAGTCTTAATGTCGACGAAATCACACATGGTAAGATAGAGGATAATTACTCTAAATTAGTTATGTTTAATCCTAACACTATATCCGAAATTAACTATAGCATAGGTGCTCACAAAAGTACTCCATACCGAAAAGATAATAACGATGTTGTATATTCAGATAAGTGCTATAAATTATTTCATTACAAATACATACAATTGGATTATGTGGTACGTAAATATCATGAGAATAATAAGAGCCTAAGTGAATATAACAAAGGTAATGGATTTGGAATACAGTATACGTGGGATATATCAAAGATAACAGAATATTATATTAATTTAACACAACATTCACTTAAACTAAAATAAATAAACATGGCACATTTAGAGCAAAAACAATTTTTCGAAAAAGTTAAAAATATTAAACCTGAACATTTTAGAAATGTTAGAGTATTAGACATTGGTTCACTAGATATTAATGGTAATTTAAGATCGGAGTTTCAAAACTCAATTTATGTAGGAGTGGATGTATACCATGGTCGTAATGTAGATGTTGTAGGTAAAGGGCATGAGGTTAAATTTGATTATTTATTTGATACAGTCATATCAGCAGAATGTTTTGAGCATGATATGTTTTATAACTTAACTATTAAAAACATGTACGACCATTTAAGAAGTGGTGGGTTATTCGCATTCACATGTGCTAGTACAGGAAGACCTGAGCATGGTACTAGAAGAAGTAAACCTGAAGATGCACCATTACTAACTAGTATGGGAACTGAGTGGTCGGACTATTATAAAAACTTAACTGAGGAAGATATTAGAGAAGTAATTGATGTAGATGCTTTGTTCTCTGAATATCATTTCGAATATAACGATGTAGCTAAAGATTTATACTTCTATGGTATCAAACGCTAAGACAGCAATACTATTACATTTATATTATCAAGATTTATGGGTTGAATTCAAACAGTATATTCAACCCATTTTATCGAATGACGTTGATTTATATGTAACAGTTAATGAAAATAATGAGTACACTGAAGATATAAAATTATATGCGAAAGAGGTATTATTGGTTGCTAATAAAGGTATGGATTTTGGACCTTTTATCTTAATGTATGATAAGGTTAAAGATTTAAATTATGATTTTGTTATTAAATTACATGGTAAGAAATCATTACATACACCAGGTTTTGGAGAATATTGGAGAAAGAACTTAATAAATTCTATGTTACAAACTACTGAAAAGTTTAATCGTATTGTGGAGTTTATGACATTAGATAGAGACATCCTTATGGCATCCTCAGCAGAGTTTTATCATGATACTGTTAGAGAAGCTTATAACCATCCTAATAGACTTGCAGCACTACCTTATATTAATAAGGTTAGAGAGTATTTAAAAGTAGCAGACCATGGTTGTTTTTTTGCTGGTTCAATGTTTATAGTTTCGACTAAGTACTTAAAGCAATTATTCAATAATGTTGATTTAAATGTGTTATACAATCAATTTGAAGATGGATATTTGATGGATTCTTTTGCACACGGTATGGAAAGAGTGATTGGATATGGAGTAATGACATATAACGGTAAATATTTAACATTATGATAGTATATTATAGAGTAAGTAATAATGGGTACAACAAGTCTAAATTAGACTATGCCACTAAGGTGTACTGCTTAAATAATGCATTAAAACAATTTTATAACAATACAAATACATTTAATATAGTCGCAGATAATGTAACAGATAAAGATTTGATTTCAGATTTAAAGGATCTAGAAATACAAGGTATTAATGTAGAATATACTTCTTTAAATAATGGAGCTTCGTTTAGGTATATTTTAGATAAAGCGTTGTTGTTGGACGACGATGAATATGTATATTTCTTAGAAGATGATTATATACATTTAGACGGGTCGGATAAAATTATAAAGGAAGGCTTGGAGCGTTCTGATTATGTATCTTTGTACGATCATCCTGACAAATATATCGATGGTAATAGAGGGGGTAATCCTTTTGTAGAAGGTGGAGGTGAAATAACGAGAGTTATATTGACTGGATTATCGCATTGGAAGCTTACTAATTCTACAACAATGACATTTGCATGTAAAGTAAGTACATTAAAAGACGATAGCGAGTTATGGAGGGAATGCGTATCAGAATCATATCCTAAAGATTTTGCAACCTTTATGAAATTAAGAGAAAAAAATAAAACTTTAATAACACCGATACCTTCTATGTCTACACACTGTGAGAATAATTGGTTAGCACCTTTAAGAAATTGGAGAAATGATTAGTATAATTATACCAACATACGACTCAGTAGAGGCGTTGGATTTATGTTTAGAGAGTATATATGAGACTTCGTATTATGATTCAAACCAAATCATAGTTGTTATCGATGGTAATGGTGCATTATATGTAGATTTAATTGCAAAGTATAGAAATCGTAAAGGTTTTAATTTTTTAGAATTTGATGAGAACAGAGGTCTAGCAGATGCTACTAATTATGGTGTTAGTTGTGCTGAATACAATGCCATTTTGATAGTAAATGATGATAATGTATTTAGTCCTGATTGGGATAAATATCTTTATGGGAAATATCAACCTAATTGGGTAATATCACCTAACCAAGTTGAACCTTATGAAAGTATGTTTAAAGATTTTGTAATTAAAGATTTCGGGAGAAGCATAGCAGATTTCAAAAAATCAGAATTTTATGAATTTTGTAAAGATACTTATAAAGACAATATCGAATTTAGAGGATCAACATTACCAATTTTCATGGATAAAAAAGACTTTCTTAAAATTGGGGGATGGGACAATCAGTATCCTAAAAATGGTGTAGTTGCTGACTGGGATTTCTTTTTAAAATGTTCTTTGAATGGGTATAATACTATACGTCATATGGGGGTTAAGTTTTATCATTTTGTGTCATTGAGTACAAATGTTACAGATGCTCAAAAACAAAAAAGACAAGCAAGTGAAATACAAGGACACCAATATGCTAAGTATAAATGGGGTTCGTACATTAAACACAATCCTGATAACAATAAGAAATATCTATGAAATTAGGGGTGACTTACAATTTATACGATGGTATTGAATTATTAGAACATTCAATAAATTCAATTAAATCTAATGTAGACTACATAAACGTCGTTTATCAGATTGTTTCTAATTATGGTTATGAAATGTCAGCATCTGAGATAAAGATAGTCACAGACAAATTGTATAGTATACCTAATATCGATAGTATCATATTATATCATCCGTCACTAGATAAACCTCCTGTATTCAACGAATTAATGAAACGTAATAGAGGGTTGGACGATTTGAAGTGTAAGGGTTTGACACATTATATGTTAATGGATGTTGATGAACTATATGATCAAAATAAATTTTCTAAAGTATGTAAAGATATTGAAGATAATGATTATGAAAATACTTATTGTCATATCAATGATTATTATTGTACTAGTGAATATTTATTAGAAAAAGATAATAGTTTTGTTGTTAACTTTATAAACAAATTAAGTTATGATAGTAGCGTTGAGCATTTTTCTTTGTGTAACTATATTACCGATTCTACTCGTAGACCAAAAATAAAAGATTTTAGTAAGTCTAAGAAGTATTCACGTTTGGATATTGAAATGGATCATATGAGTTTTGTTAGGAGTAACATAAAAGATAAGTTTAAAAACAACACTGTATTAGGTAATGTCACATTTATCGGTGATATTATGAATGATTTTGATTTCGATAGTTATAATAATAAATTAATACCTGAGAAGTTTATATTACCTAATATTTTAGAAAGAAGTATATATAGATTAGAAATTGACGAATATAAAATTAAATTTTAAACATGGCAAAGAAAAAATTGAAAACTGCATTCGAGCCTCTTGTTTTTGAGATGAAAGAAAACGGGATTACGGATATTAAAGCACGACATTTAGAGTTGTATAAGTCGGCAATATTTGGTGTTAATCACGCTATTGAAAACAATCTAGATACTGTACATGTACATACTTTAGTACCGCAAGGTTTAGACGTTTATATAGATAAGGATAACTATAGAACGATGTTAGATAATCTGTTGAAGTATTATATTAATATTGAAGATTATGAAATGTGTAATGTAGTAACAGATGTTATAAATAAATTAAAATAATTATGGGGAGTGTGATAGAAAATTTATACAGGGATATATTCGGTACTACGTTTAGATTCCAACAGACTGATTCTAAAGAGTTATTGGATGAATCTCTACAAACATTAAAAGATGTTGCTGAAAAAGAATTGATTTGTAATCTTATCGAGGTGTGGTTGAAGAAACACAACGATCAGGAGGAATTATACGATAAGACAGGTATTGATTTAGTGAATTACAATGAAGACTTTTATTTTGTATTTAGGACTGTAGTGTTAATGCATTTTAAAAGTGAACAGATTGTAGAATTAGTACAGTGGTATTGTACAGATAGGAATGAAAAGAATGAAGACGGTAGTTTACAAAATATGTATAATGAAAACGATGAGGTTATAGATATTAGTACTGTTGAAAAGTTCTATGAGTATATGACTTATTTAAATACATTCCAGGTGATTAATTTACAAACTCTAGAAGATAACGAAGACGAAGATTTAGATGAAAACGATGGAGACGACGAATAGAATATGTATTAAGTGTGGTTCAGATATACCACCTAAACGATTAGAGATATTACCGAGTACTAAGACATGTGTAAAGTGTAGTGATGTACAACCAAAGCGAGGCGAAGTTATAACGAAAGGTTATGGCGATCATACATGGAATGAGACTATTATATTTGATAGTGCTGATGATGAAAGTTTAAAACGTAGTAAATATGAATTTACTGATAAGATTGATTCTATTATTACAATAGATGATAATTACGAAGAAGAGTTAGAAGATACATATGATGGCGAAGAAGAAGAAAAAGACATACACGAAATCGGTACTATCGAAGATGACAGCGAGGTCGAGGAATAAGTTCCAGCCTCAATTAATAAACGAATACAATGTAATAAAGAAAGAGTCTAAGAGACGTGTTGTAGGATTTGAGGAACTGAAAGATGTATATTTACCGCATGCAAGTAATAGAACCCATCTTCAAGATTTATTGCAAATAAGTAAACATACGTTTGTAAGTCGATACTCATCGATGATGGTTGAAGAAGAGGGGATTAGTGTTTTGCAATGGGTTAAGGATTATTTTAAAGATGTCGGAGTGCGACAAAGACCTAAAGAAGAGGTTAAGATAATTAGAGAACTAGATGTCGCATATAGTGCATACGACATTATTACAGGTATAGTCAGACCTAATGTATATAATTATAACGATATTGCGGATAGTTTAATAAAAGAAAATTTATTACCCGATTGTTGCAATAGATGTGGTTTTAATAATAGACGTATTGCTAATTATAAAGTACCTCTGATATTAATAAATAATAATGATGAAGCAAACAATTTCACATTAAAAAATTTAGAATTAATATGTTATAACTGTTATTATATTGAAGTTGGTGATATATTTAAAGATAGTAGGGCACATGAAGATTTGAGTAGGGATTTAGGTCGTGTGAGTCTATTGAAACAAGACTTAAATTATGATAAGTTTGTTGATATCGATACGTATCACATTGAGCGTTTATCTAAACTAGGAGTTATTGATAATATTGACCAATTACCTAAGAAGAAAAAAGATGACGACGATCCTTATAATTTAGTTTCTTATAAATTTTAAAAACATGGGTAGAAGTAAAAAAAGTAAAGACGAATTATTAAACGATATACGAGAAGAAGGTTATAGGAAAGCTAAATCTAAACGATTAGATAAAATTGCTACGGATATGCTTAAAGCGGATGATGAAAGTAAGCAATGGCAAAAGTATAAGATGAAGGGTAAGTTTTTAGATTTGTTTTGAATGAGTAATAGAATTTATGTAAATACCGCATGTGAAATAGATAGCCGACTTGAACAAAACGATAGAGAGTTGGCTATTGCTATTACTAACTCTATACTTAAATCAATTAGACATCAACGAGACACAGTGCATTTGGTTGAGGTATATGTAGACTCCGATAGGACTACGTACGATATTGAAGTAGATAGAAAAGACTGCTTGCAAATTTTAAAACAGAATCTAGAATTGTTCATAAGTTTGGAAGAATATGAACGATGTATAGGTATAAATGATGGTATTTCAAAATTAGAATTAGAAAATTCAAATTAAAATTATTTAATTAGTCCATAATTTATTACTTTTGGATTATTAAAATTAAACAAAAATGGTAGTAAAAGATTTAGATAGTTCTTACGACATCGCACAACAATTAATTTCAGCAGGTGATTTTGAAAATGCTACAATAGTTTTAGATAATATGTTGTTGTTTTTAGCAAATAGGAGTTCAAAAGGAGTTGAACGTATTCAAGGGACTAGGATTGATATTTGGAAAGAAAGAGTGTGGTTCTTATTGGAAACTAACAACTTGATTAACTGTAATTAATTACATAGTTTAATATTTATAATAAAATCATGGCTAACTATAAAAATTACATATATAAATTATCAACGGGTATTACAGGTAGTTCGGGTAACATTGATGTATCTAACATTAACAACGTTATAAATTTTTATTCCACATTAACTGGCAGTGCACAAGTACTCTATTTTGTAGAGGATAAATATTCAGGGTCATACCAAAATAAATCATATACATATACAATATATGCAAATAATGGTTCTGTATTGACTGTTACTGGTTCTAACACATTTGAGATTGAAAAGTCTTATATGGATAATAATACAGCTTCTATATATGCTATAGTAGAAGGTAACCATACTAATGTATATACTTATAATCATCATATAGTACCATCGGGGTCTGCATATGAAGTAAATTCATTTTGGATAGAGACTAAGAAATATGATTTACTATTGTCACAATCTATTGCAAGTCCTGAGATAAGTAGATCTATGTATATTTAATTTAAAACACATGCAAAAAATAGTTTCGTTAAAGCATTTCGGTAAGATGTTACATAGCATCGAGCCTTCATTGGTACAGTCATTAATTAATTTACGATCACGTAACGTACAATCTGATGAATTACTCATTGCTTTAGATAATAAGTTACATGATAGTTTGACATTACTGAACAAGCACTATCACAAGAATTATACAACATTGTATAAGTCATACTGTGAGTTACAAGTAAAATTATCCAACGGTATAATTGTAAAGTCCTCGTATCGATTTGAAGATAGTTTAGGTAATAGATGTAAGGATAAACCGAGATACATCACTTTTAGGTTTGCAATTAAATTACATGAATCTGTTGAGGGTTTAACTGTAGGTAAGCATCGAGTATACACACGTCGTTTTAAAATCTAAATTGAATAGTTTTGAGTGAGTTACATAACCAATACATGTCATTCTACAGTTATTTAGAATGTAATGTAGAAGATTTAGATATGGGTAAAACCCATCTACAAACAGCTTCAGAGATATTGTTTCATGTCCAATATGGATGTACAGTAGAAGAAGCGTACCAAGTACTAGTTGATTTTTACACCGCCTTGGATAACGATATAGCCTTAAAAAGGTTAGATGAATTCGCATGTGAGTTCCTATTATTTCAAATTAAAGAGTTGTTAGAGAATGAAATTTAAAAAATTAACAAATACGCAGATCAGTCGTATTCAAGAAGTCTATAATAGTAATGAAGGTCCGTGGGAAAAACGAGCTGCGATGCTCGGTGAAGAGATAGGTGTTAGTGAAAGAACCATACGTAAATGGTGTTCATCTAAATTAGGATTAAAAAATAAGATTACTAAAGATCCTGAAGTGTTGGATATTGCTAAGGTTAGGAAACATGATAGTAACAAAAAGATATTTTTAGTATCTTGGGCACAAAATGCTACGCCTGTACATAGAGGGTTATATAAAAATATGTGTGCATATGCCGAGGCTATTGATGCTGAGATATTAATTATACCTGGTCGTTATCATAATCCTACTTCTATTTTCACAAAGGGTGACAAAGATAACGAGTGGTGGTCTAAAGAATTGATACCACATTTGACTTTAAATAGACATAACTTAAATCGTAGAATTAGTATATTATCTGATGTTAAGATACAACCTACGTGTGCTAACCCGTTACAAGGATTGGAGGGTATGACAGGAGAATACACATCTATTGTGGGGCATCCTAGATTTGAGCTTAGAACAGTACCTACAATGGAAGGATGTCCACCCAAATTCTTATTTACAACAGGATGTATAACTCAAAAGAATTACACTGACTCTAAAGCTGGACATAAAGGAGCATTCCACCATAGTTTAGGATTCGCTATAGTAGAAATTAAGGACGACGAGGTATATTTTTTTAGACAAGTTAGTGCTAACAATAAAGGCGAGTTCATAGATTTAGATAACCATGTTAAAGAAGGTGTTGTCGAAAAGGAAAATAATATAGAGGCTTGTATCTTAGGTGATATACATGTAGCTCATGTAAATCATGATATTATAGATTTAACATTGTATCAATTATTTAAACAAGTTAGACCAAACAAAGTTTTTCTTCACGATGTGATGGATTCTAGGTCTGTAAGTCATCATAATCTAAATGATCCGTTTGAATTACATAAACAAGAATTAGAAGGAGTTAATTGTTTACAGACAGAAATAGATGAATTAATTGTATTTTTACAACAATTCGAACATTATGAGACTTACATTGTCAAGAGTAATCATGATGAACATATCGATAAGTTTTTAAGGATTACGGATTGGCGTAAGATGAGTACATTGAAGAATGCATTACCTTACATGGAGTATGCAACAGCTACGTTAAAAGGGGAAGCTCCGAATGGTATCGTACCTTATGTTATTAATAAACACTATCCTAAATTTAAATGTTTAGGTCACAATGATTCTGTAAAGGTCAAAGATTATTTATGTAGTGTACATGGTCATGTTGGAGCTAATGGTAGTAGAGGTAGTATCATGCAATATAGTAAATTATCAACAAAGATTATCACAGGGCATTCACATACTATTTCAAGAATAGGTGGTGCTGCATCTGTAGGTACATCTACACATTTAAGAGTAGGGTACAACATAGGTGCTTCGGCATGGGTAAATGCACATGGTATTATCAACAAACTTGGTAAATTCCAACATATAGTTATTTTTGAAACTAAGGATGGTTATGAATATACTACATTGAAATGAGATTAGTTCACGTTAAAGACAATATTCCACTTATCGCTTTTGAAATCGGAATACCTTTGAAGATGATTTCGAAAGTTGACAAAGAAGTAGTTAGTAAAATATTTCTGCAATTACCAAAATTATAGTTTGTGAAGAAAATAGTTTATGATATCGAGGTTTTACCTAATTTATTTTTAGCAGTATTTATAGATTTGGAAACCGATAAAGAAGTTGTATGTGAGATAAGTAATCGTAAGAATGATATTAAATTACTATTAAAGATTTTAAAGAACTATACATTAATTGGTTACAATAACCATCACTATGATGATGTTGTATGTTCTTATATAATGAATACACCTGTTAAAAAACTTACTAATTATAATATCTATAGGATATCAAAAGCTATTATAAACAATGAGAAAGAGATTTATTCTAAGTATACTAACAATAAGAAAATAGATAGTATTGATTTGATGACAATGTTAGCATCTTCAGCATTACGTGTATCTTTAAAACATTTACAAGTTATAACGCAATGGGAAAAAGTTCAAGAGTTTGAGGTTGATTGGGATAGTGAGTTAGATGAGAGTCAGTTTGATGAGTGTATTGAATATTGTAAGAATGATGTAAGAAGTACTAAACATGTATGTACTTTAAAAAGTAAAGACTTTGCTAACAGAGAGCGTATTAACACACTTAGTAAAGAAGATACTAGAAGTATGGATGGTGTTAACATCGGTGTCTCATTATTGATGCAAGAGTACTCACAGAAAACAGGTCATGATAAGTTTACAGAACGTGGTATATTTAGAAATGTAAGACCTGCTACAATGCCTAATTACTATACATATATAGATATGGGTAATTTGGAATTTAAGGATTGTATATTTCCTAATATAGAATTTAAAACACCTCATTTTCAGAAAGTATTAAAGTCATATCAAGACATGACTTTTGAGCATTTTAACAAATTGCCTAAGATTCGTAAATATGTACATAGATTAATTCATCCTAAAGGATTAGTATGTAACTATGGTGTAGGTGGTACACATGCTGATAGGGGTAAATCTGAGATTATAACACCTCCTGAAGGTTGGGTGTTTACTTCTGTCGATGTAAACTCATTTTATCCTTCGATTATCGATAAGTATAATTTATGCCCACCTCATTTAAAAATGGAATGGAATGAAATCTATTCCAACAAACGTGAAGAACGTATTAAAGCAAAATTCGCAGGAGATGAGTTTACTGCTGAATTAAATAAGCTATCATTAAATGCGGTATTTGGTCAGTTGAATTCTATATTCTCTCCTGTATACTCTCCAAAGTCTTTCTATCAAGTGACAATCAATGGTCAGTTGTTATTGTCTATGCTAATGGAAAGGTTTATTATGGCTGGGTTTACACCAATATCAATGAACACTGACTCAGTGGAGATATTATATCCTCGTGATAAGCAAGATGAATTTGAAGCTATTAAACAACAATGGGAGATAGATACAAAAATGACTTTAGATCAGGAGTATTACACTAAAATGATACGTCGAGACATTAATAGTTATATGGCCATCAAATGTGATATAGATGGTAATTTGAAATATAAAAATAATGTATTACAAGTTAAGAAAAAAGGTTTCTTTGAAGAAGAACTTAATCTTTTAAAAGGTTATCGTTACCCTGTTGTTAAGAAAGCATTGTTTGAATATTTCGTCAATGGTAAGAGTGTGGATGAATATATTAGAAACCACGACAATATTTACGATTTTTGCATAAGTGTTAAAATGGGTAAATCGAATGTAACAGGAAGACCTTACAAAGCTATTTTGAATAATACAATACTTAATAAGACAAATCGATTCTATGCATCTTCAAAAGGTTCGCATATGTATAAGACCTGTGATTTTGTAACAATGGAGCACGTCTTAAAAGATAGTCCTATACAATTATTCAATGACTATGTATATAAAGATGATTACGAAATTAATTACAGTTATTACATAAAAGAATGTAAAAGTATTATAAATATTATTGAGCCTAGTATGGTAAGTTTGTTTTAAAATATTTGGATTTTATATTAAAAATTATTACATTTGTGGAAATTAAACATTATATACAATGGGATTTATATACACATCAAAGAAATTATTAATTAATGCCAGTAACACATTCAAACCTAAGGTTACATTTACTAAGAATGAAGAGAAATTAAAAGCTTTAATTATCAAACTGTTAGCATCGGAAGATTTAAGTTTTTATTTAACGGAAGGTAATAATTCTATTATGTTAGAAAGTAAAGTCAATAAGTTTATGTGTATTATTACAGTTGATAAGATACAATTATCTACAGGGGATGCTTACTGTGACATTATTGTCACCGATAAATTCTTGCAAGTAATAGTAGACTTGATTAAAAAGAATTCGTATAGACACTATACCGCTGTTGAGCAGATGTTGTCTAAAAAAGAAAGTGATATTTTAGATAAAATGTTAAAATCGATAAATGTATAATCCTAGTTTATTAAAAGTTACAAAACGAAGTAATGGTGGTATAGAAAGAGTTCCGTATGGATTCGATTATATTACCTATAAGTCATTTTCATGTATGTCTGCATCTAATGTGCAAATGCCATATGTTGTCACTATTACATACGATCATGATAGTGAGGTTGAATTATTCTTACCCTCATTGCATCAATACTTACAAAGTTATACAGAAGTTGTATTAGGCAATCGTAAAGATACTATTGCAAAAGTTGGTAAGGAGTTCATACTGGCAGATGTCGAACGTGTGTTGGGTAAGGAGGCTAATGTCAATGTGAAGTTGTATACATGTTTTAAACAATTTCCTAGGAACGTTGTATTCCATAACGTATCGAGTATGGTAAATCAATTCTATTTTGATAAGAATAAGGTTACCGATTCCTTTTGTTCTAATGACGTTGAATATATCCAACGCATGTTAATTGATAATTATTGCCACAAGGATTATTATACTAAAGAATACAAAAAAGGTTTTTTACATATAAGGTTATTTAAAGGTAAGGAAGTTGATTATGAACATTTGTATTACTATGTTAGACAATTCGTAGGTAAAGAAATGACTACCTCTGATGTATTAGACACTATATATCACAAAATGGCACAAGCAACTGAAAGCGAACATGTATATGTAGATGTTATGTATAACACTTCAGATAACTGTGAAGTTGTTAAGTTCAGAACAAATAACCCTAAGCAACTAGATAAAAGTATGCGTAAAATTGCTAGAGTTGTAAATCATAAAAAGTACTTTAGACTGTAATTGAAATTTTAACTTGGTTAATATTTATAATAAAAAAATAAATGTTAGCTAAGTTAAATAGTATATTACCCCCACATGTTGTAGCTGAATTACAAGGACTTAATATTACGAGTAATTTAGAATTAGCTCATTTTTTAGCACAGTGTGATCATGAGTCAACAGGGTTTAAATACACTGTCGAGAACCTTAATTATTCAGCAGATCGATTAAAAGAGGTATTCCCTAAATATTTAAAGGGTAAATTAGTTGAGTTTTATGCTAGGAATCCAGAACGAACAGGTAATTTAGTATATGCCAGTCGTATAGGTAATGGTGATGAGAAAAGTGGGGACGGGTATAAATATAGAGGTAGAGGATATATCCAATTAACGGGCCGATCCAATTACACTGAGTTTGCTAAATATATGAAGGATATGTCTATAGTAGACAATCCTGATTTAGTTTCTACTAAATATGCTTTAGTGAGTGCTTATTGGTTTTGGACTAAAAATGGTATTAATACTATTGCAAAGAAAGGTTCTAGTCAGGATGTAATTAATGAAGTTACTAGAAAAGTTAACGGAGGGTTGATTGGAATACAACACAGAACTGAAATGTTTAAAAAATACTATGGGATTCTTAAATAAACTATTGGACTTTATAAAGTCACTGTTGAGTGGACATGCAGGTAGCCACTCTAGTAAAAGATTTGTAGGTATAGTTGGTGCATTTATATTGTACTCTGTATTGGTATATAATGCTATTATGAAGGTGGATTTACAATTGAATACCACATTGGTGGATTCTATTACATATGTAGTTATAGCGGCATTGGGATCAACGGCTGTAGAAAGATTTGCAAAAAAAGAGGAGAAATAAAATGGGGTTGAGGGGTATTATAAATAATGCTGTGCGTAATTATCTTAACGAACAGATGCTACATAAAAAATATATTGCTAGAAAAAGTAATCATATTGAAGACGATATAAAACGAAATTGGTCGTCTTGGAATTTTGGAGAAGAGGGTTTTAAAGGTACATATGACGAATTAGAAAATTATTTAAAATCGGCAACTGAAGACAGACCTATTTGGATATCAGGGTTTGATATTTATCCTGATCAAATTAGAGATTTTGAATTTGGTGAGTTGTATCCAAATTATTGGGTTGCTATCGACAATGTTAATGCTAGAGGTGGGTTATCGGGTATATTATTAAAGTCAAATTCTCTAAAAGATGCTATTGTCGAAGCACATAGAAGGACTGACTATTTTGGTGACGGTGTAGCATTTGATGTAAATAATTATATCTTAGTTTATTCCAAAGATAATATTCATATATTTGAAGAAAAATAATATTTAAAAATAAATATTGATATGTATTAGGAAATATGAAACCTAATCGTTATTTTTACGTATTAATTAATATAAACACTAAACATAAATCGTTATGGAAAACTTAATTAATCCGTTAGATCCTCTACATTATTGTATACTATTTATATGTATTATATACATAACTATTAAAATAGTGAAAATTCTAATACATTTTGAACATAAGGATTTTAGTACTTTAGATACTATTATAGGACTTATTAGTGTCACATGTACTTTTTATGTAGTTTACAATCATAGTGTTTATGGATTCTAAAATAAAGGTTTTAGTTGAGAAGGTTGATAGTGATAACTACAACTTATCTGATGTTAATACGAATGAGTTATTGTATAGTATCAATGTACTTAATATAGATGAAGACGAATTATCGTTAGAATCCTTAGAGGTATTAAAGATATTACAAAAAATAAATAAAGGTGTCTTAGAGATAAATTTAACTGATTTAATATTATTCACTAAATAGTTACGACAATGGATATAGTAAAGAAATATGTGGTTTATAAATTAAACGACGTGATGGGAAGTGATAAACACTTAGCGTTAGAACAAGTAAAGTTCAAAGGTTGGGTTAGTAATTACTTTGATACCGAGGAAGAAGCTATACAAGCATTAATAGACGATGAAAAACATTACCAAGACTACGTAATATTAAGACAAGTACGTATATCAGATTATTAACAACATTCACTAAATTATAATGTTATTAGAGCATTGGCAAAATAATGAAACTAAGAGTAGATTGCTATTAAGAGAAATAGGTCAATTAGTAATCCCGTATACACGTAAATTCAATTTTAAACATGGGGATGGGTCTATTGAAACTGTGTTCAAAGATGACATGTCTAATAGCATAGACATCATATTTCACCAACACTGGGGTAGTAATGTCTATAGGTACGAAGTTGAGTTTACTGTGAATGGTGATTCGATGCAGAATTTTAAAACAACTACCTCACATTTCTTTAAAATTATTTCAACAGTTATTTACAGTATTAATAGTTTTATTGATATTTACGATCCTGATGCTTTAATTGTAGATGGCTTTAATAAATGGGATAACCGTGGCCAAAAAAATAAAATTTGGTTAGAGTACGCTAAAATGAACATTAAAAATAACGATTATCAAATTGGTCAATTAAGTAATGGTTTTGAAATAAGAAAATTATAAATTAACAATATCTAGTAGTTATGGAATTCAATAGAGAAACATTCAGAAAGGCTTTAGAGGCTAATCGAATAATAAAATATGAGAGACACTTTGAGGCTGTTGTAAAATCTTATTTAGAGATTGAAAAACAACAAGCTCAGAGTATGTCAAATAAAGAAGAAATAGATTATACACCATCTGTTCCTACAATACCTGAATTTGGTTCTCTTGAATGGATTAAGTGTTGTGAACAATTATTTGGTGGTAAACATAATGCTCAATAATTTAACTAGTATAATAAATTATGAATTATATTGATGAAGTAAAAAATATTGCCGATGGAATGATTGGTATAGGTGGAATACCAAATAATAGGGAATTTTATGAAGAATTTAACTCTAGAGTGCAATTAAAATTAGGTATAAAAAATCAATGTGAATGGAATCATGTTGATATGGGTATGTTTGGATTTAATGACTACGTTTGGAAAACTTCTTGTGGGATAGAATATGATTCTGACAAAACACCCAAATATAAATTCTGTCCAAACTGTGGGTGTACAGTCTCTTAAAATCATACCCTTTCAATTTACAAGATGTTCCATAGCACATCTATTAACACGAGATGGTTTGTTTAGTTATGTAAATAATATATAAACTACTAAATTACAGATAATATGTCAAAAGAAAACGAAACTAAGTCATTGAAGCAACTTACTAGTTGTTTTCTCGAAGTGATTGATAAATTACCACATAGCCAAAGCCGTGTACCTTACACATATCATCACGATTATTTAAGGCAACATTCTATATTTCACAGTCAAATGTCAAGAAGTGAAGTAGCTTCATCGCACACAGCAGATGATTCTGAATTGTATGCAGTTGCGTTAGTACAATTGCTAAATGAAGTAGGTGCTGATGCAATTCGTCATATAAATTCACACGATGTTTTGATTTGTAAAAAAGCAATAGAGATTACAGATACTGCGTTGATTCGATACAATGGTAGGTAACTGTTTGTAGTTATGCCCAGTTGGGCAAATTGAAACATGAATATTATTATGAAAGAAAAAGTAGCAAATTATTTGAAAAAATTAAATATTGGTAAAACACCAACGCAAATATTTATTTGTTGTTATAGTTTAGTTAAATTATTGTTTTACAATTAAAAAAATATAAATATGAAAAAAAATGTTAAAAAAACAGATGGAGAAATTAGTGATGAAATTAAACAAGCACTTTTTGATGAAATAAATAACACAATAAATGATGAAATAATTAAATCATTGAAAACTGGTAAGAAAAGTGATTGTTTAATCCCTATGAAAAAATCAAAACAATAATTTAATTAATTATAACGTTTTATTTATGGAACAACCAGTAGATTTAGAATTAGCAAAAAGACTTAAAGAAGAAGGATATTCAATTTTCTTTCCATGTAACCAAGATATTGCTTCACCAAATGGTGGTGCTGAATATATAAAATCATCGTATTTATTATGGTTCATCTTTTTACCATTTTTGGTATTTTTCAAACCACTTGGTGAAAACGGTAAATCACGGTCTTGCCAAAAATATTCACATGGTTTTGAATATCCTTCTTCTGTTGTAATAAAGTTGGGTGATTCTGAAAATGTTGTATAACGGTCGCAGATATGGCAATGTAATTTTACGGATTTGAAATACAAACTTAATAACTAATGTTATGAATAGAGATGAACTTAACAAATTATTTGATGAGCACTTTAAAGACGATTGCGATGAAGTGCTAGATGCACGCAACGAGATCGTTGGATATGCAGAAAAGGTAGTAAAATCATTTAATTTAAAATCTTCTAAAAATCTTATACATATGGAAAAAGAATATACAAAAGAAGATCTCAAAGGTGATTGCCAATACTGTAAACATATAATAGACCGTGGTACTTACGGAGGTAAGTGTGTAAATGATGATGGTTTTTGTTCAGATGGCAGGATAAACTGGGAATGGAATGGTAATTTACCATATTACGATTATATAAATTTTAGTAATGATGATTGGCTGAATAACAAAAACCTATAAAATTTTTATCTCAATCATAACGTTTACAAATATAAACTGTTGGACACGACTTAAATTAAATAATATGAAAGAATTTAAAAAAGAAGATTTAGAATTTTATTTACCTGATACATTTAAAGGATTAAGTAAATATTATTTACTTGAATGTATTTTTAATGATGAAATACAGAAAAATTGGAATCCCAATGTTGGGGATATTATTATTGGGTTTACAGGCAATATTTTTGTAATTGGCGTTAAAGAAACATTACACAAAAGTATTGGTGGAACAAGATATTATTTTGGCGGTGGTTCTTGTAATAGAGATGGCGGTAATATATTAGACAGTACATTTTGTTATACTGCAAATGAATCTGGTAAGTTTTACCACCCATTAAAAGGTGAAATTCAAAATCTTTATCACTCATCAATTAGAGATTTTAGATATGTTCCTTATCCACACGAAAGGTAGTATTGGTGCTAACGGTTGGGTGTATGAGAAGGTTTGCTTGTAGAAACTTTCAAATTTATCACAACTGCTGATGGCAAACTTTCTTATACACCGTGTTAGCAGTAGTACGGTAATTAACCACAAATACTCATTCGGAGAACTGAACATTTTTCTTTTCTTTTTTGTGCGGTGGCAAAAATATTAAAATAAAATTATGACAATAGATTTAAGATACGGAGATACGATAGAACAAATGAAGTTGATACCTGATAAAAGTATTGACTTTATTTGTTGTGATTTACCTTACGGAATGACTGCTCCAAAATGGGATGAACATATTGATATGAATGAACTTTGGAAGCAATACAATCGAATAATTAAGAAAAATGGAACGATTGCTTTATTTGCATCACAACCATTTACAACAAAGATAATTTCAAGTAATGAAAAGGATTTTAGATATTGTTGGTATTGGTTGAAAAATCAAGGTACTAATTTCTTTCACGCTAAACGAATGCCTATTAGAAAGATTGAAGAAATATGTATTTTCAAAAAAGGTAAATACTATCCACAAATAACTGATGGACATATACCAACTAATAGTGCGAAAGGATGTAGTAACGGTAAAGCATATCACGGAACAAATACAAGAGATTATGAAGGTGGTAAAACAACAAGATTTCCAACTAATATTTTAGAGTTTAAATGTGTGGATAATTACAGTAGATTGCATAGTTCTGAAAAACCTGTTGATTTATTGGAATATCTAATTAAAACCTACACCGATGAAAATGATGTTGTTTTAGATAATACTATGGGTAGTTGCTCAACTGGAATTTCCTGTATAAATACTGATAGGAACTTTATTGGCATTGAAAAAGAATTAGAACATTTTACCAATTCAAAAAAGAGGGTGGAAGAAAAAAGAAAAGAAAAAGAATTTAACGTAGTAACTTCATTCGTAGATGGAATGTAGTATTACTGCTAACTATAAAATATACGCAAGTATAGCTTAACTTAAATATTATCAATGTGTTAAATAAGGAAATTATAAAGATTTAAAATAAATTTTAATAAATATTAGGAAATGTGATGACAATCCTATATCGTTGTATCAATAATTAAATAAAACAATAACTAAAAACACTAAATTACAATTATGGAAAATGTTACGATCAATGAATTAACTCCTGAACAATTAGCTTCTTTAGAAGCAAAGAAAGAGTACTTTATCAATCTCTTTTTAAACGATGCTAAAATCAATAAAGAGAAAGCAGAAAGCGTAATCAAATTTGTTTATGAACTAATTGATTTACCAATGCCTAAAGTACATTATGTAATATCACCTTTTGCAGCACAAGAGTTAGCAAACGAATTAAACAATACTGTAAAAGAGTATTATCAAACAGGTACATACTTAACACTTGATTATGCTTCATTCTATGCGTTTTATGAAACGTTTAAAGACTTTGGTATAGTAACTGAAGAGAAATGTCCTAAATACTTTAGACTACGTGATTTCATTGATAGTAACATCTATAGTACTATTGAATTTGACACCGATATTATTGTTTGTGAAAAACCAATTTTTGTTAAACGTAATGGTGAAAATTTACATGCTACTGATGGACCTGCAATTAAATGGGCTGACGGTTATTCTCAGTATTATATTAATGGTAGAAATTATTCTAAAGATTTATACGATAAATTTGAGAATGGTTTATTAACCAAAGAGGATTTTATCAATGAAAGTAACGAAGATACAAAAGCGGTTATGTATGAGTTGATTGAATCTAAAGGAGAGGGATCTATGTTAACATTCTTAGGTGCTAAAGCATGTGATACAAGAATGCAAGTTCACTCTAATGGTGAAATCGAAGAATTAACACTATATAAAACCGACGAGGAGTATGAAGGTGAGGAGGACTTGAATGGTAAGTCACCTGCTCAATTAGCATGGATTAAATTTGTTTGTCCTTCTACGTATTCTACGTATTTAATTCCAACAGATAGTTCATTTACAAATGCTATTGATGCTGCTAAATACCATAGAGATGAAATTATTCCTACGGATCTTGATTACAAATGGGATGCTAGAAGTTAATTAAAATATTTCTTCTTTAAAATTATAAAATTTAAAATAAAATTAATATCTTTACACTTAAACACAAAAACAATATGTTAAAATTCACAGGAAAACAAATGCACCAAGGAGATTGTCAAATATTTGAAATTGTACAATTACCTTGTAATGTGGAAAAAGTAGAAAAAACTTTTTTTGCAAAATCTGAAAAGTCTGGACACTTACATGGTCTGTTTGGAGATTATGAAATGTATGAGGTTATCGACGAAGATAAATCTATGAGGGCTACTGCTAAATTTATCAAAGTTGGTAAAGGTGGTGCTACACTAAATCATACAAAATATGAAAACTTCAAAGCAGAGTTATGGGACAAAAATGTTGTATTACCAGTTGCTGACCACAAACCTACAATCTTAAACGAAGGTATATATGTTGTGGGTATCCAAAGAAGGAAAAAACAATTTTCCAAATTATTCGAAAGAGTTAAAGACTAAACTTAAAAAGTAACTACATTCTTCTAATTTAAGAACTATAGTTGTCTATAGGAATGAGGGCTAGAATCCCTCATGTAGTTCAACAGTCATCTAATTACGCAATGATGACGATGACCGTTATCGGAGTTTGCGTTACTCATGGATAACCCTGAAGGTAGCATCAATTGTTGATCCCCCAAGCTAACTAGGTACAGAGCTCGTAAGAGATAAGGTTAGCAACACTTATGTCAGAAATAATCCCGTCACTGTGCACGGTGTAAATACTAAACTGCTAAGTGTAACAAACCATTCAGGATAATACATAAACTGGATGTAGTTAGTAATTATATAATACTTACACCATAGTTACCGAATAGTGTGTTAATTACTAACGAGGTTATTGAAGTCCTTGAATTGTTAATTAAAAGGAGAATGTCGTTAAGGTTATTAATCTGTTAGCAACAACAATAGTGAAACGACATAAGTGTGCAACATTTAACAATTCTAAAATTCTGTCAGAAATGGTAGACGTGTTGTTCCTTTGGAAAGGAATGCGTAGTAAAAGAAAGTGAGTCTTTACAACACGAACAAGTTCCAAGCAGTGGTTTGCGGTATAAATTTAAAAAGAGCCAGATGAAATATCTGTTACTAACCACATGACCTTAATCTTGTCAGAAACGATAGGAAAAGGTGCTAAAAGCCTAAACATTGATGCTTTGTGAATTACTTATAGGCTGACTATTTTGCGACAGAAGGTTTACACAACTGTTGCACCAGAGGACAACCATTTAGATAACCATTTAGTAATTGAGTTGATTGAAAGATCAAGGAAACTAATAATTCACATAAAGATACTAATCCTGAATTGACAGGATGTTGCTGGGTAGGATGGTCGAAGGACTACACGTTTATAATTACTGAACAGTAATGCGTGTAGAAGTAAGCAACGAAGAAATTCTAGATGTGTTGGACAAGGTGAGATCTTGCCACCCGCCAAAACAAGGAGAAGATATTGGGGCTTCTACAACGCAAATGAGTCTCAGCAAGTGGTTGTATTTATATCTATCTGGCGGGTATAATTAACAATGCCGTGACAACTGGCAACTACGTGACCTTAACCAGTAATGGAAGGTGCTAATAACCGATCCTAAGGTTGACAAATAAAAGGAGTTTGTGTTAGGTCGAACAGTTGGATCTACGTTTCTTCAACTGACGTTAGAGTTGGATGACGGCTCGGAATTAGACGAGTGTGTATACGAATATTATTCCGTCAACCGAGCTAGAGCGGACATTTTAGAGCAAGACCATAATTGGCTACTGAATGATATGGTTCATGTGGATGGAGTAAATGTTTTAATTGACGGGATAGTATTAGTATAAAAGAGTGAGATGACGGAATGGAAGACACGAAAGATTATATGGAAAGGTTTTTTGATAAAGTAAATAAGACCGATACATGTTGGCTATGGACAGCAGGAAGTAGAGGTAAAAGTGGTTATGGTGCATTTAAATTAAATGGTAAAGTAATAGATGCACACAGATTCTCATATAAATTTCATAAAGGGGAAATACCTGAAGGTCTTTATGTTTGTCACACTTGTGATAATAGATTATGTGTTAATCCCGATCATTTATTTTTAGGCACTCCTAAAGATAACTGGCAAGATGGATTTGATAAAAAAAGAATAAAATTACTTGGGGGTATAAATATTCAAAAGTTAAAAAAACATCCAAGTGCAGGTGCTTATGCTAGAGGATGTAGATGTAATGAGTGTAAAGCTATCCGAAGTATGATGCAAAAAAGATATAGGGATAGGTTAAAAAATAAATAATCCTGTCCTGAATACAAAAATACCGAAAAAGCAAAACAAGGGGGCGGAAATTGCAATATACTCCCTGATGTGCGGTTTGTCGACCTTAAGACAACATTCTTCTTTAGTTTAAAAGGTAGAGCACTCTGGCGATGCATCTTAAGAGAGGGGTCTTGGTTCGAGTCCAAGAAGAAGGGCAAAATATTTTTTGCACCGAGTATGGTTTAGTAGTGTTTAACATACCTCGGTGCTTTTTTATTAAAATTAATAGTTGATGATAGACTTAGAAACAAAAATATACAACGATAAGGGTGAGTTTGTAAAAGCGAAAGATGCTGACCTTGATAAAGGATTTAAAGAACATTGTAGATTCAAAGATGCGCCTTGTAATTATAATGGATGGGGTTGGTATGACAGATGCGCTTGGTGCAAAGACAACAACGGTTTTCGTGATAAAAACGAGAACTCTAAAAGCCCATTTTAATTTTGGGAAACAACGTATAAAACATTAAAACGATGGATTGCTTAATAAGAGAACGTAATGGAGAAGAAGAAGTATGGTACTCAGAAAATTACTTGAAATATCAAGTAGAACTTGCTTACCAAACTGGACTACATAAAGGAATGAGAGTAGAATTTCATGCAATTGAACCTATGGATGGAAAAGCTGTTGAAAGTTTGGTAAGTGAGTTTAAAAGGAGATTGAATGAGGAATACCAAAAAGCATATAGTAATGGTGAAGTTTGGAGAAAGCAAAGTAAACAGTTGTGTCAATTTGAACAAGATGAAAGATATGTGTCAAGCACCTGTAAACATTGCGGTTGTAATAAATGGATGCACGAATAATTGGTACAGTTAGCATTGACAAACGCAAATATTATAAACATGTAAATTAAAAATATATGAAAACCTTTATGGGAACAGTAAAACTTAAACATTGTCAAAGAAATATCTTTCTTATTAGTGTATTAGATACATATGTTGAAGCAGGTATTTTGACGAAAGAAATTATATATGGTGGATTCTTTAAGAAAGATATTTATGTTTATAAAGATGTAGAATAATTTTTATTTTATTGTTTATAACGTTATTTGACTTTACGCAGGTGTGGCATTAAAGCACGAAAGTTTAAAAACACCACTAAACTTAATTAAAAACAAAATGGAAATACCGAAGGAACACCAATTGAAATGCGAAGGTTGCGGAAAAATACTTGATATGCGCGACCCTTCAATTTTATCTCACGGATGGATTGAAGATGGAGAAATAGTTTGCTATGACGAAGAACCTATTAAGTATTCTTCAAGCAAAAAAGTTGGAGACAGCGTGTTATGGACTGCTGATAAAAAACCGATACACTTGAATTGAAACGGTCAGCAAGCCTTGTACATAACGGTTGAGTGTAAAAAATCGTTTTAATGTTTTTTACACTTTGTTATATGAATGTAAATTAAAAATTATACAAATTATGAGAAAAGAATTAACAGAAGAAGAAAAAAAATTTCACAATTGGTTAGAAACATTTATTAAAGAATCAGGACATTCGTTTGGTAATGGTTTCTTTGTGAAATTACATACAGGTGAAATTTTTTATAATGGAACAGATGAATATAAAGAATGGTATGATGGTAAATTAGAAGAGTATAATAAAACCCATAATTTTTAATTTATTTCATATAACTATAAAATATACGTAAGTGTATATAACATTTTGTATATTAATAAGTTATACACATATAATATAAAGATTTAAAATAAATTTAAATAACTATTAGGAATCATGGAACTTAATTGTTATCTTTACGTATAAGTTAATATAAATATTTAAACACTATAGGTTATGGCAAAGAAAAATACTCCCCAAAAAACGCAAGAAGAGCTAATTCAAGAAAGTTTAAAACGTGATGTTGAAGAGTGCGTGAAAAACATAACTTTGATAGGATTACCGAAAACTGATCGTAAAGTCTTTAAAAAAGGTGAATTCGTAATCGTTAGTCATAATTCTGTAATATCGGCTCATATAGAGGATATTGTTTCAGAAGGAATATATAATGTAAGTATAACCTACAACGCACATATTCCTTACAGTAGCTCAACTAGAGTTGAAACAATCAACCGTATCCTATGTTATACGAATATCTTTAAGAAAGAAGACATTAAGTGTGACTTAGAAGTTAAGAAAGAATTCAGAATTAACTTCATTCAACAAACAATTGATTCTTTATTAGGTACATATATTCAATTCTTCGGAGTAGACTTCGATCCCGAATATCAACGAGAACTCGTGTGGTCTGAAGAAGATGAAATCGCATTAATAGAGTCTATATTCAACCACGTTGATATCGGTAAGTTCGTATTCATTCAAAGACCTTTTGATTCAGAAAGAAAAGAAATGTATGAAGTATTAGACGGTAAACAACGACTAACAGCTCTATGGAGATTCTACACCGATCAGTTTAAATACAAAGGATATTATTATTCTCAATTGAGTGCAATGTTAAAATATTACTTTAGAGAAAAAAGTATTGCAGTTGCTATTATTGATAAGGAAAGAGTTACCGAAAAAGACATCTACGACTACTTCATACGCCTAAACACAGGCGGTAAACCAGTCGACATTAATCACTTGAATAAAGTAAAACAACTTTTTGAAAATTGCTAATATGGAAGAAACGATATATAGTATAAAAATAATCAATTCTGAACGATTGATTGTGATCGGAACTAAAGAGGAAAGGAATTTTATACAATCCTTGTTTTTAGGTAAATTCAAGAAAAGAATTTATGTCAGCCGCAACGATTTAAATGAATATTGTTGGTTTGAAAGATTTGAAGATGATTCCGCTAAGGCTGTCTTAGATCCTTTTAAAAAATCTTGGTTAAGTGGATGGACAGACATAAATAAAAAATTTCGACTTTATCCTGATAAAAATTAACAGAAAAAATCTTTAAAATTTAAAGAATGAAATTAATCATTTTAAAAGAAGGATTTAAGAAAGATCCTTCGTACAACGACAATATTGAATTCTTCAGAAAAGAAGATTGGGGCGTGTCAATAATAGATGGAGACTTCACGTTCTATTATAAAGGAAGAACCGTAAAGAAAATCAAAAAAGATCAACAAGAATCTTTAGAAGAGTTCATAAAACAAAATTTTAACTAATATGAGCAAAATAGAATTAAGACGATTAGGAGAAGCAAGAGAAACGCTTAGGAATAAGTTGGACGAACCTATCGTCACCATCACAATGAAGGATAATACGATCGAAGAAAAGACTTACGACGTATTGATAACAGGAATAGACCATAAAGATGTCTTAGGATACAAAAAGGGTGGTTGCTGGTTCGTAATAGATCAATTCAGACTCTTAGATAAATTAGTAGAAATAATCAAAACCCAAGAAAGAACAAAATGAAAACAAATCTATTAATCTTAATCGCATTTATCGCAGTAACTATGTCAAGTTGTTCAGAACGAATTGAAGCTGGTTACGAAGGAATTCTAGTTAAACAATACGGATCTGACAAAGGAGTTCAAGATGCTAGTTTAGTAACAGGACGTGTATGGTACAACCCTTGGACAGAAGACGTTGAGCAGTACCCAACATTCGTACAAACATTAGATTACGAACCATTCACAGTTAATGCTAAAGACGGTTCTGAATTCACAGTTGATCCAACGTTGTCTTACAATATTGTCGTAGGTAATTCTCCATTAGAGAAAGAAGGTTTTCATCTAGAACAATTAACATCAGGACTTGTATATCCTAAGACTATCGTCGATGCAGTAAATAGTAAGAATAAAGCTATACAAGAGGCAATGAAAGCTGAAAACGAGTTACGAGTAGTTGAGGCACAAGCAAAAAATTGTTAGTGCAAGCGAAGGCTGAGAAAGAAGCAAACGAATTAAAACAGCAATCATTAACAGCGATGTTAATTCAAATGAGATTCATCGAGAAATGGGACGGTCACACACCTCTATACGGTAACGCACCAACGCTGTTTAAAAATGTTCAATAAGTAAATCAAAAGTGTGGCGAGTGCAATTGGTAAGCACGTAGTAGGGAGAGCTAGAGAAGTATCTGCTAAATCGTGGGTTCGAATCCCACCTCCACACCTAAACAGATTCAATATGTCAACAGCAAGAAGTATATTTAGAGAATACGCTAAATCCAAAGGTAAGGAAGCGAAAGAGTTCGTCAGAATAGAAGATGGGATATACGACCAAAACACGCTACACACAAAAGGGGCTAAAGGCAATCATGAAGAGCTGTTGTTCAACCATCGTGACATATTCTATTGGGTTTTAGCAAATTATAAATTAGAGCCAAAGAAAGGCTTAGATTACAAAAAATTAGCAGGAGATTTCAAGAAAATAATGGAGGGAATGTCTAAGGAAGAAATTCAAAATTGGCTCGAAGAAGATAAGAAAAGACTAGATACACTAAACAAAGAACGATAGAATGAAAGAAAACAACAAGAAAATTGCTTTATTTGAGATTAATACATTCAATAAAGGTACAATACAAACAATGATCGATAACATTTGTGAGAATGTAACAAATGGCTATGAAGATGCTAATGTATTAGATTTGAAATTAAAAGCTATCGAGGACATTGTAAAGGGATCTAGGGAGAATTTAAAGGGTAAAATTTTAGAATACTATACAACCAATAAAGATGTTAATAAACTAATGGGTGTAGACATATCTATCCGTAATGGTTATGAAACATTAGATTATAGTAAAGATGTTGAATATGCAGAGTTAGAGGAAAAGTTAAAAGCTAGAAAAGAGCTATTAACTACAGCATATAAAATGAAGATGAAAGACCAGGAACTTGTTGTAGATGGTGAGTTAGTCCCTTTAGTACCTGTTAAGTCGGTTGTGAATGACTCTGTAGTATATAAATTTTCAAAATAATTAGGAAATATCAATTATTATAGTTATTATTGTAAATAAGTAAAGTTATGTCAGAAATAGAAACATTGAAACAAGAAAACATTATCCTACAAGGTAGGATTGCACGTTTAAAACAAGAATTATCGGATATGGAAATGGATGCTGAACTTGAAACCAGTTA
>JACCDZ011125154.1_pt1 | contig 31166 bp, 34 predicted proteins | sample 7449551 | NCBI WGS metagenome assembly JACCDZ01 (sample SAMN15323452, study PRJNA562643) | freshwater metagenome | isolation source: river surface water | place: USA:Blue River Watershed | collected 2017-08-18 | reverse complement strand
CAATTTCTTTACCTTTAAACCCCATTTCAATTAAATCATCACCGTTTAATGCAAGTTCTTTAAAAGATTTAGGAAATAGGTTGGATTTAAACTCTTCTACAACATCTTTGAAAAAGAAAGGTATTCTACTACATTCTAAAACTGTTTCTGACATTTGAATAGCATCGAAAAGTTTTTGACGAATATCTGATTTTTTAGAATTGTTACTTAATTCGAAACATTTTTCGATTGCTTTTATACCCTTTATTGTTTTAACATCTCCTTTTAAAATGTTTTTAAAATTTTCAGATGTTACACATATTGTAAAAAAGAAATCTTCTCTTGTTTTTATATTGCAAACTAAATCACAAATCATAGAAGATTTAAATAATTCGTTGTGTAATCCGCTTTCTCGAAACAATTTCAAACCTTTTTTAATATCACCTTTTAAGAATATTTTATCCAATTCTTCTATAATTCTTTCACCCGAAATAGTTTTAATATCGCTTTTATTATCAACTATCATATCCCAAGTATCTTTAGAAATTTCAAAACCAAATCTTGATGAAAATTGTATCGCTCTCATCATTCTTAAAGGGTCTTCTGAAAATGCTTGTTTAGATGTCGCTCTAATTGTTTTCGATTCGATATCACCAATTCCATTAAAAGGGTCAACTATAACATTCTCTAAAGAAATCGCTATGGAGTTAATGGTAAAATCTCTACGATTCAATTCTTGTTCGATAGGTAAAAACGGGTCTGTTTCTATTCTAAACCCTTGATGACCTTCACCCAATTTATAATCTTTTCTCGGAATAGCTATATCAATTGGTTCTTTATCCCAATTAAATGGTATAAATTTTAAAACTCCGAAAGATTTACCAACTTCCATGATTTCACCATGAACTGTTAAAATATTTATTATTTCTTCATATGTTAATCCACATACTACAATATCAATATCTTTACTTTCTTTTTGTAAGAAAAAATCTCTAACTATACCACCAACTAAGTATATTCCGTTAGATTTAGAATTTAGCTCTACTAAGCCTTTTATAGCTTTAATGTTTAATTTTTCTACTATATTAACTTTCATAACAACAAATATAAAGAAAAATATTTAAAAAACAAAACATTTATTAAATATTAATATCTACTATATTATAAGGTGTTGATATAGAGTTTGATATGTTAAAATTTACTTTATTTGTAGCGGTATAATAAATTGATGCTGAAATAGGCGATGTTGCTGCTATAGCATTACCTCCACCCAATTGTTTTATAACACAATTAACAACTTTTGCACCCGAACCAATGGTTAAAGTATTTCCTAAAGAATTATCAATAAATTTACATGATTCTAAAGTACCTAAATGTAATTCTGTTGTAGGTGATGTTATCCTCTTACAATTTCTTAAAACACCATTAGCATTTGTTGATAGATACCCACCTTCGGTTTTACAATTTTCTATTAAACCACTAATGATAACATTTGAGACACTATTTGCAAAACCAAACCCTATTTGACCACTGTTTAAGTAACCACATTCGGAATTTTTTATAATGCCATCTATAGTAACAACACCTGAAATAGCATAACCGAAACCATTTCCTTTTGTTTTACAATTATCTATTAAACCACTAATCGTCACATTATTAGAGCCAATTAATGTCACACATATACCACCACCGTTAACTATATCACAATTTGTAATTTCCCCGTTTATATCTAAAACAACAGAGCCTCTAAGAGCTACCAATAATCCGAAATCTCCTACACAATTATCTATTGTACCTGACAACGATACGTTACCATATGAACTATATCCTAAACAAGAACCCCCTTTTGATATACAGTTTTTAATCAAGGTATTAGTTCCAATATTTATATTCATTCTATCTGTATGTATGAAGCATTTAGCATTACCCGAACAATTTTCGATTTTACCGTTATTAGTTCCTAAAACATTACCCGTAACAGATGCAAAATCATTACACATAAAACTGTTAATATTTGCTACACAATTCATAATTGTACCACCCCCTATTAAATTCATTTGAGTATCATGTAAAGAATAACCAAACGAAAAACTTACGCTTTTACAATTATCTATAATACCCGTTATGAATATAGAACCCGTTGGGTCTGAAACAGCAGTATTTGTTGATTTATAGACCGCACCGAAGCAATAATTTTTACCTTTACAATTTATAATTTTACCATTCATAAATAACGAACCTGTACCACCCGAAAAACCAAAACAAAAATCGTTCCCTGTACAATTATCGATTATACTACTTGATGAAAATGTTATAGAACCTATTGCTATGGTTGCATTACCGTCAACAAAAACTGCGCCGAATGAGTATTCATTTCCTGTACAATTTTTTATTGTTCCGTTTATAGTACATGTTCCAACCGATGTGTTTAACGCACCAAAACATAGTTGACCTGTAGATGTACAATTATCTATAATACCATCTATTGTCACGTTTGATAATGCACCTCCCCCATAACAAAATGAAGAATTTCCATTAACACTTGAGTTTAATATTTTACCCGTATTGGTTAAGACGCAATCATTTTGAGCCCAACCAAAACAAGCACCCGCAGATGAGTGACAATTATCTATAACCCCGCTAATAATAACATCACCTGCAAAAGATAGACCAAAGTTACCACCGAATATGGTATCGGTTGCTATACAATTTTTTACTTCACCGCTTATTGTGATACTACTTGTAAAAGAAACTCCACAACTTTGATTGAAAAAAATACAATCTCTCACTTTACCACTAATGTTTCCGTTCAAAATTTGACCGACACTACATTTTAATAATGAATAATCACCGTTGAATGTTGTCATATCGGTATTAGGCGCATTTAATATTAAATTTTTCCAAATACCATTATCTATTTGGGAACTATTATGTGTAATAGAACCCCCACCACCTGTATTAGAAATGGTAAGGTTTGATAATATATAATCGTTATTGTTATCTATTTTTATAGTACCTGCTAAATTGGAAGATGTTATTTTAATATCTTCCGCTTCCCCTATACCAACAATATCAACATATTCACCCAAACTTATGTTATTGGTATCCAAATCATATAACCCATTAAATAAATATAATGTTGCCCTATTAGTGTTTGAAAGCGGTAAACCATTTGGTGTTAAATTTTTAGCATCTATTAATGCTGTTATAAAATTTGACCCGTTTTCTACACCACTACCCTTAGCATAAACAGATGTATAGTTTTGCGAATAAAAAGGTATATACCCCGAAACACCGCTTGTAGAACCCACTATCAATGTCCAAATACTATTTTTCAAAATGTAAATATCTTGATTGTTGATATCTATACATAAAGAACCATCTACTATAGGTTCGTTAAAATCTGTTAATAATGTTGTTGGAACGCCTTCGTGTTCTAATAAGAATATTGAATCGGGTTTAGAGTTTCTAATATGAATCATTTTTTTATTTTATTATTTTTTAATAAAGTATTGAACACCATTTGATTTGATAGTTACCCCATCATATTGAGTGGTTATTACTTTTGTTAATGCACCATTTATATTTACTGTAGATGATAATGTTACTGTATTTATACTCGAATCAGTTTTCAAGAATACAAATTCTTTCATTCTTCTGCCTACCGCAGTAGGTATAGTAATTACTATATTACCACTTGTGACATTTGCGTTAATCATATAATCATCATCTGTTACTGTATAGTTTGAAGTAATTGTTTTTATTTCTCTATAGTTGCTGTTTTTATATAATAATACTTCTTCCAAATATTCTTCAATTATACCTATAGATGGGATTGTTTTTTTAGTCAATTGTTTTTTAATATGACTATTATCTTCATATGTAATAGAGTTTGATAAACTATCGCCAAATCTAACGATTGGAGTTTCTTTACTCCATGATATTAAATCGGGTTGTAATATATATGTATCTGAGTTAGTAAAATTATAAGTGTTTAATCCCGATACATTACTACTTGTAAATATTTTATAATTGTTATCAACGCATATGTTTCTACATATAAAACCTGTTTGTGTATATACCACACTATCAGTATTTGTATTTACTACAGCGATACCACCCGAACCGTTCAAAAATGGTATAAACAGTTTATTGGAAAAATAAACCATGTTATCAAAGCCTGTAATTGGTGATAATAGATTATATACACTGAAGTCTATTAAAGATAGTGTGATGTTTTTGTCTAAATCGATAACACTCATATTGCTTGATGTTATATTTATGCTATACATCTTATTGTTTATGATTTTAGCGTTTATTGGGTTAAGACCAATTACAGGAATAGTATCTATAACAACATCACTTTCACAATCTATACTACAAACTTGATTTGTATTTCTTCCTAAGAAATACATTTTACCGTTATAATAACCCGAATGTGGTTCACCTTTTGTTTGTATAGGTGATGTTATAGTCGGTACTGATACGGTGATATTTGTTATTAAAGAATAGTCTTGTAAATTATGAACACTTACTGTAGCGTTTGTATCTGAGAAGATATATAATTTGTTTTCTTTTTCAGCTATATCACAACCATATGGATTAGTGACACTTATATTTGAAATTATAGACCAACTTTTTAAATCTATAACTACTACGTTATTATCGTTATTAGCCATAACATATAATATACCGTTATGTATTTTATATGTGCTTGCATTATTTGATGATGCTGTGGTTATAAAAGTTCCTAATGTGTATGTATTTATATCAAAATATGAAACTCTATTATCATTTAAACTGAAGTAAATTTTATTATCATATATGCCAGCATACCTAAATGCAGGTATTAAGTTGTTTGGTGCTATTAAAGTAGTAGTATTTAAAACATTTAATGTTGTACTATCTAAAACTTGAATTGTATTAGGAGTTCCTCCAAAATTCTCCATAAATAAAAATACTTTATTATCAACCACAAGTGTTTCATAATTTGTTAAATTCAAATATTTGTATGTTTGGTCAGGTTTTATGTTTATTTTAGTAGACGCTTCCATTCCAACTTCTCTAAGTTCAGTTGGTATATATTGTATTTCGTTTAAATTATTGTATTGGTGATGCCCACCCTTTAAACTATTTGATATATTACTATACGTTTTACTATCTACATATTCTTTATCTACTAAACTTCTTTGTGTGAAATAATCTTTATAATTATCTTCATATCTCAACACTCCATGGTTATCGTCCATAAATACTTCGACATTTACTACATCTTCCAATGTACCATCACTTTTTATTCTAAATAAATTTTGAGGAACATTAGTATTATTATAAGAATTAATACCTACACCACCTATAATTATTTTATCATCGGTTTGTCTAACAAAAACTCTTGAACCTGAACCAATATTATTTACACCTGTTCCACCGCTATTAAATGTTAAATCTAACGACCCGTAGCTATTTAATCTAACGATGTTTCCGTTACATGTTATATTGTTATATTGTGTAAAATATCCACCAATTAATATTTTACCATTAGATAAAATATTAATATTCCATACTTGATTATTAAAACCGATTCCACCAAAGTTGAAAGTGTTATCTATACTACCATCCATGTTCAATCTTACTAATCTATCGGGACAATCAACACCATTATATTGTGTGAAATGGTTACCACCCACTATCAATTTTCCATCTAATGTCTCTTTTATTGCTAAAATAGCACTTCCTATGGATGGTGTGTTAAAACCAACACCTCCTTTATTAAAAGTATCATCTATACTACCATCATAATTCAATTTAACTAATAAATCAGGACATCCTGTGCCATTATAAATACCGAATCTACCACCGACTAATATTTTATTATTAGAAAGTAAATATAATTTTAATACTGCGTTATTAAATCCTGCGCCACCGAAATTGAAAGTTGTGTCGATACTACCATCACTATTCAATCTTACAATATATCCAACGGATGTTGAATTAAATGATACAAATTCACCACCGACTAAAATTTTTCCATCGGGTAATGTTTTAATATCATTGATATATTGTGATGGTATAAGAGGAACTCCGCCCCCCGTAAAAGATGTATCTAAAGTACCATCATTATTTAATCTAACAATACCCGTATTACAAGATAATCCATTGTATGTTGTGAAGTATCCACCTATAATATATTTACCATCAATCTGTTTTTGAATTTTTCTAACATCGCCGTCAAAACCTGTTCCACCAAAATTAAAAGTTGTGTCTACACTACCATCACTATTCAGTCTAAGTATTCTTTGGGAATATGTTATACCATTATATTGTGTAAAACTACCACCCACTAATAATCTATTATCACTATCGTATAATAAATCTAAAACAGCACCATTAAACCCTAAACCATTAAAATTGAATCCTTTGGATGTGTTTAAAACACTAAATTTATTAGAATCTATTGTTGTAATATTATTATCAAATGTTAAGTTGAAATTACTACCGTCGATAAGAGTATCTTGTGTTAATGTACCTCCTAATTCTACGACATTTCCGTTCATTGTTAAACCATTACCCGCAGTAGTATTTACAATATCACTTAATAAAGCGATAGTACCCGAATTATCGGGAAACTCATAATTTCTATCAGATGTCAATAATTGTGTTTTGATAACAGCATTACCACCCGCAGGGTCTGTGTTTAAAGATATATTATTATCTGATATAATTAAATTTGAGGTTTTGTTTAAATTAAGGTCAGATGTTGTTAAAATAACACTTGATATACCTGTTTGTATAGAACTAAATTTATTATTAATATTTGAAATAGTTCTAAATATTTGTGTAGCGGGTGATTGATAAATACCTGTTACAACATCGGGGTTTGTATAAGTACCTCCTCCGATAATATAGGATTGAATGTTATTGGCAGGAGGACCATAAATACCATTACCACTACTTCTAATCTCGCTTGTATAATAACCCGCTTTATCGCTTCTAATAATTAACTCATTTGTATTACCTTCTATCGTCGTGTCTTGTGTTAATGTTCCACCCAATTCTATCGTATCACCAATCATTGTTAGACCATTACCCGCAGTAGTGTTTCCACCACCACCCATTGTAATGTCGTCTAATAAAGCGACAGTTCCTGATTTATCGGGGAATTGCCAATATCTATCTCCTGTGATAAGCGAAGTATCTATTAATCCAAATCTACCTAAGTTTATAGAATAAAATTTATTTGGTAAAAAGACAGTATTTGAATCGGGTACGTTAAAATCATCAACATTTAAGAAAATGTTATTGATTTGACCCGAATGGTTTATATCTTGTAAGTATTTAGCACCGAAAATCTGATTATTTGTAGTTAATGATGAGTTAAGCTTAACATTTCCCATTATAACATTACCGTCGTTGATATGCATACCCGCCGATGAATCTATATTTCCAAAAGTAAACACATTACTATGTATCGTTGTTTTTTGAATTGGTTTAAGAGAGAATATAACATTATTATCTCCTAAAAACTCGCCTTCAAATCCTTTATTAGTAAATGCGAAGTTATTAGAACCTTTAATTGTTATATCATCTGTATTTACTACAAAATTATAATTTGAATTTGACCCATTTATTTTACCATTATTTATATAAACACTTTCTACAGAGTTAACAATTTCTGAACGTGTTCCACTAATAGAAAAATCATAAGAGTTGTTGTTTATGAATATGTTTTTTATACTTCCTGAATTTGTATAGTAAGCATTGTTATTAATAAATAAATTTGATGTGCTATGTGATGATTTCAAATTGGTATTTTTTCCTAACAATAAAACATTAGCACTGTTTTGAAAATCGATTGCTCCTATTTCACCTAAATTGTAAATACTGTTAATATTTTTAAAAACAGAATTTGAAACGAATGGGGCTAATAAATCTGCTGTTTCTTCACCTGTGATATGACCTATATTATAAAAATTATTAACATTTGTAATTTCGGTGTCATTCATACTACCATAAAAATTAATATAGTTACCCGTATTAATTTTAGTTTTTTTGAAATTACCGTCTAAAAAGATATATTCTAAATTTTGAAACGATGAGTTGCTACCATGTATTAAACCTTTTAATGAAAAATAATTATTATTCATTAAAACTAAATTATCTGATTGAGTTAGATTAGAATCTATTTTAATATACGAACTATTAGAAATATTAACATCGTTGACGCTGTTTATATTAATGTCAGAATTATTAATATTATTAAATGTTATTTCGTCACCAATATTACCACTAACATTATTAGAATTAAAATTATTAAATGTTGCGGGTTTTTTTAAGTTAGAATTTATATAGTTATCCGATGAATTTGTAAATGATACACTCGGAGCTATTGTATTTGTAACTTTATTAATATAATTATTTTTACTCGCACTATCAATATTTAATATCGCAGTATCGGTTTTAAAAATAACGTTTCTATTTAATGATAATGTGTTTTCTCCCGTTAATGGAAAATTAGTGTAATTGAATATTAATTCTGAATCAGATAATAAGATTTCGGATAAACCACTATATAATTTATAACCATCTGAAAATTCAATATCCCCAATTACGGGTTTATTAATAAACGTTCCTTTTCTTGGAATCCATTCATCCTTATCAAATCCCGCTCCGATTTTAACCCATGAATTATTTTTAAGTAAATAAATCTCTTGATTTGTGGTATCGACACAAATTGAACCATTTTTTATTGGTTCTGAAAAATCTGTCGATGTTGCTACGGGAACACCTGAATGTTCTAATAAATAGATGCCGTTTTTTAAGGAGTTTTTGATATGTTTCATTAATTAAACAATATTTTACTATTATATATTAAATTTTTAAATCCATAATGAAAAAAAATGTAGGATTTTTTTAAAACAAAAAACATACAAGATTATGATATACTATATAATAATAATTAGTAATTTTTATTTGTATATTAATTATTTTTTTTTTCGTATTTTTGAATTGAATATATAATGATATCATGAATTTGCGTAAATCTTAAATTTTAAATATACCACAAGAAATGGTAAAAAAAAATTGTGCTTATAATATTGATATATAGATATTTATGCCATATTTAACGACTAAGGAAATTAATAATTTCGAATCATGTTTAAATAATTGATTTTAATATTTGGAATAATATAATATTTTTTATATATTTGTGAATAAATTTAAGTAGTATAAAATAATGAAAAGTATCGAAATTTTAAAAGATTCAATTGGTCAAGAATATTTGGGTATTAAATACTCTGAATATGAGTTAAACAACTATATTAATAGTTGGAAAGAGTTATTTATTAGTGATAAAGATAAAAATCTATTATTAGATATGATTGCTAATAGATTTAATAGAGATGGCAACGAATATCATATTACTATTTTTAATGTTATGGAATTTGAAAAAATGAAAAAAACATTTTGTGTACCTAAATTGGATAATATTCTTAGTACTATTATATACGATATTAATATAGAAGGTATTGGAAAGGGTATTAAAAATGATAACCAAACATATTTTTTAATAGTTAATTCTAAAATTATAAATGATATTAGAGAAAATTATGGAATGAATCCAAATTATCTACACATCACTTTGGGATTTGATAAAAAAGATGTTCATGGTGTTGATAAAGGTATTAGTAGTTTAATTTTAAAATTGTAATGATATGTCATATTTAAAAGAAATAGAAGAAAGAATTGATAATTATAAAAAAATACAAGACGTTAAATTAATTAGTGGTTTACCTATAATTTGTATGTTTGATGGTTCTTCATTTTCAAATTTTACAAAAGGTTTAAAACGACCATATGATGAAAGATTAACGGAATTGATGATAGAATGTACTAAATATTTAGTTAAGATAACAAATGCTCGTATTGGATATACAGGTTCTGATGAGATTACAATAGTTTTATATGAAGAAGATATAAATTCACAAACTATTTATAACGGTCGTGTACAAAAACTTCTTTCCGAATTACCATCAAAATTATCAGTTAGATTTAATAAACTATTACCGTTGTATTTACCTGAGAAAATAGAACAAGAACCATATTTTGATGCTAAAATATGGAACGTTCCTAATGTTGAGGAAGCCGCTAATTGTTTTTGGATAAGAGAAGAAAGTGTAACTAAGAATGCTATAACAATGGCTTTTTTAAATTATTATTCTCATAGCGAATCGAATAATAAAAATGGTAAAACGAAACAAGAAATGCTTTTTCAGAAAGGTATTAATTTCAACTATTATCCGAGTGATTTTAAACGTGGTACTTATATACAAAGAAGAAAAGAAAAAATAAAATATTCTTCGGACGAAATAGAAAAATTACCTACTAAACACTTGGCTCGAACCAATCCTGATATGCTTGTCGAAAGAAGCGTTATTAAGAAAATTGAAATGCCTAAATTTTCATCTATTAAAAATAAAGTGGGGGTTGTTATTTATGGTGAAGAACCACAAATTTAATATTTTGTAATAAAAAAGGGATTTAAAATCCCTTTTTTATTTTCATTCACTTTAAAACATCATCATTAAAAAAATAATTATAACACTTGTATAAACTGTTATAAATGCTTTATTATAAGTTTTCATATAAATTTTATGATTTGAATTTGTTATTAGATTAAAATTTTACCACTTGAATCTATATTAACTTTATAATAATTTATATCATCGTTATATTGTGCTATATAAGTTTGTTTTTTATGCTTCCATTTAGGCACACCTTCTAAATTAAGTTCATTAAATGTTTTTTGAACTTTGTCGGGTATTAATAAGTTTAACGATAACATAATTGTTAATATCATCTAATATGGTTATTTTTATATTTCATAACTTTATTATTGTTGCTTAATAATCTTTTTTGTAACGAATTTATTTTTAGTTTTAATTTTTAATAAATAAGTACCCGTTTCATACTCATCACCGATTATTAAATTAGTACTATCATCTTTAGAATAAATTAATTTACCATCAATAGTATATACATTTACATCAAAACTATCTGTACTATTAATTGTAAAATTAGTTTTACTTGGATTAGGATAAATACTAATATCATCGTAATTATCATAGTTTAATACAATAGTATTACTATATACATATGTACCATCATTATCTACAATTTTAAGTCTATAATAAGATTGTGAATTAGTATTATCTAAATATCCATAATTTGAATTATTACCTTTAGAATAAATTGTATCGACTTTATAGAAATCTTTACCATTATTAGACTTTTCTAAAATAAAATAATTGAAATTAGTTTCAATTTTAGTAGACCAATATATTTGATTTTTATTACCGATATTAAATCCTATAAAATCTATAAGTTCTATCGGTGATGGACATATCGAAGTGCTAAGAGGTATGGCTCTAACACCACATGGGTCAGGTAAATTAAATCTTATATTAATAAAAGAACCACCTTTCAAACCATTCTTTTCTCCTAATACATTTATAACACCAACTACATCTCTATTACCATCTTCATCTGTATTATTTCTAAATGCATACGCTACATTTGAAGTTAATATAACGTATCTACCTATTGGTAGTATTACATTAGGATTAAATGTATATATTGTATTAGCTACCGATAACGGTGCTGCACCACTCCAATATGTTGTAGTTAAAGCTTCATCTCGTACTGTAAATGTTACTGATTGACCATTTAATCTTGCAATAACTTGGAATTGTGATAAAGTTACAGGTGTAAATATTTCAAAATATGTATGACCAACATCTGCACCCGCAGTAGCCGCAGCAGTTGAATTTCCTGTAGTATATGTAGCTAATGGAGTTGGGTCTTTCACATAAATTGTTGCAGGTAATGTACCACAATAATTATAATCAGTACCAATTGTAGTAAACGTTCCATTTATATTTGTATCCCATGTATAATTAGATGCATTTGTTCCTGTGCCTGTTATTATTATACACGGTAGTGCACAACTATATGTGTATGTAGGCACTGTTTTAACAATTACATTCACTGTTTGAGTTCTACTTCTACCGCATTGGTCTACAACTGTTAATGTAACTAAATATGTACCTGCGACACTATAAACGTGTGAAGGAGTAGGTAATGTAGAAGTGTTTAATATTCCCGAAGCAGGGTCACCAAAATTCCATGATTGTGAAATTGCAGAACCTCCAAATATATAACTAAAATTAGTTGTTCCTGCTTCACATGCATTATTATAATAAATTTTTATAGCTCTTAGTAAATCCTGTGAAAATACAGGTAGACCTTCTCCTACTAATTTAGCATTATATTGATATTTTTTAAATACAAATTCCGTTGCTGTAGGATTTGGTTTTGTCCATGCTATATTAGGTGTTGGTATTTCACTTAAAAAAGTAGGTGTTGTAGTTTTATAACCTGGTACATATATTCGACCATTAGGTGCTAATTGTAAGTGCCCAAATCGAACAACAGTTGCATCACCCGTAAAAAAACTTTTACTTGCGAGTACTAATGGTGGATTTAAACCTACACCTAAGCTAATATCAAATTGATAAACTGTCTTTCTATTATTCAATCCTGATTCAGCAACATATATAAATCTATCATTTGGAGAAAATTCTATACCAAAAACTTCAAGATTTAAAAATGGGTTACCACCACTTCCTGATAAAATTAATGATGGTGCAGATATTACACCCGTTACGTTATTGAATGGTAATATCTCTACTCTTGCAGAATTATAAATCGATATTGCAATTCTATTAAAACAAGCATTTGTTTTCATTAATATTGTGGGTTGTGATGGAATCGCAAATCCTACTGTATATGTACCTGAAAAAGAAATTGTAGCACCGTTAGTTCTATATACTCTATAAGAAGCACTATTAAAATCATGAAAAATAACCCAATTCTCACCCGTAGGATTATTAGATGCATCATATACAGGAACAGCAACAACCCCTTCAGAACAATTAGCAGCAACTAATGGTGAGTTTTTAACAGTAACATTACCTAAACCGCTATTTAATGTCATATCAACAATCGAATAATAAGAACGATTAGAACCTCCATTATTAGTACTAATTATAAAATATTGAGTTGTGCTACCGTTAACTTTAAGTGATAAACCTGATTGAGTAGATGAACCATTACCTCCTAATAAACCAAAGCCGTTTAGCATTTGTGTATGATTTTTATCATATACATTTCTACCATCCGTATAAAACAATAAATTACCATTAACATCACTCATACCACCAACACCTTCTCTGTTAAGAGCGGTTAAGTTGATGTTTCCATTTTCTAATTGAGTAGGTGGGTTAGTATTAAAATCTAAACCTGCACCATTACCAAAGTACCAAACATTAGCTTCACCTTGTGAGTATGTTTTAGTTAGATTTACTATTGTTAGTAATAGTGTTGATAAGATTATTATTAATTGTTTCATTTTATGTTTTTTATTATCTTTTGATATTCTATATATACATTTTATTATCATATGTTTCTTATATGTAATAAAAAACAGTATTTCATATTTTATATATAACATATATGAAAGTAGAAAAATTTAAAAATTGGAATTTGATGGAATTGAATTCACAATCAGCAACAGCTCCTATTAAAAATGGTGGTGGTGAACCTTCTTATAACTATGGTAATATTCAAGATATTTTGGGTAATAAATATAATTTTACTGTAAAAACTCAAAAATTGAAAGAATTTGAAGAAAATGTTATTAAAAAAGATAAAAAAGGTAATGTTAGAGATGATGAATATTTTGCAAAAAGATTTATTGAATTTCAAAGAAATAATTGGAGATTAACACCGCCTTTCCAAAATGATTTAATTCAAAACAATGATTTTTATGCGAGAGCTTTTTATGATGGACAAGAAGATATAATGCAATCTAATAACGATACGGGTAGACCTATTAAAGGATTGCAAGAAAATATTATAAATGAAGATGGTGTTGCTTGCGCAACGGGGTCTGCTGTTTCGGGTATGGGGGCTGTTGTTGGTTCGCAACCATCTGTAATACCTGGTAATACATCGGGTGCTACTACAGGAAGCGGTGATATCGGTTCGGGTTGGGAGCAATCTAAAGGGTTGAATAGAAATATTATAGCAAGACCGACGGGAAGTAGAAGAAAAAATAGAATGAAAGCTAAAGCTAAAGAAATGGTAAAGGGTTTTGCAAATCAATTTAAAGGTGATGAATATAAACAAGGTGGTGAAAAAAACGCTGCTAATATTATGAGTTTTACAGACTTTGCTAATAAGAAATAAAAAAAAGGAAATATAGTTCCTTTTTTTTATTTGTCGCCTTCTAAATCTTTAAAATCATCATAATATTTATTGTTTATTTTATTTTCATATAAATCGAAATAATCGTCGATTAGTTTTTCGAAATTAGTCGAAAATAACCAAACCGAATAAAGTAAATTTAACACACCTATTAATTTACCAATAATATATTTTTCGCAAATAATCATATCATATCCTATTACGAATGTTACAACAATTATAAGATTGATGATGAAAATAAGAAACTGTTTTTTAAATTCTTTCATAATTTTTTTATTATTTATATACAACTATTATGAAATGTTTTAATTTGAAGTATGAAATATTATATATAGTTATATGATAGATAAATTTGAAGAGTGGATACCATTCACGAAAAATAACGATGTTTCTAATGATGAAATAATTAAATTTCATACAGAGTTTATTAAAAAATATCCCGAATTCAGAAACATGAAGTTGGAGTCTGATTTTTATAATAAAACAAAATATTGGACATATTCTTTAAATACTACTATAAAAGATATAGAGGTTGAAATTTTTTTAGAAATTAGTAAAAAAACTAATTGGAGTTTTACTTTTGAATTAATAAGCAAATCTAATAAAAACGAAACATCTTTTACACAAGAAGAAAAAGTTTTCGAAAAAAATAATATAGATTGGGAAGAATTGAACTTTAATTTACAAAAAGTAGTTGTCTATATTAGGAATTGGAATAGAGATTTTGAGAAAGAAATCGGAGTTTCTTTATTTAAAAAATAATTATTTATGAAAATATTTTTAGATGATATTAGATATCCATTTTGGATATATGACAATCCCGATGAATGGATTGTTGTGAGATGTTTCGAAGAATTTAAAATTTTGGTTGATAAAAGAAATGATATAAAAACAATTTCTTTTGATAATGATTTAGGTATAGATGAAAATAATCAAATTAGATTGGATGGTTATTATTGTTTGAATTATTTGATAGAAAATGATATATATGTTGATGAAATAATAGTACATTCAGATAATGTTGTAGCTAATGAGCAAATATATGGGAAAGCTAATAATTGGATGAATTTTTTAATAAACGAGAATTTGATAGATGAAAAAAATATTAAAATATTAAAAAGACCTGCATTGCATAATTTAACAGAGGAGTATAAAAAAAGGAACTAAATATTTAGTTCCTTTTTTTATTTAGATAATGATACCACTATCTCTTTTTACAGAAAAATCGAAATTTTCACCTTCTTTTGGTGGATTTAATTTCATTTCTTGACTAATTCTTTTTGACCATTTTTCGTAAGATTCCCAACCGTTGTTATTCACCTTTGATAATTCTGCTACGTATGTATTGATTTGACTAACATAACTTTCTAACATTTCGATTTTCATCATCACATATTGTAATGGATTGATTTCTTGTTGCTCTTGAGTTTGATTTTCTTGCTCTTGAGTTGCTTGATTTTCTTGTGACATATTATATTGTTTTATTTTATTATTATATTCATATAATATCTAAAAGTTTGATTTAAAAAATAATAATTTTTCTTCTTGTGAATAGGAAAATATATTTTTTTTCATTTACATTAAACTTTAATATTAAATTATATATAAAAAGAAAAATGTTTTATTATGTCTAATCAGAATTTAGATGGAGTTACATCCGAAATACAGAAAGAAATTTTAAGAAAAAATTTAGAACGTGAATCACAGAGTAAAAGAGGTGTGGTAGAAAACAATAATTTTGACGATTCTAATGAAGATACTATTTATTTTAACTTTTTAGTTGGTGCACCAAGAATTGAGATATATGGTAAATCTGAGAAAAAATATAAAGTATCTTTCTTAAATAGAGAAACAGGTTCTTTATTAAAAGAATTTGATGATGTTAAAACGGGTGAATGGGTTCAAGCCGACCAAGAATATTTTATACCATGGGTAATGAGAATTGAGAGTGTTGGTGATAATAATGAACCCGATGTTAAAACATATACGATTGATTTGAAAAATAAAAATGTCTTTATTGCATTTGAATCTTCTGCTTTAGGTGATACTATAGCTTGGATACCAATTGTGGAAGAATTTAGAAAAAAACATGAATGTAATATTATTGTTTCGACTTTTCATAACGAAATGTTTAAGGATATTTATCCTGAAATGAAATTTGTAGATAGAGGTTCACCGTTACAGGGTATGCATTTTCAATTCCGATTAGGATGGTTCGGTAGTGGTCACGCTTCAAACAGAAACCCATATGATTGTCATACAAGAAATCTTCAACAAATCGCTATGGATATTTTGGGTATAGATATGGATGTTGTAGGTGAATTAAGACCTCAATTAAAATTATCGACATCGCCGAGAAAAATAAAACCTAAATATGTTGTTATTACAACATGTTCTACTGCTCAGTTTAAATATTGGAATCATGCGGGTGGTTGGCAAAGTATTGTTGATTATTTAGTTAATAAGGGGTATCAAGTAGTTAATGTTGGTAAGCAACCTAATGTATTACATAATGTTGTAAATGCAACGGGACAATTGCCTACTGATGATTTATTTAATGTTTTACAGAATGCTGAATTTTTTATAGGACTGCCTTCGGGGTTAGCTTGGTTGAATTGGGCTTTAGGTAAAAAAACTATAATGATTACGGGTATATCTGATTATTTTTGTGAATTCCAAGAAGAGATGTATAGAGTAGAAAAAGTTGCTGAAAATGTATGTCATGGATGCTTCAACAATCCTCAGTATACGTTCGACAAAGGGTTGTGGCTCTATTGCCCAATACATATTAACACTGCAAGACATTTCGAGTGTACTAAAACAATTACACCCGATATGGTAAAGAAAAAAATAGCATTGGTTGAAAAACATTTAAAAACAAATACTAAAGTTATGTTAGATAAATCGGGTAATTTAACTAATAAAACCAATGGTGAAATAATTTGTAAATTGGGAGAATAATTTAATTTAAAAAATAATAGAAAGGATTAATTTACAATATATATTGTAAATTAATCCTTTTTTTATGCGTAATGATTTAAATGAAAAATTCATTGATAAAGCAAATAAGATACATTCTAATAGATATGATTATAGTAAAGTTAACTATGTTAATAGTAGTAATAAAGTTATAATTATATGTAATATACATGGTGAGTTTTTACAATCACCAAACGAAATATTTTAACTACTGAAGAAGTTATTAAAAGGTTTGTAAATGTACATGTTGATAGGTATGATTATAGCGAGGTTGTTTTTAAAAATGTTAGTAAAGCTAAAGTTAATATTATTTGTAAAGAGCATGGATTATTTGAACAAAGAGTTGACCATCATATTAGTGGTCAAAACTGTAATAAATGTAGGATAGATAGTATAAAAATAACTAAACATGACTTTTTAAATAAATTAGAAGATAAATTTCCTCAGCACTATTCGAAAAATTTTGAATATGAAGGATTTCAAAAAGAAACCGAAATAATATGTTTAATAACAAAAAATAAGTTGAGGATAATACCTAAAAAGTTTTTATTATTGAAAAAATGCCCATGTTGTTTTGAAAAAGAAAAGTTAGAGAAATTAGAAAAAATAAAAAACAAACCAAAAGGAATTACTAATAAATTATCACAAGAAGATTTTCTCAATAAAGTTAAAAAAGTACACGGTGATAAATATGATTATACAAATACTATATACATAAAACATAAAGAAAAAATAGAAGTTTTTTGTAAAAAAGATGGTCATGGTAAATATAGTTTAACAGCTAACCATCATTTAAAAGGTGTTGGTTGTCCAAAATGTAAAGAAAGTAAAGGTGAAAGTAAAATTAGATTATTTTTAAAAGCAAAAAATATTTTATTTGAAACACAAAAAATGTTCATGACTTTAAATAACAAAAAATCGAGACCTAAATTTGATTTTTATTTACCTGATTATAATATATGTATAGAATATGATGGTAAGCAACATTTTGAACCTATTGATGCTTGGGGTGGTTATGAAGAATTTTTAAAGATAGTTAAACGTGATAAAATTAAAAATAAATTTTGCGAAGAAAATAATGTGAGATTATTAAGAATATCATATTTAGATTATGAAAATATTCAAAAAATAATAATGGAATATTTAATCAATTATCTTTCGGTTTAATATTTTCTATAATTTTATCCATTATCATATTTTCGAATATTAATTGTAGTGCTTCTTCATCATAAGTTTTTTCATCTTGAAAATCGCAATTTCTTAACATTTTTAAGAATTTTGTACAAAATTCGGGATAAGTAAATTTACTTTCTTTTGGTAGAGTGATACCCATATCTTTGGCTAATTCCTTCATGGACTTATTAAGGTGTTTTATTATATCTAAATATATGTAATATTCGTCTACTAATGCAAATTTGTAATTTTCTATAATTTTATTATCTTTCATACAATTATATATAAATAAAAATGTTGTTAAAATTGTATAAAAGTGTTATATTTGTAAAATAAAAATTAAAAATATGAATGCTAAAAACTTGGAAAAGAATTATGGTATTAGAATACCTGTTGCTCAGTATGTTAACTATTATATAGAAACTTTGATGAAAAGTGATGATAAAAAAGAAATTAGGAAACAGATAGAGGCGAATGAAAAATTTGAAAAAGAATTAGAAGAAACGAATCAAGATATAAAAAATTTTAAACATAAAATTATAGAGTCGAGTGTTTTATATCTTAAATCAATTATATCTGAGGGTGTTAATGTGTGGAGTCCTGATGAACAATTTGTTTTACAAACTAATGACTTTAAACCCGAACATGGGAAATGTTATATATCGTTTGATGTTCGTGAAGCGAATTGGACGGTGGTTAAATTTTTTTTAAATTTAAATTTACCTAAATGGGAAGAGTATAGTAGAACTGTTTTAAATTTTCCCGAAGCATTATCTTTATCTAAACCTATACGACAAGCGGTTTTAGGAATGGTAGTTAATCCTAAGCGTTATGATTCTATGCAAAAATATTTGACATGGAAGCATTTAAATGAAATTAAAAAAAATCATAATATTAAAATAGTTTCGGTGAATTCTGAGGAAATTATTTTAGAAATAGATAAAAATAATTTTAATATCAATGATTATGAGAATTTGAACTTTTTAGTACCTGTTAAAAAAACTATTTTTGAGATTAAAATTATTCAAAATTATGGAGATAATGTAATTGTTAAGGAAATTCTTAATGATGAGTTAACACTGAAATATAAAACTTTATATGGAGTTAATGGACATAGATATTTTATACATTTTAAAACACTTGTTTTAGGAGAAGATTTGGATGATAAAGATAGATTGTTTAATTTAGAACATAAAGTTTTTCAATGGTGTGGTAAAGATTTGAAGGATTATCGTGAATGGGAATATGTTAAAAAGTGGAAAAATACTTTAATTTTTGATAGCGATGTTATTAAAATTGATAGTAGAGATAAAGTTTTATATTTCATAATTTCTAAAAATTCTGAATATATCACACTATATGATGTTGATAATCATGAAGAAGTTTACCTTAGTTTAAATGGGAATAATTATCAAGAAGTTGTAGATGAATATTATTATCAAAAAATAAAATCATTTTTTTTAAACTAAATATATGTGTTATTATATAAAATAATATTAATACATAATTATGGCTAAAAAGAATATAGATATAAAGAAAAAATTAGCAACTAAGTTAGTAGATTTATTAGCTATTAAAGATAGAAGGGAAGAAGAGTTTCGAATCAGTATTGAAAATATTTTCCAAACAGCATTGGGTGAGTATGGTTTAGATGAATATGAAATAGATGATGTTGTAGATGAATATGTTAAGGAATATTCGTTTGATGATTTATTTGATATTATTATTGATATTTATTCTAAAAATTTTACAGAAGATGAGTTAATAGATTTGATAAATTTTTTTAGTAGTAAGATAGGTGCTACTTGGCTTAATAAATATCCATTGGTTATGTCTGAGATTATGGAAGCTAATGAAGAATATACTCATTTAGTTATTGATAGAATTATAAAAAAATTTTAGAAATGAAGATACAGATAAATCTTGCAGTCTATAATAGAAAGAAAATAACCGAATTAGTTATTGAGAATTTGGATAAATATAAAAAAGATTCAGAATTAATAATTTATAATGATTGGTCATCTGAATATGATAATGATTTTTTAGAATCTATAACAAATAGTAAAGTAGTAAAATTACCGCCACATACAAAGCAAGTTTATAAAAGTGAGAAGAATTTGAATGGTATGGGAATTTCAAATTTGAGATGGTATCAAATGAGAGAATTTTTAAAACAGGATGAATATGAATGTATATACTTTACTGATTCTGATGCTTTACATGACCCCGATTTCGTAGATGTATTAAAACATGTTTATGGTCGATATAAAATGAAGAATGATAGTAAAATGCCTGTTTGTTTGTATAATACTAAATGGCATTCTCAAGCTAATAATACAATAAGAAGTAATGATGAGGTTATGATGAGGATAACGTCACCTGGTATTTCACAACTTTATTCGAAAACAATGATTCGGGAAATCGTATCAACTTTGGATAAAGTTGGTGAACAAGATTATGCTTGGGATTATAGGGCACAAGAATGGTTGGGTTTACCTTTTTTAACAACTAAAACCTCTTATGTGGAACATTTCGGTGCTGATGTAGATTCTTTACACACTCCTAAAGGTGAGTGGGATAGAGATAGAGCTGATAATCCAAGTGAATATTTAAAAAATATTAGAAGTTCTGTGATAGCATATTTGGAAGGAAAAGGTGATAAGCCTAATATATAGTATGTGGATAATCAACATATTATTAAAATTAAAAAAGAAGATTTCTTAGAATATTTGAAATATTTAAATATTATATTTAAAGATAGTTCAAACTTTATAGTATTAAATAATATAAATGAGTGTATATTATATGAGAAAGATTACATACCGAGTATCGATTATTATGATGAGTTAATAGAAGATTTTATTAACTTGATTTTAAAAAATGATGAAAATTCTTCTTATAATAATGGTATTATAAATTATAATAATATAAGTAAATGGAAAGCTTATATCAGATTATATAAAATAAAAAAAATAATATAAAATTCGAGTGTATTACAAATTAATAAAAGATATGCCCAAACATGACTTGGGTGAAGTTTTATATTTAAACGATGAGAATGGTGTATATGAGTGGTTGGAATATCCTAATTATATTTTACCTAAAAATATTGTTGAAAATAGTGATGAATATTTTGAAAAGATAGATATAAAATGGAATGTTGGTGATAAAATATTTTTTATAGATAATTGTGGTGATATAGTAGAACATATTTTCAACCCCAAAAACCACTTAAAATTGGTTTTGAATAAAAATGCTTTTAGAGGTTTTGAAGAGGTTAGTTGGGTGTCTGAAAAATTTAAAATGTTGTTGGGTAATGAAATTATCATCTGTCAAACAGATGATTTGTTAAAAATTGTTGAGCTTTTAAAAAATAATAAAAAAACTAAAGATAATGAAGAAGTAATTGTTATCTTAAAAAAAATATTAAACAAATAAAATATGGAGAATATGGAAAACAAAACAGAAATTGAGGTATTGGACGTTATTGAAAATAATAGTGATATGAAATGGTATGCTATTTATTGTCCGAGCAATCAAGAAAAAAGTACAAAACAAAATATTGAAAGAGAACTTAAATCACGTTCTTTGGAAAATTGGGTAGAAAGTATTGAAGTACCTGTAGAAACAATTATTGTAAAATCTAAGGGTAAAAATATTAAACGTGAAAAGGTTTTAATACCTTGTTATATATTTGTTAAAGCTAATATTAGTAATGGTGAAGTTATAAACACTTTGAGATTTTCTAAAGGAGTATTGGGATTTATTAATCCATCTGATGGTAAATCGAGTCAAAGACCCGAACCATTAAAAGATAGTGAGGTTATGAAATTTTTAAGAAAAGGTGATGATATTATCGATAATTCTATTAAATTTTATAGCGGTGATAACGTTAAAATTATAGATGGTGCATTTTCTTCTTTTGTTGGAGTTATTGATAGTGTTGATAATAATAAAAAAGTGGTTAAAGTTATTGTTAAAATCTTTTCAAGAGATACTCCTGTTGATTTAGAGTTTACACAAATTGAAAAAATATAATATAGATATGAAAGTTGAATTATCAGAATTGAAGAAATGGGTAGATATTAAAGTTGAATTTTCGAATTATTTGAATGATTGTTTAGAATATTGGAAAAATGAAGATTTTAAAAATTCTATTCAATGGCAAACTCTTTATAATAACAATTTTATAAAAGACGGTGTTATTGATTTGAAAAATATTGAGATGGTCGATGACTCTTTAATGAGTGTTGCTTTAGAAATTCTTTTGAAAAGTTATATTATGAAAGAATATAATAACGATGGTTTCTATGATATTAAGAAATTAATATCAATGAGTGAAGATGAAATTAGAAATTCTTATAAAGATGAAGAAGAAGTTGATAATGAAATGTATAAAAAAAGTATACAATTCAAATCATTGAAAAAATTTGGTATAATCGATTCACAAGATATGATAAATGATAAAATTTTAAGTGAATATCCTATTTCTAAAAAGTTTTTTATATCATTATCGTTGCATATAATAAAGTCTAATGGATTAGATTATCATCCCGAACTTGTTAACTCTTTACTAAAAATGAAAATTCTTTCATAAAGAAAAAGATAAATAAGATATATACGTTATGAAATGGATATATCTTATTAAAGCTGAAAAAGATGGTATAGAATATTATAAAATCGGTATTACTAAAAGAGACCCGAATAAAAGGGTTAAAGAGTTACAAACAGGTAATGCTTTAAATTTGGAACTAATCACAAAATTTAAATCGAATTATGGTAATGTTTTAGAGAATACTTTACATAGAAATTTTTCTATAGAAAAGGAAAAGGGTGAGTGGTTTTCCTTAACAAAGGAGCAAGTGTCTGATTTTCAGAACACTTGTAAAAGGATAGAATCTAATTTAAAATGTGTTTTTGAAGAAAGTACAATTTATAATAAAAAAGGTAGTAAAATTTGAAATTTACTACCTTTTTTCCTATATTTGATTAAAATATCTAATATATACTATATGAGTTTTGAATTTAATAAAATTTGTGTTTTTGATTGGGATTCTACACTATGTATATCACCTGAAAATACTGTCGAAAATAGAAAACATTGGGAAAGTGTTACGGGTCAACCTTGGAAATATAAAGGAAATGGTTGGTGGAGTAAAATGGAAACACTCGATTCTAATGTATTTGATATAAAATTAAATCCATATGTTTTAGATGTTGCTAAACAATATTCGGAAAATCCCGAAGTTTATACTGTTCTTTTAACGGGTAGAATTCCTATATTCGAAGGTGTTATAAAAGAGATTATGAGAAAACATGATTTGAATGATATGGATGCTTATCATTTCAATGATTCACATAATACTTTGGATTTCAAATTAAGAAAAATCGAAGAACTTGCTAACTCGTTTCCACATGTTTCTATTTTTGAAATGTGGGAAGATAGAGTTGAACATATTCCACATTTTATTGAGTGGGGTGAAAAAAGATATGGTAAAAATTTTATAATGAATAAGGTTTAAAAAAGAAGTGATATATGATAACAGAAATGCAGAAAAGAGCTTTAGAAATTTTTATGTATGAGAATAAAGATTATGATTTAGTTTTTGATTATTTAAATCGAATAGGTATTAAGAAAGAAGATTATCTCAAAGTTTTAAGAAGTGTTATTAATGCTTAGTAATTTTTTTAATTCGAAGTCGCTAAACACGATTTTAACGATTAACATAATCGTGTTTATATTATATCATTTGATTACTTATATTGAACCTGATTTAAATTTAAAATTATTATTGGCATTAAATTCTAAAATTTATATCAATTTAATTTTAACACATCTTTTTTTAACAAGCGGGTTTTTTCACATAGATATCACACATTTTTTTAGTAATATGATTGCTATAATTGTATTTTATAAAATAATATCTAAAAATTCTGATAATGTGATAATAGAAGTTTATATTAAATCTGCTATATTGGGTGGGATTTTGTGGTTATTTTATATTCAAACAAAGCATGATTATGACACCTATATTTTATTAGGTGCGAGTAGTGGGATAATGGGATTAATTACATATTCGTGTAATGTTTTAAGAAACGAACATCTTTTCAAAATATTTAATGTTCGTTTTTTATATATTTATATACTGTATATTTTTTTATATTTAAGTTTTGTTGCTATGATAAATGATGAAAATTTTGGAGGTGAGATAGCTCATTTAGGTGGTGTTATAATGGGATATATTGTTTATTTTAAATATAATGAAAAATAAAAAAAGCGGCATTACCGCTTTTTTTAAATTATTATCAATATTAATATAACACCTGTTATAACATTGGTGATAATCAATTTAGTTATCATACCATTTTTTCTTTTTATTTTTCCTTTATAAATTTCTATTTCTTCTTTTAAATTATTTTCTATTGTTTTATAATCTTCAATGTTTTTGTTTAATTCTGCTATCTTTTTTTCTTGAATACTTATTTCACCGTTTAAATTTATATTTATTTTCATAAATGTTTTTAATTGAGCGTTCAACGAATCATTTAATTTCGTTTGTAATTCGTCTCTTTTTTTCATCAAATCTATTTTTTTCTCCAACTCAATAATTATTTTTTTATTAATATCGGATTTTTTTAATTCTTTTATAATAGTATTAATTTGTTCTTCGTTAAAAGCTAAAAATGTAATACCCGTCGAATCTACGATTACTTTTGGTTTACTTGTTAATTCTTTCGAAATACTCTGTGAAAAAGTTGATACGCTGATTAACATTCCAATTATTAACATTATTAATCTCTTCATAACCTGTTTTTTTTATTTTTATTATGGTTGAATCAGAACCATTTATCTTTTGATTGATACTATCAATTTTATTTTCTAATATTGATATATTTTTATTTCTATTTATAATTTCATTTTCTAAAAGAGTTCTTTCTAAACGTATTATTTTAATGCTATCATTTAATTCTTCTATGCGATTATTTCTTTTATTGATATTTTCATGTAGAATCTTATTTTCTTTTTCTAATTCCTTAATAGTTTTATTTTTAAAATATGGTGTGTTTGGAATTAAGAATCCTATAATAAAAGCCAATACTGTAAATATAATAATTTTTAAATAAGGTGAATCTTTCATATATTATTTTATATTTTTTATTTTATCGATATTATCTTCAATGAAAGATAATATCGAGTTGTTATAATATGCAATTCTAACGGATTCTAATAATTCTAATTTAGATTTTACAATCTCGTTGTTAATATATTCTTCCATTTTTTGCATAAATTGGTCGTTTATATCTGTGTTGACTTCGATATCTTTAGTCCAAGGTTTTTCGTCACCTTTTATCTCAACGCTGATATTCTCTTTCAATAATTTTTGAATATGTGTTTTTATATCAATTTGACTTTTTTCTTCGCTATTGAAATTTGAAAATTTTTTCATATTTTTTATGCTTTTTTATTATATATCTAAAAACAAAAATGTATTTTATATAAAAAAAACCCTCTAATGAGGGTTTTTTATTACCAATCTTTTTCCACAATTCTAACCCATTGTGTTTGTAATGAGCCTTCCAATTTGATAATCAATCTTTCTATGGTTTCTTTTAAATTGTTAGTAGAAACTTCGAAAACAACTACTTCGGGTTGATTAGACCAACCATATTGTGGTTCTGTGTGTGTAGATACTACATCCTCATCACTTTCAAGAGTTTTTGAGATGATATCGATATTATATGTGATATATTCGAAAATAGAAGTATATGGTACATATAATTGAAAGCTTTCAAGCATATCATCTGCTTGGATATTATCAACTTCATCTTCGATATAATCTTCAGATTCGGTAATCGATAAAATTTCTTTGATGTTTTGATTTAAAATAGAGCTAATTATTTGTTCTTTAGCAAAAGACTCGTTTAAATCTTTAACTTTGAATGTTGCATCTAAAACAACTCCGTTTTCCAATTTTAAAGTAATTTTCTTAGTAAAATCCATTTTATTAGATTCGTTTATAAAATTTGATAATTTTTTCATAGATAAAATATTAATTTTACTATATATATAAATTTTGAATCTTCATTATTTTATATTATCTTTATTTTGATAAAATAAATTAATCGTTATGGATAAATATTTTTATAAAATTTTCATATTAATTACTATAATGTTTTTAACAATAATTTTGGAAAATTTTAAAAGCTCACCACAGCAATTAATTAAAAAAATACGTATTACTAATGTATCAAAGGTTAAGTTTATAACAAAGAAAGAGTTGTTGAAGATGAACTCTCGTATAGAATCTAATAATAAATGGGATGTTGCTAATAAGCATGGATATGTAGGTAAATATCAAATAGGTAAACTTGCATTGTTGGATTTAGGATATGATAGTAATTGGGTAAATTTATTGCAAAATTCGATATACTTTAAAAATGATACAACGTTTATAAAAGAAGATAGTGTTATCGTTGATACTATTGTTAGAAGATTTTATTATTTTGATATATCATTATTTCCTCCAAAAAAACAAGAAGAAGTTATAAAAAAATTATTGAATAGAAATGAAAAAGTTTATCTTAAAAAACATATAGAATTATATGTGGGGAAAAATATAGATGGTGTGAAAATAACTAAAGCTGGTATAATAAGTGCTTCTTTTTTGGGATTTGGGTATGTAGATAAATTTTTAAGTTCTAATGGTAAATTGAATCCGAAAGATGGTAATGGTCATAGTATTAGAGATAGATTGAAAATGTTTGAAAATTATGAAATTGAGTGATTTTTTATTAGTTTTTAATATTAAACTTTTATAATATTTTTAATATAAGTTAAAAAATAAAATTATGGATAAATATTTGAAAAGTGTTGAGGATTTTCATAAACAATTTAACAACCCTGTAAATTCATACAGAGATAGTATTGATTTAAATATAAGACAACTTAGAATAAAATTACTATTTGAAGAAATCGAAGAATTATCCGAAGCATCTGATGTGAAAAAAACTTTTTTAAATCTGTGTAAAGATGTAATTGAAAAAGAATCGGATGGTAATAGGAAAGGTATATTTTCTAAAGATGATAATGGTGTCGATAAAAAAGAGGAACTTGATGCGTTATGTGATATTATGTATATACTCATGGGTGGTGTTTTGGTTCTCGGTCATCAACAAAATTTCGAATCTGCTTTTGATGAGGTTCATAACAGTAATATGAGTAAAATGTGTAGTACTATGGAAGAAGTTGAAAAAACTATTGCTTTTTATAAAGAAAAAGATGGTACTGAAGCGATTTTTGTCCCAAAGGGTGATAAATGGATAGTTTTAAGAAAAAATGATGGTAAAGTTTTAAAAAATGTCTTTTATAAAGAAGCGGATTTACAAAAATTTGTTAAATAAAAAAAAGGTAGATTAAAAATCTACCTTTTTTATTTGTGTTAGGCGATTTGATTTTTTATATATACTTAAAAATTATATATAATAATGGCTACACCTCTTTTTAAATATCTAAAGGGTTCTTTAAATGACCCTACGGGTAGTAGAAATGGTTACACAACCTATGTATTTCCAAGTGCTTCTCAGAATATAAGTCAAGCATATCAAAATGAGAACTATAAAATGAATTTTTCTAAGTTTGCTCTACTTAAATTTGATTTAAGTAAAATGAATTTAGAAAATGATGCCGAATTTAATACTGAATCGACAAATGTTATTACTAATAAGGGGGATTTGTTGGTGAATCATCTTAGAAACTATATTGCTAACCATGAAGTTGTGATTAGAGAATCGCTTCTTAATAATAATAATAATTTTTACAATCCTAATGAGTTGAGAACTACTACTGAGAAGATTTTTTGGAAGTGGTTGAGAAAAACAGGGTTGATTCAATTTGAGCCTGCTATACCCAATGATGAGTATATAGATAGTGAAGATTTTGCTATAGATGATAATTTACCCGAAGATTATTTTAAAGAGTATTTGTGGAAAGAAAGAAGTGTGATTGATTATACTATTAATAATATACAACAAGAAACATTTGATAACTCTATTATAGATTCTGTTGATAATATAGGTAAAAATATATTTAAAGTAGTTTTAACATCTTCTACTAATATTAAACCTAATGATAGAATCACAATGACATCTGAGGGGAATATTAATATAGGTTTTAAAGGTAGTTTAGATTTTACTGTTTTTAAAGTAGAAACTGATGATTTTGGTGGTAGTGTTAGTGATAAGAATAATATTGTTTATATTTTATCGGATATACAACTTATATGGAATAATTTTGCGACAGCTTCTTTGAAATTGGTTTATGATAGAGTTGTTAAATATTTGGGTGAGGTTTCTGCTATTAATAATGTTCAGAATAAAGATAGAAGCTATACCGAAGTAACTGCTTTTGTGCCTGACCAAAACGGCGAAACTCCCGATGTTTTGTTTAGAATAATGAGTGATGCTAATTATTCTCCTTCTTTACAATATCCAATATTACCATCACAAGACCAACCCGAAATTGTTGGTGGTGAACAATTTGATTCACCTATTGTTTTAAGACCCTCCGATTACCCAGGTGACCAATATGCATATTTCGACATAGACCAAAAATATTTAAATTCTAATGGTTTAAAAGATAGAAAAACAGGTGAATATTTTGGTGTTTTCGAAAACAGTAGAAATGCTGATAGAGTTTCAACAGCACCTTATACATATCCCGAATTTGATGGTAAAAAATTGGATGGTGTGAGTTTGGATTTTGATACTAATCATTATGTCAAAATGAATTTACCTACCAAAAAATCTAACGATTTTGATACATTTAATGCACAATCTTTTAATAATAAAGCACCTAAAGACTTTGAATTTAATGTTATATTGTGGTATTATCAAGTAGAGGATAAGCAATATTCTAATGAAACAGAGACGACTGAGACAAATATTGTTGATAGTTCTACAACCACAACAACCACAACAACTAATACTGTTACTAAGCAAGTAAATAAAGTAAACCAAGATAAACATTTGGGAATGAATCTTTATGGTATCACTATATTAAATTCGGTTAACGAAGATATACAAAATATTGATACGTATCCGAAATTAGTTGCTAATGGAAAACAAGATGGTTTGAGTTATATTTTCAATTTAAATTTAAATTTTAATATATCTAATGATAATGTTATTGAAAGTTATGATGCTGAGAAAACATACTCTAAATTTGGTTTTGATTTATATAATAACGTGATGCGTCAAGTAAGTGAGACTAATAGTGTTTATATGAATGTTTATAGCAACTATGTCAATTTGAGCAAAGAGTTGGAGAGTGTAAAAACATTAATTTATACACAAACCGATATTAGAGATGTGAATTCAAGAATAGACTCTTTATATAGTTTGCTAAACACATATAAAAGAAATCAGATTTCGGATTCAGATTCTATAAAAGTTGAATTGGATGAATCGACAAGTCCTCCTACAATGAAACTTTTATCTACTGATGCGAGATATGGAGAGTCATATAAATATTCTGTTTCTTTATTGTATAGTAATCAAAGTAACACAGTATTAAATAATAAAATCAGTGTTCCAAAAGGTAAAGATTTTTTAATTAATATTATCAATGATGATAATTCTGATATTACGTTGGATAATAATTTAAATGTTGTTTTAGATAGAGATTTAGATTTTAAACAAACGTGTGATATAAAAATATATCCAAGTAAAGCTAAATTTAATAAGAAATTAAACATATCTATAAATACTTCGTTGGTGGATGTTATAGATGTTCAAAGAGGATATCAATTGGTTAAAAATATTGAATTACCAATCGATTTAAATTTAAATCCTAATTTAGAAATTGTTGGTATCTCTAAAAGATGGAATTCTTTCCCCGAAATACATCCTACGAGTATTGGAGTTAAAAAAATAGCAGATTCTTATTATTTAGTAGTTGGTATAGATGCTCTTAAAATAAATTCATTTAAAACAGGTGATGTGATATTTTTAGAAAATTTTGAATTGGTTAAAACTGATATAGAAACACCTATTGTATCTAATATAAGCGGTCAATATACTATTATTGGGGATATTGAAAACAATGAAATTGTTTTACAAATATTTAATAGAGATTTTATCAAATTATTTGATGAACTTAGAAAGAAAGATACATCGCCTATTATTTATTTAAAAAGTGAAAATTTAACACAACCAAGTTATATAAGATATAATACTGGTTGGTTTATATCTATTACTGCTAATGATAGAGATTCTAAAACAGTGAATGAAAAATATCTTATAGAAGTAAGAGCATTAAAAAAAGAAGAACTTTAAAGTTCTTCTTTTTTATTTATATTTTTGATATTTTTTTTTCTTTTAACTTTTTTATCAATATTATACATTTCGTATATTTTTGTTTCTAATATTTTAGCTTTATGTGTTAAATAATCGTTATATTTATTTTCTAACCATTTTGTGTATTGTTCTAAAAAAGTGTTGTCAATTTTCACGTGGAAGTTTCCTGTTTCAAATTCGTAATTTTTATTATGATGTGTTGAATATGATAATACGAACATACAACTTTTAGATAATTCGAAGTAAAATTCCGAATTACTTATCGATATAATCAGATTTTTTTCTATTTTTTGGTCGTAATAGTTTTTAATTATATATTTATTATCATTTTTTTCAACATAAACATTGTCTGATAT
>JACCDZ010153980.1_pt1 | contig 31196 bp, 21 predicted proteins | sample 7449551 | NCBI WGS metagenome assembly JACCDZ01 (sample SAMN15323452, study PRJNA562643) | freshwater metagenome | isolation source: river surface water | place: USA:Blue River Watershed | collected 2017-08-18 | reverse complement strand
GAATTTGGACTACCAGAAAACTTTTTTGCAGAGCTAGAAAAGGGAATACAGGAAGCAACAGCAGATACCAGAGGCAAGCCAGTTAGAAAGGTTAGCTACCATGCACAAAAGTGGATTGAAGGCGCATTTGCTGGATTCCACTCAGACAATAGCCCACTGGATACTCCAGACTACAATGCTTTTGAAAGAAGTAAGATGGCAACCTTCCTTTATTTAAATGATGATTTTGAAGGTGGAGAATTAAACTTTAGAGATCATGATATAAGAATTAAACCTAGAAAAGGCCTGCTAGCAGCCTTTGAAGGAGGACACCATAATATACACGAAGTTCTTGTTATAGAAAAAGGAACTAGATACACAATTGGTTCGTTTTGGGATTTTGAAGAAGTCGAGTACTCAGATGAAACTAGAGCAAGATGGGAAACAGAAATTCCTGAATCAAGAGTCCAGCAGGCAAAAGATGCAGAAGAGTGGGCAAAAATGAGAGAAAGAGGAGAAAGGCTTTTGCCTGGTCCAGGAGTTTCAAGTAAACCAGCAAAAGAATATATGAATGATGAAGCATGAAATAGTATACGACAAAATAGTTTACTTTGAAGATGCTATTCAGAATCCAAAAGAATGGCTTTCTAAGATAGACAGTGTGGATAATTCATTTATATCAGCATGGCTGCCATGGGAAGCAAACTCTGAACAAAAATATGTTTACGGAGAAAGAAAGTTTGTTGGAGTAAAAGAAGATAAAAATAACCCAATAGACCCAGAGTCAGAAGAAATTATTATGGAAATTATAGATGCTATGTATGCATGTGCCGAAAAATATGCTGAAATATATAGCATTGAAGATAAAATCAACATAGGCAAAATTTTTGTTTTAAATAAGTATCGTGAAAATGAAGAGATGGGCCAGCATACAGATTGGAACGAAGATCAAAATACATTAGAATATTCTTTTGTAGTTTATTTAAACGATGACTATGAAGGCGGAGAAATTTATTTTGGAAAGCAAGACGTTAAAATAAAGCCAAAAGCAGGTAGCATAATATTGTTCCCTTCAAAAGAACCATACTATCACGGTTCATTAGCATTAAAGTCTGGGAGAAAAATATTTATACCTCATTTTTGGCAAAATGGAACTATAGTTCACTAAGGAGAGATAATGAATAGAGAAAAACTAGAAGAAAATGTATACTATTACAAGAATGTAATAGAAAATCCAAAAGAATTTATTGACCTTATAAATTCTACTGAGGATTATGACGATAACGACCCAATAGTTAAAGTTGTTCCAAAGTGGGATGAGTGGTCTGCTTGCAGCGGATTAATGTATGTTTATGGAAATAAAAAGAATCTAGCATTGGACTCTTTAGAAGAATTAAAAAATGCCTCCCCAGACCAATATGAAAAAGCTAAGACAATTATAGAAACAATACTAAATGGATTACAGTCAGTATGTAAAGACTATGCAAAAGAAAAAGGAATAGAAGATGATGTTTTATTACAGACATCAATAGGTATAAACAGATATTCAGCTGGAACCACAATGGGTGGTCATTATGATCAACAAGAAGGAGATACAAGACTAAAGTATTCTTTAGTAATGTATTTAAACGATGACTATGAAGGTGGAGAAATATCATTTACAATTAAAGACGGTATAATGGATTCTATCGATAAACCACATCAAGATTTAGAATTAAGCAAAGACACAGATAGAGTAACTTTTTATTTAAAGCCAGAGGCTGGAAGCGTATTAATATTCCCTTCATCCTCACCTTATAATCACACAGCCCATCTAGTAAAGAGTGGTCATAAGTATATGGTACCTGGGTTTTGGATGAATAAGGATAATCATGGCAATGTATAATTTTCAAGAACTAGCTCCTAATATATTTTATTTTACAAATGCGATATCTGAGCCAGAGAAGCTAGTAAAATTTATTGAAGAAACAGAAGATGATGAATCAATAAATACAAATCTTATATCAAAATGGAGACTGTGGAAGGCCAGTAATAGACCAGAAGATATTTATGGTTTAGAAAAATATATAACTGTTGATTATGAAAAAGCAGGAGCGCTACCAAGTGCAAGAGAGCTATACATAATAAACAGCATTAGGTCTAGTATGCATTTTTGTGCTACACAGTATAAGCTATACAATAATGTTGATGGAGATGTAAACTTAGATAAAGAGTTTGGAATTAAAAAATATAACCCTGGCCAGACACTTGGTCAACATGCAGATCAGTATGATGGGAATACTAAGCTTAGATATTCTATAGTTGCATATCTTAACGATAATTATGAAGGTGGAGAGCTTTCGTTTAGTAATCAAAATGTAGTTATAAAGCCACAAGCTGGTAGTATAGCAATATTCCCATCTTCAGAGCCATATCTTCATGGATCAAATGAGCTTAAGTCTGGAAATAAATACATGGCACCAGGGTTTTGGCTTTGGTAATTTAGGTGGTATAATTAAAAAATGGCAACAGTACCAAATGACAAAGGCTTTAGTTATCCAGACTATACAGATACCCCTGACGTACCTAGGGATATCTCTCAGCTTGCTTTTGACATTGACCAGTACTTAGACGCACACCCAGGCCCTGTAGGGCCTGCAGGACCCACAGGAGCCACAGGAGCCCAGGGCCCAGAAGGTCCACAGGGATTGACTGGAGCAACTGGCCCACAAGGTGAGCAGGGCATACAGGGGCCAGCAGGTCCAAAAGGCGACAAAGGTGACGCTGCTGCAACAGTAACAGTTCAATCAACAACAACTGGCGCAGCTGGAACAAATGCATCTGTAACAAACTCTGGTACAAGCTCTGATGTACAATTAAATTTTACGATTCCAAGAGGTGCAGACGGAGCAACTGGAGCTACAGGTCCACAAGGTCCAGCAGGACAAAATGCAAACATTGATCCTTTAGATAATAGAATTAGTTTAAATCTTGCAGTTTCCTCTGCATACGGAGTTAACTCAAACTGGTATCCATCTTCAAATAACTTATTTGATATTGGCCAAGAAGTAGATTCTTTGTCTGGAATATTTTCAGCAAAAAACTGGAAGAGAGGGTTCTTTCAGGGATCAGTATATGCAGCATCACTAATTACTCCTTCTGATTTAAATTTAAAAACAAACATAGAGGCATCTGATCTTGGACTAAACTTTATTAACTCATTAAATCCAGTAAAGTATAAGTATATTGTTGGCGACACGGTTACAACATTTGACCCAGAAGGAAACCAGATTGAGACACCAGTTGCTGGGGTAAGAACACATTATGGTTTAATTGCTCAAGAAGTTAAAGCAGCAGTTGATGGATCTGGAGTAGAAGACTTTGGCGGATGGATTCTTAAAGAAGATGAAAGCCAAGCATTAAGATATGAGCAGTTTATTGCTCCACTTATAAAAGCCGTACAGGAATTATCTACAAGAGTTGCACAACTAGAACAGGGGTAATTATGTCATATAAATACTCTGTCTTAGCAGACAACCCAATAGTATATTATAGCGGGGCAATAACAGAAGCATTTAGTGTACCTTCTTATCAAGATTTGCTTAATGACTACGAGACATACCAAGAATTTCAAGCAGCATTTACAGACTATTCTTTAGATTCTGGAAATGCAGTTGTAGATATATCTGGGTGTCAGAATAATGGATTCTATTCAGGAGAGGTTAAGTCTGACATATTCCCTCTTATATACGGAGATCCATACGCATTAAAAATAGACAATGTTGCTTCTATAAATATAAATAATGCAAGAGGTTACAACGGAGAAATTGTAAAAGGCGGGTTTGGAAAATCTGGATTCTCTGACAACACATTCTCGCTTGAGCTATTCATATACCCAGTCATTGATTCAGAAGAAACAAGCATGATCCCTATTATTGGAGATCTTTCTAATAGCGTTGGTCTTTTTTACGACAACGGAAATATTGTTTTTAAGTTAAATTCATACAAAATAGAATATACTCTACCATATAAAAGAAAGTCTTACTATGTAGCTGCAGTTTATAATAAGGATTCCGCAATGCTTTATATAGATGGAGAAATGGTTTCTTCCATAAGTATTAGTGGATTTCAGTTTATAAATTCAAATCTATCTCTACTATGTGGCCCAACACAAAATGAGGGAAACTACTTTTTAGTTAACGGCTTAGCTATATATAGATATGCACTTAATGACCTTAAAATAAAAACTCATTATATAAATGCAACCTCAATCAGACCACTAGATGTCTATGGTCCAGCCAAAGGTAGAGCATTTGAAATTAACGATAGCAACTACATGACGGATTTTGTTTTTAGATACCCAGCAGATAAAGACTGGGCGGACATATCTGTTGATGGACTTGATCATAATACAACTAAAAAAACATTATCAATATCAAAAACAGACACAGCAGCAGAGTCTACTGTAGAAGTAGTAGATATGATTTACATGCCATACTCACTGAGTCCTACATCTTCAAAGATAGAGTGGGCAGGAGATAACGGAATAACAGTATTTTCAAGTACAGATGGAATAGTGTTTGAAGAGTGTGAAAACAACTCTGTAATACCACAATATACAAAACTTAATTTTAGCGAATCTAAAAAACTATACATAAAAATAGTATTTACATCTACAGACACATCTAAATATATCCCATGCTTAGAGTATCTAATAATAAAAATGTATGCTGATAATAAAGAGTATTCAAGCAACTCACAAGACTACCTTTACCCAGGAGACTATAACATTGGAATAAGCAACAGGCGATACCCGCTAATAAACAGAGACTCAAGAAGCGGAGTCAGGGTTGAATCTGGATCAGGTTTCTTTATCAATACTTCTAGCCAGATAAATACAGTGGAAACATTTTATACTCCAAATGAGATTGCATCTGGCGCCATAATAGATGGTGTATCATGGGATGAGACAGGCCAGCTTACAGTAGGAAGCAATATTCTTAGATTCTATGTGAATGGTGTAAACAAGATATTTGATGCCAACATATCTACTATATTTGAGCCTGGCCAAATGTACCATATACTTATTGTGCTAAAGACACCAATATCTGGAGATATAGAATTTAATGGTGCTGGACCTAGCGCTATATATCAAAATATAACCTTGTACGAAAAGCAGTTTAATGTTTCTGAATGCTTATATAATTATTCATTGTATATAGGCAGAGATACCGCCATAGTCTATGATTCTGGCATCGGTATGACCGAAAGTTCTGTCGAGTACTACGATAATGACTGGATAGTTCTCCAGAGTTCATAATTTTGTACAAAGTCTTGACAAAATCTGGACTTTGGCATCAAGTAATGGTAAAATTAATTACTATGGACATCTTAAATCAAAAATCATCAATTGTAGAAGAAACACGCCTTGGCATATATGTATGGGAAATGCCAGACGGACGATGGATTGGTGACGACGATGGAAACTTCCTTTCAGTCACATCAATGAAAGGCAACAAATCAAAGATGGACCAGCTTGCAAGAGAAGTCCGTTCATATGGTATTGACGTAGGTCAGCCTAAGTTTTTAGCAGGACGCAGAAAAATTGATGATGAAGAATTTGAACATCAGTCACAAAGACTTCAGTGGGGTCTTGTTCCAGATCCACTAGACATTGGTAACTACAAAGATGGTGCCTTAAGGAATGGTAAAGTACAATGACAGCACAATTTATTGAAGATGGCGACGATAACTCTTCAACAATTAATATATCAAATACTGCTGATTGGTTTTCATTTAAAAAAGAAAAAGAGCATTTTGATCCATTTGCAATAGGCATTGATGACTTAAAAAAGGTAAGAGGTCTTGGCACTAACTTTAAAAGAAAAATAAATAGAGATTTTTCTAAATCGTTTACTGGTCAAGATGGGGCGGCTACACAACAGAACTTAATGGCTCAAGCAATTAGCGGATATGCTATGTTTGACTTAATTCAGCCACAATATAATTTAGAATACTTATCACAGGTATATGAGATATCAACATACAACTACGCAGCAGTTAATGCTAAGGTTGCAAACATTGTTGGTCTTGGCTACAATTTTATGGAGACAAGAAAAACTAATGACGCCATTGATGAGATTACAGATGAGAAACAGCTTGAAAGAGCAAGAAGAAAGATAAATAAACTAAAGCAAGATCTACAAGACTGGCTTGATTCTACTAACGATGAAGACACATTTACAGAGACTTTAATTAAGGTGTATACAGACCTAGAGGCAACTGGTAATGGCTATATTGAAATTGGAAGAACCACAGCTGGAAATATTGGTTACATTGGTCATATCCCGTCAAAGACAATGCGTGTTCGTAGACTGCGTGATGGCTTTATGCAATTGCTATACGGCAAGGCAGTATTCTTTAGAAACTTTGGAGACACAGAAACTCCAAACCCAATAGCAGGTGCAGAAGATAGACCAAACGAAATTATTCATTTAAAGAAGTACACCCCAATGAATAACTACTATGGCATACCAGACATCATTGCTGCACAGATGGCATTAACTGGAAATGAATTTTCAGGAAGATACAATCTTGACTACTTTGAAAACAAGGCGGTCCCAAGATATATTATTACAGTCAAGGGTGCAAAGTTATCACCAGAGTCAGAAAGAAAATTACTTGAGTTCTTCCAGGTTGGATTAAAGGGCAAGAATCATAGATCCCTATATATCCCACTGCCAGCAGATACACCAGATTCTAAGACTGAATTTAAGATGGAACCAATTGAGGCGGGAGCCCAAGAGTCTTCATTTAATGTATATCGTGAAACAAATAGAGACGAAATATTAATGGCACATCGTGTTCCAATTAATAAAATTGGTACCCCTCCAGGAGTTAATTTAGCTGTTGCTCGTGATGCAGACAAGACATTTAAAGAGCAGGTCTGTCGCCCAGCGCAAATGAAACTTGAGAAAAAGATTAATGCAATTATTGAAGAAAAGACAGATGCGCTAGTAATTAAATTTAACGAGTTGAGTCTTACTGACGAAATCTCACAGAGCCAAATTGATGAAATTTACCTACGCATGCAGGTGCTTACCCCTAACGAAGTTAGAATTAGAAAGGGTATGATCCCGCTAGACGGAGGAGACGAAGTCATAGAATTAAAGCCACAGCAAGAGGCAGACCAGAGAGCTAAATCTACTGGTAATAAAACTAGAGACCAAGAACGTGCCAAGAATGCCCCAGATAAAAATGGGGAGGGTAGAAATGCCAAAGGCGATGGTCCAAAAGTCAAATAACTTTACTCAACTGCTATTTGCCTTTTGATATAGATACATATAAAATTAAGCATATGATTATCGAAAAGTCTCATTGGTCCAGTGATGGAGAAAAACTCCATCTCTCAGTACCATTTACAAAAGTAAACCGTGAACAGAGAACTGTTTCTGGTTTTGCTACATTGGACAACATTGACCAGACAGGCGATGTAGTCACTGCAGAAGCAAGCATGAAAGCATTTGAAAATTTCCGTGGAAATCTTAGAGAGATGCATCAGTCAATTGCAGTTGGCAAGGTTATTGGTTTTAAGCCAGAGACATACTACGATCAAAAGTCACAAACATTTTACAATGGAGTTTATGTAACTTCATATATTTCAAAGGGTGCACAGGATACTTGGGAAAAAGTTCTTGATGGCACTCTTTCTGGTTTTTCAATTGGCGGAAGAATTAATGAATCAGATAATGAGATTAACAAAGCAACAGGAGAACAGGTAAGATTTATTAAAGACTATGATCTTATTGAGCTATCAATTGTTGACTCACCAGCAAACGAACTATGCAACATCTTTTCTATTGAAAAGGTTGGTGGCAAGATGGTTTACAAAGGTTTAGCAACAGAAGTAGTTGCTGAGAATATTTTTTATTGTGAAGAAAGTGATTCTGTATTTATATCAACAGAAAAAACATTTGACTCACCAGTATCTGGAAAGCCAGCAACATTAATTGGCTGGGTAGAGTCATCAGATATAAACAAAGCAAAAGAAATAGATAAGATTCTTGCTTCATTCAAGAAGACAAGATTAGCGTTGCCTGAAACTCAAATCGCAAAACAGGCAAACGTAGAAGGAGGTAATGAAGTGTCAGACGTACAAAATGAGACAGTAATTGAAAAATCTGTAGACGTACTAGAAGAAGCACCAGCTGTTGAAGCTGTTGCAGAAACTGTTGTAGAAGATGCTCCTGTAGCAGAAGCTGCAGTAGTAGACGCTCCTGCCGACTCCGTTGAAGAAGCAGCCACAGCAGAGGTTGATACACCTGATTTTGCAAAAATGTTGGGCGACCTAAAGGGCTTTTTCTCGGACACACTTTCAAAGGCTACGGAGGCAAATGCTGCACAAGTTTCACAGATCAAAGAATCTGTCGAAGCATTCAGCAAGAATGTCGATGTTAGAATTTCAGAGTTAGCAGAGAAGCACAGCGCACTTAGCGCAGCAGTAACAGAAATAAAGGGCACCATTGATGGCGTCCAGAAGCGTGTAGATGCCGTAGAAGGCGAAACAGCAATTAAGAAGTCTTCTGACCTTGGCGGGTCTGAAGTAGTAACAAAATCTAAATCAAAATGGAACGGTTCTTTCCTCGGTTCCGTAAATGAAATCTTTAACTAAAAAGGTAGGTGAAATAAATGAGTAATGAATTATTAGCAAAAGCAGCAGCTGAAGGTACAACTATTGCTGGTGGCCCACAGGCCGTCAACGGTACTTTCGCATCTGCAACAGGTGGTACAGGAGATCACGTTGCATCAGAAAATGGCAACGGTGGTGTTCTTAACCCAGAGCAGTCAGCAAGATTTTTAGATTATATGTTCGACGCTACCGTAATTGGTAAGGTTGCAAGAACGGTCCGAATGAAGTCTGACACAACAGAGATTGACCGCATGTCAGTCGGTGAGAAGCTTGTTCGTCTTGCAACTGAAGCAGAGAACACAGGTGAGAACTCACCAGTGACATTCTCAAAGATCTCTCTAACAACAAAGAAACTTCGTTTAGATTGGGAGCTTTCAACTGAGTCTCTAGAAGACAACATTGAAGGTGCTGATCTCGAAGATCACATTGCCAGAATGATGGCAACACAGGCAGGTAACGACATTGAGGACTTGCTCCTTAATGGTGATACCACAAAGACATCAGATGCACTTTATAAGTCATTTGACGGTGTAGTTAAGAAGGCAAAGGCTAACGGTCACGTTGTTGATGCAGCAGGAGCAAACATCTCCCGTGCTGTATTTAACTCAGCTCTTAAGGCTCTTCCACGTAAGTACAAGCAGCGTCGTACAGACCTCCGCTTCCTATCAGGTTCAAACTTGATCCAGGATTACTTATACTCAACATCACAGAATATCCAGAACGTTAACCCACAGGACATTGCTTCAGGCATCATCCGTGGTGAGGTTGCACCAGTTTCTGGTCCTGCAGGATATGTAGCTCCATACGCATTTGGTATTCCAATCGTTGAAGTTCCACTTCTTCCAGAAATTCAGACAGGCTCTTACTCAGGAGCATCAGGTTCACACGGTGATATCCACTTGACATTCCCAAATAACGTAGTTATTGGTATCAAGCGTGACGTTACAGTTTACCGATTCTTCTGGCCACGTAAGGACTCAATCGAGTACACAATGTATACTCGTGTTGGCGTTCAAATCGAGCAGGCAGACGCTTGGGTTGTTGTAAAGAACGTTAAGGTTGCTTCTTAATTAATTTAAGAATTAAACCACAGAGAGGCCCCCAATTAATTTTGGGGGCTTTTCATTTTAATTGACTAATGCTATAATTAAATGACCTACAAGAAGGAGAAATAGATATGTCGTTTGACACATTAAAAGTAGCCGAATTAAAAACAATAGCCGAAGATTTTGCGGTAGATACAGAAGGCCTTAAAAACAAAAAGGACATCATAGCAGCACTTGCGGAAGAGGGCGTCACCTATTCAGTATATGCAAAAACATTGCAGAACCTAGAAGAGGCAGCAGAAGAAATTGAAGTTTTACCAAAGTTTGATCCAAAGGCACAGCCAGAAGATACAGTATTGGTACGCATGACAAGAGCAAATTTCAGATACGATATTCATGGATACACATTTACAAATGATCACCCATTCGTAGCTATGTCTGAAGATGATGCTCAAAAAATCTTTGACTCAGAGGAGGGTTTTCGTTTAGCCACACCAAAGGAAGTTCAAGACTTCTATAACTAAGCGAAACATTATATATGGCAGAAGTATATAAGAACAGCAACGCACCAGCGTCTACTAAAATATTTTGGGGTGGCGCTATTGTTGATGCCGAAAGCGATGTACTTGTAGACATATATGACATCACACAAGACCCAGCAGTTGTCCCATCAATAGATCCACAAGAGCCAATCCTTACAGATTTAGTAGCATCTAAGTCAGAAGTTGATTATGGTTCATATCAAATTAATATTCCTTACTCAATAACAAATAGAGATAAGAATCTTAAGCTTGTTTGGAAATATGAGATGGAGTCAAATGATATTCAGCACGAAACATATGTTGATGTTGTAACTCCATATGCTTCTCTTGCTGAAGTTATTGAAGACCTTGGTCTTGGAACAGATCCATCTGACCCAATGTATAAAAGCTATCATGAACTTGTTATGGCAGAAAAATTTGCCCGCAAGGTAATTGAAAGCTATACTGGGCAAAGATTTTATTTGTATGACGGAACTGAATCAATATACGGATCAGGCTCAGATGTACTCCCACTGCCATTTAAGATTAATTCATTGCATGAATTATATGGCAATGACATTAAGCTAGTTGATAACATTAATCAAGAAACAAATTGGATCTTCAATCCTATTATTTCTGAGACTGGTTTTGGACTAAGAGTTGATAGAACTAATACTCTTGATAATATCACATATAGTGCTAATGGTTTAATTCCGCCATCAATTAATGACACATATCATGGCGCATTTCAAAAGGATGTAAAGTACCGTGTTCAAGGAAAATTTGGTTGGTCGGAAGTACCAGACAATGTTGAGCAAGCAGCAATACAATTAATTGGAGACTACTTCTCAAAGGACAGAGTCTGGACAAACAAATACCTAAAGAATATTAAAACATTTGACTGGCAGTTCGAATACGCATCAGATGCTTACAGAGGAACAGGAAATGCATATGCAGACCAGCTCCTTTATCCATATGTCATAAGCAGCATGGTTGTTATATAATGTTAGATCTAATAGACTCAATACTAGTAATGAGATTGGATCTATATAGACAGTCTGATTCACAAGATCCAAACACAGGCGCAATATTAAAGTCATGGGCGTATTATAAAACATTAGATTGTCATGCTAAAGGAATCATTAGCAACTCATCATCTAGCAGCACAAATGATAGACAAACATTTGGAAATAAATATACTAACCAGCAAATGATTCAGGTTAGAACTGCAGAGAGAATAACCTACAGAGAAAAGGTTACAAATATTCGTGATGCAAAAAATAAATCAATTTGGACAGAAATAGATTTCCCAACAGAAACACCTACAGTTTTTGAGGTTGTTGGTTCAACTCCGATTACTGATCCATTTGGAAATGTAGTAGGGTATAACACTACATTAACAAGGTCGGAGAATCAGAAAATTGGCATCTAATAATGTAGCACTATTACAGGCAGCTAGCGGTCTAGAGAGATTGATGGTTGGTACACCAACAAGCGGAAGAGTAAAAGATAGTAATGTAGCACAAATATCTGCATTCCTATATTACGAAGCAAATGTAATGGCGCAGCTTGAAGCAAATGAAGCATTTAAGGCTTTATTTAAACATACATTATTTAAGCAGATAGACAAAGATTTTGGATTTTATGTAGATGCATTGGCAAGAACAAAGCCAAAAGCATTTCACCATGTTTATGAATGGGGCAAAGGCGGAAAGCCAGCGGCAAGATTATTTAAATTAAGAACAATTGAAACAACTGGATTATCTTTTAAAATAGATTTTGATTTTAAATTATCAAAGTCACCAGTGCCATCAAAGAATCCAAGACAAAAGAAAAAGTATATATTTGAAAATAAAGCTGCAGTGATGGAAGAAGGAATGCCCGTAATAATCCGTCCTAGCTCTTCTGAGAGGCTTGTGTTTGAGTTGGATGGTGGAGTAGTCTTTATGCCCAAAGGGGCCTCTGTGACCGTCAAGAGCCCTGGAGGAAGGGCTTCTACAAACCAGTTCAAACTTGCCTATAGTATATTTTTCAGCGGGCAGTTAGTTAATGAATCAATTAAGAATTCTGGTTTCCAACAAATATTTGGATCCAAAATAACAAAAGCTTTAGCAGTACCACTTAATATTAAAAAAGTTCAATATTCTTTTTCTCCAGGCGCAGTAAGACGACAAGCAGACCTAGCATTAACACAATCATTTGGAGGGGTATTATGACAAAATATAAAATAGATTCAATGTATGAAATACGCAAGCATCTCTGGAAGGAACTAACAGAGTCTGGAGTATTTGATCCTGATGATTATTATAGCGATAATATTGGTCAAGAAATTATTCCAATTATCCCTGTCCAGCAACAGCCAGAACTAAATCAATTTTTGAGCGGGAAGAAGCATATTGTCTACGATAAGGTTGGAATGACTTATGAGGATATATGGCTCTTGTCATGCGAAAAGTTATTATTCACAATATATGCTACGGATGTCTCAGATATAAATGAGATCAGAAATTTAATGTATGATGTATTTAGAAGAATGGATGATTCCGCTAGGGATATAAATGGGTCTAAAAAAGAGGACAGCCTTATATTCCATAATACTATGATTGTAGAGTCATCCCCAACAGCCCCTTCAGAAGAGCTCCAGGGCTTCTTTTCAGCAGATGTCATAATAGAGGTCAAATACTCTAGAGTCACAGGCCCAGATGGAAGGTTTATTTAGCTTGCATTGGGGCATATTATACTCTAGAATTATCCTAGAGGAAAAGAGCCTAGCCAGCACTTTTGATTTTTATAAATCAATATATATATTTATTTAACAGGAGGTAGTAAAACATGGCACAAAATGTCGGTAATGCTAAAAATATTTTAGTTGGTGCTTCACCACTATTTTTATCAGCAAAAGATTCAACACAAGCAGGTTATGTAGAGAACATGCAGCCAGTAGCAAACACATCAGGTGTTGCTCCAGTTGCAACAGCTTCATACATTGATACACTTAACGCAACAGATGGTTCAAAGTTCCGTAACGTAGGTTACACAAACAATGGTCTTCAGATTACATACAACCCATCATACGGTTCAGTAACAGTAGATCAGCTTCTCGATACAGCTAAGCTGTTCAAGGAGTCAATGGAAGTTATGATTGCAACAGAAATGGCAGAAGGTACTCTTGAGAACGTTCTTGCTGTATTTGGACAGGGAGGTACACCAGACGGTTCTGGCAACAATAGATCTATCGGTCTTGAGGCAGGTGCTCTTGGAGTTGCTCCAACAGAGCGTCAGCTCATTGCGGTTGGACAGGCACCATCAACTGCAACAAGTGTTGCAGGACAAGAGCGTATCTACTATGCACGTAGAGTTCTTTCTGTCCAGCAGTCACAGTTCTCTCTTGCACGTAACGCAGCTACAACATTCCCAGTAACTTTCCGTCTTCTTCCAGACGGTAGCACAAGCTATGTTGGTAAAGAATATGGTTTGATTATTGACCGTACTTGGACAGCATCATAATTAATATAATTAATTATAGAAGGTCCCCCCAGAAATGGGGGGATTTTCTATTTGTGCTGATAAAATCTATATGATACAATAATTAAGACTAGATCCTAGGAGGATTAAAATTGGCAACAACAGTATATAACGTAGAAGAAATTACTCTACAAAATGGCACAACAGTAAAGCTAAAGCCTTTAACAATTAAAGAGCTTAGAAAGTTTATGGTTGTTATTCAAAAGACAGCAGATGTAACTACAGAAGATGAAACATTAACAATCCTCATTGAGGCATGTGCAGTAGCTTTAGAAAAGCAGTTACCAGACTTGGTAAAAGATGTAGATGCTTTTGAAGACGTTTTGGACGTACCAACAATTAACCGTATCCTAGAAGTTTGCGGTGGAATTAAGATGGACGACCCAAACCTTCTAGCGGCAGCGGTTCTGGCTGGGCAGAACTAGACTTAGCCGCTTTATTAGGAGAAGTTTTTCTTTTAGGTAATTGGAAAAATTACGAAGAACTAGAAGAAAGCCTCTCAATGCCAGAACTTGTTCAAACATTTAAGTCAATGCAAAAGACTGAAGCTGAGAAAAGAAAGTTCCTAGCAGCAATTCAAGGCATTGAGTTAGATGGTGAAGAAGAAGAAAACAAAGGTCCTACCTTTGAAGATATACAAAGAAGAGCACTTGGTATAGAAGCATCAGGAGACGATGTAGTTTCATTACAAGGTGCATTTGCAGCAGAAGCTGGCTTTGGTGTCGGAGCAGGATTAGGATACTCTAGGGAGTAGATTACTTGGCTGAACAAAATATTTACACGAACATAACTGCGACGGCAAACTTTTCAAGTTTAACAGCGCAGTTAAGAGCCGTCACCGCCGAGTTAATTAAACTTCAAGCTACAACTATTGGATTAGATAGAAATCTGTCTAATGAAGTAGGCAGAATGAATCGTTCATTTGCCGAAACAATGAGAGCAACTGGACAGTTTTCTACACACTTTGTAACCCTTGAATCTGATGTACAGAAGTTTGGAAAGAGGCTAGATACTGGCCGAATGAAACTTGGCGAGTACTATGGAGTCTGGCAAGGACACGCAAGAAAAACCAGTACATTAATTAAAGATCTTGCTAAGCAGCAAGTATTAATGGAAAATGCTGTATTGCAACCCCTGGGAAGAAATGCCCAGGGGCAAATGCAATACAATGTCCATGTAGCAAATGGACTAGATGTTTTAAAGAATAGAACAGCATTACTAAGACAAGAAGCAGCAATCCTTAACAAGGTTATGCTTGACGGATCTAACCAGCTTATTAACTGGGGTAAAAATACACAGTGGGCTGGTCGTCAGTTAACAGTTGGATTAACCGTTCCTATGATGGCATTTGGAGCGGCAGCACAAAAAGCATTCTTAGAAGCAGACCAGCAGCTAGTTAGATTAACAAAGGTTTATGGCGGATTAGGTGACACATCAGCAGCAGAGCTAAAGCAAGTAAGAGAAGATGTAGCTAAGACAGCAAAAGAGCTTGCATCTATATATGGAGCATCTTACAAAGATACAATTGCTTTATCTGCAGATATTGCTGCAACTGGTAAAACAGGAAATGATTTATTAGTATCAACAAAAGAAACAACAAGACTTGCAATTCTTGGTGAAGTAGATAGACAAGATGCAATGAAGGCAACACTTGCCATTCAAAATGCATTTAAGCAAAGCAATGATGAATTAGCTAAGTCAATTAACTTCCTCAACGCAGTTGAAAACCAGACATCAACATCTCTTGCTGATTTAATTGAAGCAATTCCAAAAGCAGGTCCAGTAATTGAATCTCTTGGCGGAGATATTCAAGATCTTGCTCTTTATTTAACAGCAATGAAAGAAGGCGGAGTAAATGCATCAGAAGGTGCTAACGCAATTAAGTCATCTCTTGCATCTCTTATTAATCCAACTAAAGTTGCAAAAGAAATGTTCCAAGGTTTTGGTATTGATCTTGAGGGAATAGTAAAGAGAAATGCTGGAGATGTAACAGGCACAATATTAGAATTGCAAGGAGCTTTAGATAAGCTTGACCCACTAAAGAAATCACAGGCAATTGAGCAGCTATTTGGTAAGTTCCAGTTTGCACGTATGAATGCTCTGTTTGCCAACTTGGGCAAGCAAGGATCACAGACACTTCAGGTACTAGATTTAATGAAGGCAAGCTCAGAAGAGCTTGCTAATGTAGCTTCACGAGAATTAAAGCAGATGACAGAGTCTGCTTCTGGACAATATAAAAGAGCTCTTGAAACAATTAAAGCAGAGCTTGCTGGCGTAGGAGATCAATTCCTTAAGATAAGCACATTTGTATTAAATACAATAAGCGGCATACTTAAATTTGTTGACAACCTACCAGGACCAATTAAATCATTATTAACATTCCTTGGTGGATTAACAGCATTTGCAGGACCACTTATTATGCTTACTGGTGTACTTGGTAACTTCCTTGGATATATCATTAAGGGTGTATTTCATCTAAAGCAATTATTTAAGGGTGGATCAGGATTTAAATTATTAACTCCTGAAATGCTTGCAGCAGCCGAAGCTGGCAAAGTTGTAGAAAACTCATTCTTTAGCGATGCTCAAGCTGCAATAGCACTAGAGACTGCTGTTAATAATCTTGCAGCATCATTTGATAGATTAAAGGCAAGCGCATTAAATTCAGCGGTTGCAACAAGCTCAAGCATAAGCACAATGGGCGGATCAACTATATTGTCTCCAGCGGGATCTGCAGCAAATGCAGATAGAGTTGCAGACAAAGACAGTAAGTTTATAGGAGCTCCTTATAGCAGACAATTTGCACACACAATTCCTTCTGCTATAGAACAGCCAGGAACAATCTTTGGTGTTGTTCCAAACCCAGGTCCAGTAAATGTTAGAGTAAGCAATAACCCACAAATGTATATGGATCAGGATCTTCCAAGAGTTCCTGGAGTTACATCTATCAGTGGCGTTTCAACTGGAATCGTAGCTGGAGAAGCTGCTAAATGGCATGCTATGACAGCAGCAATTGCCACACAATCACAGGCAGAGCTTTCATTATTAAAGACTGAAGTAGCTGCAACTGGCACAGTCACACATGAGCTGTCTTCAGTTTATCAAGCAATGCTTCCACAAATGCAACAGCTTACACAGCTAGCTGCAGATGAAGGAGCTATGATTGTAAGACAGCTACAACAAGGCGTAATTACTGTAGATCAAGCAAGAGCAAAAATTATTTCATTAAATGCAACTATTGAAGTTATGATGGCAGAGACAGCTGCACAGGTTGCAGCAGGTATGGGAAGAGGAATAAATCTAACAACAGTACCATTTACTAGTCAGCCAACAGTCGACCCAGTAACTGGTAAGTCTAACATGAAAGAAATGTTCCATAAACCAGAGACAGCAGCTCTTGTCGATAAGGTTGCAGAAGGATTAGGTGTTAGAACTTCTGGCGGTGGTTATAGTATAGAAACAACTAAGCCAAGAATTATACTTCCAAAGAGAGGTCCACTTAGAGGATTTAATGATGGCGGATACGTATATACGTTAGCAGACGGTCCAGTTGTCCCTGGAGATAAGAGTGTAAACTATGACAATACAATGGCAAAAATTCCAGTTGGCGGATTTGTATTAAATCAAGATGCAACAAGAAATAATCCACAGTTAGTAGAATACGCAAAAAAGAGTAAGCCATACAATCGTGGTGGAATGATTGATGCAATGCTGACTCCTTATGAGACAGTATTTACACCAGAACAAACACAAGAAATGTTGCCTATACTAGAGGCAGCAAATAGTGGACAAAGAATTCAGTTTAGAAATTCTGGTGGAATTTTAGGAGGACCAATTGTTCCATCAAAAAAGAATTATGGAAGATTTGATTTATTAAAGAGTTTGTTTAGAAGAAAAGCAACAGCATCTGCAGATGATCTTGCAAACTTGTCTCCAATAATGAAACTTGGAAGAAAGACAAAAGTGTCAGCTGATGACGCAGGACAATATGTAGATGAAACATTAGGTGCAGCCGCACCAAAGAGAAGAAAGCTTGGAAACCCAGATGGATACTTCTTTGTTGGAAACTGGGGCCTTGCTGTAAGAGATAGAACTAACACAAAATTAGCTGGAGGAACAGCAAAAGCACAAGAGATTGTAGACGACATTATGTCACTATCTCCAACAGAAGCACTGCCAGCCCTTACAAGATTTTTAAAAGTTAATGGAATAGATGATCAAGCGGCAGCAGCTTTAGTTTCTGAAGCCAGAGATAGAATATCATCAAATCTATTGTCTCATGGAGACGATATAATTAGTGAGCTAAGATTTTCAAAAGCACAGCACCCAGTATATTTAGAAATAGCAGAGTCTCTTGGATTAAGAAAGAAATACTTAGACTCACTAAATGTTCCTGGACAGAGAAGAGCATTTAGGCCAGAAGGTGATAGTAAGTCTGGATTTAAGGCCGCCACCGCAATAAACCCTTATAGCACAACTGATATTGATGTCTTGATGGCAAAAAATGCAGAGTTTGGCACAAACTTTATGGGATCTTACGAAACATTTGGCGTAGGTAAAGTCCAAGGTGAAAAGGGCGCATTTGCACACATGATGCTTGACGAATACGCAATGGGCGGAATCATTGGTAAGAATAAAGCTAACTATGGAAGATTATTCCTTGGAATGCCAAGATCTATCAAACAGGTTCAGGAACAAAGAAGACTTAAGAAAGTTATGGAAGAAACCACAGAGGCAGTAAATAATAGCCGCCTTGCAAAACAAGAGCCAGAAAACTTTGGCGAGCTGGTATCCCCTAGCACAGGAAGAAGTTTTCCAGTACCAGGAATTGGTGGAGTTTACAAAAAACCAGATGGAACACAGGTATTTGTTAAACCAGTCTTAGATGAAAAAGCAGCTTTAGCAGAACAACGTGCAACAATAATTGCAAGAGAAGCACATGGTTTAAAAGCCCCAGAGCAACAGATTAAGGTTATGCTAGACCCTACTGACCCACAAGGCAGAAGAAAAGTTATTGTTCTTGAGTCTAAGTTTGATGATGCTTTTGCAATTAAAGATGCTAAGTTTAGTGAAGATGATTACTTTAAGCAGCTAGTTGCTTCAGCACTTAGAGGAGATAAAGATCTGTCACCAGATAATTTATCTGGAAGAGTTCTTGCAGATGTAGGCACAGCTGGTGTATTTAAGATGGCATCTGGGCTCAGAGATTATGCAGACATTATGCCATCAATGGCAGAGCAAGCAAGAATTAATTTGCTTGGAGTTAAGGGCGGGGCTAGAAGATTTTTTGCAGAAGCAACAGTAGATATTCCAAAGGGAATGTCACCAACACAATATCATAGCAGAATGATATCTGAAATTGATGATGTGCTACCAAGACTAAAAGACACTATTTCTAAATTTGATTTAAATGAAGAAGAATCTGCTATTTACGCAGCAATGATTCAAAGACTTGAAGATGCAAGACATGTAAACTGGAAAGAGTTCCACGGCATACATTCCGCAGTTAAACCAACTCCTGCAAAGGCCCTGACACCAGCAGCTCTTGCTAAAATAGAAGAAGCCGAAGCATTAAAGAGAAGACAAAAGGGTCATGCTGCAAGTTTAAGCGATATAGAATTTAAATCTGATGCTAATGGATTTAATGGCGGAGGGCTAATTAATATTATTAAGTCTCTTGCTATGCGTAGAATCGGCGCAGGTTTTGGAAAAAATACAACTGGCGGATGGGGAGTAACATCACTAGAAATAGGAATGGCAGAAAAACTTTTTGCCTCTAGCGGATTAACTAAGAGAACACAAAAAATACTTTATGATAAGTTTGCAGAAGCACTTGCTAAAGAAATGCCATATGGCTACACCAAGAATGCACAGGGACATTTAATAAAAGCTCTAGAGCCAGATATTATGGACTCAGTCTTGAGATCAGCAGCGTCATCTACTTTATCTGCACCAGAGGGAAGAAGAATACTTTCTGCAATAGATAGAGATATCCTTAGAAAGAGATACACAAACTGGGAGTCTAAGAAAGATGCGCCTCTAACAAAAGAGCTAAAAGAATTAATATTTGGTTTAGAGGGTAGAGAAAAAGGCGGACCTGTATCTGGAGGCACTCCTTATATAGTTGGAGAAAAAGGACCAGAACTATTTGTACCAATGAATAGTGGTGGCATTGTTCCTAATCATGCATTAGGCGGAATGATTAGAGGAGGTAAATATAACTATGGAGCACTAGGCCCAGTTGGAAGTGTTGTTGCACAGCAAGCAATACCCCTAGCTTTATTCATGCTATTACCAAAAGCTTTAGAAAAATTAGGAATAGCTAGCGAAAAATCAAATTCTATTTTAAATGCAATATTCCTTGCTATGACAGCTGGATCAATTTACAAAGGAGTAAAAGTTGCTAAAGCAGCCAAGGCAGCTAAAGCAGCAACAGCAGCAGATGATGTTGTAGACGGAGTAACAGCAGTAGCAGCCGCAGAAAAAAACATTGGCAAGTTTGGACAAACACTTGCTAAGCTAAAGGTTGCAGGAAAGGCAATTCCTGGTTGGGGTAAAGTTGCAATATTCACGCTAACAACATTAGCGACAGTGTCTTATGGAGCATGGGAAAATGCAAGAAAAGCAAGACTTGCATCTCAAGAAGCTTTTGATGTAAATGAAGCACAAGCAAAACAGCTTGGAATAGCCTATACAAGCCTTACAGATAAAATTAAAAAAGCTACCGATGCGGCAAAAGCACAAAGCCAGTTAGCAAAGGTTAAAGCTGCTGGATCTACAGCTATTGGTGGCGGAATCAATATGTCTGTTAAGGAGCTAAATGCCCTACAGAAAAAGGCTAAAGAAACGCAGGGCGACATCGTACAGATGTTTAATAATCTTGATAAAAATGATGTTACTAAAGCAGCAACAGCACTAAAAGTTCAGTTAGTAGCAGCAGGCAAATCTGCACAAGATGCAGCAAGAGAGATTTATAGCATTATATCTGTTTCTAATAAAGCTGCACAGGCTACAGAAGCCGTATCGTCAGCAGACTTCTTAAAGGTTGTAGACGGAGCAACTGCTGCAAGAGTAGCAATAGATACATTTGTTAAGTCAATGAAGGCAGATGATGTAGATAAAAAAGAAATAGCTGCATCATTTAGCGGAGGTCTTGATGCAATACAGCTATACTACCAAAGCTTAGTTGGGCTAAAAGAGAATGGCGGAAAAGCAAAGACCCAAATTGAAGCATTAAATGAAACCATTGAAAAGATGAACGCTCTTAAGTCTAACCAAACAGAAATTGGGGATGACATACTAAATACTTTGGTAAAAGAAAATCCTTTATATAAAGATATATTGAGTTCAAATGATAGTATGGTTGATGCATGGGCAAAGATACAGCTATACACAAACGGTGTTACAGCCAACCTATCTGATTTAAGCGGACAAGAAGCCCAAGACCTATTGCAGGTAGTAACAGCAATTTCACAAGCTGCTACTGAAATGACCACTAATGCAAACTTAATGAACAACCCTCTTGATGCAATTGCAGATTATGGTACCGCAGCTAAAATTGCTTATGACAAAGCAAAAGAAGCCTCAGACGCAGCAACTAAGAATGCACAAAAAAATGCCGACGCAGAAATAAAAGCTATTGATAAAAAGATAGATAAAATTAATGAAGAAGCAGATGCAAGAATTAAAGCCATTGAGTCTCAATCTGATAAGCAAGACTATTTAACTGAAGTACAAAAAGAGCAGCTAAATTATCAGCAAGCACTTTTGGCTGGAGATATGTCAAGGGCCGCACAGTCTCAATTAAATATTCAAAGCCTTACAAATGAAAGACAAAAAACTTTAGCTATAGATTCTATTAACGAAAAAAGAGATGCTGATCTTAAAAAGCTTGAAGCTCAAAAAGCTTCTGTGCAAGAAAGGCTTGTTAAGCTTCAAGAAAGAGCTAATAAATTACAAGAAGAGGCAAATAGAAGGCAAAAAGAGTACGCACAGATTCAATCCCTCCAACAGAGCATCGCAGCAACTATTTCAAAAGCTGGCATGACAACCGATGAAGGAGTGCTTAAAACTCTTTCAGAGGGCCTACGTTCAGATGTTTCAGCACTTGCAGCAATAAATGCAGATGGAGCAAAAGCAGCAGCTTCGTTAACAAAGGGTGTTCCAAAAACAGCTGCAACATACATGGAGGGCCCAGGCGGGGTGAGGATATCACAACCAGGCTCAGCAGACTGGTTAGGCTATTTAAAGAAGCTTGTTAATGATCCAGGAGGAGGAAACAACTCAGCAGTAGAATATGCTAAGAAATATTTTGATTCTTTTGGAACACACGTAGATTCATTTGGAATGTATGTCAAAAAACTTCTTGGCTTGCCAGAAGTTGGGTCAGCTAAAAAGTTTGCAAATGCTTCAGGTGCACCAGTAAAATTAATTCCAAAAGAAGGCGACCCTAACAGATATACAGATGGTGAAGGAAAAACATATACTACTGCTCAAGCATGGTCGATAGCAAAACCAGCAGAAGACACAAGGCCATCATATAAATCATTTAAGCACCCATTAGCAAAACCTCGTGGTGGCAAAATGATTTATGACAGCATGGGGCAACCAATTTATAAAGAGCATGTTGATCAATCTACTGGCAATAGATTTATGCCAAATGGCACTGTAATAGATAAAACTGGAAACACAATTGGTCTTTGGGCAAATGCTAATCACACAGATGGAACAGTAGTTTCATACAATAGAGGAGGCTCTGTAAAACACTTTGAGCCAGGAGGGTCAGTTACTGGTCCAGGAACTGGAACATCTGATTCTATTCCCGCATACCTTTCAAATGGAGAGTATGTAATAAGAGCATCTGCTGTAAACCAATACGGTAAAGATTTTTTTGATGGGCTAAACCAGCAAAAATTTGCAAATGGTGGAGCAGTCGGAGTAAATTCTTCAATACCACTAAACTCAGGATACTTAAATCTTGGCGGAATGATTCCAGGATATCGCTTTGGCGGATTATTGTCAGGAATATCTTCTAAGTTTTCAAAATGGATTAGCTCATTGTTTGGCAAAAAAGCAGCATCTGCTGTGGTTCCAAAAACAATGCCATCAACTGTAACAAGAAAAACATTAGATGATTTTGGATCAGACTTTATTATTGGTAATCATTCCCCAGTATTATCTGATCAGTATGCATCGATATTTAATATTCCTTACGCACCAAGAGGTCCACGTGCTGTTGCTGGAGAGGCATCACTATTCCACAACCCATTAGCTGGAGAAACTACAATAGACTCCGTATTTGGTTTGCCAGGTTCAAATAAATCTGCTTTGTTTGGAATTGCATTGCTTGAATCAATGAAACGAAATAATAGACTAGTTCTTTCATCAGACAGATCAGTTTATGCAGAACGATTAGCAAGCCTAGTTTCACAAAAGAATTTAAAAGACTTAATAAAGGTTCCATCAAAAGAAGCATCAAGCATAGATAATACTGGCAATCCATTTGCATGGGCATATGGTCAAGCAAATACTAGTACAGAGCATCTTGAAAGAGCTTTAAATCCATGGATTCCAGGAACACAGCATGCATTTAATCCACTTGCTCCGCATCAAATAGATGCAGCATCTCAAGTAACTAGATCATTGCTTGGAGGAAATTCTGTAGACAACATATTCCTTAGAGATATGCTTCAGCAGTATTTGTCTGGAGGCGGTAAGAAGTTTGCAAATGGTGGCTTAGTAGAAATTCCTAAATTTGGTTTTGGAGGGCTTGCATCATTTAAGAAGATGTTTGCAAGCGGCGGAAAAGCTGGCGCATCTGGTTTTATATGGCAACTAATGGAAGATGCAGAAACAGCAATGTCATTAAAGTGGGGCGCAGATCAAGATGCTTCTGGTTATGATAAATGGAACGCAGCAATTGGAAGAGTAGCATGGAATGCTTTACAAGGAACTCTTGCAGGATCACCTTATGCTAAAGGACTTGGCAAACCTGGATATGTTGGATTAGCTCTTGGTCTTACTGAAGGACTTATTGGTTTAATAAGAGACGGCTCACAGTACGGAGTAAAGGGCGGCTCTAAAGCAACTGAAAAGGGATTTGATCCAGAAAAAGCATTAGCTGATATGAGTTTAAAGAAAACACTTCTAAACTCTGTAGGAACTGGAGCTGTATCTGCACCATTTGGCCCATTAGGTGATTGGGCTATGCCAAAAATTGGTGCAAAGTTTGCTCCACTACTTAAAAAATTAAAAACTAATTCTACAAATGCTATTACTGCAGCGTTACTTGGTTTTGGTGCTCCATTTGCTCAAAAGAAATTCTCATCAGTATTGTCAAAGCCAAAGATAAAAGTAACAGCAGATGTATCTGATCAGTTGGCAAAAGCAGTAACAGAAGATTGGCTAGAGTATAACGGCAAAAAGATACCTGTTTATACTGGTGGACCATTTAAAGGAACAAGCACAGTATACCAAGGACCAGGTGAAGACTTTAGTGAGCTTGTTACTATGGGAAGAGTAGGTCAAGTTATACCGACATCACCAGAAGGAATACTAGGGTTTTTAGTTTCACAGAGGCCAAAAGATAAAAAGCTTGCAGCAATGTTAGCTAATTTTGAAGCTGGTGGATATGAAAACATGGGTCCAGAGGAAATACAATATTTAACAAAATGGGCAGCAGCCACTAGCTTTGGTCCAAAAAGCTTTGATATGAGAGGGCTTGTTTCTGAGTTACCACAACCTTACCTAGACTTAATGAAAGCTAAAGATCTTCCATTAGGATATAGTTTTGCAGGTCAGAGAGTAGATCAGCTTCCAAAAGAAACTTTAGAAGAATTACTTACTCTCAAGCAAAGTCTTGAAGATCAGGCATTTAGAGTAGCATCTTTAAGAGCTGGTCTACCTAAAGTAAGTAGCAGTAAAGATCCTGATCTTGGTTTAAATCCAACCCCTGACATTAAGGGAGTGACTACACTAATAGCCTCTATGCTTGGTGATAAAACCGCAGCAGCAACAGTAGATGCAAAAACAAAACTATTTGGTCCATACCTTACTAAAATACAAAAGGCCTACGCAGACAAATTTGCAGAAGGAGCACAGGCTAGAGGAATAGACGCAGACGTAGATCTTTCACAAATACCAATGGTAAGAGAATACAATTATGGTTTTCAATATGATGAGTTTGGAAACATTGTTTCTCCAAATGCTGGTTTCCCAATAAAAGATTCTATTAAATCTGGCGCTATGGAAAATGTTGATGAGAACAGGTCTGGTAGAGTTACAGAACACTGGGCTATTTGGGATGCAGTAAGAGCTGGCATGTTCCATCGAGGAGGGTCAAGCTGGTCTAAATCTGATACAACAGTAGTTACACCATTGAGCAATTTACTTAAAACAAGTGACTTTGAATCCCTTAGCTCTTTTGATTCTTGGAGAACTTCACCATTTTCAAAACCGCATACTGTTATTAGAAAAGATGCAAGTGTTATTAGTGGTTTTAGAACAAAGAAAGACTATATAGCGGCATTAAAAGAAAGAGGCTTATATAAAGAAGGAGATAAAGTAAAATTAATTACAGAAATTCCTGAAACAAAAGAAGTTCTTTATCTCAACAAGCCAGAGTACACAAATGCTGAAATTGATGAAATTCTTGCTATGTATGAACTAGAAGGCAGTAATATGCCAGCACTCAAAAAGTCGGATGCTCCTGCTACAACAACTGATGGAGAAAAAATGCATTTTGAGGCAGAGACTTGGGGCGGCACAGATGCATATACTGGGCAGAGAGCACTACACATGCTTGCTATGAGAAAAGCTCAAGTACAAGTTGGAATTGATCAGCCATTTAGAGAAATGCAAAGAGGCGCCGCAGAAACATTAAGCCCAAACACTATAAAAGCTATTTCAAATTTAACTGGAATACAAAACCTTGGGCAGCATGGAAACACCTCTTTAGCATGGGGTGAAAAATTAGGCGGAGATAGCAATCCATTCTTAACACTTTTAACTCACGGCGGAGTAAAATCAAAAGAAGGAGCTCTTGCTTCTATATTGATGCATGGATATTTTGGAAAAATTGGAACAGACGCATACCCAGCACACTACACTCTTGGTGAGCAAGATAGAACAAAAAAGATTATTTCTGAATGGGCAAGACAAGCTGTTGCATATAAGCATGGCGATACACAAATAAAGCCAATGACCATTAAGAAGCTTAAAGAAATGCTTGGCAGAATTAAAGAAGATTCAGATGATGGTTTTGCAAATGGTGGATATGTAGGAAAGATGAGTCTGCCTAAATTTGAAAATGGCATAAATATGGTTCCAGCAGATATGCTTGCAATGCTACATAAGAATGAAGCAGTTGTTCCTGCAAATATGAACCCCTTTAATCCTAATGCTAATAATGCTACAATGGGTGGAGCAGTATATAATATTACTAACAATATAAATGGCGCAGACTGCGACATAAATGAATTGTCAGATATAGTAACTAGAAAGACTATTGACTCTATGAAGACTCTTAACAAGATATCTGTTAAGTCCATGGGAGAAAGTAGATCACTAGGAAGTGGATTGGAGGTTAGAGTCTAATGGGGTATACAGTATTGCCTAAAGGTGTAGGTTTACAGATAGAGGGAAAAGATGTTCTTGCCACCGTCCCAGGCACCACATTATCATGGCTTAAAATCTCTGACCACAATAGATCAGAAATAACAGTAGGCTCAAATAGAATTCAGCAAGTTCAAAGAATGGCTAATGGAACTCTTAGAAAATTCTTTGTGGCAGATAAAAAGACATTTAGCGTTTCCTGGAACATGCTTCCAGCCACAAGAATTCAAACTGCAGACGGAAACCTAGGAGCTGAAGATCTAAGAAGATTTTACGCTAGCGATGAAGGCAAAGGTACATTTAGAATATTATTAAACTTTGCAAAAGACGGCACAGCACAAGACACAATTTCAACAGGAGAAGTTTATACAGTTTCATTTACAGAATTTTCCGCAGTACTACAAAAGCGTGGAATTAATTCTTTTTGGACCATATCAATGTCAATGGAGGAAGTATAGTGATATCGCTTTCTACACAGGCAGAGACAGATGCAGTTACAAGCCTTTTAAAAAATAGATCATCAATTCAAATAGGCGCTGGCTGTGAAGTAGAATATAACATGAATACAATGATAGACAATATATCTGTCTATTCATCTAATACTGATGCTGAATATACTGCTGGAATAACTGGATTTAAGCAGGGCTCAACTAATCCGTTTAAAAAACTATTCCCAGTAGATTCAATAATTAAACCATTTAGACCACTTGCTTCTGGTGTTAAATATTTTGTTATCCCGCCAGACGGAAGTAATTTTATATACAAAGATCCAAAGGCAAGCTATTATAATTTATCAACACCAAGAGTTTATTACCCAGGACCTTCAACATTCTATAAGTATTGGTTATCACCAGAAGGCAAAGATTCAACAATAACAGTTAAGTATGTACAGACAACAGTTACAATTACAAAAGCTGAAGCCTCTAATACTGGAACTAGATACAAGGTTAAGTATACAACATCTGTACCACATGGATTTGTAACTGGTAATTCAATAACAATAACTGGTATGTCAGACACAGCATATAACACTAATGGAACAGTAATTGAGGTTCCTTCAAGCACATCGTTTATTATAGAAAAAAATATAGGAAAAATTGGCTACCTAACATCTGCTGGCACTGCTACTATTGCTGAAACAAAAGCAGCTATTGCAAACAAGGTGGTAATTAGATTTGATAAAAATCATGCACTACCAACTGAGATTACTGTCAGTATAACATATAAGGATGGAACAGCTAAGTCTACTACATTCCCTAATTTTAATACAAACTTCCCAGGAGGAGACATATCATTATATCCAACGGCAACAGATACAAACTGGGGAGCAACAACTGATAATTTATATAGAGCCCCAAAGTATATTAAATCAATTACGTTAACAGCAAAAAATCCTGGCGGAAACAGTGTTATGGGTCTAATAGAAATATCTGCACGTTGGGTAAAAGATGTATCTTCAGCAGTTGCTTCATTCAATGTTTCTCAAGAATCTTCAAACTCTTCATCATCTGATATACTTCCAGTAGGAAAGATATCTGCTAATATACTTACTATATCTTTATCCAACTATAATCAAAACCAGGTTATGATTAGATCATACAATAGAGAAAAGCCATGGACAACTATTATTGGAGGGCCTTCCGATTTTGATTTCTTATATACATTTAAAAATGCAGAGATGAGACCTCATTTTAAAATATATGATGGAGCCACTGAGTATAAGATTCCACAAGGTTCATATTATATGGATAGCTGGAGAATTGATAATTTTGGAGATACAGAAATAATTGCACTTGATGGAGCAAAGTATTTAATGGAGTCAGTTGCTCCAGATACTTTATGCGAAGGATATTCTGCAACTGCGATTATAAGACGGCTTCTAGATTCAGTTGGATTTACAAACTATAATATAAACATGGTTACTGAAACATCTAGCAAGGGCGTCGTAACAGTTAAAGATACTTCTATTCCAACAATAGGATATTGGTGGACAACTGATTCAAAAACAGTTTGGGAGCACCTGCAGGACTTATGCAGAGACATACAGATGAATGCATTTTTTGATCAAAATAATACACTACAATTTTATACAAGAGATAAGATTTATTCACAGACATCGCCTGTATGGAATTTTTATGAAAAGCCAGAAGGATCAGTTTTGCCTAATATAATTTCTTTAAATCAGGAAGAAATTGCTTCTGGAAATAACGTTAAGGTTATATGGAATTCAATTGTGCCAACACAGTATACTGGTGACGCTACTAAATTGGCTCAAGCACCGACAGCATTTTTAAGTGCAGGCGGACTAAAGCTAGATATTTCAAAGGACACCCCAGCAGATAATACAGTTCTTGTTATTAATAACAATACAAGCGGGGACTCTTATAGCCAATATCAAAGTGGTTTTGCTTTCAACGGATACTTCTTGATTGATTCAGAAGTAATAGAGTTTGATGCCATTGAGTACCAGTTTATTGATTTTAATGAAGATGAAAACATTGTTTGGATAGCGTCACAAAATGACATAAATAAATATGTTGCTCTTGCTAAACCAGGGTCAATTGATGTAAATAATATTTTGGCAACAGCCTACTTCAAGCCTACTGGAAGGTACCGTGTTAAAACACGTGGAGCTCTTGGGACAACCCCAGCAGATCATAAATCAACACCAATGAATGCAATTGTTGATGGCGGTTGGGAACAAAGAGGGGTTGATTGGGTATGAGACTTGCAGCAGCTAATGTAGATGGCGGCTCAACAGGAGCATTTCCAGGATTAGATATTCTGTATGCGTCTTCAATACATGAGATATCAAATTCAGATCTAGGTATTTCTGAGAACTCAAATATAAATGTACAAATTTCTGTAAAAGAAATAGACATGGGCGTAGACCCAGATGGATATCTAGTTCAGTACCAAATGTTTGGCCCAGACGGAACTACCCCAGACGGAGATTTAAAAGATCTTTGGCCAGGAAGTACAACAAGAAAGCTTATATTCTATAAGCACCCAGTTACTAAAATAGTATGTGCAAATAACGTATTAACATTTACTTCAGAATATCACAACTATTCTGTTGGTGATTACGTTACAATTAATAATACATTTACAAGATTTAATGTTACAAGAAAAAGAGTAGTAGCAACCACATTAAATACATTTTCATTTGCTGTTGAAAACACTACCCCAATAACTGAAAGAAATACTACTGGAACCGCAGTTCAAGATATGGTAATTACTGGACTTAATTCAGGAAGATACTATGACTTTAATATAATTCCTTATAAGGGTAACGCATCATTAGAAGAGAACAGGGGACCAGCAGAAAAAGTTGAAAAGTATAAAACATCATATTACTCTCCAATAGCTAGAGACAAAATATCTCCTGCCTCACTACAAAACCAGACATCTGGTAAGTCGTATTTAGAAATATTTAATGATGTTAAAGGCAGAACATCAATGGTATATAAAGATTTTGAATCAATAACTATTCCAACAAGAACTTATTCTGGCTATTATCTAACTTCACAACCTAATGGATACTATTCATTTGGAACAACAATATATTTTGATACAGATATAAATTCAAATGGAAGAAACTCAGCAGGACTTGGGTTCTTTGTTGGAGACAACGGAGGGTCAGGATACTTTATCCAGTTAAGCACAACAGCAAATGCAAGTGATACAGAGAAAAAGGCATTCAGAGTAATTAAAGTTCAGGGATCAGAACAAAGAACACTCAAAGATAGTCAAATAGCTAGAGAGTCAACTTTTGCTGGAGTATTTCCTGGCACTATATATAATATCGATGTTAAGGTAAAGTACACAGAGTCGGAAACAAAAATTATATGCCTTATTAATGGTACAAGAATTGTTGCTACAGATAAAGTAAGTACAGATAAAAGATTTCCAGGAACCATATATCCTAAAAAGGGTGTAGCCCTATTTACATCAGTAGGAAAAGCTTTCTTTGATTATGTATATGCAGACACAATAACTGAAGAGCAATATAAAAAATCAGAAGACTCCTCTAATTTTTATGCTGGCCAATTTTCAAATGACATATTAGATTTATCTTTTGGAGATTTCATATATAATGCCAATAGCGCCGAAGATGAAATTGCAAAGAAGCCTTCTGCAATAGAAGAGTTTGGATCAACAGTAAGAGAAATATACAGACTTAATACTAAGTTTGATGAGCGTCCTGCAAAACCAATTGACATATCTTTATCTTTAAATAAATCAGCTAAAATACTTGGTAGCAAAGTATCAGCCTATGGAACAGATGTATTTGTTTTAAACAATTCATCAACAACTGTTCCACTAGAGGATTCTCAAACAAATAGCCTTTTTGTTTTTGGCAATCAGATTAATAAAACACCAGATCAAGAATTCTCAACTGTTAAGGATAATGATTACAAGAGTGATGAGCCAATAGTATTTCAGTCAATGTGGCTACAAAATGAAAATGATGTAGAGTCATTGGCTTATTGGATTAAAAATATAGTAGTAAACCGTGGAAGAGTCTTGGTAGCAGAAGTATTTGGTAACCCTCTACTATCTCCTGGAGATATAGTAAGTGTAAAATATACATACCAAGGACTTGACGGGGCAGAAAAGTTTATTATTACTGGCGTATATCACACATATAAGGATGGCCTAACTACAGAGATTACCTGTAGGTCATTAGGAACATAAATGGTATAATGATAAAATGACAAGAAATGACTCTAGACAACCAGTCGTATCAGAAAATGATATCGACTATTTGCTATTTTTAAATAAGAATAAATTTCTTGTTGCCAAAACAGATGCCCAACCTGTATATGTTAGTACCGACTATGCATT
>JACCDZ010590293.1_pt1 | contig 31256 bp, 38 predicted proteins | sample 7449551 | NCBI WGS metagenome assembly JACCDZ01 (sample SAMN15323452, study PRJNA562643) | freshwater metagenome | isolation source: river surface water | place: USA:Blue River Watershed | collected 2017-08-18 | reverse complement strand
TCTCACCCATATATCTCAACATGACGGTGAAACCTCTTGCATCTTTGAAACATCGTAACATCTGGGAACGGTTGTTCGGTCAGTTTCGTGTTGCTCCACCCAAGCGTTAAGCCGCGTACTTTGCCGTCTTTCCCGACAAAAGGGGTCCGAGACATGCAAGGACAAGCGGCAACGCCTTCTTTGCGGTCTCAGCCGCCTTTTGGAGGTCCACTTTGCCTTTGGCAATGTCAGTGGCTATGGTGGTAAAGTCAGCAATCAAATCCTTCTCCAACAACATCTGAATCGCATCCACCGTCTTGGCTGGAAGCAAATCATCTGCAGTGCCCTCAATGCCGTCTTTGCCCGCTGCAATCTGACGCAGCACTTTCAATAGCAGTTCTTTTTTTTCAGACCCCTTCATCGCAGGAAGACGTTGAACAATCTCCATTCCTTTGGTCACAACCGCAAAGGGTGATGAAACATCAATTGCATTCGCTTTGATCGCGGAAGAAAGTTGTTCGGATACAATATTGACAGCGTTCATATCGTGCCTAATACAAATGTATGTTTTTTACATACGCGTATCAAAAAAATGAAAGAGCATTCATTCTAGCGTGTAATAATAATTATCATGGACATCCTTCTTGCGCAATACAAGGAACTTCTTGTGGAAAAGCTCATGTTAACACATTCTTCCAGTGACATTTTCCGCTGTGAGCATCTCCAACAAATGATGGATGAGTTGTATCAAAGCATCCTGTTACTCGATGAAACGATCTCACAACAAAATCTAGAAAACCGTCTAATTACTTACATATATAAACGCTACGCTGAATTACGACCTACTCCATCCCACTGAACTCCAAACCCAACATATATTTTGCCTTTTTGGCATATAAGGCATACTATCATACATGTTTCAAGAATGGAGACACATACACAATCATGTCCTCTATGTAAAAACAATATACCCATCCTATCTGGACATCCAAAATACATATGCCCTCAATGCCTCAAAGATCATCCTCCCTTTACTGAATACAATCAACCGATCGAGTGTTTCATTTCAGCATCACAAGGACTTTTCATCCGTGTGAAAGGTGATACGAGACCCCGAAATACTCGTACATGTTACGTCAATGGACTCCTTTGTTGGATTGACGAGTATTTAACGAACGTTGTCATCGAGCTCATGGATCGAGAACACTGGGCGTATGATGCAGATGCTCACGATAATTATTAATATGTGTTATTTTTGAACCAAGAAGATACCACATCCATTCCAGAACCCATGACGACCTTCGGGGTTTCTTACTTCGGTCTGGTACAGAATCTTCGCATTCACCTTCTCAAATCCTCGTTGAGTACCTACACGCACCTTTTCCCAATTCCAATCGTCAATCAAAATGATGCATGTATCTGCGAGGCAATCCCAAAAGTGTGTGATCGCCTTCTCGTGGCTCTCCACCTCATGACAGCCATCATACAAATAAATATCATAGGGAGCATATTGCAGGACTGTTAGAATGTCAGGATGGAATGAGTTTTCTTCAATCATCTGCACATTGGAGTAAGGGGCAATGTTTGCAAGAAACTCATCTCTGGGTCCTGAGAACTCTGACCAGTTATCAATGACGGTGGTCAATACTTGATTATCATGTAAGGCAGACAATGTAGAGGATCCCTTCCAGCATCCTATTTCCAGATACTTCACAAGAGTACCATCTTCTTTTTGGAGTGAAAGCAAGTTGTTATACAGATGCCTGGTCATGTTCCCCGACATGCCATCTATTTCCAAAATGTGTCTAGTGCACTTGCTATCATTGCTCTTCGCCTTTGCTACACACTTGTCTATAAACTCACGATCCATGTTTCTTTTACATTCAAAACTGAAAATCCTCCCCGATAATCAACCGCGCTTATTCCCACCACCGACTTGCTCCAATCGTGACAAAGCTTGTGCTGCAGTACAGCGTTCGGAAGAGTTCAATTTGGTCATATCACGCACCAATGCGAACCATTTGTCAGTATTCACATCACTCACCTTCGTCTTCAATAACCCTAGAATCATCATTCCCAGACTATAAATGTCGACACGTTCAGGATGAGATCTCATCTTGCCCTCTTTCTTCACTTGATCGTATGCAGCCCGCATTTCTGCCCCACTCATGTACCCGTGAATGATCCCATACACATCCAGAATACCCTCAGATGCAATGGCATTTGTCCATGTGGAAAAGGTTTCCATCGTAGATACCATACTATACTCAGGAGGATTGGTGATATACAAATCTTCCAATCGGTGCGCGTTGTCGTGAAGAAACACTCCCTTCTCCTTCACAGCAATGCCGAAGTCAATGATGCGCGCGCGGCCGTCTTGAATGACAATGTTCCTTGGCAACACATCTTGATGTACTAATCCAGCTTCATTCAACTTTACCAATCCCTCTAACAACTCTCTCGTCCAACGTAATAGTTGTGCACCTGATATCTTACTGAAAGTAGATAATGCTTTCCCACCGAATGGCATGATTAATTGATGCACTTGGAACCCCTTCTTGCGACTTTCTCTTGCAATCGCACTGTTAAAATTGATATCTTGACCCATCAAATCTTGGATCGAAGGATCTAAATGACTCATCTCACAACTATCCACACCATACACTAGATGTTGCATATCAGGGTCTACACGTTTCAATGGTGCTAACGTCTTTTCTTCTTGCAAAAAGTTCTTTTTGATCGCATATATCTTTCCAACGTAGGTATCATCATACTCTTTCAATCCTTCACATGCAATGGGTGGCTGCACAATCGCGCCATTCGCATTGATATGAATGATGCCTTCACGCTTATTGCGCTTGGGACGCGGAGGAGACATAGGAGTACCGAAGGCTTCCCTTTGTGACGAAGGCGCACGAATGATTTGTGCAGGAGGAGGACTATCAAATACATTTTCCTGATTCAAAAACCGAGACATGGTTTTGGGCTTCTTCATGGGACTTCCAAAGCTGCGACTGCTTTGAGATGGCGACATACTATTCTGATTCTTACGCTTCACTGGACTTGGTGCTAGTTCAAAGTTCGTGATATCTTGGGGAGGAGACAACATTCTTGCTCTTGTTTTCTTTCCACGACGCATGATAAAATCGTCACTTGGAGAACCAAAATCCATACCTCTAATAAACATATTCATTTTTCTATGTTGTGTCGATCATTTCTTTACATATTACGCGAATGACGGTATGGTTCGATGAAAATTCCAGTAAGCATCATTTCAAATTCAATGGATGTATTTGCAAGCAATTGCAGTCCTGTATGTACGACTGTCTCCCTTGGTTTGTAGGGTCGTTGCACATTTGGTTGCGTAGGCCGACGCACACCATGTACATTGTAATAGATCCCACATGCATTACATACTATCTTTTTCTGCAAAGGCTTCGACCGATCTTCTACCACCCTGCGCCAGAGAGGTGTGTTGTATGTCAAGCAATGAGTGCATTGAGGTACGGAGGGTGGCGGGGGTGTATTCGGACAAACATCATCGGATGGCTCCTCGACGGATGGCATCGATGTAATGATCGTGTGACGTTTCCATTTCGTATATGTTTTGATCAGTTTAGGATGCATTGTATGACTTTGTTGAATGTAAAATCTGGGATCAAATTTTCCCAACATCACTACCAAAACCATACATACCACCATATCATCCTTCATATATCTCTACTTCATTTGCTCCTCAAACCATTCATTGCTGTAATTGTTGACCTTCTGCTGTATTTTACGAACAAACCACTCACGCACATAGTTTCGAGGCACTGTAAAGAACACCGTCTCGTCTTTTTGCAGGATATCTTGAATTTCAATCAAGTCGTTGAACGTGAATTCCGAACATGACTCCATCTCTTTTAAAACAACATCCAGAATGCCATAGCTTTTCGCCGTATAATAGGAGAGTTCCATATCCATGTTTGTATCATGAAATTGAGTAGTATGTGTTCTTCATATTTTACAAAAATGTACAAAAACAATTTACAAACAAGCGATCACATGAGAAAAGCCAATGAAAGAAGAAACATGGATGGATGCATGGATGATAGGGACCCATCCAGGAGCAGCAACACATTCGATCATGTAATATGCGAATGGAGACCAAGCCCCTATGGGAAACACATTCCAGCAGGAATGCCGAATGCCTTGAAAGAACCCCCATATACCACATACATGTGCCAGTACAAAGTCCACTTTGTGTATGACAGGAACAATATCCCCATGGTGTAAAAGAGACGAAATCCCCAACCCCGACATCAGAGCCGTGGCACCTAATTTATTACGGCGAAATGCTTGAAACGCGCATTTCAGAAATAAGAGAGACGTGGCACAAAGTAACAACATGCATACTATAGTAATCGCAGCAAAATGTGTCTAAAACGTACGCAAACTTGTAGCTACATTGCGTGTGTCAATGTATTCCCACCCCAATGAAATGTAACCTTGTCGGGACGTTTCGTGGTCAATAGTTTCTTTGTGAAAGGCATTGGTTGATTCTTTCGGAAGCCAAAGTGATGATATGCAATTTCGAAAACGGGTTCTGCCCAATAACCATACGGTGTTTTAATGTTCTTACGTTCAAGTCCCATAGGTACTTCTTTCAATAGAAGTTGTGCATGTAGTTCCGTGCATTGTATTAATCGTGGGTCGTAGACATCGACTCCTTGATGTAATGCCATTTCAGGAGCTTGTATCAATCCACCTAGAAGGAATTGAGCATGTGTAATATCGCGTTGTGTTTCGATGATTTCTCCTTGACAATGGGTATTACAAATGCATCGTTTCATAATTTCCTTGCATGTCTCCAAAGACCATTGCCACTCGCGATGGTCTTCGCGTAGAATTGCAATCTGCATACGAGCACAAAGCATACTTGTATGCCAATTGTTCCATTGCCATCTCCAAACAGGAAGTGATTTCAAAAGGGGGGAGATGACACCATCAAGCCATGAAAAGAACGAGGGTTCCATGTTTTCCCAGAGAGACCGAATCTCCGTATTTTTCGAGTGTTTCAATAGTTCTGCAGCACGTGCCATGCTACAGACAGACCAAGCCGCTTCTAACGGTGCATTATCTCCCCCAAATGTTGTGTTCGTATGTGCCCATGCTTTCAAAATAGACAATGACAGACGTGCATAGTCTGCATTGCCTGTAGCCCAAAAAAGCAGTGCTGCAGAAACCGCCATTTCCCCGTCCTTCGTACATTCTGCGTGACCTTGTCCTTTCCCTCCGAAATCAATATGAACCGTTTGCAATGCTTGCGGCTTGTAGGAAAGATGCGTGGACTTGAGAAGGGCTTCCAATGCCTTGCGCCGAATCGGGTTTGCCTGAACATTTTCTCGAAGAGAAAACGTCATACTAGGAGACATAAAGGTACCAGGATGCACGAACTGAAACGAGGACTTCTGCATACACAACCAAAACATAATGTTTTCATGCAACTAGAATTCGTTGGCCCACTCATTGTATATGCTTTCAACATCACGGTGCGTGAAAGATTCATGAATATGAAGGTGTGATTGAAGCAACACCCATGCGCAACGTAGCTCATGATGCTGTCGCGTCAGTACAATGCGATTCAAGACAATCAAGCAATGGCGCGTAACGGTATTCCACAACAGAATCTTATGATGCGTTGTTGACTTGCTCCTCAAACAACGCTTCATCTTATGGCGAATGCTGGCAACTACATGCGGACTCCGTTTGCAGCGCTTCAGGCATTTGATGACCTGTTCCATCGTGTCATGGAGCTTTGCATACACACGACTCGGAGCCCGCTGTATCTCCTTCTTTGGCATCTTTCACGATGGTTGTTTCATGGTATGATTTCAAATTTTCCCAAAAAAAATGAAGTGCTCTAAATGCAAAGAAGCACATCATGATCCGAAGCTTCTCGTTTTGCGGTAATTCTTATTTATGCCATCGGTTGTTAAACATACCCAACACTCCCATTTATGTGATCACACCCAATAATGCATCAGGTGTCATGTCGAAAGAGCAAACGCGCCAAGTACAACATGTATTGAACAAGTTCCCCAAACTGGCAGAATGCTCCGAGGTTCAAGTGTTCATACGTGAAAAATGAATTACCAAAAGGCGTCGCCTGCCTTTTGTAGGGTTGTGTTTGTATTTGTTTTGTTACATGGCGATCCAACGCTTCACGCCATTCTTGGTCACCTTCACAGACCAGACATTTCCATCCAGACCGATCTCCGTCTCACCTTCTTCGTAGGTGGAAGCAGCAGCCTTCGGCGCCTTGCGAGTATGCTTGGCAATCGTCGCTACATCGTCGAACGCATGCGTCAGGTTCTTCTTGACTTCTTCCTTCACTTTCACATCAATCTTCTTGGTCGTCTTGGTCTTCTTCTGCACCGTGGCAGCAGTATCCGAGTCAGAGTCAGTCTCCGATACTACATGCATAGCAGGCTTAACATCCTCCTTGCTCTTCTTGATCTTATCCTTCTTCATCCAGCGATGGTTTCCATTCTTATCTTGGACAACCATGTACACGATGTTTTCATGGGTTTTCATCGTGGTGCCGATCGGGTAATCGGCAGACCTTCCCAGCTCCTTCGCAACGCGGACGGTGGTAGTAGTCGTCGAGGTAGACATATTGTAGTTTTTACACTAATTAAAAGGATATTTTAGCAATTCATTTTTTTATCAAAATATCATTTTTGTTTTACAAAATCGAAAGAGTATGCATAGCATGACTCGGACTTTGTCCAATTAAAATTGGCATAATTTGTTTGGGGTTTTAGCCCAAAAAAACAAAAATTGAATTCGGATATAAGCATTTCATCAGTATTCACTACCACAACAGCAAGAAAACGCAAACATGGCTTCTCTCACCAAGTTCAAGAAGACTGCTCAGGGTCTCCTGGAGGCCACTGCCAACAAGATTGTGGACGATTTCGTGATCGCTCTCAAGGAGAAGTTCGAGCTCGACGAGGATGACCTGAACAACGTCATCGACTCGTTCAAGAAGAGCGCGATCGCTATCGAAAAGAAGAAGCGCCCTGCTTCGGAGTATAACATCTTCATCAAGGAGACCATCCAGCGTCTCAAGGCGGAGAATCCTGAGAGCACGGAGAACCTGATGAAGTTGGCCACCGCCGAATGGAACAAGCACAAGGCTGCTGCCGCTGCTGCTTCCTCCTCGGAGACGGAGGAGAAGCCCGAGAAGCCTGCCAAGGCCTCTAAGCCGAAGGCCTCTAAGGCAAAGAAGGCGGATGAGTAAGCACGTTCTCGTCCAACAAAAACAACAAAATCAAACATCAAAAACCGAAAGGTTTTGGTGTTTACTCAGAAAGATCTAGGACGACAAGAATATCGTCCCATCGATTCTTTTTCTCACGAAGGTCAATTGTACGGACCTTCTCACGAAGGTGCTCAGGGAAACACTCTATGATTTCAGGCACCCACTCGATGTCTTGAACATCCTCAATGATCAAAACGCCATTCTCAGCCAATAGAGGGGTATAATTTGTAGCCACATATTTCATGGATTCTAGTGTGTGTGGACCATCATCAATGATAATATCGTATTTACGATCGGTCAGTTTGTGTAGCATATCCTGTGTGTATGCATCTCCTGTAAAAACACGAATACGTGATTGGTCGTGAAAGTACTTTGGAGAGATATCTAGAGCAGTCACGGTAGCATTAGGGAAATAGTCGCGCCACAAGCGGATAGATCCTCCATCCAGAATTCCGATTTCCATGATGTTTGTAACTGTGTCTTTCCGCGAGAAGAATAGCGCCTCATACGAGTCAAGATAACTGTGCACAGTGTCTTTGTCGGTCGCCTTACCGCGTGAAAGTTCCCGAAGTGACATGATACGAGCAGAAAGGTCAAACGTGTCCTTGTTTATTTCACATATAATGAATCCTTAAATCCAAACAAAAATTGAGGCTTCTTATGTCTATCCTCTGACATATCCATGAGTGCGTTGGACGAACTCTATCATCTTGCGAATCAGCACGGTTCTTTCAGTTATACAGAAGTGTATTTACATGTATCACAACTCATATGTAATAATATGCTGAAGGCTACATATCATATGATGCTGCCCCCAAAAACAGACATGACAATATATATGCGTTGTTGCCAAATCAAGATCTATCTTGAACGATTAGAACAACTACCTGATTCTGTTGAGTATTTCATCGATTTACATAGCATTCATCATTTAGTGGATACCATCATGTATTCGCGTGATTCCAGTAGTATTGAATTATTGCAACGGGAAATTGAGAAATTTATGATGACGCTACATTGCAAGAGTTGGTTCCTCACTTCCGTAATGAAAAAATGGTTGTAAATATGGATACAACCTTATTTGTTTTGATCGGTTTCGGATCATCAACACCAATGTATTTTTTATCCCAAAATAAACTTTCCATTGCCCAACCATGTTTCAGACGATAGGTATTCGCAAACTGACGCCGATGTTCTTCAAGTGTCTTCTGGCGAATTTTCTTCTGTTGAAGTGCATGGGTTTCTACCACGGCCAAATAGGATTTCATAGACTTGAGGTTGGGAATAAGACTTGGTAGATGGATTGATGCGGGCACAATGGCGAAGCTTTTGGCATAATCCTTGATGAACGCGGCACGTGCCTCTTGGTCTTCAAATTTGGCTTGTTCCACCCGCTTACGGTATTCAGGTGACGCCTCATTCACTTTCCGTCGAAGAAAGGGAGTGCTCCCGTTCGAAGAAGGAGTATACGTCTTGACGGTGGTGACGGGTTTTCTGGGAATCACCACAGCTGTTTTCTTTGTCTTGGATTTTCGCGCGGATTTGGTATCCATCTATAAAGTTTACCATAAAAAGTTACATGTTAATAGAATGCCCACCCCTAGTGACTCCAAATTGTATGCGGAGGTCAAAGCACTTGCGGACAAGAAATTTGTAGCTACAACAAGTGCCTACAAATCGGCTTGGATCGTTCGTGAATACAAAAAACGCGGTGGTCTATATAAAGAAGATGGCAATAAGCAAGGTCTAACACAATGGTTTCAAGAGAAGTGGGTCGATCTTGAACGTCCTAAGAAAAACAAAAGCGGAAACGTCATTGGGTATGAACCATGTGGACGGTCCAGTGCGCAGAAAGACACCCCTGGAAAATATCCTCTTTGTCGCCCAAGTAAACGGGTGAATGCGTCTACTCCCAAAACAGTGCAAGAAGTACCCAAAGAGCGTATTCCCGTGGTTGCCAAATCCAAACAGCGTGTCAGAGAAAAAGGTAGAATCGCTTTTTGAAAATCATTACACTCTGCATTTCTTTTTCAACGCGGTTTCTTGGGATAGATCCCCGAGGGAAGCGCGACCAACCTTTGCACGCACAAGACGTCTTTGTGTAGTAATATAGGCATATTCACCACGTGTTTTGTGATACTCCTTTTCAAGTTCCTTGGCTTCCTTCCCCAAAGTATTCGCGAGTTGCTTGCGTGCTACTTTACGGGCTTCCTTGTCTTCGATCGCAGCGATTTCCGCTCGTTGGGCCTTCAGCTGTTCTTTCAAAGCTTTCCTGCGATTCCGAATATTCTGAACATTCGGTTTCAACGTATTGAGTTGTTCTTTGTACTCGCGGGCCTGCTTCATCGCCTCTGCAATTTCCTCCTTGATATCTGTCTTTTGTTTTTTCAAAGTCTCAACCTTCTTCTTCTGCTCCTCTAATTCGTCGGTGGCAGCTTTGATTTCTTTTTCAATTGCTTCATCACATGCCTTCAACTTGGCACATTCTGCCATGTTTGCTTTCTTTTCCTCCATCAAGAGTACCTTTTGTGCTTTGAACTCTTCCATGACCTCTTCCTTGCATGCCTTGCGCTCATTCCGAGGCCTAGATTTACAATCTTCGATCCCTGCTTCTTTGGTATCCTTTGCTGCATCTACAGATGTTTGATATTGTTGGTTTACTTCTTCCTTGCAGTCTGAAACACGTTTCTTTGCTCCCTCCCGACATTGGGTCTTCCATGTACGAATCTTCTCTTTGATCGCATCTCCTTTTTCCTTATTCTCACTTCGTGTTTCCTTCATCTGTGTTTGAAGATCTTTTACCATCAAATCCAAAAACTTCGATGGTTTCGTACTTTCAGGGGTCATGGTCATGGGTACGAGAACATTCTCTAGGACAGGATGAGAGAAATTGCGAGCATCTGCAGAACGATTCAAATAGCTGATGTAGCCACTTACATCATTGCGGAAGTGTTCAACACCACTCTTTGTAAATTTGCCGTGAACGTCCAGATAGATGCGAGAGAACTTGTCAAAGTCCGTAGGCAACTGCGACTTGAGAGGGCGTAATAAGTTGAGTAGTTTCATCATCTCCATCCCATCTTCAGTGAAAGGAGTGGCCGTCATCAATAAGACACGACAACTATCATCTCCTGATTTCTTGTAAGAATTATGGATCATCTTCTCTAAGATGTCGGTGCGAGGTCTCTCGCTGGCTGCCACATTGGGAGCATATAACTTGTGAGCTTCGTCAATAATGATCAACGTCTTGCGGAGAGGATCTTCATTTCCATTGCGACGAATGATCTCTTCATAGAACTTGTTTTGTTTCAGCAACATGTTACTGAACTGCTTGTAACTCATGGGCTCCATCCAACGATCCGATACATATTTCATAGGACCTGAGATCTTTGCAGGCAGTTGGAACGAACGTTTCTTCATCTTCTCCTGAATCACCAGACTGCACACTTGACGATACATATTTTTCCAGATATCACTCTTCAGGGTGTGACGAGTCACCCAAAGAATGTTGTAGCCCTCTTTTTCAAAGCTCGTGGTCGCAGTGGCAATCGCAGTACAAGTCTTTCCAGTTCCGACACTGTGATATAACAACATTCCTTTGTAGGCTGAACTGGGTTGGAAGTAATGACGGATGAAATCTTGGGTCGGGGTGAACGACACGATTTGGGACGATCCTCCACACATGTTTTGAAGTTTCACGTCGGGGTACTTGAATTTCATGAAACGAGAGCGGATGTAGGCAGACATGGTGCCATACTTCATGATGTTGCTGGGTGGGACAGCTTCTAAAGACCCGCCCGCCAAAGCGGGAGGAGGAGTCTCGATCTTGAATTGATGGATGGGTGCGGTCAATGCATGATCCACGGCAGCTTCTTTGCTAACTTCTTCCAGTTGGGAAGCAAAGACCACACGACGGACGTCGATATTGTTGTATTTCATATGAAGTGCTGCCATCGTTTCTGCATCATATTTACTATCATCGGGGATCATGACATCATAGCGGAAGACGAACAAGGGCCATCCAAAGCGAGGATGGAAGATAAGTCCCTTTTGACCACAGAAACGAGTACCACGACCAATCGCTTGTTTTTCATCGGCAACTACAACCAATGGTTCAAACAAGTGAACGTATTTAATATCGAAGAGATCGATTCCTTCTTTGAAACCTTGATCCAAAATGATGAAACGAATGAGATCACCGTGCACGTTGTGTGGGCGTTCATTATACTTCTCCAGAAGGGACTTTTTATAGTGGACGGTCATGCTACGGTCAAAGAACTTCTTACTGGCGAGCACAGCGAAGTTCTTCCCTTCGGTTTCTTTCAAGACCCTATCATCCACTAGAGTGAAGCCTTGACCTTGTACATGGAAAGCGGGTCGAAAGCCTTCTGCAGTAAAGGAGGATGCAAGAAGTTTAAGACCGTATGCACTGTTATTCAAGTCGGTAAAAATCATATGCTTGTATACTTTGCCTTCTTTCTCCATGTCTTTGGCATCCAAAGCAGCAATCTTTTCAAACAAAGCGGTCGTCTTGGGGGATGCAAGAGGCACGGAAAGCTTCAGAAGTTCAGGATTGAAACCAGGTTTATCCATGAGATGTGCAGGTTTCACAACACTGAAGTTGGCAACATTACGAATGCATTGTGCTTTTTTGATCTTTTTCGTAGGATGAGAACTGGAGTCCCTATCTGATGGTGACAACGAACGTACAAAGGATGATGACTTTGAACTCGAAGAGGTCTTGGATTCCGTTGGCATTTCCTATTGATGTGAAAGGAAATTAGCTTTACAAAGAGACATAGTACCCAGTACTGCAGCGACATGGATGGATTCATGGATGGGTGAATATATACCAGGTCGTTGAAGTATAACACAATAGTACGTCAGCACAATATAGGCGATCGAAATCCAATAAATGAAAATGTAGCTACAAAGTGGAAGATGAAATGCTTCGTACATAGTACGGAACGTGATATAATGGGCGATTGCGCGATCCGCATAGGCAAACCATGTTTTTCCTGGATAGCTGGGAGTGAAGTAGAATGTATGATGTATTGAAGATGTACAAGTCAGCAACATAAACCACGTTCCCATCCACGTTCTTCGCTGAAAGAAGGCAGGAATCAAGAAAAGCCCAGATGTCCATGGTGTGTAATAGTTCATGATCGCGTTTCGCTCCGTGGACTTAAATAAGAAAAAATGAGAACACATGGCATATCTATCATGCGACGGATGCATTCAATTTTTGAAGAGCTCCCTACCGACCTGGTATGGGCGCAAATTTTGCCTTTGCTCCCTGCAGCCGATTTTGATCTTCTTTTTGAACAAGCCTGGAATACGAAAGACCTCCATTTCATTCATCGACTCCTGATGCCCGCGCATGAAGAGCGGAGAAAAAGAGGTCTACCTGTTACCACGCAACTCGTATGCTATATTCTTCGATCGAAACCAATTGCGTACATCAAACAACTCTATCATCCCAAGGACTTAGATTTGTCCTTGATACAGTATTGGTATAGTATTCTTGAAAAGAAGTGTCTGAAAACCTGGCAGTTTTTCACAAACCGTTCATATATATCTTTGAACACGCTGTATCATCTAGCAATTGAACATGAATATGTCGAGATGATCGAGATGATCGACATCGATATCGACGATTGGACTCTAGAGCATTTATTGACGGCAATCTATAAAAAGAAACTGCAGATGGTTGAATATATGATGCAGTGTCTCCATGCCTATATAGAATGTCAAGACATAATTAAGAAGGGCTGGAATCGTGTCTATCTCGGCGACACTACTTCCATGCAAGAACGCTATGCGATACTTCGCATTTCTTTGCACATAAAAGAGGGTGATCGTTGGACTTTGAAAATGTTGAAATTATTGAATGACATGTTAGGAATCCACGAGGTTATATTCTACTCTCCATTCTTGGTGTAACTAGGGCACCGTTTTTGGTTCGTCATGTTTGAATCTGTAAAAACATGTGTATATTACAGACGCAACGATGGCTCCACCGAGTGATTTGGTTATGCGAACTATATTTGTTGCCACAAGCAAAAGAGATAAAACAAAGTATCCTCATCCATCGGAATTCACATTCGACTTGCCGATCACATTGAATAATGTGGTTGGTATGGCCATTCGTGATTACAAGTTTGTGAATGAGACTTTGATCAATGAGAACAACAAATCCATGATCATCGACATCGATGATGGTGCTGTCAACGGGAATATCACCTTGTCGGTGGGTAACTATGACAATGACATATCTACCTTATTGACCGCTATCAATACCAAAATTGCACCTTATGACATTCAATTTACACTCGACCAAAACGTAAATCGTGTGACTCTCGCATTTACAGGATCTTTTGTGACAGATAATGTCATGATACTGCCGTCTGCTGTCTTGCGCATACTAGGTTTTGAGAATGGCGTTTGTCTATATAGAAACACTGAGCCTTCACTTCCAAGCGGTGTGAAAGGCTATCAAACAACGGCAACTGCCGAATACAAATATGACACATGGAACCTATCGGAACTCATTCTACGTATTACAGATGTGGAAACAGTTTTGTCGAATGATGCAGTGACCAATCGCTGCACCGCGGTGCTCTTCAATACAGGCAGCTCCAATTTCAGCAGCAAACAATGTTTGGATCACTACATTCCGTTGTTGCAACAACAACATCGTCTACAATATCTCCGTATCAAACTTCTCAATATGGATGGGGATTTGTATGATACTATTAATCACGATGCGTGTTTTCTAATTGAGTTCTATTGTAAGCCTGGTTCTGTTGAGAATCCAATGTCATAAGGAACGCGATTTCTTCCATGATTTTGACATGATCTTCCGAAGAAATCAGTATACTTGCCCTTCGGGTACGTTTTACACTCAAATTGGAACTCACTGGAGATACGGATGTATGTTGAAGAACAATTGGGCTCGTAGCCCCCACCGTCAAAATGGGGGCTAATCCTACCTTATGTGACTCTCGGTTGGTATACGGAGTAACCTTTCTGCACGAATTCCCCATGATTTTTAATGTTGAAAACACCTAAACTTTAGATTCATTTTTTTGATCTTGTAATAAAGTAGCACATGAGTTTCGAAAAGGATTTGGACTTTATTACCGAACGTTTGGGGGTAGTGAATATGAAAGAGGAGGAGCCCAGGCGGAAGGTGCGAGTAAAGAAGGATCCTTCAACCCACATGGATACAGACAAAGAGCCTGTTCGTCGTATGGTACGGGCCTCTCGCGCTCGCCCTACGACTTCTCAAGTGAAGGAGCGTCCTCTTCTGCCCTTACAAGAAACCCCTAGTATTGCCTCCGACAGTAAGGGCAAAGATTTGGTACGTAAGGTTCGTGCTGCTTTACAGGCTCATCGCAGTGTAAAGGGACAACTAGAATCTTTCAAAAATGCGTTGGACACTGCAGTGGATCTTATGAACCGTCAAGAGACAGATAAGGCTCAAAAGATATTGACGGAGTTCAAGCGGGCGCATGACAACTTGCAGAAAGCACGTGAGAATCTTGTGTATGTCATGGAACATATTGACGAATACCGAAACGAAACAATGGAACGTTTGGAGGCGGCCACTCCCAAAAAGCGTATGCAATACAGCAAGATCCTTTCTTACTTCTTGAAGTATGAGCCTGAGTTATCGGATGTATATAAAGATGTGTCGGATGTGTATCCCAAGACGCAAGGTGCGTTTGCTCAGTTGAAGGCGCAGATGGAGACCCGCAAGGTGGAGAAGCAGTTTGATGCCATTATGAAAGGGTTTAAAAAGATGCGCGTATGAGCAAGCAAATGCGGAAGATTCCTAAGGAGCTTGAGAACCCAATTGACAATGTCCTGATTGATGTGGCGGAGTACTTACATCCTCTTTTTTACGCATTGAACTTTACCCCGAATGGGATTACGTTCTTATCTGGTATCTGCCAATTCTCATCTTTAGTGCTAGTTTCTTATGACTACTATCTAACAGCTGGATGTTTGTTCTTCCTGGGGTACTTTTGGGATGTGATGGATGGTAATTACGCTCGAAAGTATAAGATGACGTCGCCATTGGGCGATAAACTGGATCATTATAAAGACATCGTCGTGATGGTCGGATTGGGATGTGTAACTGTGATTCATCCGATGATGACATGGCCGATTCGTGGACTATGTTTGGGGGGAGGATTGGTATTCACGGGGACGATGTCATTGTATTTGGCCGCACAAGACCAAATTTATGCTAAAAAGAATGCAAATGATGTGAGTCAATCGTTACAATGGCTTTCGAGGCTTTGTACATATGACCCTTCATGTGTTTTACGATATGTGAGATGGATGAATACAGGATCCGCCAATCTTGTAGTGAGTATGACTATGATTTCGATGAAATGGTGGAAATGACAAAAATGTTAGACTTACTATAGAATGAAGTTCAAATTGTGGAAATTGCAACGGTATCAGATTCTGGCAATCTTGTTGTTTGTGACCATTTTCTTCGGAGTGGTGTTGGTAAAGACAAAGAGGCCTCTTGAACACTTTCAAAGTGTAGCTACATCTAACACGACAGCCTCCGCGCCTGCTACCACTCCTGCTGTACCTGCCACTCCTGCTACTCCTGCCACGCCTGCCACTCCTGCTACTCCTGCCACGCCTGCCACACCTGCTGTTCCTGCCACACCAGCGCAAACTCCTCTCGCAGGATCCACTGCAGAGGCACTAAATGTTGCTGGACCTTGGAAGTACACATGCAGAAAAGGTAAGGTAGTGCAAGCAAAGGGAGGCAAACAACTGCGTGCGGAATGTCAAAAGACAACTTATGTAGGCACACCAGGTCTCAGTCTCACGGCTTGTGCGGGTAAAGATATTCGCAATGTGAATGGAGCACTTCGCTGTTAATCCAATGTCCCAGTCAAACCCTGTCGAAACAGCTGCATATCTTGCATCGGATCAATAACATAGGATTTATAAACAAGATGGTCTTGATTTTCGTCCATCAAGTCAAATGGCATGATAAGTCCTAAATGGTTGATAATTGGATAAGATATGAACTGATCTCCAGGTGCTTGTTCAATGATCCAATCAAACTGGGGACTGTCTTCCTTGGATATAGAGATGGGCACAGGATCTTCAAAATAAAGAAACACTTGTTTTCCATTCTCGGTATCTATCATTTTTGTACGAACATTCGGAATATGATGTGACATATCAATGCGAACATTCTTAGTAATGCGACGAGATGTATAAATAGCATGTTTCCCGTGAAAGAAGCCGACAATGTAGCTACACTGCGTCGATGGGCAATATGTGCCGAGATGAGAGGAGTTATGTACAGATTGCAACAGCTGAATATGCGGTGGCAAAGACATCACATATACAAAACAAACGAAAAATATATGCACATTACAGCCACTTTCCAATGCCGCCTGTAGACGAAGGAGTGGAATTGATCTTTGGTTCTGCGCGCAATTGCAAGTTCGGGATGCGATTTTCAGCATCTTTCCGCTCCTGTTCATATTGTGCATGATTGCTTTCAATGCGTGATTGTGTGACCTCATTTTGATGACTGATTTCCGCTTCAGTAAGTGTACCCAATCCGAGGGTTTCATAGTCCTCTGTCACTTGCTGCATGCTTAATGTATTATCTTCGACAAGTGCATTGTACTTTTCATGAACACTGATCAGGTTGGTTAAGGTGCAATGCAGAAGATTTGTTTGGTCGATCGGAAAGAACTCGTCGATTTGTGTTAGCCAATTCGCCACCGTTTCAGCACATGTCGCATCAGGATGATCGACATTCATGCATGCAAATAGCTTTTCTTGATGAGTATTTAGTTCTGTATATTTCTTTTGTACGACATCCCACAGGACATCTTTAAGTGTTTCATCGGTGACAGATGTATAGTGAGAGAACAGCTTCACAAAAGTAGACAATGATTGAGACAATGAGTGTTCCAATGCGTATGCATTCGCCTTTTCCAATCCCTCTTGAAGTAGCTCTTGAATTTGATGGTGGTACTTCTCTTTCAATTGGATTTGTTCATCACGAAATTGCTTCAATAGTTGATAAGTAGCCTCCATGGTGCTGTACATGTAGCTACACCTGAAGCCTTAATATGTGCAATTCAGATAGATGGAGACAAGGACGAAGCATTTGTTTGCTGCGACTGCATATTTCTTGACACTTTTAGGCTATGTGTTCCGAGCGTTCGAAGGGATTCCCAGATGGTCTATTTTCCTCGGAATGATATTGGTCACGATTGGCTATGCCATACTGTTTTATAGTAAGTGGCAAGGACTGAACAAAAAGAAGGATGAAAAGGAGACCTCGAAGATAAACAAGATTGGATACGGTGTGTTGTTCATGTTCTTCTTAGGAATTCACATATATCCGTCGCTTACATTTACAGTCAGGTACTATGATATGCTAGCTGCGATTGGGTATGCAGCAGGTGTAGTATCTGCCTATATTCCAGTTATTGTATCCTATACATTCTTGGCGTTGTACTATGTACTTGGAGCCTATCAAAAAACCAAAGAGGAAGAATGGGTGGATAAACTACAACTAGTGTCAAGATCTATGCTAAGCTTGTTCTATATATATTCGATTATGAAATGGTTTCAGGCATAATAGTATTGAATCCGAGGATGCGTTTCTGTGGCGTATGTACATTGCGATCGTTAGGTTGTTTGAGCGTCCATTTTGCGGTGGGTGAGGAACCATAAATATTGTTGGATATATTGTGCGAACTTCCTCGCGATCGAGACATCGATGTGCGAATCATGTCAACATCGGATGGATAGATCACATCAAATATTCGTGAACTTCGATAGTCAATATGCGTAGGTATATCGCACTTGGTTCGAATGGGAACAATCTTCGTGATCGATACATCGGGGTCAATATAACAATCTTTCGTATGAGTTGATACAGAATTGTTTTGAGATTTGGATAAACATTTCCCCATCAATTAATTCTTAGATATCACCCTACAGTAAAATATGCACATTTTTCATTCATTTTTTGCGCTTTGGCACAGAATGGATTCCATAGTACGCTGTGCATATTTGTACCGTTTATAATCGTTCTGATGATCGCTGAGTTCTTGCGGCGTCGACAAAGATATCTCGTTTGCGGAAGACTTGAAAATGTTTGGAGATAGACTACGAGGCGAAGACGGTGTTCCCAAGAAATGATGATCATATGCAGTCGCTTTTTGGGAAGAAGGCGCAAAAATGTCTGTCAGCATGTTTGCAAACCCAGTGGTACTTCTTGCAATCAAACCGCATACTTTCTTCGTTGCCTCGAGGTTGAAAAGCTTGTGTAGTGTGTTCTTATAGATCACAATCTCATCCAATCTTCTAAACTCCTTACATTTCGTGTCAAGAACAGTGTCATTAGAATAGGATGGTCTGTTAGAAGTGAAAGGGAAGTGTTTCATGGTCATCTCTATGGCTGTTTTGATGTAAGGGGTTACAAAACATGACATTTGATGATAAATATTCAATGAGGTAGAGATTTTGTGGATATCATTTGGGACAGCAAAATAAGGTGATATCTTAGGTATTCGGCCTATTTCTACAATGTTGACGTCCGTATTATTTTGCCACCCCAAAGATATGATATCACTTGCATGACGGACCACATAGATTTCTTTGATGCGCTTTTGTATGTCCATTTTAGAAGGACAAGGCAATGTTTTGCAAATACAGCTTTTCATTTCTTCGAGAGCGGTAGCACAATGGTCGTTGGATTTGCATGATTTGATAAAATGAAATCCAAAATTTCCGCGAATGGTTACGGAAGAAATATCTGTGTTTTTCCCACTCGCTATATCTTTCAGGGTATGCAGGATGATCTGGGCAGATGATTTCAACGAAACACCCACGCCTGGATTGAACCCTATGCAAGTACCGCGACGATCATCAGGGATGAACAAGAAAGCAAACATCGCAAGGCTACCTCCTAATGAATGGCCGCATGTGCTGATTGTGTACCCTGTGTATTGGGGATCATTGCACAAGTGCATGATCATTGAGGCAGCCATTTCGTATCGAGGGTATTTATAAATCGTTCCTGCAAGGATACCAATGTCTGTGGTCAGATCGTTTTTTGCCAATGTGTTGGTTCCACGGAAAGCCAGCACAATCTCTTTTTTCTTGGAGTCTTTGAAAGCCGTAACCATGCGTGTAGTAGTTCCATCGGTCAGATCCAATTCTTGGAAATAAGGTCGATCATTTGTGATGCGTTGTTTCTGGTAGTAGTTCCAATTGCACAATTGATCAACAAGGTTCCAATCAACCTGTAGCTGTTTCAAAGGCAGAAGTTGACAAAGGTCATCGATGTACAATCTTTGTTGATACGCAAGTGCAGCCATGATATCCATATTCTTCATGTTGTGTGAAAACTTCCGCGCAGGATACTTTTTAGCGATCAGCTGACGCCAGTGATGCTCGTGGGAGGTATACAAGTCAAAGATGTATGGTGTTTCCCAAAATTCTTTGGCATCGTGCATTTTCTGAAGGTATGATTGTAAGATTTTGTGTTCTGTTGGATTCAGTTTATGTTTCATTTTATGAACTTCATGGGATGCGTATTGAAGGTATTTTTGAGCCAGGTGAATGGCTCGTGCATCTTGCTGGAACTCTGTTTTTTTGCGATACAATTGCAACAGGGACACGGAAACCAGGAAGCTGGTTTCGTCCATCCATGATTGGAGTCGAAGGAATCGACTAGGATGTATTCTTCGGACCACACGAAGATAGTTTGACGTAAGTCCTTCTGTCATATTCTATAGTGGTGAAGCATTTTTCTTTATGTGGTCAAATCGATATAAGGGTATCGAGAATATAGAGTTCAGGTGACCCATCCATGGGTTGCCCTTCAGTCGCCTTAGCTCAGCAGGTTAGAGCGCACGGCTGTTACACGCATTGTAGTGTACCGTGAGGTCATTGGTTCGATCCCAATAGGTGACGTATTAGGATGTGTAGCTCAGTTTGGTTAGAGCGACGTCCTTATAGCTAAGACTATACATGGTCAGGAATTCCTGATAGAAAGACGTAGGTCGCGGGTTCGAGCCCCGCCACATCCATTTCATTCTTTTTCATTCTCGTAACCGCCAAAAAGCGGTCATGTGTTTTCACTGAATCTCAGGACAATTTTGATCCAAGTTTTGTAAACAGAGTCTGTCCTATACTATAAAAGGATTTCATCGAATCATCTTTCTGTTCAAAGAACATCCACATCACTTTCACGAGCACATCCGCAGGTACATCTTCGGTCGTCAACTCCTTCGCAAGCGGTATCATAAGATCCATCCATTTTTGTTTCACATTCACAATAACCTTTTCATCTTGCTTTACAAAATCTTTTACAATGGTCACGAAAAACTCCTTCGGAATATCCAACAGAATCGAATAGAACTCGCAAGCATGTTCCATTCCATAATGCGTCGCTACATATTGCAACCATGTGGATGCCGTATCTTTCTCAAAAAACTTTGATAAGATCCATTTCCCCGAAACAACATGTTTCGAAATGAGCTCTCGAAGAATCGCAGCATATGTATCGAAATCTTTCTTTCTTTCCAGAATTTCATCCATCCCACGAAACAACTCATGAACTTTCGAAGTATCCTTTAACATATTTCTATTCTTCAATTTGTCTATATGATGTATCAATTTTTCACTCCGTGTATATTCGGCACCTGGCCCAAACATACATTCCAATGTATAAATAGCTTGTTGTTTGTTATTTGTGCTATCTTTTAACTCTATCTATTTATCAACATGCTCACTTGTTCCATCTGCGGTCGTCTGGGTCGTGATATGTGCACTCCATGCTACAAGGCGTTTGTCCTACATCAAACACATATCGCATTACAAGTTCAAGGCGGAGGTGACTTTGCTAACGAATACACAAATCGTATGGGTACGAATGCAGAACATCGCTTTACGGACCTTTGCTTCAAGAAAGGATTGCAACTTCGCAATGCCACCTACTTCGAAAACACAAAGCACCACTATGACTTTATTGTGAAGAAAGGAGATGCGAGTTTCTCCAAGGTAGAAGTGAAAGCGATGAAGGCAAGGAGACGGGGTCAGCAACCTGACCCTTCCATTATTTATGTAGAAACGAAGAATGTAGCGGGAGGAGATGGGTGGTTATATGGTACCGCAGATGATGTTGCTTTTGAACAGCCATGGGGTTTTCTCATTGTTCCCCGAATTTCTTTGGTTGAATTGGTGGATCATCTAAAACGCTCGGTTGCTCGTGCTTACATAAGTGGAATTCCATATACATTGTATGGGCGTAAAAATCGGCAAGATGAAGTGATGGTATTGCCTGTTGAGGAACTATACAAATTGCCTATGCAAAAACTCGTGTAACGAATGGAATCCAACTTTCATGACTCAATGGCCAAAAAGGCCTTTATTATGTATGTTACATGTTACATGTTACATGTGTAACTAGTCATCTCGCTTCCGTTTCACACCCTTGTTTTTATTGCCACGTCCCCATAACTCCTGTCTCATCTCAGCAGATGTCTTGTCGGGCTTTGGGAGCCCTACCGCCACGAAGGCATCCCCTAACACCTCTCTCTCCATGTCATTCCCTGAACCTTGGATCAAATTCCTCATCTTCTCATTGATGAACACAGACTCGTTGATCGTTGTCTTGGTTACTCCCTCAAACATCTTCATTACTGTCTGGAGTTTGGTGATGATAGAATCCGCTCGAAGGGAATCGTCCTTCTCCATAATGTAGTCCATATACAAGAACACTGGTTGCATCTTGTCCATACGGTTTTTCTGTGCGTGAGCTGTCTCTCCAAAGGTACGCTTCCATGCAGGCTTCGTTTCTTTAGAGAAGAAGGGCCGAAGCGAAGTATCCCACTCTCTCCACCCATGCTTGATGTTTGCGACAGAAGGGATGGTGGGCACACGGTGGAACGCGATCTCATTGGACGGACCAGCAGGGGCATCTTCCCTTGCCTCGACTGGCTCCGTGGGTACTGGGGGTCCTGCTTTGAGTTCATGTATGAACTTGAAGGTTGTCTGCTGCTGCTCGTACATATGTTTTACTACTTGTGCCAGATCAGGGTTGTTGTGGAAGTGCGTGTCCTCCCTCCTCTTCTTCTTCATCAGCTCCTCCTGCTTCCATGTCTCGAACATAGGATCGGAAAATACACCGTGCTTAAAGGTTGGAAAGGAAGGATACATCTCCTTCATGATGATGGCATCCTCCAAGAAGACCCTCCGCTTCATACTGAGCGTTTTCAAGAACTCTATCGCAGACAGGTCGACCTTACTCATTTTGTAGGCCTTCTCTGCTAAGATCTTCAGCTCCTCGATCTCTGGGAAGATCTGGCAAAGAAGTTGTTCTGGAATGTTGTCCGACTCACGCCAGCAGTAGTACTCTTTCCTCCCCTCCCATCCATGTGCCACTAAGAGTGGCTCGATCACACTGGTGGTGCTCATATAGGCATCTACTGCCTGACTGATGGCCTTGCTGTACCACCTCATGTGGCGTGCGATGTCAGTCGCAGGCACTCCCTTCTCCACCAACGCTCCCACGCACATGTGACGAAGGATGTGCGTGATGGCGGTTTTGCCGTAGATGCCTGCTGCATTGAATGCTTTGATGAACGCTGTGGCATGTGTGTCATAGGATACAGGTTTGAAGAAGTCGTTGCCACAAATCAGAAGGAACTCCCACCACTTGGATACGGGAGCATCTCCTCTCTTCCCCTTCTCAGCCCATGCAATATGGGCGTTCAAGTCGTCTCTCATGGTAGAGAAGAGCGGGTGTTTCTTATCTATATCTAGGAGGTAGACCAGGTAGTTGGCGATGGCTCCTCTTGCACAATCTTTTGGATGAGGGGTCCGTGGCCATGCGATAATGTGCTCCTTGTTGTTGTAGCAGTTCTTGATGTGACGGATGCTGGCAATCGTCCGCGTCAAGGGGACTGGCTTGACATGATTGGATGCACGCGTTAACAGGGATCCCATGTAGATCTCACGCAACTCATGCCCTCTGTATCCAGACTTGTGGTTCATGAAGTACAGCGTGAAGGCACGTACAGACGCCATATCATCTGCACTCGACCACAGGAAGTCTTGCACCTTTGCTTCTTGCTCTTCTGTTAAGTTCTTGGTGACGACGTTGCTTGAGCCTGCAAAGTCTCTTGGCTTTCTGCGAGCGTCGTATGTCTTCTCGCGGTACACACCCACCATCGACTTGATCTCGATACTGTTCGATATCTCTGACTGCTTGAAGTATCCTTGAATTTCGGCCAAATGCCCCAATCGATGCTGAACATCGCGAGCGGCTCTTGACTTTGTCTCCTCCTCTAGGTTTGTGTTGTTGGATGTTCGTGTTTCCACCGCTTTGTCCACACGGAATGGAATGAAAGCTCTCAGTTTGCGAAGACAATCCACGGCGTAGTCCTTTGCATATCTCTCATTACAGAATTCGATCCAGAGGATGAGATCCTTGGATGCATCTTTGGCATAGGACTTTGTAGAGGATAATGTCGTCGCCACACCATCTGCATAAATTTGCAGTGTTGTCTTAAGCTCCTCCAAATCAGTCTCATTGTCCACATTCAGCTCCTTGTACCATTTTGCATGGCGCATAGCAGGAAGTGAAAATAGTGCATTCATTGTTATGTTTTGCACGGTGTCTTTGTCGGAGAACTTCGGCCATATAGGCGATGCGATGCGCTCCACGATCGCCCATTTCTTTGCATCCTCCTCTGGGATCGGTAGAAAGAAGTACTCTCTTGTAGAAGTACGCTTGGCAACCGTGATCCTCTTGATTGATGTGCGAGGGGAGGATGGCGGAGAAGGAGATGGAGATGGAGAAGGAGAGAGAGAAAAGAGCATTCTTTTTCCCACCCCACAAGGATTTCTATAGATAGAAGGACAATTGCGGGGTACACGGCCAGATGACATCATGATTGCTGACGACGTATATGTTTGGGCTTACGCCCTTTCTCATTCCTACCCATTCAACTTTTCAGCCTTTTGGGGAAGGCTCATTTACATACATTATTTTTCACTGTGAACTTTACGTAGTAGGGTTTAGGTTTTCAAAGTTCATTGTGAACTGTCACTTTTGTACAAATGATTGCTTCATGCTTTGTAGAATTTGATGAAGAAAGGAGTTATTCATCAACATGCAAACATGGCGACGATTGAACGTGATGTGGAAGCCTTCATCGCTCAATACTCCAGCATGGAGCGTGAGGCGCTTCATAAGGCCTTGCGAAAAAGGATAAAAACATCGAAAGATGAGGCGCTCCAAAAGGCGATGAACGAGTTTGTTGCACAGCATCCTTCTGCAAGTTTGACCAAGCTTCGGAGGATATTGACCGTTGCATATGCATCTGTTCATGAGGAGGAGGAGGAGTCATCCAAGAGGGCCAATCGGGAGTATAACCAATTCTTCAAGCAACACAGTGCCATATTGAAGGAGGAGATGCCAACGGCTACACAGCCTGAACGTGTGGCGGAGATTGGCAGGCGTTGGCAGGCAGCCAAGAAGATGGAAGCGCTGCCTGCTGCTGACAAGGAGCCCACGCCTGAGCCATCCGCCGACAAGGAGCCCACTCCTGAGCCACCCGCCGACAAGGAGCCCACTCCTGAGCCACCTCCTGCAAAAAGAATGACACGCTCAATGCGGAATGTGTAAATATGGGGATTGGGGAGGGTAGGGTGGGTATAATAGGGTTTTGGGGGTACTAGTACCACCAAAACCATCACCTTCTTTTTAAGGTTTTGCAAAGGTATATATCTTCATGCAAGCAAACATGCACTCTTACTAGATGTCGTCATGCCTTAATGTATTGCGGGTTTTGCAATTGCCCTTGTCATTCTCATGGCCTTTGCAGGTTTCTCAATACTGCTCACATGATGTGAGGGAGTGCGAACACGCTTGCGTATCCCTGCTGCATCTATATCCATCTCCTGAGGCACTTGCTTCTGCAGTTGCCACCTCTTCCCAATCTCCCTCATGCGATCCCTAGGGTTCATATGAGGCATCTCTACCTTCAAGATCGCACTCTGGGCAGACACGAAATTATTGTAAGCCGTGAGTGTCTTGGGTTTGGGTGGGGAAGTTGTGATGCCGCGCGCCTCCTTGAAAGCATTTGTAAGTTCCTTTTTCAAGGTCTTCAAACTCGCCTTCTTGTTGGCTGCGACAATCATGGTAAAACAAGCCATGTTGATATGTGTTTTGATGTGTATAGGTATTGTCTTTTTTGTGTATGCGATTCTTTCATAGTCGCTATTCAAATTTCTGAAGGGATGGGGCGAATATCCTAACAAAATCAAAAGTTCACAATGAATTTGCTTCGGACAATAAGTTCACAGTGGCGACATAATTTGCACATATCATCGCCCTGTTACCATCAAAAATTGAAAGGGACTATACAGCAGAAGGCATATATAACAGTCAAAGCATACACATCCAAAAGAAACTACAATGGCACATCTTGCCCTTGATCAGCACCTGGAGGAGCTATTTGCCAACTATGATCTGTCTATGCTGAAGAAGGCATTGAAGAAGGCGGCTGCTGCCAAGCCTAATAAGCTTGTGGAGCTGCAGCGTGAGATGGACGCATTGGTGGCCAAGTACAAAGACGTCAACCTCACACGCATGAGGAAGATCCTCAAGACTGCGCACAACTCTGTGCATGGATCTGATGATGAGTCCACCCCTTCCAGGATTACCCCTTACATGCGTTTCTTCAAGGAGCAGAGTGCAATCCTCAAGGAGGATATGAAAGACGCTAGCCAGATGGAGCGCGTGACGGAGATTGGGCGCCGCTGGAATGCCAAGAAGGCGGCAGCTAAGGACACGGAGACAGAAGATGATGATACGATTATCCCAGAGACCCAGATCCCTCTGTCCCAGATGTTGTGGGACGAGCCCGAGGAGCCTAAGGAGCCTGTGAAGAACAACAAGCGCAAGAAGCGCAAGGCATGAATAGATATATGCTGCAAAGCATGATAGTGATGTGCTGCATGTATTCGCCGTGTAACAAGAAAAGACCTTTGGTCGTGAATTCAAAGTTTGGGCCAAAGGTAAAATTCCTTTGCCACACTGGTAGTCAAGAAGGTATTCTGTCCACAATGTGAGTATTCAAAATCTGAAATTCATAATTATGATGACCAGCACAAAAGTTATGATTATGGCACTCGACCTCATGGGACAACATGGGCTCATACGCAATGGATGGACATTCCATATTGATAGAGCGAAAAACCGTTGTGGATGCTGCTTCTACTTCAAGAAAAGAATCAGTTTATCACGTTTCTATATTCATGATCCTTGTGTGCCAGACCATGATATTAGGAATACCATCTTGCATGAAATTGCTCATGCTTTGGTTGGATATGCAGCTGGACATGGGCCTGTATGGGTGGCTAAAGCCAAGTCAATTGGTTGTGATGGCAAACGGTGTAATACAGTGTGGGGAGGAGTTCCTGCGAAGTATAATATTACTTGTCATTGCGGGCGCATCTGCAAATGGCGCCACCGCGTGCACAAGTATTATAAGAATGTGGCATGCAGCCATTGCAAAACGTTGCAAGTGGTTCGTATTTGACTTTCTGTTGTAGCTACAAATTCTGTAACAAATTAGAACCCTAAACTAAGACATCGTTCTATCAGAAAAAATATATATATTTGTAGCTACAAAAACAAGCGTAGGGCGCACATGTCGAGGGAAGTTGGTTCCCTTTCAGATAGTGTGGGTGAAACCATGAAAAAGAGTTGCATGCTATTTTCACTTTCCAGTCTTCGTTTTCGAATTCTTGAGTTTCGTTTTCACAACATCTTTCATCCTATTCATAATTGTGTTGAAGACTAGTTCTGTTTGCTTATTTGTAAAATCGGACGATTGTTCCGTGCTTGAAATTTTCAACTCCTTTATACCTTTCTCTGATTGGAATTCCACCTTCAACCCTTTATCCGACAGGCTGATGTGCCAGACCTGTGGTAGTACCCATTCAACGGAATGTGTATGTGACCTGGCTTCTGTTGTGTAATGAAACCCGAACTCCTTAAAAAAGCTATCACTTGCCTGTGTATTTTCACGTGTCTCGCGATTGGCCATAGATAGTAAAGAGAGCATACCCACATTTGGTTCCACGTCTGATAATGTTAACTTCCATCTCTTACGTAGCCTATTCAAAATATCTGATGTGTTTTTGAACTTGTAGATGTTGTTTTCAGCCCACTCGAATGCAGTATGAATTAAGTTATAAACGTCTCGGTTGGGTCGTGATTCAACTTCTAAGTTTTCGAAATCAACCTTACCTGTTTTTGTCGCAGTAACTACATACGAATCTTCATCGTAGTTATCGTCGTCATGAATCACTTGGCGTGTTATTTCTAACACTGATATCGTTTGTGATTTATCATTGTAGAAAACGTTCACACTCCAAATGTCATGGCCAAATTCATATGAGTCACCTGATTTGCTTACTTTAACACCAGCATTCAGAACTGCACGTAATGATTCAGGAGCAACAGCAGCAAGTTCATTGTGCAACTGTTTCGAGGCCATTCGTAATGTATTGACGCTTTTTGCGTCAAGGCGTTCTGCAATATTGAAAAGAGTATCACGATTGCGATTCATCTTTACATGGATGAGAGAAAATCTATAATTTGCAGGTTATTCGAGTTTGATCTACATATTCTGTGAATTTCGGAATTTCAGCTATATTCCGTAGTTTCGTTGTAGCTACATATTCGTGAATGTTACTTGCATAAATAGCTGCAGATTCAGACATTTCATTAAAACAACGCAGTTCGCGAAATATATTCATCGTCGACAAACATGGATCTTATGAGCACCACATTCTACTCTGTCCCTATGGCAGACGTGAGCCGTACTATTAGTTTCGCGTTCAATGAATACTTTGTATCTGTGGATGAGCTTGTGCCAAGGTGGAATGACCCTGTTTGGGGCCATGTGTTCTCCATGAACATCGATGAACAAGGCATTGCGATCATCAACAACTCTCAAGAATGTATGGTCCTGTTTGGATATAACAGTGATAGCAGAACGTCATTTTGCGTTGATACATGGGGTGGGAATGAGGTAAAAGTAGTTCCCGAATTTGCCTTGTTGAATGGAGGAATTCTTGAGCCAATTGTTTGTTTTCAAGATACTCCTGCATTCACGATAACAGCATATCTGCATAGGAAGAAGACAACAAACACACACTATGCTCGAACGGAAATTGTGATGTTGCCAAAGGGATTGTACTTTGGCGTGGGCAGCATTGCAGCTGCATTGAATCAGAATGTGACTTTGCGGGGAGAAAGGAATGGATATGTCTATCACTTTATCACAAAGAAGGGCAAACTTTCTATTGAGTCAAGTCATAAGCAACCTGAGCCATCATTCATGGAGATTGTGCCTATGTTACATACACTTGGTATGCATGATGAAAATGTGTTGAGGCTTAGGACCAAGGAGCGGGTGGATTTTGAGTACAGTGTTTGCAATATACTGTAACAAGAGCCAAAATGTGTTACACGTGTCTAACCGAACCAATTGATATCACTCAGATCAGGAGCATGCATGTGAAAGACAGGAACATACTCTTCGCGAGTACCCTTGAAGTGGCTGTTGAATTCCTGAATGTACGTCAGATTCTCTAAGTACAGCTCTCGAATCTGCTGGAACTTGATCTGCATTAAATGTTTGCCATCATCTGATACGTCCAGCCTCTCATCCTCAGTCCACTCCGCATGCATGAGCATGTACTCCTGGATCTCTCTCATGATCAGCCACACATCCATATGAATCCTCTCCACTTCTTTGCCCACAGTGTCTCTCACACGTTGGTCAATCATGTCTGCCTCTGTCGCGATAGCCTCGATCTTGATTTGGATAGAAGGTGGCAGTAGGTCCCAGTAGGATGTAGCAGTTGACGTCTTGTAGCGCTTGGTCAGTTCCTCGTCAATGGAAGTTTTCAGGCGGTTGAGCACATAGGATGGAATGATGTTCAGGTCATATGTAGGTGTTGGCATCCAGGGGATGTGTCTGGTCCTCTTCCGCACATTCTTGGTGAAAGATGTGATGTAGTTGATCGTTTCCATGGCTGTTTGTGTTGTGCAGAATTCTATTGGGTACATTCAAATTTTTGATGGTCTGGGTCCAATAGTTGAACGTAATAAGTTCCTGGTGTGAACTTTGTTGGAATGTACCTACATTCTCCATGTGACTTTCAGCTAGGCCCAATATGAGTGATGAAGACTAGAATTACTAGGGCAGTTCCATACTATGAGTTACGCTGAAGCGTTAGTGCAATATGAATATTCAAAGACGTTCAATCAACGCAATGAGTGCCTGTTTTACTTTTTCCAGATGACGCCTAACTAATGCACGATGGGACTTTGTTTTTATAGTAAGTTTCTTGTTTTTATAATCAAATTTAGCATGTAAACAACTGCCTGTTTCAGGATCCCAATCAGTCGATATCCATGACATAGAAATCCGTGCGGTTTCACCTGGTTTAATGTATTTTACATACCACAAGAATGACCCCAACTCGTATAAAAACGACTCGTTCCTTGTACCTCCTTCATTCGGCAGGCGACCTTTTGTGAATTCTGCCAAAGACTTTGTAGCACCTCTGGATAACAATCGACTGTACTCATTATAGGTTTTATTATTCAAAAGTGCTTGAGGAGTTGCAGTAACGTGTTCTAGTTCATAACTATCATTACTTCCTATTGTGACATTATCTAGTATAGTTGCTATCAAATCATGGCGAAAGACTGCAGAGTTATATGTTGCTTTGCTTGACATAGCAATTTTATATGCTGGGAAAAAATCGCCATTGGACTCAAGAAATTCAATCCATTTGGACATCGTTCTATCAGAAAAAAATATATTTTTGTAGCTACAACAACATACTGCATTCACACTTTATTGTGTGTCAGATGCCCGACACATGAGGCAAGTGCTAGTGCCTTTGCTGCATTTATGCGATTCACTTTCCAGTCTTCGTCTTCGAACTCTTGATTTTATCTTTCACGAGCTCTTTCATCTTATTCATAATTGTGTTGAAGATTAGTTCAGTTTGCTTATTTGTGAAATCAGACGATTGTTCCGTGGACGAAATGTTCAACCTCTTAATACCTTTTTCTGATTGGAATTCCACATTCAACCCTTTATCCGATATGCTGATGTACCAGACCTGTGGTAGTACCCATTCAGCGCTGTGCGTATGTGATGCCCATTCATTGTCTTCGTCATCTTCATCTTGTCTGTCACTAGAAGCCTTTATCGTTTCTTTTGCCATAGATAGCATCAAAAGCATATCCTTATTTGGTTCCACGTTTTTCACCTCTGATGCTGTTAACTTTAATCTTCTACGGAACTGATCTAAAATATCTTCTGTGTTCTTGAACTTGTAGATGCGGTTTTCAATCCACTCCAATGTGGTCTTAAATAGGCCATAAATCCATTGTTTTGGTCGTTTTTGTATTTCCAACTTTTCGTAATAAATGGCACCTGACCTTTCCACTTCAATTGAATAGCCCTCATCATCATCCAAACGTGAGAACATGGTTTCACGAATCAATCTGCGTTCTATATTTAATCCTGATATCGTTCGCGCAGTATTATCGTACGTAAAAGACACATCCCAAATGTCATGGCCAAATTCATATGAGTCTCCTGATTTGCTTACTTTAACACCAGCATTAAGAACTGCACGTAATGATTCAGGAGCAACAGCAGTAACTTCATTCTGCAGTTGTTTCGAGGCCATTCGTAGTGTGTTGACACTTTTCGCGTCAAGGCGTTCTGTAATATTGAAAAGAGTATCACGATTGCGATTCATCCTTAACATTACAATCCTAAATTTAATTTTTTGATGGTCTTTCCACTATAAATTTGTTTCAGTGTAGCTACAAATTCCTGACTAT
>JACCDZ010717313.1_pt1 | contig 31261 bp, 29 predicted proteins | sample 7449551 | NCBI WGS metagenome assembly JACCDZ01 (sample SAMN15323452, study PRJNA562643) | freshwater metagenome | isolation source: river surface water | place: USA:Blue River Watershed | collected 2017-08-18 | reverse complement strand
TCACCATTTCCAGCGCATGCTGCTTGGGGGAAGGGTCTCTAAGCATCAGGCCTGTTCCTGTCGAAACGATGGCCTATTAAACAAAAGACCCCGGCTTTGGGCCAGGGTCTTTGTCAGCAGTCTGAGCCGGGCATGCCCGGCTTTTTGTTGTCTTGCGTTTTTCCTGAATCGAACACTAGTTCCTCTAAGGCCTTGATTGGTCGCGATTCAACAGGTCTTTGAGAAAGTATCCTGTATGGGATTGCTGCATCTGAGCAACTTCCTCAGGTGTACCGCAGGCGATTATCTGGCCACCTTTTGATCCGCCTTCAGGGCCCAGATCTACCAGCCAGTCAGCAGTCTTGATCACGTCAAGATTGTGCTCAATGACCACTACCGTATTGCCATGGTCGCGCAAGCGATGCAGCACTTCGAGTAATTGCTGAATGTCTGCGAAGTGCAGTCCGGTCGTGGGTTCGTCCAGTATGTACAGGGTTTTACCGGTGTCACGCTTGGATAGTTCACGGGATAGCTTCACTCGCTGAGCTTCACCGCCGGACAGCGTGGTAGCGCTTTGCCCAAGTTTTATGTACGAAAGGCCAACGTCCATCAAGGTTTGTAACTTTCGGGCTAGCGCTGGAACGGCGTCGAAGAATTCGCGGGCTTCTTCGATTGTCATGTCGAGTACTTCGGTGATATTTCTTCCTTTGTATTTAATATCCAGCGTTTCCCGGTTGTAGCGCTTGCCCTTGCAGGTGTCACAGGCGACATAGATGTCAGGCAGGAAATGCATTTCAACTTTGATCACGCCGTCGCCCTGACAAGCTTCACAGCGGCCACCTTTGACGTTGAAGGAAAAACGACCCGGGCCATATCCGCGCGAGCGCGCTTCGGGCACGCCGGCAAACAATTCGCGGATCGGTGTGAACAGGCCTGTGTAGGTTGCCGGGTTGGAGCGAGGTGTGCGGCCGATCGGGCTTTGATCAATGTCGACTACTTTGTCCAGATGCTGCATCCCTTGGAAGGATTCATAAGGGGCAGCTTCAAGGGTGGTCGCGCCATTCAGCGCGGTGGCAGTGATAGGGAACAGGGTATTGTTGATCAATGTCGATTTGCCGGAGCCGGATACGCCAGTGATGCAGGTCAGCAAGCCTGTGGGAATTTCCAGATCCACATTGCGCAGGTTATTTCCGCTGGCCCCTTTAAGGGTGAGCAGCTTTTTGGGATCGCGCGGAGTGCGCTGCTGCGGAACGGCGATTTTGACTCTGCCCGAAAGGTATTTCCCGGTCAGTGAGTCTGGATGGTTCATGACCTCGTCGGGTGTGCCTTCAGCGACGATTCGCCCACCGTGAACGCCCGCGCCAGGGCCTATGTCGACGACATAGTCAGCCAGGCGTATGGCATCCTCGTCATGTTCAACCACGATGACGGTGTTGCCGATATCGCGCAGGTGCGTGAGCGTCCCCAGTAGTCTTTGATTGTCGCGTTGATGCAGGCCAATAGATGGCTCGTCAAGGATGTACATCACGCCAACCAGTCCTGCGCCAATCTGGCTGGCCAGCCGAATACGTTGGGCTTCGCCTCCGGAAAGGGTGTCGGCACTGCGGTCCAGTGTCAGGTAGTCGAGACCGACATTGACCAGGAACTGCAAGCGTTCACGAATTTCTTTGAGAATCTTGTCGGCAATTTCCCCGCGCCTGCCGGGAAGCGTGAGTGATCCGAAATACTCGCAGGCGTCCCCCACTGGCAAGGATGTGACTTGTGGCAATGTCCGCTCGCCAACCCAGACATGCCGTGCTTCCCGGCGCAGTCGTGTGCCCAGGCAGTCCGGGCATGATTGCGCGCTGAGAAACTTGGCCAGTTCTTCACGAACACTTGGGGATTCTGTCTCGCGATAACGGCGCTCCAGATTCGGCACAATGCCTTCAAATGGGTGCGAGCGCTTAACGATATCGCCGCGGTCGTTAAGGTAGCGAAAGTCGATATTGTCGTTTCCCGATCCAAACAGAACGTGCTTTTGTTGTGCAGCCGTCAGCTCGGTGAAGGGAACTTCCAGGCTGAAGGAGTAGTGCTCTGCAAGCGAAGTCAGCATCTGGAAGTAGTAGAGATTTCTTCGGTCCCAGCCGCGAATCGCCCCCTCAGCTAAAGTCAGCTCGCCATTGACCAGGCGTTTTGTATCAAAGAATTGTTTAACGCCCAGTCCGTCGCAGGTCGGGCAGGCGCCGGCAGGGTTGTTGAACGAGAACAGCTTTGGCTCAAGCTCGCTGATCGAGTGCCCGCACTGGGGGCAGGCAAATCGCGCCGAGAAGATCATTTCCGGGCATGCATCATCGTCCATGGGGGCAATCAAGGCCAGCCCATCGGCCAGTTTCAATGCCGTCTCAAAGGATTCGGCAAGCCGTTGCTGCAGGTCGGAGCGAACCTTGAAGCGGTCTACCACAACGTCAATCGAATGCTTCTTTTGCTTGTCCAGTTTGGGTAGTTCATCCAGCTCGCAGATGACGCCATTGACCCTGGCGCGGACAAAGCCCTGTGCACGCATTTCTTCGAAGACCGCCAGATGTTCGCCTTTGCGTTCGCGGATGATCGGTGCCAGCAGCATCAGCTTGCTGCCTTCGGGCAGAGCAAGGACCTGGTCCACCATCTGGCTGACTGTCTGGGCTTCGAGGGGCAGGTCATGGTCAGGGCAGCGCGGTATACCTGCGCGGGCGTAGAGCAGCCGCAGATAATCGTATATCTCGGTGATGGTGCCGACTGTGGAGCGGGGATTGTGCGAGGTGGATTTCTGCTCGATGGAAATCGCCGGGGACAACCCTTCAATGGTGTCTACGTCCGGTTTTTCCATGATCGAAAGGAATTGTCTGGCGTAGGCCGAGAGCGACTCAACATAGCGTCGCTGACCCTCGGCATACAGCGTATCAAAGGCCAGAGATGACTTCCCGGATCCCGACAAGCCGGTAATCACGATCAGCTTGTCGCGTGGCAGCGTGAGGTCAATGTTCTTCAGGTTGTGAGTGCGAGCCCCACGGATAAGTATCTTGTCCACAGCGTGCCTCGAGCGGCTTGCGTAAACCGCAAAGTATACGGCCGACTCTGGACGCGCGGCAAAGCGCGCCTGTGACAGCGTCTTGCAGACTGTTAGAATCGCTGCTTCGATTTCTGGGGCTGGTTATGCAAGAACTCCACGGCGAGCACATGAATGCAGGTGAAGCGCGGGCTGTTGGTGGTCTGGCTCTGGTGTACGCATTCCGCATGCTCGGTATGTTCATGCTGCTGCCGGTGCTGTCCACCTATGGGCAGGAGCTGGCTGGTGCTACCCCGTTTCTGATTGGTGTTGCCATCGGTGCCTACGGGCTTACACAAGCTATTTTGCAGATTCCGTTTGGTACCCTTTCTGACCGGGTGGGACGGATGCCGGTGATCGTCATCGGACTACTCGTATTTGCTGCGGGTGCAGCGCTGGCGGCAGAGTCCGAATCGATCTGGGGAGTGATAGCCGGGCGAGTCCTGCAGGGGGCGGGGGCCATTTCAGCTGCCGTCATGGCCTTGCTGTCCGATCTCACACGCGAACAGCATCGTACCAAGGCCATGGCTGTGATTGGCATGAGCATCGGTGTCTCGTTTGCTGTGGCAATGGTCGTCGGCCCCTTGCTCGCAAGGGCCTTCGGTTTGTCCGGCTTGTTCTGGGCGACTTCCGGCATGGCCTTGTTGGGGCTGCTGATTGTCGTACTGATTGTGCCAAAAGCCCCGCAGACCTTGAGACATCGTGAGTCGATGGTGGCGCGTCAGGCATTGGGGACTACCCTGAAGCACCCCGATTTGCTGCGCCTGAATATCGGCATCGGTGTCCTGCATGCCATTTTAATGGCCAGTTTTGTGGCGATGCCGATGGCGCTGGTCGAGTTGGGCGGGCTGCCCAAGGAGCAGCATTGGTGGGTTTATCTGACAGCCCTGCTGGTAGGGTTTTTCGGCATGGTCCCGTTCATCATTTATGCTGAAAAGCAGCGGCAGATGAAACGAGTGCTGGTTGGGGCAGTCAGTCTGCTGCTGCTCTGCGAGCTGTTTTTCTGGGGATTCGGTAGCAGCCTGCGTGCCTTGGTGGTGGGTAATGTTCTGTTCTTTACCGCGTTCAATCTATTGGAGGCCTCGCTGCCATCGCTGGTGAGCAAGGTTGCCCCCGCGGGTGGCAAAGGCACTGCCATGGGGATTTACTCGACCACTCAGTTTCTTGGGGCGGCGGTGGGTGGCATATTCGGTGGCTGGCTGTATCAGCATTTTGGCCTGCATTCAGTTTTCCTGGGTTGCGCAGTGCTCGCACTGTTCTGGCTGGGCTTTGCTGCTACTATGCGCGAGCCGCCGTATGTGACCAGCCTGCGGCGGCCGCTGAGTGCTCAGGCACTGGCCGATAAAAGTTTGAGCGCTCGCATTCTGGCCATTTCAGGCGTATCTGACGCCGTTGTGGTTGGCGAAGAAGCGGCAATCTATATCAAGGTAGACACCCAACAATTGGACCGTGCATTGCTTGAGCGGGAGCTCGAAGAGGCGCCGGTTACGCACTTGGCTTAGGAGAACGAACATGGCCCGTGGGGTAAACAAAGTCATTCTTATCGGTAATGTTGGCGGTGATCCGGAAACCCGTTATCTGCCCAACGGCAATGCGGTGACCAATATCACGCTGGCCACCACGGACAGCTGGAAGGACAAGCAGACGGGGCAGCAGCAGGACCGTACGGAATGGCATCGTGTGGTTTTTTTCGGCAAGGTTGCCGAAATTGCCGGTGAATACCTGCGTAAAGGTTCCCAGTGCTACATCGAAGGACGCCTGCAGACCCGCGAGTGGGAAAAAGACGGCGTCAAGCGCTATACCACCGAGATCGTGGTCGATATGGGCGGCACCATGCAGTTGCTCGGCGGCCGTGGCGATAGCGGCGACCAGGCGCCTCGCGCAGCCCGTCCGGCGGCTCCACGTCCCGCGCAGAACGAGTCCCGTCCTGCCGCGCAACCGGCCTCTGCGCAGCCCGCACCGGCGGATTACGATAGTTTTGATGATGACATTCCGTTCTAAAACTGCCACTCCGGATTGACCGCACATGCATATGCGCTTGCTCCTGCTGGGAGGAGGTAGCTCTCTCGGGCAATCCCTGATTGGTCAGGGCGCCGAGGAAGGTATTAACTTCCTCGCGCCGCGCCCGCCGGAAGGGGGCTGGGATGCTGCCAGCCTGACTCAGTTGCTGGATGACACCCGCCCTGATGCCGTCATCAACCTGGCTTATTATTTTGACTGGTTTCAGAGCGAAACCGTCGATGATCAGCGCTTCGTCGCTCAGCGGCGAGCTGTCGAGCGTCTGGCCGGGTTGTGCGATCACCTCGATGCCATTCTGCTGCAGCCTTCGAGTTATCGGATTTTTGACGGCGCGCGTGCTACCGCCTACAGCGAAAAGGACGAGCCGTTGCCATTGGGGCGGCGTGGCAAAGCACTATTGCAGATTGAGCAGAGCGTCAGGTCGGTGTGTCCGCGGCATGTGCTTGTGCGCTTTGGCTGGTTGCTTGACGACAGTCCGGCCGGATCGCTGGATCGGTTTTTACGCCGCGCGGTAGATGCCAACGAACTGCGTCTGGCGGATGACCGTCGTGGTAATCCTACGCTGGTCGATGATGCTGCCAGGGTCATTCTGGCAGTACTGAAACAACTCGATTGCCAGGCGCCACTCTGGGGCACCTATCACTACGGTGGTCAGGAAGCGACTACTTCACTGGTGCTGGGCGAGAGTGTTCTGGCGGAAGCACGCACGCTGTGCGCGCTGAAAGTTCAGGGCGTGGCTGCGCAGGCCCATGCCGAACGACCAGATACCGAGGATGAGCCGCAGTATGCCGTGCTCTCCTGCAAGAAAATCCTGCATACTTTTGGCGTCAAACCGCGTGCCTGGCGCAGTGGTTTACACAGTCTTGTTGAACGGTACTACCGCCATGTCTGATCCGCGTATTCTGATTACCGGCGGTGCCGGTTTTATTGGCTCTCACCTGGTGGATGCCTTGCTGGCCAGAGGGCTGCAAGTCTGTGTGCTGGATAATCTGTCGACCGGCAAACGCAGCAATCTGCCGCTGGACAATCCGCGCCTCGAACTGATCGAGGGTGATGTGGCCGATGCCGGGCTGGTTGCCAGAGCCATGGCCGGCTGTCAGGCGGTCGCGCATCTGGCGGCGGTCGCTTCGGTGCAGGCGTCGGTAGATGATCCGGTGGCTACTCATCAGAGCAACTTCATCGGCACCCTGAATGTCTGTGAAGCCATGCGCCAGCATGGGCTCAAGCGCGTGTTGTTTGCCTCCAGTGCGGCCGTGTATGGCAATAACGGTGAGGGTGTGGCGATTGATGAGGACACCCCGCTGGCGCCATTGACGCCCTATGCCGCCGATAAGCTGTCCAGCGAGCACTATCTGGATTTCTATCGTCGCCAGCATGGCCTGGAGCCGGCGGTTTTTCGCTTTTTCAACATCTTCGGGCCGCGTCAGGACCCCTCATCACCGTATTCCGGAGTGATCAGCATTTTTACCGAACGGGCGCAGGCCGGCCTGCCGATTACCGTCTTTGGTGATGGTGAGCAAACGCGCGATTTCGTTTTCGTGGCGGATCTGGTGACGGTCCTGATGCAGGCACTGCTCAACCCGCAGGTGGCGGTTGGCGCGGTGAATGTCGGTCTGAGTCGCTCGACCAGTTTGCTGCAGTTGTTGGCGGCGATTGATGACTTGTTTGGCGGCTTGCCGCCAGTGACCCATGCTGACGCGCGACCGGGTGACATCAAGCATTCCCGAGCCAACAACAGTCGGTTGCTGCAGCGTTTTCAATTGTCCGAGCCAACTGATCTGAAAAGTGGTCTGCAGCAATTGCTGGCGGGCTGATTCAGTCTTTTCAGTCGGCTGAAATGCAACAGGCGCCTTGCGGCGCCTGTGCGGTGAAGCGCCTGCAGCTTAGAACTTGTAGCCAACACCGACCATGTAGACCCATGGATCGATGCTGACGTCGACTTTGCTCTTGGTCCCGGAAAGGGGGAGCCCGGTGCTATTGGCGTCAACGGTAGCTGTAGTGTCGATATCGATATACCAGACTGCAGCGTTCAGCAGAATGTTGTCGGTAATCAGGTAGTCTGCTCCCAGTTGTCCCGCCACGCCCCATGAGCTGTCTAGGCTAAGATCAGTGGCGCCAAGTGCCTCATACTGCGAACTCAGGTCTTCGTCGAAGAAAACCGTGTAGTTAAGGCCAATGCCGGCGTAAGGCTGGAACTTGGAAGCCGGATCCATTGGGTAGTACTGCAACGACAGGGTTGGTGGCAGATGAGACACATCGCCAATTTTGCCATTCAACGCAGCAGCACTGCCTTTCATCTTCACTTCATGGGTGAACGGGGTGGCAGCCAGCAGTTCCAGGCCGAGATGGTCTTGCAGCATGTAGGCAAAGGTCAAGCCCAACTGGGTATCGCTGCCAACATTGACATCACCAGGCAAGCTGCCTAGCGCGCTATTGGTCAGACTGCTGCTATCGCTGTTTGGATCAACGACCGCCACTCCTGCGCGAACTATCACATCCCCTTCCTTGTAGGCGTGAGCCAGTGGTGAAACCAGCGCTGCAGCAAGCAGCGATACAGCAAAAATGGACTTGCGCATGGTGAACTCCCGAGGGGTCTAATAATGTTGGCAGAGGTAATGCTAGATGTTTCTGCCACTCAGGTTTTGACACAGCTCAAAGGAATTTGCATTTCGCCGTTGGTTAGCGGGCTTTGGCCTATTCCGCCGTGGACTGATAGGCGTACACGTCGTCGGCGGTCATCTGGTAACCGGCTTCGGCCAGTTCGCTGCTGGTGCTTTCGACTTTGAGCGGGCCCTGAATCCAGAAGGGTTCATAGAGGGCGTCCAACATAACCCCCTTGGGGTATTTGACCAGCACGATCTGGTTGGACGGCGGTGGCGGCACGTGGATGCAGGCACCAAAATAGGGTACCAGCAAGAATTCGGTGACCTTGCCTTCATCGGTGACATCCAGCGGTACGATGTACCCCGGCAGCTTCACCATTTCACCGGCCAGCGTTGGTACCACTGGCGCGGCAGGCGATTGCTGGGCGGCAGCAGGGGCCATTTCTGCGGACAATGTATCAGCCAGTTTGGACAGGTCATGGATGGGTTGACCAGCCACCTCCTGTGCCGGTGCATCGGGCGGAATCATTTCACTCCAGGTCAGCTCCCTGACGTCAGCTGCCCATGACGGGCTGGCACAGACGAGCAGCAAGGCAAGCAGTTGGCGGCGCATGGAGAACCTCATAGGCGAATGGACAGTCCGTCGGACAGCGACTGACGGTAAGCGCGCCATGCCGGCAGGCTGCCCATCAGCAGGGCGGCGGCAAGAATACCGCCAAGCAGTGACCACTCATAGCGGCTTGGCAGGTTCAATGGCAGGTACAGCCCATAGTTGGCCTGCACGTAACCTTGGCTGGCGGCGATGCCCAGATACAGCAAGATCAGACCGGCAGCTACACCGGCCAGCGACAGGGCAAAAGCTTCGAGTACCAGCAGGCTGGCGATGTGCCGGGGCCGCGCGCCAACCGAGCGCAGGATGGCCATTTCACGGCGGCGCTCGTTGAGGCTGGTGAGGATTGCGGTCAGCATGCCGATCAGGCCGGTCAGGACGACAAACAGTGAAACCACAAACAGCGCCTTTTCCGCCGTACCCATCAGGCTCCAGAGTTCTTGCAGGGCCACACCGGGCAGAATCGCCTGCAAGGGCTCACCGCTGTATTCGTTGATCTGGCGTTGCAAGGTGAAGGTGGCGATTTTGCTGTTCAGGCCCAGCAGCACGGCTGTGATGGCAGTGGGTTGCAGATCCATGCTGCGCGCGGATTCGGCGCTGACACGGCCCGCGCCGCGGGCGGGGATGCCGTTTTGCCAATCGACATGCAGGGCTTGCATGCCGGGCAGCGAAATATGCAGGGTGCGATCCACTGGGGTGCCAGTGCGCGCCAGAATGCCGCTGACCTTGAAGGGCTTGTCGTCATGCCTGGTCAGGCTGACTTCACTGACCCCATGCGCCAGCACCAGTTCCTGCCCGATTGTGTAATGCAGCGCGGCGGCTACTTCGGCGCCCAATACGACGTCGAACATGTCGGCAAAGGGCTTGCCCTGTGCTAGCTGCAGTGACTGTCCGCGGCCAAAGCGGTAGTGCTGGAAGTAGCTCATGTCCGTGCCCATGACGCGATAACCGCGATGGGAGTCGCCGAGCGAGATCGGGATCGCCCATTTCACTTTGGGGTGGCTGGCCAGCCATTCAAAGCTGCTCCAGCGGATGTTGTTGGTGGCGTTGCCAATGCGAAATACCGAGTAGAGCAACAGATTGACCGATCCGGAACGGGCGCCGACGATCAGGTCGGTGCCGCTGATGGTGCTGGCAAAACTGCTGCGCGCTTCGGTTCTGACGCGCTCCACGGCCAGCAGCAGGCACACCGAAAGCGCGATGGCCAGAATGGTCAGCAGGGCAGTAAAGCGGCGATTGTTCAGGCTCGCCAGGGCCAGGCGCAGTAGGTGCATCTCACGCCTCCGGTGCGCGACTGGCGCGGTTGAGGTCGCTCAGCGACAGGCTGTGATCGAACAGCGGGGCCAGGCTCTGGTCATGGCTGACGAACAACAAGCTGGAACCTGCCTCGCGGCACTCACTGAACAACAGCTGGATAAAGGCTTCGCGGCTATCGGTATCCAGTGCCGATGTGGGCTCATCGGCGATCACCAGTTCAGGTTGGCCAATCAGCGCTCGCGCGGCGGCCACGCGTTGTTGCTGACCGATTGAAAGCGAATCAGCGCGGCGCTCCAGCAGCTCGCTGCGAATGCCCAGCTGCGCCAGCAGGCGTGTCGCGGCTTGCTCGATACTGCCGTGGCGCTTGCGGGCCCGCGCTGCGCGGGGCAAAGAAAAGCGACAGGGCAGCAGCACGTTTTCCAGTACCGGCAAAAACGGCAGCAGGTTGAACTGCTGGAAGATATAGCCGGTGTGGTCCACCCGAAAGCGGTCGCGGGCGCTGGATGACAATTGGCCCAGATCGGTACCCAGCAGCTTCACGCTGCCGCGGCCGGGTTGTTGCACTCCGCCCAGTAGCCCGAGCAAGGTGGTCTTGCCGCTGCCGCTCGGGCCCTTGAGAAACAGGCTGGCACCGTGCGGCAGGGTGAACGAGGGGATATCCAGCAGTTCAGGCTGGCCTGGCCAGGCAAAGCCAAGCTGGGTGATTTCGATCAGGTCAGGCGACATGGTGATTCGCAGGTGGATAATCAGCCGACAGCATAAGCAAGATTCTGCAGCTTGTCGGCTGCTGGGTTCGGTTAAGGGCGCGAACGGTGTTTCGTTGGCTTTAGAAGCTGATCGAAGGACTGGCAGCCGTCAGTTCTGCGCCTTGCTGACCATTGGGTCCAATCAGCTGGACAGCGATTTTTGTGGTGCCGGGGAACGCCTTGAAGAACGGCGCGAGACTCAGCGAGTCGAGTGCCTCCGGCTGGCTGCAGGTCAGTTCATATTCGGCGTCTATATCGCTGTGGCTTTCGCTTTTGGCATCGGCAGGTGCGTGGTCATGCTCATCATTGCCAAACAGCGGACTCTCCACCTCTGCTTCGGTGACAACGCATTGCGCTGCTGCGGGCAAGCGGAACAGGCTCAGCGGCTTTTCCAGTGCGGTTCGCGCAGTGGCTGCGGTGGCTTGGTCCTGCGCACTGTTGGCCATGTGCTCAAAGCCGACGATGTTCATGGCCGGGCTTTCCAGCTCGATTTCCAGTGTGTTGCCTTCCAGCGCGACATTCAGTGAGGCTGCTCCATGCTCGTGCTTGTCGAGGCTGTCATGATCATGCTCACTGGCCAGTGTCAGTGACAGAGGCATAAGGGTGAAGGGCAGAGCGAGTAGCAGAGCGCGCATGGGAATATCCTTTCAGGCGTAAATCGTTACCTTATAACCTTTCATGATGTGCCGGCAAGCACTTCCCTGCCGGCACGCGACTGCCTGAGGCTCGCGCTCAATAAATGGCCTGATAAAGCCGCCGGCGGTACTGCGTCACCAGCGGGTGGCCTGTGCCGAGCAGATCAAATACCTGCAGCAGGGTTTTATGCGGCAAGCCATCGGCGTAACTGCGGTTGCGGACAAATACGCGGAGCAAGGCTTCCAGTGCGGGTTCGTATTGCTGGCGGGCCAGCTGATGAATCGCCAGTTGATAAGCGGCTTCATCGTCCTCGGGGTTTTGTGCCAGCCGGGATTTCAGCAGGGCCGCTTCCGGCAACTCAGCCACCTGGCGCAGGAAGGTCAGCTGGGCACGGGCGCCGGCCAGCGCCTGCTTGTGTTCATCACCTTTGACCGCATTGAGCAGCGTTTCTGCTTCACCCAGTTCGCCGCGCTCGGCCAGGCAGCGGGCATACAGAATCAAGGCAGCTGCATGTTCGTTGTTCTCGCTGAGAATGCTTTTCAGCAGTGCTTCGGCCTCCGCCAGGCGACCGTTGCTGAACAGTTCTTGCGCGCTTTCCAGCGGATCGCCCACCTCGGGCGCCGGATCGGCAACGTGAGGCTTGAGCAGGGTGCGGATGGCTGACTCGGGCTGCGCGCCGGTGAACCCATCGACCGGCTGCCCATTCTTGAACAGCACCACGGTGGGCAGGCTGCGGATACCGAAGCGCGCGACAATGTCCTGCTCGATATCGCAGTTGACCTTGGCCAGCAGCAGCTCACCGCGATAGTCCTCGGTGATCTTGGCCAGCAGCGGCATCAGCGCCTTGCAGGGCGCGCACCACTCGGCCCAGAAATCCACCAGCACCGGTTTGTGAAAGGAGTTCTCGATTACCAGTTGTTCAAAACTGGCTGTTCCTGAGATGTCGAAGATATAGGGGCTGGCGCTCATGGCGGGTCTCGTTGTGCGTAGGTGGTGCGACTATAAATGCGGGCAGCGCTGGCAGGATACAAGGCGCAGTCCGTTTTATAGAGCAGACTCGCGGTGTAGGAGCTGATGCTGTTGACGCACTGAATCGCCAGCAAGCTGACTCCTGCAATGGCGCGGTATTCACCTTAGCGTTGGGCGTGATACAGGCTGACGTTGCGAAATTCAGCCGGCTCGCCCAGGTCTGGCCAGGTGCGCGCGTGCAGTGTTTCAAGCCTTGTGTAGCGGGGATGCTGGAAGTCTTTCACTCGTGAGTCGGCGACCAGCGCCTGCTGTCCGCGACTGAGGAACTGATCCAGCAATGGCAGGTTGGCGCGATCATAAAGCACGTCGGCAACGATGATCAGATCGAAGCGATCCTGCTCTGCAAAGAAGTCCGCACTGTAGCCAAGCGTGACCTCGTTCAGTTCGGCATTCGCCCGGCAGGCACTCAGTGCCAGTGGGTCGAGATCGCAGGCCACCACCTCAAGGGCGCCGGCTTTGACCGCCGCGATGGCCACCACGCCGGAGCCGCTGCCGAAATCGAGCACGCGCTTGCCGTGTACCCAGTGCGGGTTTTGCGCGATCCAGCGTGCCAGTGCCAGTCCGCTGGCCCAGCAGAAACACCAGTAGGGCGGATCGGCCAGGATGCGCCGGGTTTCCTCGGCATCAAAGGCCCGGTCCATGTTGTCGATATCGATCAGCCAGAGCTGCAAATCGGTCCCCGGCAGATGGCAGGCGTTCAGGCGTGCATCACCGAGCAGCTGTTGCAGCGGCAAGCTGAGCTGCTCAGGCGCGTTCATGGCGCGCTGACCAACTGCAGGGCGCCCAGATTCTGGCTGTGCAAAGTGGCGATGGGTTTGCCGGGCAGGCGCTGGGTCAGTTGGCCGGAAAGGCTGACACGCACGCGCAATTGCGCGCTCAGATCGGCGGGTAGCTGGTCGCGGGAAAAGCCCAGTGTAAATGGCAGGGATTGGCCGGTGCCGGTGAGCGTGGTGCTGCCGAGCAGACCTTTCGGGCGCCCCTTGGGATCGACCAGGAGCAGCGCCAGTTCTACCACGCTGCCGGCTGGCGGGGTCAGCAGTGCGCCGCTGAGTTGAAAACGCTCGACCGGCTGCTCGATGAGCGCCCTGGCAGGCGCGGGCTGCTGGGGTGAAACCGGTAATTTTGCCGGCGGTTCAGCCGGTGTCGAAGAACAGCCCGAGAGCAGGCAGCCAATCAGGCTCAGGGTCGCAAGGCGCATAGAGATTCCTGCAGGTGCGTGGGTCGAAATTCGCGCCTGTATAACGCAAAGTCGCTGGCTTGTCTTGCTGGCGTGATGCGCTCTACCATGAATGCCCGATTTCAGCAGTAAACCGCCATGCATTGTCCCTTCTGTGGTGCCCATGACACCAAAGTCATTGATTCACGCCTGGTCGCCGAAGGTGATCAGGTGCGCCGGCGGCGTGAGTGCATGGCCTGTGAAGAGCGTTTCACCACCTTCGAGACTGCTGAACTGGTGATGCCGCGCCTGATCAAGACCGACGGCAGTCGTCAGCCCTTCGACGAAGAAAAACTGCGCGCTGGCATGCAGCGGGCGCTGGAGAAACGGCCGGTGAGTGTCGAGCGCCTCGAAGAGGCCATTGTGCATATCAAGCATCAATTGCGCGCCACCGGTGAGCGCGAAATCAAGTCCCGCGTGCTGGGTGAGCTGGTGATGGTCGAGCTGCAGAAACTCGATGAAGTGGCCTATATCCGCTTTGCCTCGGTATACCGGCGTTTTCAGGATCTCAACGAGTTCCGCGAAGAGATCGAGCGCCTGTCCCGCGAGCCGGCCAAGCCGTGACTCAAACCGATCAGGCCTACATGGCCCGCGCGCTGGAGTTGGCACGTCTGGGGCTGTACTCCACCCACCCCAATCCGCGGGTCGGTTGCGTGATCGTGAGTGATGGGCGGATTGTCGGCGAAGGCTGGCATGCCCGTGCCGGTGAGCCGCATGCCGAAGTCTACGCACTGCGTCAGGCCGGAGCGCTGGCTGCCGGCGCCACGGCGTATGTGACGTTGGAACCCTGCAGTCACCATGGGCGCACCCCGCCCTGTGCCGATGCACTGATTGAGGCACGCGTCGGACGGGTCGTGACGGCCATGCAGGACCCGAATCCGCAGGTAGCCGGCCGAGGTCTGCAGCGCTTGGCGCAGGCGGGAATTGAAGTCTCTTGCGGAGTGCTGGAAAGCGACGCGCGCAGCCTGAATGCCGGCTTTATCAAGCGCATGGAACAGGGTTTGCCGTTTGTGCGGGTCAAGCTGGCGATGAGTCTGGATGGCCGCACGGCCATGGCCAGCGGTGAAAGCCAGTGGATTACCGGGCCGGCGGCGCGCTCGGCGGTGCAGCGCTTGCGCGCCCGCTCCAGCGTGGTACTGACGGGCGCCGACAGCGTGCTGGCGGATGGCGCGCGGCTGACGGTGCGTCCTGATGAGCTGGGTTTGAATGCCGAGCTGAGCGCGCTGGCCATGACCCGGCCGCCCCTGCGGGTGCTGGTGGATGGCCGGTTGCGCGTGCCGTTGGAAGCGCCGTTTTACCAGGTCGGTAAAGCGCTGGTGGCGACCTGTGCCGCCGCCACAGCCCGCGAGCGTTTTCTGGGTGATGGCCATGAATTGCTGGCCATCCCCGGCAACAGTGGTCACGTCGACCTGCGCAAACTCTTGGTCGAACTGGCATCGCGCGGTGCCAACGAAGTGCTGGTCGAGGCCGGTCCCCGCCTGGCGGGGGCATTTGCCCGGGCCGGACTGGTCGATGAGTATCAGCTGTTTGTCGCGGGCAAGTTTTTCGGTTCCAGTGCCCGGCCTTTGCTGGACTGGCCGTTGGGACGCATGGCTGAAGCGCCGCAGCTAAAGATCGTTGAGATGCGCGCGGTGGGCGATGACTGGCGAATCATTGCGGTGCCTCTGCCGACTTAGTCAGCGCTGCATGCAGGGGGCTGGTAAATAGGGTTAAAATGCCATCCGCAGTCATCCGTGGCTGTAACGTTCTCAGGGCGGGGTGAAATTCCCCACCGGCGGTGATGCTGCATCAGGCAGCCAGCCCGCGAGCGCTTGCCGGCAGCCAGGCAAGGTCAGCAGATCCGGTGTGATTCCGGAGCCGACGGTTAGAGTCCGGATAAAGAGAGAGCGGGATCGCCTCGTCGGGCGTGCTTTGCGCGCCTGCGCCAATCCCTTTCGATCAAGCCCTGTTTTTAATCAAAACAGGAGTTCGACCATGCGTATTTACAGCAAAAATGACCGGGAGGCGGCATGTTCACCGGCATAATCGAAGCCATCGGCAGCGTTCGCGCACTCAGCCCCAAGGGTGGCGATGTGCGCGTTCACGTGGATACCGGCAAGCTTGACCTGGGTGATGTGAAGCTGGGTGACAGTATTGCCGTGAACGGTGTTTGCCTGACCGCCGTGGCATTGCCCGGTAACGGGTTCTGGGCCGATGTCAGCCGGGAAACGCTGGCCTGTTCGGCGTTTATTGATCTGAAGATCGGCAGCAAGGTCAATCTGGAGAAGGCACTCACGCCCAGCAGCCGCCTCGGCGGTCATCTGGTCAGCGGGCATGTTGACGGTGTCGGTGAAGTGGTCGGCCGCGAAGACAATGCCCGCGCCGTGCAGTTTCGTATCCGTGCACCGCGCGAACTGGCCAAATACATTGCGCTCAAGGGTTCCATTACCGTGGATGGCGTCAGCCTGACAGTGAATGGCGTGAACGGTGCTGAGTTCGAACTGACCATCGTGCCGCACACCTTGGGCGAAACCATCATGGCCGACTACCACCCCGGCCGGCAGGTCAATCTGGAAGTGGATCTGCTGGCGCGTTATCTGGAGCGCCTGTTGCTCGGCGACAAGGCGGCAGATGGCAAGTCTGGTGGTCTGAGTGAAAGCTTTCTGGCCGAACACGGCTATCTGAAGAATTAAAGGAACAGCCCCATGGCTCTTAACAGCATCAAAGAACTGGTCGAAGACATCCGCGCGGGAAAAATGGTCATCCTGATGGATGACGAGGACCGCGAGAACGAAGGCGACCTGATCATTGCCTCCGAATGCGTGACGGCCGAACACATCAACTTCATGGCCAAGCATGCGCGGGGTCTGATCTGCATGCCGATGACCCGTGAGCGCTGTGAAACGCTCAAGTTGCCACTGATGGCGCCACGCAACGGCTCTGGCTTCGGCACCAAATTCACCGTTTCCATCGAGGCCGCGGAGGGTGTGACCACTGGTATTTCGGCGGCCGATCGTGCGCGCACCGTGCAGGTGGCGGCGGCGCGCAACGCCAAGGCCGACGATATCGTCAGCCCCGGCCATGTGTTTCCGCTGATGGCCCAGGCCGGTGGTGTGCTGGCGCGTGCCGGCCATACCGAGGCCGCCTGCGACCTGGCGCGCCTGGGAGGTTTCGAACCCAGCGGTGTGATCTGCGAAATCATGAATGATGACGGCAGCATGGCGCGACGCCCTGAGCTTGAAGTGTTTGCCGCCGAGCATGGGCTGAAAATCGGCACCATCGCCGATCTGATTCACTATCGCCTGATCCATGAGCGCACCGTGCAACGCGTCAGTGAACAGACCATCGACAGTGAGCTGGGCCAGTTCAATCTGGTCAGCTACCGCGATGCGCTGGATGACAACGTGCACATGGCGTTGACCCTGGGGAGCATTTGCGCCGAGGAGCCGACGCTGGTGCGGGTGCACAATGCCGATCCGCTGCGGGATCTGTTCATGGTCCGCCAGGCAGGACGCTGGAGCCTGCGGGCGGCCATGGCCGAAGTGTCCCGCGCCGGTAGTGGTGTGGTGCTGCTGCTGGGGAATCCGATCAACGGTCCGCAGCTGCTGGCTCAGCTTGAGCGTCCGCAGGGTGGCGAGAGCAAGCCGGCAACCCCCACGACCTACAGCACGGTGGGTGCCGGTTCGCAGATCCTGCGCGACCTGGGTGTGCGCAAGATGCGCCTGATGAGTTCGCCAATGAAGTTCAACGCGATATCCGGTTTTGACCTGGAGGTAGTAGAATACCTGCCCGCTGAGCAAGCAGCGGCCGCAGGCAGCATCTGATGTCCCTCGTCCCTTAGGGGGAGAGGGTGCCCGTAGGGCGGGAGAGGGGTGGTCGCACTCACCCTCTCCCAGCCCCTCTCCCGCGCGCGGGAGGGGGGTTAGCTAACTGTATATCGGGGCGTCCGAGAGGCGTCCCGGCTCTTTACCCAGACTGAGACCCGTCACATGACCCTGAAGACCATTGAAGGTACCTTCATCGCCCCTAAAGGCAAATTCGCCCTCGTGGTAGGCCGTTTCAACAGCTTTGTCGTCGAAAGCCTGGTCAGTGGCGCGGTTGACGCCCTGGTCCGCCATGGTGTGAGTGAAAGCGATATCACCCTCATTCGCGCGCCGGGCGCCTTTGAAATTCCGCTGGTGGCGCAGAAAGTTGCGCAGCGCAGCGAGTTCGCCGCGATCATTGCTCTGGGTGCCGTGATCCGTGGCGGTACCCCGCACTTCGAATACGTCGCCGGTGAGTGCACCAAGGGCCTGGCTCAGGTGTCCATGGAGTTTGGTGTGCCGGTTGCATTCGGTGTGCTGACGGTCGACTCGATCGAGCAGGCCATTGAGCGTTCGGGCACCAAAGCCGGGAACAAGGGCGCCGAAGCCGCACTGTCAGCCCTTGAGATGGTCAGCCTGCTGGCCGCGCTGGAGGCCAAGTGAGCTTTAACAGCGATATCGACAACCCGCCAGAGCCTGACGCCAAGCCGGCCAAGGGCAAGACTGCAACCCGCCGCAAGGCGCGTAGTCTGGCCATGCAGGCGCTGTATCAGTGGCATATGGCCGGTCAGTCAATCAATGAGATCGAAGCACAGTTTCGCGTCGATAACGATTTCGCCGGGGTAGACGGTGCTTACTTCCGTGAGCTGCTGCACGGTGTGCCGAGCTTGAAAAGCGAGCTGGATGAACTGCTGGTGCCCTGTCTGGATCGTGCTCTGGAAGAGCTGGATCCGGTCGAGCTGGCCATTCTGCGGCTATCGGCCTTCGAACTGCACAGCCGGGTGGATGTGCCTTACCGGGTGGTCATCAACGAGGGCATCGAGCTGGCCAAGGTCTACGGCGCTACTGATGGGCACAAGTTCGTCAACGGCGTGCTGGACAAGCTCGCACCGCGCCTGCGTGAAGCTGAAGTGCGTGCCCACCAGCGCTGATTCGCCGGGGCTGGGTGAGTTCGAGCTGATACGCCAGTTCTTCGCCTCCGCGCGGTGTGCGCAAGCGTCTGCCGGTGTCGAGCTGGGTATCGGTGACGATTGCGCGCTGCTGGCGCTGTCCGCCGGTGAGCAGCTGGCGGTGTCCACCGATACGCTGGTCGCCGGTGTGCACTTTCCGGAGGGTGCAGATGCCTTTCTGCTTGCCCAGCGTGGGCTGGCAGCGGCGGCCAGTGATCTCGCCGCAATGGGTGCCGCCCCCCTTGGCTTTACCCTGGCGCTGACCCTGCCGGCGGCTGATCCTGTCTGGCTCTGGGCGTTTGCCCAGGGGCTGGATCGCATGGCGCAGCTCTGTGGGCTGGCGTTGGTGGGTGGCGATACCACCCGCGGACCGCTGAGCCTGACCTTTACCGTGATCGGTTGTGTGCCCATCGGGCAAGCCCTGACGCGCAGTGGCGCGCAGGCCGGTGACCTGCTGTGTGTGGGCGGCAGTCTGGGCGATGCGGCGGCCGCCTTGCCGCTGGTGCTGGGGCAGGCCACTGCTGCGCCGGAAATTGCTCAAGCCCTGCTGGCGCGTTACTGGACGCCACAGCCGCAACTGGCGCTGGGCCTGGCACTGCGCGGCAAAGCCACGGCGGCGCTGGATATCTCCGACGGCTTGCTGGCGGACTGCACACACCTGGCGACGGCCTCCGGGGTAGCTGTGCATATCGAACTGCCTCTTCTGCCCATCGCCAAAGCAGCACTCGCCTTGCTCGGTGAGGCGCGTGCGCAGCACTGTGCGCTGGCCGGTGGCGACGACTATCGTCTGCTCTTCAGCTTGCCGGTCGATCAGCTGCAAAGCCTGCAAGGCCAGTGGCCAGAGGTGAAAGTGATTGGGCATGTCCTGCAGGGCTCGGGGGTTCAGGTTTTCGATGCTTCAGGTCAGCGGCTGCATCTGTCAGTCGGTGGTTATCAACATTTCGGGAGTGCCCATGGCTGATTCTCGCAGGTCACCGTCATCGGTATGGCGCAATCCCTGGCATTTTCTGGCTTTCGGTTTTGGCTCGGGCACCCTGCCCAAGGCACCGGGGACCTGGGGTTCTCTGGTTGCGCTGCCCTTTATTCCGCTGTTGCAGATGCTGCCGGACTGGGGTTACTGGCTGGTGCTGGGTCTGACCATGCTGTTCGGCTTCTGGTTGTGCGGGCGTGTGGCAGAAGATCTGGGGGTGCAGGACCATGAGGGGATCGTCTGGGACGAAATGGTCGGCATGTGGATCACCCTGTGGCTGGTGCCGGAAGGCTGGCAATGGCTGTTGCTGGGATTTTTAATTTTCCGCTTTATGGATATTCTCAAACCGTGGCCTATCCGCTGGATTGATCGTCACGTCCATGGTGGGCTTGGGATTATGCTTGACGATGTGCTGGCGGGCGTCTTTGCTTGGTTGGCCATGCATGGATTGCTCTATTTCCTGAGCTGAAAATGCGGCTTGGGGATAAAACAGGCGGGAATTGACAATGCGCTCTGGCTGGCTGGTTGGCCTGTTGCTTTGCGGAATCATCGGCACTCTGCCTGCCTCGGCGGCAGAGGCTTTGATTCCGGCTGAAATCCGCGCAGTCAGTGAAGTCTGGGATGACCACACCAATGCAGATGGCACTGGCCTTGGCTGGGATATCCTGCGCAAGGTATTTGAGCCGGCAGGCGTCAAGGTGCTCGCTAACACCGAACCCTACACGCGCTCGATCGGCCTGGTGATGCGCGGCAAGGCGGATGTCTGGCTGTGTTCCTATGCGGATGAAGTCGACGGCGCGGTGTATCCGATATGGCATTACGATGTCGACCGGATCTACGCCCTGGGGCTGTCCCAGGCCCCGTTGCCGAGCAATGAGACTGTTGGTCAATACCGCTTGTTCTGGGTACGCGGTTATGACTTTCAGGACCAGCTGCCCAATATCACCACCTACCGGGAAATCCAGCGCCGCGATGGCGTGCTGGAGATGCTGCAGAACAAGCGCGCAGACTTTTATATCGATGCGATTGAAGAGATCGATATGGTGCTTGCTGCCGCCTCCGACAAGTCAGCATTTCGCATTACTCAGGTAGCCGAGCTGCCGCTGTTTTTGGGCTTTTCACCGAATCAGCGTGGCCGGGCTTTGGCGGCCCTGTTTGATCAGCGTATGGCCGTACTGGTGCAAAGCGGGGCCTTGAAGCCGATTTTTGCCGGCTGGAACAAGCCCTATCCGTTTAGTCCTGCGACAAACCCATAATCAGCTGTGCGGGCGGCGTAATTCCGCCCTTACTTCCAAGGGAGCTACTCACGTCATGTTGCGCGTTGCATGTTTGCTTTTTACCGGCCTGCTTGCCGTCAGTATGACGGTCAGTGCAGCGCCGCAAGTCCAGGTCGTCGGGCTGTTTCCCGGTGCCGCGGTGATCAGCGTCGATGGCCAGCGCAAGCTGGTGAAAGTAGGGCAGACCGGACCCGGAGGGGTTCAGGTGATCAGCGCCGACAGTCGCAGTGCGGTGTTGCGGGTCGACGGCGTCGAGCGCAGTTATGGCTTGAGCCGCGATTACTCGGCGACCTCAGGCGGCGCTTCGCAACCGGTTCAGGTGAGCATTGCCAAAGGGCTCGGCGGGCATTTTTGGGTGGCGGGTTCGATTGGCGGCAGCACCGTGCAGTTCATGGTGGATACCGGAGCAACCGCCGTGGCCATGAACGAGGGAGAGGCTAAGCGGTTGCGGCTCGACTACCGGGTTGAAGGCCAGCCCATGGTGGTCAACACCGCAAGCGGGACCGCGAAGGCCTGGCGCATCAAGCTCGACAGCATCAAGATCGGCGGCATCGAGGTGCTGGGTGTGGAGGCTGCCGTGGTTGAGGGTGAGGCACCCACCGAGGTGCTGTTGGGCATGAGTTTCCTCAGTCGGGTGCGCTGGCGTGAAGAGCAGGGCATGTTATTGCTGGAGTCGAAGCACTAGCCCTGCGGGCTGATGAATGGATATTCAGGCTGACCGGGCACACGGTGCTGCTGGTACAATGCCTGCCTTTGCCTGCACAGGGGTTTTCCGGTGTCCGTCGTGTTTGTCGCTGCCTCTCAACTGCCCACGCCGTTCTGCGTGTTCACCATGCATGGCTTTCTCGATGAGGCCACTGGCAAGGAGCATGTCGCGCTGACGCTCGGTGATGTCGCCGACGGAGAGCCGGTGCTTGGTCGCCTGCACTCCGAATGCCTGACGGGCGATGCCTTGTTCAGTTTGCGTTGTGATTGTGGCTTTCAGCTGGAAGCAGCGATGCGTGCGATTGCCGAAGAGAGGCGTGGCGTGTTGCTTTACCTGCGTCAGGAAGGTCGCGGTATAGGTCTGCTGAACAAGATTCGCGCCTACCAGTTACAGGATGGCGGCGCGGATACGGTGGAGGCCAACGAGCAACTTGGCTTCGGTGCCGATCAGCGGGATTACTCGATCTGCCAGCCGATGCTCAAACATCTGGGAATCAACTCGGTCAAGCTGATGACCAATAACCCGCGCAAGGTCAATGCCCTGCAAGGCTTCGGTGTTCGCGTCGCCGCACGCGTGCCGCTGCAAGTGGGCAGTAATCCGCACAACACCCTCTATCTGGCCACCAAGGCCGGCAAACTTGGCCATATGCTGGGCAGCCTGCATCAGGGCGAGGTCGAGCAGCCGTGACCCGCAGCGAAGTGCGTCGCAGCCTGGCGCTGGAGTGGTGGCGCTACCTGGCGGCTGCGTTGGCGCCCTTGTTTGTGCTCAATCTGCTGTTTGGTGGCGGATCTGGTTCCGCGGTGTTGCATATGCCGCTGTTTATCGGCGGACTGGCATCGATGTTTGTCAGCCTGCCGCTGTTCAGCCACTACAAACGCAATCTGGTCGCCACCCAGGCGGCGCTGGATACGCCAAATGAACCGGCGGCCTGGATCGAGCTGGCGCGCGTTCGCCGGTTGGGTTTGCTGGGTGCCGCGTTACCTGCCTGGATTGCCGCACTGGCTGTTTTCAGTGGTTTGAACGCGGTGGCGCTGATCCTGCTGGCGCTGTCCAGCGTGGTGATCGGCTGCCTGTACCGCATCCCCCAACAACTGGGCTGAACCGCATGCGCCGCGCTGTCCGGAACTGGGTCAGCGGAACACTGCTGCTGGTGGTTTTTCCGTTGGCGCATGCGGCCGAACGGGTTGTCACGCTGGCGCCCGCACTCACTGAAATGATGCTCGAACTGGATGCCGGTGATCTGCTGGTCGGCGTGCTGGATGGTATGCCAAGGCCGGCTGCGCTGGCGCATCTGCCGTCGGTTGGGCGTTATGACCGGTTTGATGGCGAAACCCTGGTGAATCTGCAGCCTGATCTGCTGTTGGCCTGGTCGGACAGTCTGAGTCCTGCGCAACGCAGCCAGCTGAAACAGCTGAATATCCCGGTATACGAGTTGGCGCCGCGCAATCTCGCGCAGCTCGGTGAGCAGTTCGCTCGGGTGGGTGAGCAGGTTGGCCGGGCCGCGCAAGGTCGGCAACTGCAGCGGCAGTTCAATACCGGCATCGCCGATTTGCGCCATCGTTATGCCCGCACCCAGCCGCTTCGCGTGTTTTATCAGGTATCGCCGCAGCCGCTGTATACCCTGGGAGGACAACAGATTGTCAGTGATGCGCTGCAGGTCTGTGGCGCACTCAATGTGTTTGCGGAGCTGTCACTGCCGGCACCGCAAGTCAGCATTGAGGCCGTGCTGGAGAAAAATCCGCAGGTGATCCTGCTCGATGCGGCGCAACAGGCGGATGCCTGGCAGCGCTGGCCAATGATCGCCGCCGTGCAGCGGCAGCAGCTGTGGGTCATTCCTGATGCCGGGCTGGAACGGCCCAGTTTCCAGATGCTTGGTGCTTTGGAAAAGCTCTGTCAGCTGTTGCAGTCGGCCCGTTAATGTCTTGATTTTCGTAGGGTGGGCTTCAGTCCACCGAGCCCCGCCAACGGTGGGCTGAAGCCCACCCTACAGTTCAAACTTCAGCGGGCCGAATCAATAACCAAAGGGCGACACCCTTTGGTTAGGCCCATCTAATCAGCGGTAAATGATTAAAAGCTGTAGCCAAGGCTGAGCTGCACATCTTCTTCCGGTGCCGGATACAACGCTTTATTTCCGGGTTGCCAGCTCACATAGGTTGCGTAGCTGTTGTAGCGCTTTCCGGTCAGGTTGTTCGCGCGCAACTTGGCATTGAACTGCCTGTACTCGTAAACCAACGCGGCATTGAGCAGGGTGTATCCACCTTGTTGCTGCATGGCATGCGCATCATCGGCAGAGAGATAGCGGGGGCCGGTATAAACGGTTTCAACGTAAGTGCTCAGGCCCTGCAGAAGGAGGTAGTTCAGGTTGACGCTGGCATTGTTGCGCGAGACCCAAGGCACCTCGTTGCCCTGATTGAAGCCGGCGCGGAACTCCGAGTCGGTGTAGCTGTATTGTCCTCCCAGACTCAAGCGCTCGGTAATGCGCCGGTCCGCTTCCAGCAGGAGCCCATCGCGGCGGGTTTTGTCCAGATTTATATTGGCGCCCCAGCCACCATTGGCGAAAGCGTCATACATCAGCTCGTCGTCCAGATCCAGGCGGTAGAGGCTGGCCTCATAGCGCTGGATGCCATCATCCCATTCAATTCCGCTTTCCCAAGAAACACCCGTTTGTGGTTTAAGAAAAGTTACGCCGGGTTCAACCAAGGCGTTTTCGTTTACGTTTGCCCAGCGCAGAGTGTCTTCACGCTTCAAGAACAGTTGTGTTTGCTGATTGGCCTGCCAGCTAAGACCAACACTACTGCTGCCTTTGCGATCATCGAAGTCTTGGTTGCTGAGCTTGTTTTTGTCCTCAACTTCACTGCTGCGATAACCCAGAACGAGACTCAGATCGCTTTTTATCGGCTGGCTGAGCTGGGTATACCAGTCACGCTGGGTTTGTTCCGCGTCACTATTAAAAGAGGCGAATTTGGCATAGCTGGCTTGGTAGTCGCTTTTGATCTGATCGTGACCAAACAGCCACTCAGTGCGGCCAACGCTACTGTCCCAATGGGCGATTATGCGCGGGCTTATGCTTTCGACCCGTGTGCCGTCATCCAGCGGACTACCCAGGATGACTCCTGTGCCATCGGTGTCGCGTACGCTGTAGTCAAAGTTGCCCGCCCAGTTGGCGTTCAGGCCTTGCTCGGCGGCGAATCGATGCACTTCGGTTTTGTTGTCGTTCCATTCGTTGCTGTTACTGGTCCTGCGATCAGCCCGTGCTTCGCTGGCCGTGAGCGGCCCTGGTAGTTGCAGGTCGTCGTCAATACTTTGGTATTCGTAAAGAGCCCAGCCATTCTCGTGGTCAAAGCGCAGGCGACCGAAGCCATTGCTGTAGTTGGCGTTGTTATGGTCGCGGTAGTTATCAGTGTTGCGGGTTTCCCCGCTGGCAAAGGCTGAGAAGCCGCCGCCGAGTTGCTGGTAAACGTTACCCCGATAGGCTTCCAGATCATGGCTGCCCCGGCTGGCTTCCACGTATGCCTGGTTTTCCTGGGGAGTCCGCGTAATGATGTTGATCACCCCGCCAACGGCCTGATCGCCATAGAGTACGGTGCCGGTGCCCCGTACAATTTCGATTCGCTCGATATTGCCCAGTGGAATGCTGTTGAGATCTGGTGCTCTCAGGCTGGGATTGTTCAGGCGCCGACCGTCGACCATGACCAGTGTGTTGTTGGAGGCATTGTCACCAAAGCCGCGCACGCCTACGGCGACACGACTGCCATCTCCCAACGTGTCACTGACCTGAAGCCCGGCCTGGCCTCTGAGTACGTCGAGAATGTTGCTCGCGGCACTCTCTTCAATATCTTTGCGGGTAATTACGCGAACACTAGCAGGCGCTGGTTGTTTTAGCGGAGTGCCGCGTGTGATGACCAAAGGCTGCGCAAGTTCTTGTTGCTCTTCTTTGGCTTGAGCATGCAGCGGCAGCAGGAGTGCCGCGAGGGCCAAGGGGTGCAATTTCATGGAATAACCTCAAAAGGGAAATTTGCTTTTGAGGAGGGCCGGAACAAGTGCGGGTGAAAGCCGGTCAGGAACATAACGGGCAGCCGTCAGCACTTGACGGTGATTGCCCTCCGCAACACCTGTCGCATCCACCCTGGCCGGTCTCCGGGCTTTCGACTGGAACAAGTCCTTGAGCGCTCGCCTTCCCGGGAAACCCAGTGGCCTGTGAGCAGTCTTGCAGCCAGCTGGCTGCGGTCGATTACCGTTGCGGGGGCAGCGCCGGAATGACCCCGAAGGGCGCACCGGCTTCCCGTTTAACGTCGGCCTTGCAGCGGACGCACCGGGGTGGAATCAAAACGACGCGCACCTTAAGGCCGGGGTCGGGCAAAGGCAAGCGAAAATCCTTCACTCACGCATGCGCTGGTTTTGTCTGCAGGGTTTTGGGCTGCCGGATCGGGCCTTCAGCTCGCCAGATTGGCCAGCCTGGCGCGCACTGCCGCTTCAATGCCACTGGCGTCCAGACCGCATTCACTGAGCATCTGCGCCGGCTTGGCGTGCTCCACATAGCGATCAGGCAGGCCCAGGTGCAGCATCGGCACTACCCGGTTCTCTGCCGCGAGGAATTCGCTCACGGCGCTGCCGGCGCCGCCCATGATGCTGTTTTCCTCAATGGTGACCAGCAGCTCATGTTGCCCGGCCAGCTCGCGCAGCAGTGCCTCGTCCAGCGGTTTGACGAAGCGCATGTCGACCACGGTGGCATCGAGGGCTTGCGCCGCTGTCAGGGCTTCCGGCAGCTGCACGCCAAACACCAGCAGCGCCACTTTCCGGCCCTGCCGGCGGAGGTTGCCGACGCCGATTTCCAGCGGCTCGAGGGCCGGTTCGATCGGCGTGTTGGGACCACCGCCGCGCGGGTAACGCACGGCCGCCGGACCCTTGAACAGATAGCCGGTGGTCAGCATGCGGCGCATTTCGTTTTCGTCGCTGGGGGCCATGATCAGCATGCCGGGGATGCAGCGCAGGTAGGTCAGGTCGAAACTGCCGGCGTGGGTCGGGCCGTCTTCGCCGACCAGACCGGCACGGTCGATGGCAAACAGCACGTCGAGATTCTGCACGGCGACGTCGTGGATCAGCTGGTCATAGGCGCGCTGCAGAAAGGTCGAGTAGATCGCCACCACCGGTTTGGCACCGTCGCAGGCCAGCCCGGCGGCCAGCGTCACGGCGTGCTGCTCGGCGATGGCCACATCGAAGTAGCGCTCCGGAAAGCGTTCGCTGAAGGCGACCAGGTCGGAACCTTCCTTCATCGCCGGGGTGATGCCGACCAGCCGCGGGTCTTCGCTGGCCATGTCGCACAGCCACTGGCCGAACACCGCGGAGTACTTGGGGCCGCTCAGCGGTTTGGGTTTCAGCGGCGCGTTGATCGGTTCGAGCTTGGTGATCGCGTGGTAGCCGATCGGGTCGGCTTCGGCCGGGGCAAAGCCCTTGCCCTTGGTGGTGATCACATGGAGGAATTGCGGGCCCTCCAGTTCACGCATGTTGCGCAATGTGGTCAGCAGGGTCGGCAGGTCATGGCCGTCAATCGGGCCGATGTAGTTCCAGCCCAGTTCCTCGAACAGCGTGCCGGGAACCAGCATGCCCTTGGCGTGTTCTTCGGTCTTGCGTGCCAGCTCCCAGGCGCCGGGCAGCCGCGAGAGCACCTTCTTGCTGCCTTCGCGCATGTTGGCGTAGGTGTGGCTGGAAAAGATCTTGGCCAGGTGATTGGACAGCCCGCCGACATTCTTCGAGATCGACATGTCGTTGTCGTTGAGGATCACCAGCATGTTGGCCTTGAGGTGCGAGGCGTGATTGAGCGCCTCGAACGCCATGCCGGCGGTCAGTGCGCCATCGCCGATCACCGCCACACTCTTGCGTTTGCTGCCCTGCATACGGGCGGCGATAGCCATGCCCAGGGCGGCACTGATCGAGGTGCTCGAGTGGCCCACGCCAAAGGTGTCGTACTCGCTTTCACTGCGCCGCGGGAACGCGGCCAGGCCATCCTTCTGGCGCAGGGTCGACATGCGCTGACGGCGGCCGGTGAGAATCTTGTGCGGATAAGCCTGATGGCCGACGTCCCACACCAGACGGTCGTCCGGGGTGTCGAACACGTAGTGCAGGGCGATGGTCAGTTCAATCACACCCAGCCCGGCGCCGAAATGGCCGCCGGTCTGTCCCACCCGATAGAGCAGTTCCTGGCGCAGTTCGTCGGCCAGGGTTTCCAGCTCGCTTTCGGCCAGCCGGCGCAAGCCGGTCGGCGTTTCGGCACGGTCGAGCAAGGGCGTAACGGGTTGCTCGCGCGGGATTTGGTGGAAAGTCGTCGACATCGGGCGGGTCGTTCAGGCAAAAAAGAAGCGGCAGTTTACCCGAAACTGCTGCCGATCTGCCAAAGCTCGCGCGGCCGATTACCAGCTATCGACAAATGGCCGCTTCCTGCCGTTGCGCGTGGGTGTCGGTGGGGTCGCCGCCAGTCCGCGCAACAGCCACTGGCGGGTTTCCTGCGGGTCAATCACCGCGTCGATTTCCACAAAGCTGGCCATGTTCAATGCCTTGCCCTGCTGATAGGCCCTGGCCACCAACTTGTCGAACAGTGCCTGACGCGCCGGCTCATCCGGTTGTGCCGCCAGCTCCTTGGCAAAGCCCAGCCGCACGGCGCCTTCCAGTCCCATGGCGCCGAACTCGGCGCTCGGCCAGGCGATGGTAAACAGCGGTGAATGAAAACTGCCGGCGGCCATCGCCTGAGCACCGAGGCCGTAGCCCTTGCGCAGTACCACGGTAAAAAACGGCACGCTGAGGCTGGCCGCGGCGATGAACATCCGCGCGACATGGCGCACGCTGGCCTGTTTCTCCGCTTCCGGGCCGACCATGAACCCGGGCGTGTCGCACAACGACAGCAGGGGGATGTCGAAGGCATCGCACAACTGCATGAAGCGTGCGGCCTTGTCGCCTGAACTGGCGTCGATCGCCCCGCCCAGCACCGCCGGATTGTTGGCCAGCAAACCGAAGGCCTTGCCTTCGATGCGGATCAGCGCGGTGATCAGACCCGGCGCAAACTGCCGGCGCAACTCCAGCACGCTGCCGCTGTCGGCGAGGGTCTCGATGACCTGGCGGATGTCGTAGACGCGCAGGCGGTTCTCCGGGATCAGCTGGCGCAACAGGCGTTGATCGGCGCATTGCCAATCGCTCAGTGGCCCCTGGAAGTAGCTCAGGTACTGTTTGACAGCCTGCACGGCGGCGGCTTCGTCCTCGACCAGGATATCGATCACCCCGTTGGGCCCTTGCACGCTGACCGGACCGACCTGTTCCGCGCTGAAGCGACCCAGACCGCCGCCTTCGATCATCGCCGGGCCGGCCATGCCGATGCTGGCGTCCTGCGCCGCGATGATCACATCGCAGCAGCCGAGCAGGGCGGCATTGCCGGCAAAGCAGCGCCCGGAGACCACGCCCACCAGCGGTACCAGTCCGGACAGCTTGGCCATGCCGACAAAGGTGTGGCAGTCGAGGCCGGCCACGCCGACGAAATCACTGTCACCCGGACGGCCGCCGCCGCCTTCGGCGAACAACACCAGCGGCAGGCGCCATTGCTCGGCGAGCCCGAGCATGCGGTCGGTTTTCTTGTGATTGAGCATGCCCTGGGTGCCGGCGAACACTGTGTAGTCATAGGCCAGTGCCATGCAGCGTGACGCCTGGGTGCCGAACTGGGCGGCATTGACCGTGCCGATGCCGCTGATCAGGCCGTCGGCCGGGCTTAGTTCGCGCAGTTCCTCTTCGCTGCGCCGCCGCCGTTGCGCGGCCAGGGCCATGGCGCCGTACTCGATGAAGCTGTGCGGGTCGAGCAGATCGGCGAGGTTTTCCCGCGCGCTGCGCTGGCCGGTCTTGCGTCGTTTGGCCAGCGCTGCCGGACGCTCGGCGTCGGTTAGTTGCGCATGCCGCTGCAGCACTTCCAGCAGATCGGCGCGAATATGCCCGAGGTCGATGCTTTCCTCGTTGTGACGGGTCTCGCCTTCGACGTCGGCCGGTTCGAGGAACAGCAGCGGCTGGCCTTCGCTCAGGCTGGCGCCCGGCTGGGCCGCGAGCAGGCGGACAATACCGCTCTGCTCGGCCTTGACCACGAATTCCATTTTCATCGCTTCGAGGATGGCGATCGGCTGGCCTTTGGCGATGGCATCGCCTTCGGCTACCTCCAGACTGACCACTACGCCCGCTGCGGGGGTGCTCAACGGCAGGCTACCGGAGGGCGCCACCAGCGCTGCGCTCGTGTTGCTCTCGAGGTTGGCAGTGGCGTTGAAGAACAGGTGCGGGTGAGCCTGCGGGTGCGCCGCGAGCAGCTCGCTCATCCGTTGTTCGACAAAACCGGTGCTGACCTGGTTGAGCGCCAGCTCCGGCCGCAGCAGCAGGTTCTGCAACAGGTGCAGGTTGCTGCTCACGCCTTCCAGGCGAAATTCGCACAGCGCGCGGTAAACCCGCTGCAGGGCGGCGGGATAACTCTGGCCATGGGCGATCAGCTTGGCCAGCAGCGAGTCATAGCTGGGACTCACCGGATAGCCGGCATAGCCGTAGCCGTCCACCCTTAGCCCGGGCCCGCTGGGTGGTTCGTAGGCGCTCAGAGTACCGGCTGCCGGACGAATGCTGCCGTCGGCGTGCTGACTTTCCAGATTGATGCGTAACTGGATGGCGCAGCCGTTAACCGCGGGAGGCGTGGTCAGGCCCAGTTCGGCGAGGGTGCGTCCTGCGCTCAGCCACAGCTGGGTGTGGACCAGGTCGACGCCGGTCACCGCCTCGGTCACGGTGTGCTCGACCTGAATACGCGGATTGGCTTCCATGAAGTAAAAGCAATCCGGCCGATCAAGGTCGAGCAGGAACTCGAAGGTGCCAATACCCTGATAAGCGGATTGCGCGGCCAGTTTCAGCGCAGCGCTGATCAGGGCATCACGGGTGGCGCCCGGCAGATCCGGGCTCGGGGCGATTTCCACCAGCTTCTGCTGGCGCCGCTGCAGGCTGCAGTCGCGTTCCCACAGGTGGCTGAGCTGGCCGCTGTGGTCGCCGAGGATCTGCACTTCAATATGCCGCGCGCGGCTGACCAGTTGCTCGACATACAGCGCGCCGTTGCCGAAGGCGCTGAGCGCCTCTGACTGGCAGCGGGCATAGGCCTGTTCCAGTTCGGCGGGAGCGTGTACCGCGCGCATGCCGCGACCGCCGCCACCGGCCAGCGCCTTGAGCATGACGGCGGCGCCGTCGCCCAGTGAGTGCATGAAGGCCTGCGCTTGTTCCAGTGTGACGGCCTGATTGCTGCCGCGAACCAGTGGCACGGCGCAACGCTCGGCCAGGGCGCGTGCTGCGGCCTTGTCGCCGAACAGTTCGAGCACCTGGGCTGACGGGCCGATAAAGGCGATTCCGTTGGCCTGGCAGGCGCGGGCAAATTCGGCGTTTTCCGCCAGAAAGCCATAGCCCGGATGAATGGCATCACAGTGCTGCTGTTTGGCCAGCTCGATCAGTTGCTGACTGTCCATGTAAGCCGCGCCGCCACGCCCGCGCAGCGCTAGGCAAAGGTCGGCCTTGCGCGTGTGCAGGCTGGCAGCGTCATCTTCGGCATACACCGCGACCGAGCGAATGCCCAGGTCCGCACAGGCGCGGGCGATACGAATCGCGATCTCGCCACGGTTGGCAATCAGCAGGCTGGAAAAGGGGGCTGGCACGGTGGATCCTCCTGGCGGTTCGCTGCAGTCTGCCTGCAACGGTTTGCGCTGTGCCAGTGCATGCGCCGGGCCGATGCGCAGACATAAAATCCAGCAATGTCGACCGACGGGGTTGCATTGCTTTGCGCCTGCTCGCCAGACTGTGTGCCTTCATCGTTGCCGGAGCTTTTACATGTCACAACTTCTGCATGATCTGACCTGGGTGTTGCCGTTTCGCAACGAGTTGCTCACCCCCGTGATGCAAGGTTTTACCTGGCTGGGTTACGACAAGTTCATCCTGCTGTTCCTGCCCCTGGGCTATTGGGTATGGAGTAAGCCGATGTTCCTGCGGCTGTTCATCCTGGTGGCGATCACCGCCATTCTCAATGCCTTCCTCAAGGACCTCTGGCAAGACCCGCGACCGGATATCGGCCTGCGCATGGACCACGAGGTCGGTGAGAGCTTTGGCGCGCCCAGCGGCCATGCGCAGGTCGCGGTGGTGCTGTGGCTGTGGCTGGCCT
>JACCDZ011738402.1_pt1 | contig 31265 bp, 24 predicted proteins | sample 7449551 | NCBI WGS metagenome assembly JACCDZ01 (sample SAMN15323452, study PRJNA562643) | freshwater metagenome | isolation source: river surface water | place: USA:Blue River Watershed | collected 2017-08-18 | reverse complement strand
TTCGGCGTTGTGCAAGCGTTCGTTCTGCAATCGCTGGCGACGCTGAGCCGGGGTTTCATCGCCGGGCTCAACAAATTCCAGCGGGATGTTACGGTCAGGGAATTGCTGGGCGAGCTTCTGCTGAAGCTGCGGCAAAGCCTGACCACCGGCTAACATTTGGTGTCGTGGAGACAGTTGCAGCTCCCAGCGCGTAGGCGATCGCTCAACCAGCAAGGCATTGCGCGCCAAATTAATCGCCGCGCCGGTGAGGCCGGAATGCTCTACCCAGTCAGCCCAGCGTTCGGCTGTCCAACCAGTTGAATTGCCCGCAACAACAGACAGCTCAACAGGTGGCTTAACGGAAGGGGCTGCGACGGGCATAGCTGCTGGAGCGGGCGCGGTAGTCACGACCGGCTGCGAAATGAAGATGGGCACAGATGGGGCCGGCGAAGTGGGAGCCGGAGTAGCAACAACGCCACTCACTGGAGCAGCGGGCGTAACCGGGGTTCTGGTCACTGGCGTCGCCGACACCTGCCCACCGCCCCCCGCCACCGCCGGATTCAGCGGCCGGAACGCCAGCATGCGCAGCACCGTCATCTCAAAGCCGGCGCGCGGGTCCACCGCCAGCGGCAGGTCACGCCGGCCTTGAATGGCCATCTGATAATACAGCTGCAAGTCTTCGGCCGTCAGCGCAGCGGCTAAGTTCAGCAAACGGTCGCGATCACCTTCAGCGTTATCGATGGCATCGGGCACGGCCTGCGCCACGGCCAACCGATGCAGCACCGTAATGATCTCGCCCAACGCGCCAGCAAAATCAATGCTCTGTTCGGCCATGCCCGCCACGACTTGCAACAGCGCAGCGGCATCGCCAGCGTGTATGGCATCGAGCACTCGAAACACCAGGTCGCGATCAATGGAGCCAAGCAGGCTGCGCACTTCGGCCTCGCGCAGCTCGCCCTGACCGAAGGCGATGGCCTGATCGGTCAGCGACAAGGCATCGCGCATGGAGCCTTGGGCGGCACGCGCGAGTAACCACAGTGAGCCGTCATCACTAGTGATGGCCTCAGCTTGCAGCACATGCTGCAAATGCCCGACCACGCGCTCTGGCGTCATCGGTTTCAGCGCGAACTGCAAGCAGCGCGACAGAATGGTGATGGGCAGCTTCTGCGGATCAGTGGTGGCCAGCAGGAATTTGACATGGGGCGGCGGCTCTTCCAGCGTCTTCAGCAGTGCGTTGAACGCCGCCTTGGAGAGCATGTGAACTTCGTCGATGAGATAGACTTTGTAGCGACCGCGTGTTGGCAAATACTGTGCGTTATCAATAAGTTCACGCACATTGTCGACACCGGTATTAGAAGCTGCGTCAATCTCCAGCAGGTCGGCAAAGCGGCCGTCTTCAATTTCGCGGCAGCTGCTACAAACGCCACAAGGCGTGGCGGTGATGCCAGTTTCGCAATTCAGGCAGCGCGCCAGAATACGGGCGATGGTGGTCTTGCCAACGCCACGCGTGCCGGTGAGCAGGTAGGCATGGTGCAGACGGTTCTGCTCAAGCGCATGGCTGAGCGCGCGCGCCACCACATCCTGCCCAACCAGCTCCTCGAAGCGGCGAGGACGGTACTTGCGGGCCAATACCTGGTAGCTCATGCGAATATCCGTGACAAATTAGAACGGAGCCTATCGTAGCGGATGCGCCGCGCCGGCCCAAGCCATTGCTAGCGCGAATGCGTTGTCATGCAGAAAAAGCGCGACTTTGAATTAGCTGACAGCACCTACTTGCACAATGACTTGCCAGTCGTTAGTTTCTCATTAACGAAATCTGACAAAAGTTTCTCATGTCCTCTCCTGCTCAACGCGTTTCCCGCATCGCCAATCAGACTTACCAGCGCACCGCCAAGGTCATTACTCATCAACCCTGGTGGCAAGGCTTGCCGGAAGACTTTGCCTACTGGCACGACACGTTCGAGCTAGACACCGTGCCACGGCTGATGGTGAACGGAACATCTGCGGTAGATACCGTATTGCGAACCGGTCTGGCCACCCTCGCCGGTCTGCTGGCCATCCCGACCACGTTACGCCCGAGCACCGTGGCGCTGGATCGCGATAATCGCCAGTTCTATCAGCGTTTGGCGGCCGAAGGCGATGCTGCACGTTGTTATCCGAAACCCGAGCGTGGTGTCGCCATGACGATGCACAAGCCGGGCCTGCTCGATTATCGCCCCAAGGTGGGTCGAGTGGATGTGCTCTCCTTTGAAAGTGCATTCAAAACGCTGAACCCGGCGCTGCAGGCGCATTACAGCAAGTTCACACGCAACCGCACGGCTTGGGCCGAGCACTGGCAGCATGGTGACCGCCCGCGCCCCACGCTCATTGTGATTCACGGTTTCACCGCCGATCCGTACTGGCTGAACAGCCGATTTCTGGCGCTGCCTTGGTTCTACGAACAGGGCTACGACATTCTGCTGGTCACGCTGCCCTTCCACGGCCGTCGCCAGGAAAGGACTTCTCCGTTTAGCGGCCACGGCTGGTTCTCGCACGGCTTCTGCCACATGAACGAAACCATGGGCCATGCCATTCATGACATTCGTGTGTTCATGGATTATCTGGAAGATCTCGGTGTGCCGCAGATGGGCGTGACCGGCATCAGCCTCGGCGGCTACACCTCGGCTCTGCTGGCTGCGGTAGATGGACGACTGCGCTGTGCCATTCCGAATGTGCCCGTGGTGAGCATCATGGACATTGTACTGGAGTGGTTTCCGGCCGGCTGGTTTGCCCGCATCGGCATGAAACTGGGTGATATTTCGGTGACTGAGGCGCGCGCATCGGTGGCGATCCAATCGGCATTGAGCTTCAAGCCCGCTATTGCGAAAGATCGTCTGATGCTGATTGCCGGTGCCGGCGACCGCTTTGCGCCGCCAAAGCACACGCACATTCTCTGGGAACACTGGCAGCGTTGCCGTTTGCACTGGTTTCCCGGCAACCACCTCATTCATCTCGATCAGGGGCGATATCTGCGTGCCATGCGCAGCTTCATGAAACACATTAAGTTTGTGCCCTGAAGCCATTGAATTGGCAACACGGGCACAAAAAATGTTATTGAGCGGCCTCAGGCAATCGCGCTAGCCGACTGCAGCTGCTGGCGCAGCACGAACTTCTGCAATTTCCCGGTGGATGTTTTCGGAATCAGCCCGAACACTACTGCTTTCGGCACCTTGAAGCCGGCCAGATGGCCACGGCAGAAGCTGATCACCTCAGCTTCCGTGGGCGCAAAGCCGGTACGCAGCTCAACAAAAGCGCAAGGAACCTCGCCCCACTTCTCATCCGGCTTGGCCACTACGGCAGCGGTCACAATGGCCGGATGCCGATACAGCACCTCCTCGACCTCCAGGCTGGAGATGTTCTCGCCCCCGGAAATGATGATGTCCTTGCTGCGATCCTTGATCTTCACGTAGCCATCGGCCTCGCGAACGGCCAGATCACCAGTGCGGAACCAGCCGCCGGCAAACGCTTCCTGCGTTGCCTTCGGATTCTTCAAATACCCTTTCATCACGATATTGCCGCGAAACACGACTTCGCCCAGTGTTTCACCATCTGCCGGCACTTCAATGCCAGTTTCCGGATCAATGACGGTCGTCGCTTCCTGCAAGTGATAGGGCACACCCTGACGGCCATTGAGGCGCGCCCGCTCGCCGATATCCAGCGACTCCCAGCCATCCTGGGGCGCACAGATCGCCGAGGGCCCGTAAACCTCCGTTAATCCGTAGACATGCGTGAGGTTGATGCCGGCCAGCTCGCAACCTTCGATGATTGCAGCCGGCGGCGCAGCACCTGCGACTTGGCCCTGTACCACATGCTCGATACCTTGGCGCAGTTCAGCAGGCGCATTGATCAGCATGCCGTAGACAATCGGCGCGCCGCACATATGCGTTACGTCATGCTCGCGAATCAGGCTAAAGATCAGCGCCGGATCGACCTTGCGCAAGCACACATTGACACCCGCGTTAAGTGCCATCGCCCACGGGAATGTCCAGCCGTTGCAGTGGAACATCGGCAGCGTCCAGAGATAGATCGCGTGTTGCGGAACACTCCACGACAACAGATTGCTAACGGCATTGAGGTAAGCCCCTCGATGATGAATCACCACACCTTTCGGGTTGCCGGTTGTACCGGACGTATAGTTCAGTGCAATCGCATCCCACTCGTCGGCAGGCAAACTCCAAAATGCTTGCGGATCGCCACTAGCAACAAAAGCCTCATAGCCAATTTCGCCCAGCAGCTCGCCGGGGTTGTCGCAAAGCGGGTCATCGACATCAATCACACGCGGCTTGGGGCCTGTCAGCATCGCCAATGCCTTAGCGATGGTTGGCGCAAATTCGCGGTCGGTGATCAGCACTTTGGCTTCGCCGTGGGCGAGCATGAAGGCAATGGCATCTGGCTCCAGACGCGTATTCAGTGCGTTCAGCACAGCGCCGGTCATGGGGACGCCGAAGTGTGCTTCCAACATTTCCGGAATATTCGGCAGCATGACGGCAACTGTATCGCCTCGGCGAATGCCCCACTGCTTCAACGCGGAGGCCAGCTGACGGCAGCGCGCATAGGTCTGCGCCCAGGTTTGTCGGCGAGCACCGTGGATAATGGCCAGTCGGTGCGGATATACAGCAGCGGTGCGGGCGATGAAACTGAGCGGAGAGAGCGCAACAAAATTAGCCGCGTTACGGTCGAGATCAGTATCGTAGGCAGTGGACATGGCAGCAGGCTCGGCATGAGAGATGCCGAAGAGCATACCGGCTAGTCCGAGCGAGGTGACATACGACTTTGGCAGAACGCCGCAATTGATTCAGATGCTTGCCAGGAAGCGGCGTTTGCCGGCTCGCGCACGATGCGCAAACCGGCAGCAAACCTTACGGCTTGAGACGATCGACTAGCGATTTCAGTGTGCTGGTGGCTTCGCCAACCAGACCATCAACGGTCGTCTTGAGGTCAACAACCTTGCTTTCACCGACAGAGCGCAGCTCGTCGAACTTGCCCTGGGCTTCGGCCTGCAGCGTTTTCAATTGCTCGAGATGGCTTGTCAGCTCGCCTTTCAGCTCGGCGCTGGCACCTTCGGCTTTGGCTTTCAGGGTTTCAGCCTGTGCCTTCCATTCATTAAGCTGGGCCAGCAGTTTTTGCTGGTATGCGTCTAGTGCACTCATGGTGAACTCCTTGTTTATCATGGTTTGTTAGCTTGCGCCGGGTGACCCGGACTTATAACGCTGCAAGCAAGGCGAGGTAAAGCACTCACCGACAAGAGGTTGTCGTCGCTAAGTCAACGAGCCAGTCAGCTGCGCCCCGCCCGGCCGCACGCCCCGTAGCCCAACAAGCAGTGAGAAGATAGCCGCCGGTAGGAGCCTCCCAGTCCAGCATCTCACCGGCGCAGAATACCCCCGGCAGTTCTTTCAACATGAAATTTGACGTTAATGCCGGCCAAGCCACGCCGCCAGCCGAGCTGATGGCCTCATCCAGCGGCCTTGCCGCCAGCAAGGTAATCGGTAGTGCCTTCATGCGCGCAGCCAACGCAACGGGATCTGCCAGTTCAGCCGAGCAGAGGCCTTCACGCAGCAACGAGGCTTTGACACCTTCAAGCCCAATGCGCTGCCAGTGCCGCGCTAACGTGAGCTTGCCACGCGGCTTTTGTAACGCCGCAAGCAACTGCGACGGACTCATGTCGGGCAATAAATCCAGCATAATTTCCGCACAACCATGACTGCTTACACGATCACGAATGGCCGCCGAATATGCGTAAATCAGGCTGCCTTCTAGCCCTGTCTGAGTCAGCACACATTCACCTTTACGCGCCGGCATCGGCAACCACGGCAAAGTCAGGCTGACGCTCTTCAAAGGTGAGCCGGCGCGCTGCTGCAAAATGGGTGACCACGCTGCATCAAAGCCGCAATTGGCCGGACGCAGTGGCTCCAGCGCAACGCCACGAGCCGCCAGCCAAGGCATCCAAGCAGCGTCGGAGCCAAGTCTGGCCCAGCTGCCGCCCCCCAATGCCAGCACCACGGCATCGGCCATCAACGTAATCTCGCCAGAGGGTCTGGCAAAACGCAGATTGTGACACCCTTCACTTCCCGCAGCTTCAGACCAGCCCAGCCAGCGATGCCTAGTGAGCAATGTCATGCCCTGCCCGCGCAGGCGTTGCAACCAACGCCGCAGCAGCGGTGCTGCCTTCATCTCACGCGGAAAAACTCGACCGGATGAGCCCACAAAGGTTTCTATACCGAGTGCGCCCGCCCAATCGCGTAAAGCCTGCGCGCCAAAGGTATCGAGCGCCTGAGCTAGGAATGGCACGGAAGCACCATAACGCGACAAAAATGTTGAGCTAGGCTCCGCGTGCGTGAGGTTCAGCCCTCCAATACCAGCAAGCAGGAATTTCCGGCCAGGCGAAGGCATGGCATCGCAAACAGTGACCGCATGGCCGGCGGCAAGCAGCTGCTCGGCAGCCATGAGCCCCGCAGGGCCGGCACCGATGACGAGCACTGCGAACGAGTTGCTGCCACGCTCAGTCATCGCGATCTCGTCGCTTGAGTTCGGCCAAACGTACAATCACATAGGCCACCAGTGACACGACAAAGAACACCAACAGCATCCATGCGATACCTTGCAGGGTTTCGATGACGGTGCGGTAGAGCTCAAGCACCCAGCGCTCGGTAGTCAGGGTCAGGATCACGGCCTCTTTATCGCCGGCCATGGGTGAAATGTAGCGTTCCAAGTCGTAGATACGCACGCCAGACGAAATGCCAACCACGAAGATGGCAAACTGCATGTAGCGCTGCCAGGCTAGAAAAATATCATCCGCGATAAGGCGTAGCAGGATGCGTTGCAATGGTTGCGCGAAGGCGCGAGCGGCAAGCAGAGAAACCAGTGCCGACAGCACGAGGGTGACAAACAAGAGGGTCAGAAACATGATGCCTCCGCCAACAATGTAAAGCGGGGTTGGGTGGCAACCCTGCCAGCCCGACCTCGGCACAGACTCCACGGCGACCGTTGCTTCCTTCCGGACCTGGCGGGATTGACCGTTTCACCTTGCGAGGAGACCGGCAGGGTCACCATAGCGTCGCTCAGAGCTGAGCGAGCGCGCAGTATAGAGAAAAGCCCTCGCACTGCAAACGCCAGCAAGGGCTTTTCCTGATCAAACGATCTTAAACGCGCTCAAACCGCCGAATTGAACGCATCGAGCTCCTGCTTCAGCACGCGCATGACCTGGGGCGAATTGACCATTTCCATGTGCGCCATGCCCGGCAATGTGATTTCGCGGCCGTAGTGAGCAGCTACGCGGGAGTTGTCTTGTGGCGACACAATGCTGTCGTGTGGCGACCAGATAGCAATAAACGGGATAGGACATGGCTGCGCTTCAGCCTCGGCGACCAATGCCATCGCCCAAGGATTACCATTGGTCAGCTGAGCCACGATGGGACCAAGCTTGTCCTTACCCTCGGCCAGCACTGTGCCCTTGAACGGCGAACCAACGGCCATCGCCAGCGCGGCTTTTGCGAGCCCGCCAAAGCGATGCAAATACAGGCGAATGACCAGCCCGCCCATACTATGCCCGATCAGAATCACGCGCGGCGCGCCGGTCTCGGCCAGCACTTCATCCACAAAGCGAGACAGATGCTCGGCATTCGGCTCGACGCCGGCAAAGATAGGCTCCGGGCTGACGCAGTAGACCTTGCCGTAGCCGTTGCGCAGCAAATATTTGCGCCAGGCATACAAGTAGCCACGATTGGTAAAGAAGCCAGGCACCAGAACCACCGGCAAGCCCTTGTGCGGCAAGCCGGCCGGCGGATTGTTCGGCGCCAGCCAAGGCTCGAAAGCAAACAGGAAGGGATAAGTCAGGATGGCGGCCCACCACTCGCGCAGCAGCATCGCCACGGTGGCGGCGCAGCCGATTTCATGTTCGGCGCGCTTGGGCGAGCGATTTTTCCAAGTCGGCAGCCAGTTGCCCAGCGTCAGGAAGAAGCGCAGCGACACGAACACCAGCAGCGAGATCAGCACCACGCGCAGCGGCGGCACGCCATGCGCCATCACGGCATAGCTGCCAATAGCGAGATACAGCGCGACTTCGATCAGGAAGGCTTTGAAGAAGCCACGGCCATGTCCGGTAAAACCTTGCTCTTGCACGCCGTGTTTTTGCTGCATGGGCGCTAACTCCTGTTCTTGTTATTGGTAGTAATGGTTGGCGGAATAGCCGAATGCGCTAGGATAGCTGACGCTACTCGTCATACATAGGCCAGATCATGACTTTGCGGTATCGCGACCTGAGCAGCCCCATCGGCCCCTTGCGTTTGTTGGCAAATAACACGCACTTCACCGGCTTGCAGCTGCCATTTCGCCGCAGTCAGGGTGAACTACAGCCATTGGGCCGGCCCGAACTAAACTGGCAGCATGCTCCACAACTCTTGCCATCCGTAGCCACGCAGCTGGCAGCCTACTTTGCCGGCGAGCTGACGCATTTCGATTTTGCCGCCTTCGAGCTGCCCTGCGCCTTGGCCGGCACGGAATTCCAGCGCGAGGTTTGGCATGCACTGATCCGTATCCCTTATGGCAAAACCTGCTCTTACGGTGACTTAGCGCGTCATATCGGACGACCGAAAGCAGTTCGAGCTGTTGGTGCCGCCAATGGCGCCAACCCGATACCCATCATCGTGCCTTGCCATCGCGTTATCGCCTCGGATGGATCACTGCACGGTTTCGGCGGCGGCCTCGACATTAAGCAGCGACTACTGGATTTGGAGCAACGACATTGATGGCAACATTCTCTTAATTAAACGACTAGTTAAACAACTATTCATGTTGCAGAAGTGCTCCTGCAAATCAACATGACTACACTACGGCTCAAATCAACACGAGCCATGCCATGCGTTCAGAGCCTCTGCGCCTTCCCCGATTGATTCTGGGAGCCCTGCTTTTTCTGCCGTTGTCAGTCACCGCTAATTCATCTACAGCCGGCCAGGATAGTCATGAGCACGATGAGCTAGTGCGCAGCGATTCGCTAACGCTGGCCGCGGCCATCGTCGCCGCACAGCAGAAAGCTCCTGTGCAAAGCACACCATTGGCCCATCAGCATGAAGGCGAGATTTTGCAGCGTCGCGGCGGGCAATGGTTGTCGGCAGCGCCGGCGCTACAGTGGCGTTATCAAACCGACGCCCTGAGTAATCGTAATGGCCCGGCGACTTCGGGGTTACGCGAAAATGAAGTGGGCGTAGAGCTACCGCTCTGGCGCTGGGGTCAGCGTGATGCCGCCGAGGCCGAAGGTGAAAAGGCTCAGGTCTATGCGCAGCAGTATCGACAATGGCAAGCCTGGCAAATTGCAGGCGAGGTTCGCGACTTGTTCTGGCAGGAGCAATTGCAGGCTTGGCTGGTGGCGCAAGCAGAGGTTGATGTTGCTGCTTTCAAGGCCCTGGAAAACGACATCGAGCGCAAAGTCAAAGCCGGCGAAGTGGCACCGCTGGAGCGCCTGATTGCCGAAAATGCCCGCCGCGAGCGCGAGCTGTTGCTGCATGAAGCTGAGTCGCAGCACATTGATGTTCAATTTCGTTGGCGTACGCTGACCGGACTTGCAGCCCTGCCCTTACATGGCGAGGAAGTGCAGACTAGCGATAGCAAGCCATGGCCACCGTTGCTAGCGGCTCAAGCCTGGGCTGCAAGACAACAGGAGCAGGTCAAAGGCTTGAAAGCCCAAGGCTCAGGCTCGCCCAAACTCCTGCTCGGCAGCCGTCGCGAACGCTCACAGAATGATGTGACAGACAGTGTCGGCATCACGCTCACCCTGCCCTTCGCCGGACAAACACATGCCCAGGCGCAACATTTCCCGGCACAACTGCAACTGGCGGAGGCAGAAGACAGCGTGCGCCGTGAGCAGCGTGCTGCCAGCATGGCGCATCATGAGGCACATCATGAGCTGAATGCCCGAGCCTCGGCGCTTCAGCAGTTGACGGCGCGTTTAGCGCTGGCAGAACAAGAAATACGACTCACACGCAAAGCTTGGCAACTCGGCGAAACCAGCTTGCAGGAGCGTCTGCTCGGTGAGCAGCGCTTTGCTGACATCGCCCGCCAGCACGGCAGCGCCCGTATCGCTTACCAATGGGCCATCGCCCGATTCAATCAAGCTCAAGGAGTGACGCCATGATGGGTCGTCAGTACGCCCTGTTTCTTTTGCTCGCCAGCGCTACCACGGCACAGGCATCACCGTTACTAACGCTGACTGCCGCGCAAATTCAAGCTTCCGGCATTCGCTTCGAGCCGGTTGTTGCCGCGCAAGCCGGCCAGAGCCTACCCTTCAATGGCCAGGTTGAAGCCGCCGCCGACTCGCAATGGGTGGTAACAGCCCCGCTGGCTGGCGTAGTTACCCGCCTGCGCGTGGCCGAGGGCGATAGCCTGAGCAAACAGCAAGTCTTACTGGAAATTGCCGCGCCGGAAGCACCTGCGCTGGCAGCCGAATTCAAGCGTGCGCAGAGTGCTGCCAAATTAGCCAGCGCCGAACGCCAACGAGATCGCGCCTTGCATGCCGAAGGCATCATTGCGGCACGACGGTTGGAGACCACCGAGCAGAAGGCCATCGAGGCCAATGCCGCATTTGCTGCTGCACGCCAGCAATTGAGCCTGCTCGGTATATCGCCAGACGATGCCAGCCGTGGCCAGGTCAGCCTCCGTGCGCCCGCATCGGCACGCGTCATCAGCCGAACGGTGCAGCTCGGCCAACGCGTGAACGCAGGCGACGCCCTGCTGCAACTCGCCGATCCACAGCATCTGGTGCTGTCGCTGTCGGTCCCGGTCACTGAATCACAACGCTTCCAGCGTGGCCAGAGGCTGCGCCTGAGTGAGCCACAAACCGATCATGAGCTCGGCATCAGTGCGGAAGTTAAGCAAGTTGGCTGGGGCAGCGCCAGTGCTGGCAACCAGATTCGCGTCCGGGCTGCGCTCAGTGGAGATACCGGAAACTTGCGCCCGGGCCAATGGCTGCGTGCGCGCACACTGGCGACACAAAACACGGTCAGCACCTCCGCACTGACTGTCCCGACCCGCGCCTTGCTCGCCACAGGGGGTAAGCACTATGTGTTCGTTGCCCGCGCCACAGGCGTACAACCCATCGCCGTAACCCGGCTGGACAACGGTAGCGAGCGCAGCCAAGTGCAAGGTGCCATCAATATCAATGATCGCGTTGCTGTCTCAGGCCTAATCACCCTGAAAAGCCTGCTGCAGGCTGCACCATGAAGCTGGAACAACTCAGCGCCGGCGCGTTGCAGCGCCCATTTCTCACCGTTTTTGCGCTGGTAGCGCTCATCGCCACCGGTATTCATGCCAGCCTGACCCTGCCGATTGATGCCTTCCCGGATGTATCTGCGCCTCAGGTCAAAGTCATCCTGAAAGTGCCTGGCATGACGCCAGAAGAAATGGAGAGTCGCGTCACCGTGCCGGTGGAAGTGGACTTGCTCGGCATTCCGCAGCAGACCATGCTGCGCTCGACCTCTAAATACGGCCTGTCCGACATCACTCTCGATTTTGCCGAAGGTACCGACATCTACTGGGCACGCAGCCAGGTCAGCGAACGCCTAAACGGTGTCATGGCCAGCCTGCCGGCGGACGCCACCGGCGGTCTCGCGCCCATCACTACACCACTCGGCGAAATGTTCATGTTCACAGTGGAAGGCCCGCAGCCGCTGGTCGAGCGCCGTGCCCTGCTGGACTGGGTAATACGCCCGGCGCTGCGCACCCTGCCCGGTGTGGCCGATGTGAATGTGCTCGGCGGACTAGCCGGGGCGATTGAAGTGGCGCCCGATCCGGCGCGTCTGACCGCGGCTGGTATCAGCATCAACAGCCTACGCACAGCACTGCAGGCGAACAACAGCAGCACCGGTGCCGGCCGCCTCGGCGCAGGTGAAGAAGCGCTGCTGGTGCGGCTACAAGGTAGGCTGCAAACCCTTGAGGATGTGGCCAACCTCGTTGTGTCGGCTCAGGGCGGCCAGCAAATCCGCGTCCGCGATGTGGCCGATGTGCGTCACGGCTCGCTCACGCGCTTCGGCGGCGTGACCCACAACGGCAAGGGAGAAACCGTGCAAGGGCTGGTGCTGGGCCTACGGGGCGCCAACGCCAAGGTGGTGGTCGCCGAGGTCAAGCAACGCCTGGCCGAACTGGCAAAAACCCTGCCCGCCGGCACCCGCATCGAAACCGTTTATGACCGCAGTGCGCTGGTCAATCGTGCCGTGCACACCGTGAGCAAGGCTCTGCTCGAAGCCGTGGCGCTGGTGGCCGTGCTGCTGGTGCTGTTTCTCGGGCATGTCCGCGCCGCCGTCACGGTGGCCGTGGTGCTGCCGCTGTCGGCGCTGTGGACATTTCTGCTCATGCGCTGGACCGGCCTCAGTGCCAACCTCATGAGCCTGGGTGGCCTCGCCATCGCCATCGGCATGCTGGTGGATGCCGCCGTGGTCGTGGTCGAAAACATCGTGGCGAAGCTGCAGGAGGAAAAGGAAACGCCGGTGGGCCCTGCCAAAACGGCGCTGATCATCGCTGCCATTCGCGAAGTCGCCGTACCGGTGGGTGCCGGCATCGCCATCATCGCGCTGGTGTTCCTGCCGCTGCTGACGCTGGAAGGTCTGGAAGGCAAGCTCTTTGCCCCGGTGGCGATGACCATTCTGTTCGCGCTGGCTGGCTCGCTGCTGCTGTCGCTGACCATCATTCCGTTGCTGGCACAGTGGCTGCTCAAGCGCGAGGCCGACGAAGAGCCCTGGCTGCCACGCACCATCGCCAAGCACTATGCGCCGCTGCTGGATCGCGTGCTGGCACGGCCGAAGCCGTTGCTCATCGGTGCCGGCCTGCTGCTGGTGCTCAGCGCCGGCGTCTACACGCAAGTCGGCAAAACCTTCATGCCTACGCTGGACGAAGGCGATTTCATCGTGCAGCTGGAGAAACTACCTTCGATCAGCTTGGAAACGTCGCTAGCCATCGATACCCGGGTGCAGCAGGCCTTGCTCAAGGCCGTGCCCGACATTGCCAGCATTACCGCGCGCACTGGCACCGATGAGATCGGCCTTGACCCCATGGGTCTGAACCAGACCGACACCTTCATCAGCCTGAAGCCGGACAACGAATGGCAGCTGGCCAGCAAGGCCGCGATCGTGGATAAAATCCGCCAAGTGCTGCACAACTTCCCCGGGATTGAGCTCGCCTTTACCCAGCCCATCGAAATGCGCGTGTCGGAAATGATAATCGGCGTGCGCGGCGACCTCGCCATCCGCCTGTTCGGGCCTGACCTGAACACACTTAATGCCCAAGCGGAGCAAATTGCCGGCATTCTGCGAGGTATCCGGGGGGCTGAGGATGTTTATTTCGTGGAGAACAACGGCGTGCAGTATCTGCAAATCGTTCCCGATACCGACGCACTGGCGCGTGCCGGACTCTCGGTAGATGACTTTGCTGCACTGATGCGCACGCAGATTGAGGGCGAACAAGTTGGCATCATCACCCAGACTGGCCGCCGCATTCCACTCGTGCTGCGGGGTCAGGACAGTGCCCGCACACCCGACTCACTGGCGCAAACACTGATCACACTGCCTTCCGGCGAACAGATCAGCCTCGGTCAGCTTGCGCACTTCGATCGCGTTGATGGCCCGGTTCAGGTCAGTCGTCAGCAAGGCCAGCGCTACCAGGTTGTACTGGCAAATGTCAGCGGTCGTGATCTGGTCGGTTTTGTCGATGAAGCCCAGCAGAAGGTGGCGCAGCAGATCAAGCTGCCGACCGGCTACAGCCTGACCTGGGGTGGTGAGTTCGAGAACCAACAGCGCGCGGCCAAGCGGCTGGCGATTGTCATTCCCATTGCGTTAGTGCTGATCTTCTTGATCTTGTACATGACCTTCCAATCCTGGCGACAGGCCGCGCTGATTCTCGCCAACATCCCGCTGGCGCTGATCGGTGGCGTACTAGCACTGGCGGTTTCCGGCGAGTACCTGTCGGTGCCGGCCTCGGTCGGCTTCATCGCCCTGCTCGGAATTGCCGTGCTCAATGGCGTGGTACTGGTAAGCTGCTTCAACCAACTACGCAGCACCGGCATGAACTTGACCGAGGTCGTTCGTGAAGGCGCCCTGCGGCGTTTACGCCCGGTCATGCTGACCGCCTCGATGACGGCGCTGGCATTGATTCCCCTGCTCTTCGCCACCGGCCCCGGCTCGGAGATCCAGCGCCCACTGGCGATTGTGGTCATCGGCGGCCTCATCACCTCAACCGCGCTAACGCTGTTTCTGTTGCCGGTGCTGTATCGCCGCTTCGAGCGCCGCGCAATCTAGTCTCAGTGATGATGATCGGCCTGACGCTCATCCGCATGAGCGTCATCGGCCAGCGTCTCACGCAGAGCAATCTGCACCTGCGAATGCCAGCGCACTACCGATGGCCAGACCGTCAGCGCGAGCAGCATGGCCAACAGCAACACGGCCACGAACAGATGCAGCGGCGGCAGCAGGATGGAGCTGAGGCCGGCAATCAGCAGTAGCATGGCGAGCAACGCCAACATTGGCAGCGCGCGTGAAAATAGCCGGCGCAGACGGAAGCTTTGCAGGCTTTGTGCCGGCCCACCTACCGTCAGCTCGGCCAGAATCAAGCCCAGTGCTTCCAGCTTGCGATACGCCGCCACCATAAACGGCACGGACAGCACCAGCGAGATCAGCCAATACGCGGTGTTATGCCAAGCCGGCGATATTTGCGGCAAATAGCTGGCAATGCCGGACTCGCGCAGCAAGAACGCCCCGGCCAGGAAAATACCGGCAATCACGCAGAAGTTCAGCAGTACATGCACCAGAATACGGCGAATGATGGCCGTCATTTGCGCTTGATCAGCACTCGGACCAAGGCTGCTCAGCCAGTCGCTATACGCAGCCATACTGTCATGCCAGCTGTTCGGAAACCACCGGCGGCAAAGATTTGCCAGCGGGTCAGAGGCACGAATCAGATACGGCGTGAGCAGCGTCGTCAGCACCGACACCGCCACAACAATCGGGTACAGGAAAGTGCTGGTCACTCCCAGCGTCAGCCCCAGCGTGGCAATGATGAATGAGAACTCGCCGATCTGCGCCAGCCCCATGCCAACCTTCAACGAAGTACGGGCATCAGTACCCGACACCAGCGTGCCCACCGTGCAGCTCACCACCTTGCCCAGCACCACCACCACCGTAATCACCAAAATCGGCTGCCAGTACTGACTGATCACCGCCGGATCAACCAACATGCCGATGGTCACGAAGAAGATGGCGCTGAACATGTCGCGCAACGGCTCCACCAGCGTTTCAATCTGCTTGATCTGCCGCGACTCGGCCATGATGGCACCCATCACGAACGCGCCCAGCGCCATGCTGTAGCCAATCTCGACCACCAGCAAACAGAAGCCGAAGCACAGCCCGAGCACAGTGATCAGCAGCATCTCACGACTCTGGTAACGGGCCACCAGTGCCAGCAGGCGCGGCACCAGCAGCAAGCCCGCCAGCAACGCCACCACCAGGAAGATGCCGAGTTTGCCCAGCGTGCCCACCACGGCGCCCACACTGACCTCGCCAGTCACGGCCAAACCGGAAAGCAAAGCAATCAGCGCAATCGCTAGAATATCTTCAACAATCAGAACGCCGAAAATCAGCTGGGCGAAACGCTGCCGTTTAAGGCCCAGCTCTTCCAGCGCCTTGACGATGATGGTGGTCGAGGAAATCGACAGCATCGCGCCAAGAAACAGCGCGTCCATCTCCGACCAGCCAAAGGCCAGGCCAATCTGATAGCCCAGCCAGATCATCAGCACAATTTCGGTGATGGCCGCCACCACGGCCGTTAGCCCCACCGCTTTCAGACGCTTCAGGCTGAACTCCAGGCCCAGCGAAAACAGCAGAAAAACCACGCCCAGTTCAGCCAAGGTTTGAATGGTGGCGATATCCGTGACCAGAGGAATCGGTGGCGTATGCGGGCCCACGATCATGCCGGCGAGCAGGTAGCCGAGCACCACCGGCTGCTTGAAGCGATGAAACAGCAGCGAAATCAGCCCCGCGATCATCATGATGACCGCGAGATCTTTGAGAAATTCGGTATGCGCCAAAAGGGGCAGCTCCTCTGCGAAAATGGAAAGATTTAATCCTGAGTCTAGGGCAAAAAATGTCTTTTGCCTTTGAACAGGTGGCATGTCGTTGAATTATCGGCATTATGTTTACATCACCACAGGCGATGACCGCATTCATGCCACTAAAGTTTTTAAGTCTTTCGGCATGCCTGCTCGTATTGGTCGGCTGCCAAACACACAACAGCGCCTATCGCAGCAGCAACGCGCATTACAACCAGGATGGTTTTCACAATAACTATCCGGGCCGAGAACCCGACTTGGGCGATTTTTTGCGCTGGCAATGGCAGCGATTTTTTCGTGATGCGCCCGAGCAACGTGCCGATCTGGTGCCCTGGCAACTCGTCAACACGGAAAGCCTGAATACTAGTCACGGTCTGTCTGCCACTTGGCTGGGCCATGCCACCGTGCTGCTCAACAGTGCCGGCGTGCGTGTACTTACCGATCCTATTTTTTCTGAACGCGCCTCGCCGGTATCGTGGCTGGGTCCGAAACGACTCACAGCGCTGCCGGTTGACCCAGCTAGTCTGCCGTTTGTAGATGTCGTGGTGATTTCGCATAACCACTACGACCACCTAGACCTGCCCAGCCTGCACATACTTAATACTCAGGTTGGCGGCCCACCATTGTTCATCGTGCCGCTGGGCAATGCCGCGTTGTTGCAAAGCGAGGGCATCACGAATGTAAAAGAGTTGGACTGGTGGAACAGTACTCAGATTAAAGATGGTTTGCGCATCACGCTGGTACCGACGCAGCATTGGAGCAAGCGCCAGCTACTCGGTGATCGCAACGAAGCGTTATGGGGCGGCTATGTGCTGCAGCATCAAGGTCGGCAGGCTTTCTTTGCCGGCGATACCGGTTACTCGAAAGATTTTGCCGATATTCAAGCGCGCTTCGGGGCCATGGATCTCGCCATGATCCCGATTGGAGCCTATGCCCCGCGTGACGTCATGCAGCGTCAGCACATCAACCCGGCCGAGGCGGTCAGGATTCATCAGGATGTGCAGGCTCGACTCAGCCTCGGCATCCACTGGGGAACCTTCATACTTACCGACGAGGCCATTCAGCAACCGCCGCTGGATCTCGCCGTGGCTTTGCAGAAAACCGGGGTGGCCGCAGCGCAATTTCCGCACTGGGCCATCGGCGAGACGCGCCGGCTCCCTTGAAAAGAGCACTTAGACAATTCAGTCCTTCACGGCCTTAGGCTTTACTGCACGGTGAAATGCGTGCTGCGGCGGCATGCGGTTGTGATCTGGCAATGGGAACAGTTTGGTATTGAGCGATGAGCCACCATCAACACACAGGCAGGCGCCGGTCATGTAAGACGCCGCCGGCGACAACAGAAACACGATGGTGCTGCTGATCTCGTCCTCATCCCCCATGCGCTTGGCCGGGATGGTGCCGCGCATCTGCGGAATAACCACCTCAGCAAAGGCCGGGTCATAGCGATCCATACCGCTGGACGCGATGAAGCCGGGTGCCACTGAGTTCACGCGCACACCAGCAAATGCCCATTCCACCGCTGCAGTTTCGGTCAGGCTCATCATGCCGGCACGCGCCGCACCGGAATGGCCCATGCCCGGCATACCGCGCCACATGTCAGCAATGATGTTCACGATGCTGCCACCATGGGCCAGCATGTACTGATTGAAAACTTCACGGGCAAACAGGAACCCGCCGGTGAGATTGCTGTTCACCACCGCATCCCAGCCCTTCTTGGAAATGTGCATGAGCGGCGACGGAAACTGCCCGCCGGCATTGTTGACCAAGCCGTGGATGGCACCGCGTTCGGCCAGCACCTGCGCCACGGCATCCTTCACCGCCTGCTCTTCACGAATGTCGAGGCTCACATAAGACGCCGAACCGCCATCTTCAACAATCTCGGCCACGGTTTTTTCCAGACGCTCCACCGAGCGACCCACCAGAACTACATGCGCACCCAGCGAGGCCAGTTCATGCGCGGTGCAACGGCCGATGCCGGAGCCGCCGCCGGTGACAATATGGGTTTGACCGGCAAACAGGTCAGGGCGAAAAACTGAACGATAAGACATGAGAAATTCCTAATACAAATGCAGGCAGAAAATGCAGGCACATGACACAAGAGCATGGCCATAAAGTCAATCGCGAACTGACCCGGAATGATCTGCTCATGGAAAAGCGTCAGGACTTCAGCGTGTTCACGATGAATAGCAGCACGATGGCTCCGATCAATGCCGTCACAAAGCCTCCGGCGGCAATGCCAACCGTCTGGAACACAAAGCCGCCGACCACAGAGCCCAGCACGCCCACCACCATATTGCCGAGCAGCCCCTGGCCGCGGCCCTTCATGATCAGTCCGGCCAGCCAGCCGGCAATCGCACCAATCAGCAGAAATCCAATGACATGCATAACGCTTGCTCCTTGTGTGTGAAACGCTCTGTATGCACGCGAATCAGCGCGCGTTCGGCCTGAGGATACTCAAGCGGTTTCCATAAGGCGATGAGGTATCGCCAATGATGCCCTTCTGCGTGATCAACACATCGCCGGGCGCAAACAGGGGCCCGTTGGTCAGGCGCACACTGGACGGGAACGCCAGACCCAGCGCGTCAGTCTGCTGCAGCACCGTGCCATCAAAGCCGATCAGCGCCACGCTGCCCTGAGCAAACAAGGTTACCAGCAAGCCCTCGCCGACCACGCTGAGATCATCCGGCAGGGAGGGTAACGACGCGATGACTTGGCGCTCACCCGGCAAGCCATCACGGCCAATCTGAATACGCTCAATGCGCCCCAGCGCCGACGGCAAGAGACTACTGTCGGTAATGAAGACATCGTTGCCGCGAATGGCGATGCCGTTCGGCGCGGTCAGGCCGCTGGCCAGCCAGACCTCCTGACTGAGCACTTTGAACGGATCGGTCGAGTCCAGCACCACACGCACGATCTTCGGATCCGGCAACGCCGTCGTCGCCAACGGGCCATTGGTCAGATAGAGCGCGCCATCCGGCCCAGCGGCCAGGCCATTGGGCGCCGCCAGACCGTACTCGTGAATCGCCTGCAATTTGGGCGATGCCGTCAAGCGGGCGGCATAGAGCCGGCCATCGAAGCAGTTGGCGTAGAGCACATCGCCACGCAGCGCGAGGCCGGTGAAGTTGCAGGCGGCATCGTTGATCGGGTCGGCTGTATACGCATCGCCCGACCGATGTATTTCAAACACCCCCGTCCCACCGGATACAAACACGCGGCCATCGGGCGTGGTCAGCGTGTTTTCAGCATCAGGGATGGTGGCGATGTCGATCACCTGAGCGCAAGCGTTAGACACGCACAGCGGCGGGATAGCCGCCGCTTCCGAGGCCAGCGAGGCTGGTATTTCACTTTCATTGCCACAGGCGGCCAGCAGCAAGGGCAGCAGGCAAATTAAACGTCGCATCATGATGATTCTTCTTGTTATTGGCGAAATGACGGGGTCCGCAGGCCTCAAACCAGAGGCTGTAACACCATCGTGTGCCGATGGTACATTCACGCCATCCTTTTTCAGAAATACCTGTTTTTACGAGGCCCGCATGTCTGTCGAACTGTTCACCCTGCCGGTCTCGCCCGGCTACGCGGTACCGGTGCGCTGGTTTCACGCCCACGGCAGTAACGGTGCCGCCATTGTTCTGATGCCGGCGCTGGGTATTCCGGCGCGCTACTACGATCCGCTCGCCACTGCCCTGCAGGCAGCCGGCACGTCCGTGCTGGTCATGGAACAACGTGGTCACGGCGACAGCAGCCTGCGGCCTTCACGCAGCGTCGACTTCGGCTACCGCGAAGTGCTCGATGAAGACATTCCCGCCCTCCTAGCCTGGCTTGACCAGCACCAGCCCGGCCAGCCCGTCGTGCTCATGGGCCATAGTCTCGGCGGCCACTACGCCAGCATGACCGCCGGCCGCAGCCCCGAACGCATCGCCGGCGTCATCCTCAGCGCCTGCGGCACGGCCTGCTTTGAAGCCTTCGAGGGCAAGGTACGGCACCAGCTGCGCGTACTCATCATGATGATTCCTCTGCTGACCCGCGCTTTTGGCTACTACCCCGGTGAAAAGGTCGGTTTTGGTGGTCGTGAAGCGCGCCGGCTCATGCACGACTGGCTGCAGCTGGCTCGCCACAATCGTTACGCCGCCGACGGGCTAGACGAAGACCTAGAGGCTGGTATTCGCCGCTTCAACAAACCGCTGCTCCTACTGCGCATGGCCGACGATGACTTTGCACCGAAGGCTGCTATGGACGCGATACGTGCCCGCTACAGCAGCGCTGAGGTGAGCGAGCGCGTGCTTGATGCCACCGCTCTGGGGGATCGCGCTGATCATTTGCGCTGGGTGCGCACACCACAGGCCGTTGCTAGGGAAGTCCGTGACTGGCTGACCAGCCATGATTGGCAATAACGCTGCCGGAACCTAAGACGGCCCCAGCATCTGCTCCGGTCGTACCACGCGGTCGAACACCTCGGCGCTGACGAAGCCGCCGGCGACTGCCTCTTCGCGTAGCGTCGTGCCGTTGTGATGCGCGCGCTTAGCAATTAGCGCCGCGTTGTCATAGCCAATCACCGGCGCCAGTGCCGTGATCAGCATCAGCGAACGCTCGACCAGTTCAGCCATGCGCGCCTCGTTGGCGCTGAGACCGATGATGCAGTGATCGGTGAAGCTGCGAGCCGCATCCGCTAACAAACGGATGGACTGCAGCGTGTTGTAAGCAATCACCGGTTTGAACACATTCAGCTCGAAATGCCCCTGAGCACCGGCAATCGTGACCGTGACATGATTGCCCATGACCTGAGCGCAGACCATGGTCAGCGCCTCGCACTGGGTGGGATTAACCTTGCCCGGCATGATCGACGAGCCCGGCTCATTCTCCGGCAGCGACAGCTCGCCCAGCCCGGAGCGCGGCCCGGAGCCCAGCAACCGGATGTCATTAGCAATCTTGTTCAGGCTGACCGCCAGCGTGTTTAGCACGCCCGATAGTTCCACCAGTGCATCGTGACTGGCTAGCGCCTCGAACTTGTTCAGCGCCGTCACAAACGGCAGCCCGGTGCAGCGCGCCACCTCCGCAGCAAACAACTTGTCGAAACCGACAGGCGCATTTAGGCCGGTGCCCACCGCGGTGCCGCCCTGCGCCAGCGGATATAGCCGCGGCAAAGCATCGTGCACGCGCGCCAGCCCCAGCTGCAGCTGCATGGCATAGCCAGAAAACTCCTGGCCTAGTGTTAGCGGCGTGGCATCCTGCAAATGCGTGCGGCCAATCTTGATAAGGTGTTGCCAGTCCTCGGCACGCTCTGCCAACGCCTGCTGTAGATGCCGCAGTGCCGGCTGCAAGCGATTGTGCATTTCCTCGACCACAGCAATATGCATCGCGGTGGGAAAGCTGTCATTGGACGACTGACTCAGGTTGCAATGATCGTTAGGGTGCACCGGCTGCTTGCTGCCCATGACGCCACCGAGGCGCTCACTGGCGAGATTAGCGATGACCTCGTTGGCGTTCATGTTTGACTGCGTACCTGAGCCGGTCTGCCACACCACCAACGGAAAATGCGCGTCCAAGCTGCCGTCCATGACCGCCAGCGCAGCCTCAGCAATGGCTTCGCCCAAACGCGACTCGATACACCCGAGCGTCAAGTTAGCGCGCGCTGCACAATGCTTGACCATACCCAGCGCACGAATCAGTGGTGGCGGCATGCGCTCACTGCCAATGTCGAAGTTCTGCAACGATCGCTGTGTTTGCGCCCCCCAGTAGCGATCTGCCGGAACCTCGATATTGCCGAAACTATCGCTTTCGGTGCGTGTGGGCTGCTGGCTCATGCGCAGCGCATCAGACTATTGAGCTGATCCACGGCAGCAGACCAGTCTGAATCCTCACGCATGGCATCACGGATGAACTGCGCCTGCGACGGCGTCCAGCATTCAGCACGATGTAACAAGACATCCGAGCGCAATCGATGCAGCCGCGTGTACGCCGCAATTGCGTCATCGGTGTTGGCAAGACCCATTTGGGCAAAGAGGTTGTTGAGGCTGTGAGTTGAGGTATCCATGGCAGGTTCCTCTGGGTGAGAAAACCATCATGAACTTGCCCGGCACTTAAAGCAAAAGGCTCGTTGCGAAACCCTTAGAAAGCAAAAAGCCCGGTCATTGCTGACCGGGCTTTGCTATTTGGTGACCCCACCGGGAATCGAACCCGGGTTACCGCCGTGAAAGGGCGATGTCCTAACCGCTAGACGATGGGGCCAAACGTGGTGGAGCTTAGCGGGATCGAACCGCTGACCTCTACAATGCCATTGTAGCGCTCTCCCAGCTGAGCTAAAGCCCCACGATACTGAATGACATCTGGGTGTGTCGTCGTTCAGTGGCGCGAATCTTAGGGATGCTGACCAAAGCTGTCAACACGCTTGTCACAAAAAGATGTTCGTCTGCGCAAGGATTGTTCAAGATGCCGAAAAACTGGCCAAAATAGCCGATACATCGAGCATCCGGTTAGCAAATCCCCATTCATTGTCATACCAAGCACACACTTTTACAGTGCGCCCGATAACCTGCGTTAATGTCAGGTCTACTGTGCATGATGCCGGGTCGTGATTGAAGTCAATAGACACCAGCGGCTCATCACACACCTTCATCACGCAGGCCAGCGGCCCGGCGGCGGCCTCGCGCAAAAGCTCATTGACTTCCGCAACGCTGGTTGCACGATCCAAGGTCAGGGTCAGGTCAACCAGCGATACATTCAGCGTCGGTACTCGCATGGCATAGCCATCGAGGCGACCAGCCAATGCCGGAATAACCAGACCAATGGCGGCGGCGGCACCGGTGCGCGTTGGAATCATTGAGTGCGTAGCCGCGCGGGCGCGACGCAAGTCGCCTTGGTACACATCGGTAAGCACCTGATCGTTGGTCACTGAATGAATTGTGACCATCAGCCCCTGCTCTATGTTGAACTCTTGGTGCAGCGGCAAAATCAGCGGTGCTAGGCAGTTTGTTGTGCAGGAAGCATTGGAGATGATGCGGTCGCTGGCCTTCAGTAAATGGCTGTTGATGCCATAAACCACGGTTTTGACATCTGCTCCTGCCGGCGCTGAAATCAGCACGCGTCGGGCACCTGCGGCCAGATGTACAGCAGCCTTGTCGGCAGAGGTGAAGCGCCCGGTACACTCCAACACGAGATCAATATCTAGCTCACGCCACGGCAATCGTTGCGGATCTGCCTCTGCCAGCATACGAATGCGCCGGTCATTGACCACGAGGAAATCCTGGCGCGCACCCGCAACATCCTCGCTGAGCGTGCTGACGATTCCGGCAAAGTGCCCATGTGTAGTGTCATGACGCGTCAGGTGCGCATGCGTGGCCAGATCGCCCAGATCATTGATGGCAACAATCTGCAAGGCCGCAAAATCCCCGCTGCGCTCATGCAATGCACGCAAAATATTGCGACCTATCCGGCCATAACCATTAATTGCAATGCGAAGTGTCATACATGAATCCCGTGAAACTTAGAGATAACTCAACGGCAATGCGGTGGTGTCTATCACTTTGCGCATCACGAAGCTCGAATGTACGCCACTCACGCCTTCAATGCGCGTGATCTTGTCGAGTAGAAAGGCCTGATAAGCATCCATGTCTGGCACCACGACCTTGAGCAAATAATCGGCGCTTTGTCCGGTGATGAGATAGCACTGCTGCACCTCTTCGTAAGTACGCACGGTCGCCTCGAAACTCTCGAAACGCTCCGGTGTATGACGATCCATGCTGATCTGGATCAGCACTGTCAGCCCCAGGCCCAGGGCCTTGCTGTCCAGCAAGGCCGCCCGCCCGCTAATCACACCGCTGTCTTCAAGCCTCTGCACTCGGCGTGAACAGGGCGATGGCGACAGCCCGACACGCTCAGCCAGCTCCAAATTGGATAGACCGCCATCCTGCTGCAAAGCCGCAAGAATGAGCCGATCATGCCGATCAAATTTCGTTAAAGCATTCTTCATAGCAATTTTTCATCATAAAAATAATTTAATGCAGAATTTATCACCATTTATATGAAAAAACGCTCAATCATCGCAAACACATTGCGTCATGCCACGCCTAGACTCAGCACATGTTCGGCTCAAGCCCAAAAGGAGCATCGCCATGGCTTTCGATTTCCGTAAATACCGCCCCACCCCCGTGGTTACCCGCCCGCAACGGCGCTGGCCCGACCAAGTCATTACCCAGGCCCCGCGCTGGTGTGCCGTGGATCTGCGTGATGGCAATCAGGCGCTGGTGAAACCCATGACCGTCGAGCAGAAAACTAAGCTGTTCCTGCTGCTGGTCAAGGTTGGCTTCAAGGAAATTGAGGTCGGTTTTCCGGCCGCCTCGCAGCCGGACTTCGACTTTGTGCGCCAGCTTATCGAGCAGCAGCAAATTCCGGATGATGTGACCATCCAGGTGCTGACACAGGCGCGTCCAGAACTGATCGCACGCACCTACGAATCACTCAAGGGCGCAAGCAAGGCCATCGTGCATGTTTATAACTCCACTTCACGCACCCAGCGCGAACAAGTCTTTCGCACCGATGTGGCCGGCGTGAAAGCCATTGCCGTAGCGGGTGCACAGTGCGTGGCCGAGCATGCTGCACGCCATCCGGAAACACAGTGGACCTTCCAGTATTCACCGGAGAGTTTCACCGGCACCGAATTGCCGGTGGCCGCCGAGGTGGTCAATGCCGTGATCGATGTCTGGCAGCCGCAGCAGGGTCAGCCGGTCATCATCAACCTGCCCGCCACGGTCGAGGTCAGCACGCCGAATGTCTTTGCCGACAGCGTGGAGTGGATGCTCGAACACATGCACCATCGCGAACATGTCACCGTGTCGCTGCACACACACAATGATCGCGGCTGCGGTGTGGCGGCGGCCGAACTCGGCGTGATGGCCGGCGCCGATCGCGTGGAAGGTACTCTGCTCGGCAATGGCGAGCGCACCGGAAACATGGATCTGGTCACCATGGCTATGAACCTGTACAGCCAGGGTGTAGACCCAAAGCTGGACTTCTCTGACATGCGCAGCGTCATCGACACCGTGGAAGCCGTAACCGAGATTGCCACCCATCCGCGCCATGCCTATGCCGGCGAGCTCGTGTTCACCGCATTTTCCGGTAGCCATCAGGACGCCATCCGCAAATGCCTGAACAACCAGACTGAGGGCGTATCGGCCGAGCACCCCTGGGATGTGGCGTACCTGCCCATCGACCCGCGTGATCTTGGCCGTCGCTATGAAGAGGTGGTTCGCATCAATTCGCAGTCCGGCAAGGGCGGCGTGCTGCATGTGTTGGAACAGCAGTTCGGCATCACCCTGCCGCGCTGGTTGCAAATCGCGTTCTCACGCGTAGTACAGGAAGATGCCGAACGTGGCGGTGGCGAAGTCGATGCCAGCCGCATCCATACGCTGTTTCAGCAGCACTATGTGGCCACACCCGAGGGTTGGCGCCTGAACGGCTACACCCTGGATCGTGCCGATGACATCGTGACCGCGAGCATTACGCTAAGTCAGGGTCCAGTCTTGCAAGGTCAAGGCAGCGGCGTGGTTGGTGCCTTGATCGCCGCCATCAGCCAGCAAACCGGGCTGACACTGGAGGTGGAAGGTTTTGACGAGTTTTCGCTGGGTGACAGTACCGGCGCCAAAGCCATGGCCTGTGTGCGAATTCGCCAAGGTGAGCATCTCGGCGAAGCCGTGGCGCTCGCCGAAGACACCACCGCGGCCGCCCTGCAAGCTGTGCTGTCAGCTGCGGGGCGCGCCTTCACTCATTGATTAGACGGTTGGCGGCTCCGCCACCAACGACTCGCCGCGACGGAACGCAGCGAGCTGCTTCTCCAGTACCTTGGTTTCATTCTTCGACACGCCACCGAGCACGGCAATGGCTTCGCGCAAACGCGCACGCGTCATGTCTGGCCCCATGATGGCCATGGCCTCCATGACCGGCGGCGCCGATGGCGAGCCCGCCATGCTCACGAAGAACGGTGCCATGAAGTCTCGCAGCTTGATGCCGAGTGCGCCGCTTAGGCGCTGCAGCAACTCGCTGATGTGTGCGTGATCCCAGTGCCGCAGCGCTTCCAGCTCCCAAAGTGCCAGCTGCAGCAGCCCCTTGATTTGCTCGGTACTCAGATTTTTGAGCGTAAAGCTTTCCGGCGTTAGCGCAACCTTGCCGGCAAAGAAGAAAGCAGCCTTATCCAGAGCTTCAGAGAGCGTATTAACACGCGTCTGAATCTGGCTGGCCACACGCGCAAGGTACTCCGGCGACGCCCAACGCTGAAAAGCCGCCACAAACTGCTCCAACGGCAGACTCTTGAGCCACTGGCCATTGAGCCAAGCCAGCTTCTCCACATCGAAGATCGGCCCGCCCAGCGACACGCGCTGCACATCGAAGTGCGCGATCATCTCGGCCAGCGTGAACTGTTCGCGCTCATCCGGCATGGACCAGCCCATGCGGCCCAGGTAGTTGAGCAGCGCGTCTGGCAGGTAGCCCATACGCTCGTAATAAGTGATCGAGGTCGGGTTCTTGCGCTTGCTGAGCTTGGACTTGTCGGGGTTGCGCAGCAGAGGCATGTGGCAGAGCTGCGGCATGTCCCAGCCGAAGTATTCATAGAGCAGCTTGTGCTTGGGGGCCGAGCTGATCCACTCCTCGCCGCGCAGCACATGGGTGATGTCCATGAGATGGTCATCGACGACGTTGGCGAGGTGATAGGTCGGCAGGCCGTCGGCCTTCATCAGCACCTGCATGTCCACTTCTTTCCAGTCGATGCTGATGGTGCCGCGCAGCAGGTCGTTGACCGCACAGGTGCCTTCACGCGGCACCTTCATACGAATCACATGCTGTTCGCCAGCAGCTAACCGCTGCTCCACATCAGCGGCAGACAAGCCCATACAATGTCCATCGTAGCCGAGCGCTCCTTTCGCCGCCGTCTGCTCGGCGCGCAGCTGATCAAGGCGCGTACTTGTGCAGAAGCAGCGGAAGGCATGCCCCTTCTCCAGCAAAATACCGGCATGCTTTTTATAGATATCGCTGCGTTCGCTCTGACGATACGGGGCGTGCGGGCCACCAATATCTGGGCCCTCGTCCCAGTTCAAACCCAGCCACTTCAGCGAAGCCAGAATTTGCTGCTCCGATTCCGGCGTGGAGCGCACCTGATCCGTATCTTCAATACGCAAGATAAACTGGCCGCCGTGCTGACGCGCGAAGCACAGATTGAACAGCGCCACATAAGCGGTGCCAACATGCGGGTCACCTGTCGGCGATGGTGCAACGCGAGTACGAACGGGTTTGGTCAGGGCAGTCATGAGCAGGGCTTCACCAAAAAATCACGAGGCGCGCAGTATAAATAAAAAGGCCGCGCCCCGATCAATAATCGAGGCACGGCCTGCTTACTCTTGCGAGTATCAGCGCTTGGCGCGCATCAGCGTTTCGGCAATGACTGCTCACGGCGCTGATCCGCCGAACTCAAGCGAGATGAGCTGCGGATACCATTGAGCACCGCCGTGAGCTGATCTGCAGACAATCCGCCACTGGCGCCTGCTTTCTGCAGCTGGTTGATGACCTGCAACAGCTCAGCGGGCAGCAACTCGGTCACTAGCAGCGGCAGCTGGCTGTCGTTGCAGTTTTCTTCGTTCTGCACCAGCGAGTCATCCATGCTGTTCAAAGCTGGCAGCTGGTTTTGCACCCAGTCATTCACCAGTGCCGAAGCCTCACCATGCACCACGGTACGGGCAATCGGAGGCATACGAATGCCCGCCTCCGCCGACCCAACACGGAAGTTGAAGATCGACGACCCGGCCTGACCCAACACGATGTCGTGCTTCAAGCCACCCGAGCCACGCCCCGCCGCCACCGGCTTTTTGCAGATGCCGTAGCGTTTGTCCACGGTGCGGAAACTGTCTAGGAACAGGCCGGAGTTGGAGCCGCCACCGTTAGGGTTGTGGCAATGCATGCAATTCACTTCCAGGTAAGAGCGCACGCGCTTGTGCACATCCATCGCCGAGCCTGCGGCTTCGCCGCTGCTGCCCGGCAGATCCCAGACCGAGAGCTTGGCATCGTGCGTGACCGGCACTTCGTTCAGCCAACCCATGCGGACCATGAAGGCCAGCTGGTTTTCACCGCTCAAGTCTTTATTGATGCCGCGATCCATGTTGCGCGCTTTCGGGCCGATCGGAGCCGAACCAGCCTCGCGATCATCGCCGCCGTGGCAGCTGATGCAGTTCAGTGCCGCCGGAATCGTGTACTGACTGGCCGTGCCAGTGTAGCGGGCACGCGCGCCATTCTTTTTCACATTCGGATTCGGGTCCAAGTAATCCCAATTCACCACCGCCGAACCACCGGCTAGGCTCAAAACCGCCCTAGTGTTCTTGCCGGCGGCATCATGCTGCCAGATATACGGCAGACCTACCCAAACCACTCCGGTACTGGTCCGACGCTTCACCAACAGACGCGTCTCCACCACATTCTCGCTGATCAAGGCTCCGGCACTGTCTTCCTTGCGGAAGCTGAAAGTCTTGGCAATAACCGTACCTTCCGGGAAGTCCAGCGTCGCGGTGATACCCTGGCGGCTATCCTGATAACTAGCGCGTTGCACTGTGTCGCCCAGCCCGGGAGGCAGGAAAATCACGCGATACTTGCTGGCGTAATCCGTAAACAGCGTGGAGTTAAGTTCATACGGCATCACGCCATCGGCACCATTGCCCCCAGACATCGGGTCATTGGCGACCTTAAACAAACCATACTGACTCAGTTCCGGGCAGTTGAAACGAGCTAGCGCCGTCCAATTCACTTGGCCTGGCTGCACTGCCGCACAAGCTTTCTGTGTCTCGGCGGCTGTTGGCTGCAGCTCTTCGGCCTTTGGCACATACGGCAGCTTCAGCACCGGCACGGCACGCGTCGGCAAATCGCAGTCATGCGGGGCCAGATCGGTGGAGCCCGGCGTCACCAGCATCTGCGCAGTTTCCGGGGTGAGATCGGTACGGCTCAGGTGCGCATTCAGGAAAGGCGTATTGAGCGGATTGCTATCGAACTTGTTGTTCTTGATACACAGACCATTTTCCGGCTTCTTCAGCTTGCCTTGAGCATTGAACTTCCAAGCGTTGTACTTGCAGCTCGGCTCTTTGTCCGGGCGATCAAAGTTAGGGCGACCACGTTCATCGACTCGCGCCTCGTTGCGGCCCTTCTCGTTCGGATTAGCCTGATTCAGCGGGATGCCGTCCTTGTCACGCGGGTATTCGGTGCAATCATTGGGCACATCTTCACCGCCATCCCAAACAATATCTGCACCGCGACCGAAGTTCTTTAAGCGCAGAATCAACGGCAATGCCGATGCCACACCGCGATCCGGATTCGGCGGCTGCGGATTCATACCATTGTTCTTGAAGGTGTTGTCGTGAATCTCCACGCCTTCCGGGAAGAAGTCATAGCGCTGATCCGGGTACTTGTTGTCAACCAGACCGAAATTCACCATGGCGATACCAATGGTGTCGTTGTCATAGATCTCGTTGCCGTAAATTTCCAGCTGGTCGGAGGCCAGAATCAGCATGCCCGTACCGCGTGGGGTCAGCCCCACAATGTTGCCGATCGGAGCAAAATTCTCGGTGTTGTTGCCGTAGCTCTTGTTGTTACGAACAATGTTCTTCTCACCGTACTGACGCAGATCAGGCAAGTCGAAAATCAGGAAGCCACCCACATTCTTGGTGGCTACGTTGTTTTCAAAAATCGCGCGGTACGTATTTTCGAACTCGTAGCCAGCCACATTGTAGGTCGCTAGGCAATTTCGCACGATGATGTCGCTGGATTGCCCCACATAGACGCCAGCGTCTGATGCGCCATGCGCCTCGCAGTTCTCCATCAAAATGTGCCGTGTTTCCACCGGATATAGCGCATATGCACCCACATCCGAACGTGGCGTGTAACCAGCATTTGTCTCGTCGCGCCCAGCAGCATCGTGCCAGCGTGCTCGTACACCACGCAGGGTTATGTAGCTGGAACGGAAAATGCGGATGCCGTTGCCTGGCGTATCCTCAACCGTGAAGTCTTGCAGAATCAGGCCATCAGAATACGAAGCGTTGATACCTTCGGCGCTATCGCTCTTGGCAAAACTGAGAATGGTCTTTTTCATGCCTGCGCCTTTCAGCGTCAAGCCTGGCTTGCTGTTAATCAGCAGCCCGGTGGGCATGTCGAATTTGCCCTCGCAGAGCGACACCACATCGCCCGCACTCGCCTGGAAAATCGCCGTGAGAATATTATTTCGGGCGTTGGCGTCGGGCTTGATGCACTCACCCGTGCTGGTGCGTGGTGTGCTGGTGGTTGTGTCATTAGTCGTACTGCGTGAACAGCCGGCCAAGGCCAGCACAGTCAGAAGCAATGCGCCTGAAAATGCGCGTATAGGGATGCTCATAAGCAACTTCTCTTTTTTTTGTGTTCGACGTATCCCATGCGGGACAGCTCATTACAAAAGTACTACAAAATCCGTTCGTCGGGAAATATGAAATTGCAAATGCTCGTCAACCGCACACGATTATCGAGCATTGATAGGGTGAGACCAATCAAGGAGACTCACCATGTGGAAATCTGCAACAACACTGGCTACAGCCTTTCTGACAGCGGCCCTGAGCAGCGGAGCACAAGCCGGATCATCGGATGCCGTCGTGGGTGCGATTGTCGGCGCCGGCTTTGGTGCAGCCATCGGTCACAGCATTGATGGGCGACAAGGTGCTCTGCTCGGCAGCGCAATCGGCGCTGTGGCAGGAACTGCTATCGCAAATAATGATCGTGATGACGGGCGTTACCGCTCAAATCGCAATGAGCGCGAAAGTGTCACCTATGTACCTGCAAAACAACCCCAGTATGCACAACCAGTTTATGCACAGCCGGTTTATGTGCAGACAGCTTATGCGCAACCCGTGTATGTACAAGCCGCAACGTACTATCGCCCTCAACCTGTGCGCGTCATTTATCGCAATGACGATTACCGGGCTCGCGGCTGGCGTCATGAGCATCGGGAGTGGCGTGACGATCAGCGCACTTATCGCCATGGAGATCGCGATTGGCGTAACGGTGGCGACCGCCGCTGGGATTGAGCTGAACTTGCGAATGCCATTTGCAGCGTCAAGGCATCCATGCCGCTGCAAGTGGCAAGCGTCGCTTAATCTACGCGCAGAACTGTTGAGTGACC
>JACCDZ010987261.1_pt1 | contig 31273 bp, 10 predicted proteins | sample 7449551 | NCBI WGS metagenome assembly JACCDZ01 (sample SAMN15323452, study PRJNA562643) | freshwater metagenome | isolation source: river surface water | place: USA:Blue River Watershed | collected 2017-08-18 | reverse complement strand
GTTTATTTCGCTACGGTTTGGACTATGTTCAAATGGCTATTCTACGTTTGATTGGTTTTGGAAAAAAAGAAGAATTTAAGAAAGTGCTCGCAATTTTAAGAAAGAAAAAGCCTGATAGGACAAGGGCCCTATGAAATTTGTCGTGTACAGAGGTAATTTTCATAATATTCGATGATTTCTCTTATTATCAAAATAGCAATTCAACATCTTTTTCGATCACACGTTTTTCTGAGTTTACATCAAATCGATTAAACCAGTGTAACCACGCATCTGAATGGTATTCATCCAAAGATGTTTCACTATACATCTGTAAATCGACTTTTGGTTCTAGCATGTTAAAAGCATTATAAAGGGCGCTACTCATACATGAGTCAATCAGTGAAATATAATATTCGTGATCTTCATGAGGGATCTGCACTAAAAACTCATCATATAATGGGCATACCAACTGCATGGTTTTCTTCACATCTGTTTGGAAGATTTGTACCAAGGCGGATTTAAAAATAGCTGCTGCTGTACTTTGAATTGGGAAATTAAAGAACCAATTGTTCTCCCACTGATCTAGATAAGCATTACTTGGTCTATTTTTTACACTTGCACGATGTAGCCCAAACATATTATTAATGTAACCATGTTGCTGACCGAATTCAATGCACTCCTGTCTTAATTGATCAATTGCTGGATAACGCTGATAAATTTGCTGACGAACCTGAGTAATTTGATGACTTGGCATTGACATCATTTTGCTTAAATTGTCATCTTGAATACCGTAAATTAAACCAAGGAAGAAGAGTTTTGCCTGATCTCGGCTAATCTCTATTTCATCTGCTAGCTCTTGATAAATATCTGATTGGTTATAGTCCTGAATCAGTTGCAGATCACCTGATAACCCTGCCAAAACCCCAAGTTCAATTTGCCCATAATCAAAGGAATACAACGTATACCCTTCTTGATTGGCAAAAATAGAGCGAAAGGCTTTAGGGAAAGACAATATGGCAGGATCTTTTGCTGTACAACGGCCTGTCACTGTTCCCAAAATTTGATACTTAGGATGTACTCGATCTTGCGTAGTATTGGCAAATGCTTTGACTAAGTTAGACGCACGATTGAGTTTGTCAAATTGATGATATAAATGTGCAACAGGATCTTGCTGAACTTTCTTTAAGAGATGATCCAGACTTTCATCTTGCTTCGATTGCATCAAGATGTCATATTGATATTTGTCTTTTAAATACTGCTTAATTGCGCCAGTATCTGAAGCAAATACGCCTGTTTGCTTTTGAATATCGAAACTAATGCCATTGCGTGCCTTTTCGATTTTTTCGGCAAATGTACTCAGTTTAGTAGCAGGTAGCTGTAGTCCAGACTTGGAATAGTGATATAAAGCAATGGTAAACGGTAATTCAATTGTTTTATAAAGATGATGGAAATAAGGACGTTTCAGTGCTTTGTCTGCAATTTCTTTTAGCTTTTCAAAAGTGTCGAAATCTACATTACCAAAGTCATCTTCTTTGATATCAGGTATTTCATAAGCTTCAACAAATGGCTGATAGTTTTTGTGTTCTAAACCCAAAAATGCCATTTTGACTAAGATTTTAACGTCAACAATAAAATCATAAGTTTTTAATGCTACATGCTTGATTCGACCAACTGTTAAAGCATGATATAAATCATAAATGTATAGCTTTTTTACACCATCAATTTGTTCAACAATTACATTAAGATCTCTCTTACTCTCAACATATGGCTTTTGCTGTTTCTTAGTCAGAAACTTCTTGAACTCAAAAGGTTCAATAGATACTGTCTTCTTACACCCACGACATTCTGCTCTAGTTCTCTCTACATTCTTCTCATAGGCATCATCTAAACCACAATGCGGGCAAGTACCTTTAAATCCATGAGTTGAGCAACAAGAAGCGCAATTCGTACATAGATAAAATTTATTAAATGACAGAGTTTCATAAGGATTACAACTATATTTTGATTCACGGCTATCAATAACCCCCTGACATGATCTGCAATGAGTAATTTTAATAACGTGTGTGTATTCATGACATTGAGGATTCGAACAATGCCAATACGTTGCTGAGTGTGCCATCTTACCCATCGAATTGGGCGAGTGTTCTGAAACAGAAAATGGACTCTCACATTTTTTACATTGCAAACGTTCTAAGATAGTATTCCAGCGATTGATACCTGAGATCAAACGTAAAACTTGATTATTATTAGATCCTGATTTGTGCAGTAGCGTTGGTTTAAATTTTACTTGATGCAATAACTGATAAAAAATACTTTCATTCAGTAAATCAGGCGTGCAAGCATTGCAACCATGACGTCTGCATTTTACTTTACGAGTGCTCACCATCTCTGTAAATCTATTTAAATGACTAAAATCAACGCTCGGATCTAATTCTTTAATAATTTTTTTATGACCATCTATAACCACATATTCAGCCGGTTCATCCCTGTACCATTCAATTCCCTCACAAAAGCTTTGACGTGAGAGTTTAGGTTTATAGGTAGGATATTTAGAATTAGCAAAGTGCTGTGTTATTCGAGGTTGATATTTACAATCAGCAAAAATTGTATATTCAATTTTCTTTAGCACATCATTTTTACTATGTGAAATGAATAAATCATTCGTATAGTCTTTTATAATTTTATCTAATTGGTAAAGGGGTAATTCACGATTTATTGCTTTAAAATAAATAATATTGAGGATACATTTTACATGATGAAATTCATGTTTTTGAGCATAGGCATAGAATTCATCGAAGTAACTATAATCGTTTTTATAAATACACTCTAAAATGAAATTTACATAAAGTTGTTCATCAGAAATAAGCTGATAAACATAAGCAAAGTGTTCTTCTGCCAATCTATTAGCAAGACTATTTCGAATATTTAACGGTAACTGATTTAAAGCCTCAAGCCACTGCGTTTTATCTTCAGGTAATTCATCAATAAATTTTTGTGCAATGTCATCACTATATAGCGTGTCAGGATGCGCCAAGACCATTTCACGCCATAATGGGTGTTTTGGTATATAGGCATTTAAAAAACTATATTGATCTGCTAATTGTATATTACCGATGTCATTTACATTCAGTGTCCGACCAGAAACCAATTTGACTGCAAAGCTAAATTGATCAAATCCTTTGTGATCTGCATAAGTAAGTAGAACATCTAGATCTTCAGGTGTCTTTGCCTTTTGTTTAAGTAATTTGATTAATACGCTTTCAGGTAATTCCTCTTCAGCATTTAATAAATAAGCATGGATATAGGTATTGCTTAAAGCATCATGCTCTAGCAATAAATGCTGACTTAGATTTCGTACTCCAAACACATTTTGATAAACCTCATCCTCATATTGTTGTTTAAGCAGTAATTGACAGAGGTTTTCTAACTGTTGTGTATATAGTTCTTTTTTGACCGCAAAGGCTAAAATCACATAGAAGAATTCTAAAAAACTGATAATCAGCGCAGAGTTTTTAGTATCAAATAGTCCTTCTAAATTGATATGCGCAACAATATCCAGACGATCATCACAATGTGTTGATGCTGTATAGTTAAAGAAAATCAGATCGCCAATCTTTAAATCATGATGCTCTTTACCTGTATGTAAGTAATAACGTTCTGAGCCTTTAACTGAACGAATGTTATAGCCTTGATCTGAGCGTGTACGTGAGTGAATCCAACCGACATTGATACGGTAATCAGTGACATTAAAAAATTGCTGTAATTGCTGGCTTAAGGTTTTTACGGCTGTTTGATTGGTATCTTTGGGATGTATAAATTGGATTAACATATTTAGAACCTATTCCTTAACGATACGGAATAAAGGGTGGTCTGATTATTTAGACCACAAAGAATTTACAAGCTGTTTTGGAAATGGCAGACCGTCGTCATGCTCTATTTCATCTAAGTCGAGCAGAGCCTCAAGATCAAATAGCTGTACAGCTTGAATATAACTACCACATTTAAACTGTGGGTATTGACCATTTTGCTTCACTTTTAGGCGACCTTGAAGCATCACAGATTGCCCAGTGCTTAGCTTTTTTAAGTCTTCAGCAAAACTATGATCTAAAACGATATAGTGTTGTTCGGTCTGAGTTTTTTGGTTGACGAATTTGTCCTTCAACCCTTCTTGTGTTTCCATAATGATGTGGTATTCGAATGTTTGACCCAATGTGTTTGGCTGTATGTTCTGAATATTACCTAGAATAAAGACACGATTCACTGAACGGTTAAAAACTTGATGTACCAACATTTAAAATATCCCATTAAATACTTTGTGCATGATACTTTGTTACGCAGACCTATCTCTAAAACCTTATTCTACAATAATGCATTTTTAACAGCTCAATCATTCGATCCTGATGCACCTTAATAACATGCTTATTTAAATTTTTACTTTCTGATTTCTTAAAAGTATCAAATAAATATTTAAGCTTTAAAGAATCATATGATGGCTTTCTCTCAAACTCTGCTAATTTAACAGTCACAGGCTTATTACTATATTCTGAGTTTTGTCCTGGACTGAGTAAAACCAAATTGCCAAAAGCATGCAAATATGACTCCGTCAATACAGCCCCAAATCTCTCATTTTGTGGATGTACATGCTCTACTGAGTTTTTTGCAGTGATACGATAGTTTCTAAATTTTTTCTCCGTACGACGACCATAGTTTTTCCATAAAACATATTCTAATTTTTGGAACCAGTAATGTTCAAAAGAAGTCCCTTTTTGACTTTCTAGATAGTCTTGGAGCTCTTGCCAGTCTTTTGTTCCTATTTCATCCTCAAGACAAAGTTGATAACTCGCTACTTTTTGAGTGACATCATCTACTGCCAAAGATAAATCATTATCAATTTTCTCTAACCACTCAACGACATCATCTTGGTCTAAAGAAGAATCAGCATTTATTAAACCAATTAAAAATGGCGTTAACCAATACTGAGCACTACGTTCACCAGTAAAAATTCGCACACTTTGTAAAAGCTCTAAAGCAGAATGTTCTTTCTTTGTCCTATTAAAATATGCTTTTTTAGCTTCTTTCTTTTTCTGTCGATTTATCGAAGTTAAACGTAATTCCTCACCACCACTATCTTCATTCTCTAGCCACTTCACACACCACGTATCAAATTGATATCGCACTTGCCATAATACATCTAAAAAATCTTTTATCTCTTTCTCACTGGCTTGAATTACAAAGTCTTTAAAAATCTTTTGTAAATTTGAAGAAATCAGACGCTCTTCAATATCATTCTCATCGTTTAACACTTTGTAGATACGCAATGCATGAATTAATAACAACTCGAAGCTAATAAAAGATCGACAATGATTTTTACTTTCCTCCGGAATATCTGCTTCTATCTGATCTTCATATTCTGTTTCTTTTTCACTATCATTTTCATAATTTGTAATATTACGTTTACTATCTATCTCTTGAATAGATAAACCTTTCAAAAATGACTTTTTAGAACTTTCAGATTCAACCTCAAACACCATGCTTTCTGCATCATAGTGCTCAAGATCCTCATAACTCAATTTATTCCATGATGAAGCTTCAATCTTTTTACGTAACACCCGTTCAAAATATGTATTCATATTTTGACAAGCATCCCAAATTGCCTCATAAAGCTGCTTATTCTTCGTAATTTTTTTAAAAATTTTGGATTTCAGAATATCCACTGGCTCTAACTGTATTCCCGAAGTATTCATACTCGAGAACAGTTTATTCAAATCAGTCTTTTCCGGGATAATGTTATTAATCCATCTTACATTTTCAAAAATGTAGTCTATAAATCCCCTAAGATCCAACTCACTTTGACTTATTTTGTGAAGTCTTTGTTTTATGTACTCAAGACCTGCATGTATATGTTTTAAATAAGCGTCTTCAGCCAATTGATCTTGCGATGGCTGACCAAATCCATCAAGCCCTGCTTGAGAACCTAAATAGGATTCAATTCTTTCCCGAATCTCAAAATGCAATCTTGGCTTTTTAGCGTAAGTTGAGACTATGAGTATCGGATGCCCTTTTAAAACTGAATCTTTGTAATCATGGCAAGCCAAGGCAAATAACATCAATGTTGTTGTACGCTGTTGCCCATCTATTAATTCATAAGTTGAAAGATCTTTTTTGGATGACAATGTTGTACCAATAAAATAGTGAGGTTCATCATTTTTGAATGCTTCCTCAATATCATTGAGCAGATCTTCGATATGAATTGAACTCCATACATACGGACGTTGATAGCTAGGGATAACGAATTGATAGTTCTCATCTACAACGTGCTTTAAACATAAAAGCTCTGTATTTACTGCTTGATTCATTCTTATTACCCCAAATTCCGTATCTTTTGGCTCAACTGTTTTGCAAATTGTTCAGCATACTGTGTTGGGCGTATTCCTAATTCAAAGTGTGCATTTGTTTCCTCAACAAAATGTCTTTTGACAGTGTTTTCATTGAGTCCATCTTCATCTACTTTTAGTTCAAAGCAATCTAAACTTTCAAAAACCTGTTCTGCTGTAAAGCTATAAGCGATCTGATCTAACACTTTATGGCTTTTCAAAAACTCCGGTATTGAATCTGCCCTTACTGCTTTTTTATTACTGACACGTTTTGAATAGGCCACCCTAAACAATTTCTTAGCGAAGACATCAAGCTTATATTCACCAAATTGACTGAGGTATAACATCAACCCTGTGACGAAAAGTTCTTCTAAAAAACGACAGCCTTCTAGCTTTTTTAACCAATCAATAAATTTAGCATACTCTGGTAAATAGCTGACTTTTAAATCTTTATAATATTTACAGAATAAATTTTGAAAGTATTGCATATAGGAAATACTATTAATACCTTCATTTAACGGCTGTCTAAGCTGGTAACTATTTTGTACATCTTGCTTTGCTTGTTTGGTCATGGGTGTATATGTCAAGCGCATAAGACCATAAGCAACATCGTCTTGATGTTTTAGGGTTCGGTTGGCAAACTCTTCAACTACTTCATCTCGAATTTTTTGTTTTTCTTGATAAAATGGGACTATTCGTCCTTTTAGGCTATTCCAATAACGCCCTCTTAACAGCGTCATAACTATGCCTTGTAACTCACCTAAATCTTCCCACTCTTTCGCATAATGATTTCTATAATCGACAGGTACAGCTCTCAAATGATGCGCTTTAATAATATCTGGTCCTGTGAGCCTTACCCCACCTGTGTTTTGTGTTTCAAAAAACTTATAAGCATCATCTTCAGATTCAGTGACTACAAGTGATACAACAATACTTTCAAAGTTTATGTAGTCTTCCCATTTACTCCGATTTTTTTCAAGGTACTGTAAATTTTGCTTTATATGCTGAATACTCAAACTTGCTTGATAAGTGAGTGATACATCATCAAGCTCAGCATTTAGATAGCCCAGTAAAGCAAGTGTAGTTAAGCGCTGTTGCCCATCAATAATATTTAAATATCCATCTTGTGCATGTAAGATCACACTTCCAAGATAATAAGGGCTGTCAGTAAATTGTTCTTGATGATCTTTAAGGTCTTCAATCAGTTTATCAATTTGCTTTTCACCCCACACATAGGGGCGCTGATACTCAGGAATGCTCAATTGCCCCTGAATATATCTTTGATTTTCTGTTTTAATGCGTTTACCACTGAGCAACTGTGCCACATTGCACACAGCCACTTTAATCAACCCTTGTTTTTCTGACACAACCTACCCCAACTCTTAAATATTCAATATTTGTCACAACACTAAAGTATTTAATCTTCCTCTATCATTTATGGTTTAACAATTAACTCTACACTACTTACCTTTTTTCCTTTGAAAATATAAATTTAAATCATCTTAATAGATTCGTCTTTAGATGATTAACTCAACCTATCAAAAAATTAATTTAAATCAATCCTATAGAAATTTCTATTGAATGTAATAAATGATTAGTTCAAATATTTACTGTTTGCACCATAAGATAAAATAGCCACTTCTTTCTTAGCACGCGTCAAAGCAACAAATACTAATGAGCGCTCATGTGCATCTGCCTCTTCTTTGGAAACCAGATCAGACTTGTACTCTACGGTGCTATCTAATGGAATGAGTCCATCGTTACATGATGCAAGAATAATTTGATCAAACTCTAGCCCTTTTACTCGATGGATCGTAGCTATCTTAACTACACCTTCTGGCACACCACTTTCAGAATTGACGATCTTGTGAAACTTGCGTTGATTCGTATTAAAATAATGTGCGATCTTATCAAGTTCATTATGTGTACGAGCCACAATACACACACTGTCCAGTGGATACTCTATTTTATCAAGGATAGCTGTGATTTTCTTCATTTGATCATCAAAACTAGAACTTACATCTAGAATGTTGGGTTGTGGTCCATGAGTAAGCGACTTATATAATGTATTGTTGTCATGACCGCCATCTAAGTCATCAATTGGAATATCTTTGAGAATAGAAATTGCAAACTTTCTAATCTCATCAGTAGTTCGATAATTAATTTTAAGTTTAGCTGAACGACCACGAACATTAATACCGACTTGGCTCAACACCACCTTATTTTGGTCATAAATGCGCTGATGGGCATCACCGACAATAAATAGATCATTGTCTTGCTCTGGAACAATCGCTCTCAATAACTTAAATGCTTGTGGACCCATATCTTGGGCTTCATCCACTACAATACTTTGATAAGGAAAATTCACATTATTCACCCTAATATAGTCTGCGGCATCACGATAGGCATCTGATATTTCCTTGATCCCATGTTGATTCAACAAACGTCTATATTCGGATAAAACATCCCAAACTTTAATTTTATCCCCACGACTTAAACGTGTACCTCGTCCTACACGACGTGCCTGCTTATATTCATCAAGTGACGTAATACCCTGTGGCTGTATTACATACAACCATTCTTCTTTGAAAAACTCTAAGCTTAATGTCAATTCTGGTGACATTTCTGCATAGGCCATTTTCCAATGCTCATCTAACTTTTCTCGACTGTAGACAATCTCAAAATCATATTTTTGTTTACGTAAGAAATACTGAACCCATCGATCTAAATTCACGACTTCAATTTTTTGCAGTAAAGCCTCTCCACATAAACTTCTAAGCTGATCTTCAATATCTTGTGCTAAGTTCTTGGTAAAAGTTGTAAATAGAATTTTATGATTCGGATCAGTTAAATTCTCCGCTAACCATTTTGCTCGGTGCATAGCCACTACCGTCTTACCCGTGCCAGCACCGCCTAAAACACGAATAGGTCCTTTTTTATGTCCTGTTGCTAGTTTACGTTGTGATGAGTGTAGGAAAACACGCCATTTTTCTAGCGATGCACTTAGCATCTCCTCCAATTCCGTCTCACCAGAAACCACAGAGAATTTCGCTAATGACTGATCCCTAGCCAGTGCAGCCTCAAAATCGGTCGTACTAAATTGACTATCTTCAGCAATTTCACGCTCAGCAAGAATGGACTCGTAGCTTTGCCCTGCTAGATACAAGAATAAGCCTTCATAGGCATCTTGTGGCAAATTGGCTTGTAACTGATCCAAATCTTCTTCCGTTTGCACTAATCGAACTTGAGGGATTAAATCTTCTGGCACCCCTAGTTTCATCAATTGCTTATCACGCAAAGAATTGAATAAACTTTCCGAAGTCTCCTGAGACTCTATTGCCACTGCTTGGACTTCACTTTGATAAAGCTGAATAGCACCTGTTTCGGCATTAATATTACATTTATGCGTTTTCGCCCATGTGTAGGCATCATCATGGTGATCAACCCAAAGCAATAACAGAATATTGCCTTGTTCGGAGACAATGATGCGATAGGTCTGATCTACTCGTAAGGATCTAAAGCTATCATCTTTGACAACTTGTAATTTTTCTAGATTAAAACCAGGCAAAGAGGGATTGACCATAAACTTCATAATCTGTTGGTTTACTTTTGCCTGAATATTGGATGGCAATTTATTCAGCGATGCAAAATATCCATCAGAAAAAGCCAGCTTTAAATTTGTTTTCATAGCTTATCCCCCAATTCAGTTACTAATATTTCCAAATTATTTTCAAATAGGTATACGTAATACCCTTGTTGTTCGAATACTTCTTTGTCATCGAATTGATATGGCAAAAGCACAATGATTTTTTGATCTTTCCATAACAATTCAGCTTCTGCCAAAATTTCACCTTTAGCACCTTCTAACTCAAAGCCAACTAAAGGCATAGAAATACATTGATCCTTTAATGCGTATAGCAACGGATGTATAACTTCTGATGCCTCTTCAAATACAAATGACCAGTCATCATGATCTGAAACAGACGGTTTATTCCAACTCAATCTTGAATAGACACCTTCATTGGTTTGTTTAATTTCTCCAGCATATAGATTTGGACAAAACTGAAACCAATTCATGAGTTGCCACAACTTCATCCACAGCAATTTAGTTTCTTCGAGTTTTTTTTCATCTAATTGGACTTGAATACCAATCATTAGTTCGTTTAAATCCAGACTATTAATAATGCCAGTACCTGCAGCATACGCTAATTTAAGCTGATTTTCGTTATGATCAAGTTCGAATATATTTGCCAAAAGAAGTGACTTAGATTGAGAAAGCTCATTAAACTCCAAAGGAAAATACTGAGTAAAATTTTTCCATTGAGCTAAATTTTGATCTGATTTATGCCTCGGGTCGATTAAGCGTAGAGCTTGTAAAGCACTTAATTTTTGCAGATCTTCTGTATTTGGGTGACTTAAAAATTTCATCAATAAATTAAAACTATTAAGTTGTAAATCATTGAACGTATATGGCTTCAATTTTTGTTCATGTGCTCCTTTCAATCTAGTATATGCTGATGTTTCTTCCACAACACTTGGAAATACATTGGCAACTTTAACTTCATTTTTTGCAAAGCTAGATTCCACATCGTGCCATGTGAGAGACCAGACCCAATACTGTCCTGAACGTAGCAGTGCCTGACGTTTAAGTAAATCATCATGCACACTTTGTGCATGATACTCATAACCGTCCAAGAAAATTGCAATCGGTTTAAAGCCTGCTTTCTTTGCTTCTTTATTTTCTGGGTAAATAATAAAGTCTGGCTCACAAGCATAAGCAACGCCCTGTGATGGACCCAATTGGACATGCATCTCCATACGGTATTGTTCTTTATCAATACTTAAATGATATGCCTTATTCCCTTTGATCAAATCAACTTTTACACTGACTTTCTTACCACCAACAAAGGGTTGTAATTCTGGTTCATTAAATGTTTTCAGTGCTTCTGGGAAGCGTACTTCTAGCTGACTATCCTCCCAAACCACTTTTTTCACTTTCCCTAAGTGTTCAACTTTTTTAAATGTCGGATCATCACGTAATAACTCATGCAACATATTCAAAGCGACTTTACGTGAAGTGCTTTCCATACCGTAGGAATTACGATAGGCATACAAGCATTGATAGCAACCATCCACCTCAGGAACGACATGTTGACATGAGCATTCAGCCATGACTTTTTGTGCTGCTTTAAATGTATCTAACAAATGTTCTGGGTCAGCGAGCAACTCATGTAAATACCCCGTACCGCCCGGGACACTGTCATAGATCACCAAATAGCGCTCTCTAAAATCACTACCAGCAACAGGCTGTTCAGAAATCATAATTTGTAAGTGATCAACTTTACCGCCAAATTTCTTTTTAAGGCCTAACTGCATTGCTGCAACAAAAGAGTTGATCTGTTCATCTGGCGTTGCTACAGCCATACTCGGCATAAGAATACGGATAGCTTCTGAAACATATTGTCGGTAAAGATAGAGACATTGTTCAATGCCACTTTCATCTTGATTTTTAGCAAAGCTACAGTAGTGCTGATGTTTTGCAGGGCCTCTTTTGTCTTGTACAGTGCCGCATTCCTTGCAGATCCTAAAACCTGGGCGCTCTAACTCCTTACCAGCGATGTAAAAGGTTAAGTCAGTAGAGCCCGTACTTTCACCAAAATTCATTTCAATAAATTTTGCTTTTTTAACGAATTCAAAACCAAAAGGTCGATCTTCGTTTTCAAAAGCATATGCAAGTTCTACATCCTGCGGATCAACATCCACGAGCATCTGCTTATTAAAGAATAATGGTTCACGTGTTTCACTATCATCAGATAGCATCGCCTTAGATTTCAATGTATTGGCGTATACTTGAACAAGCTTTAATACTCGGAACTGCTGCCTTACATCTGCCCATTGAATATCACCACAACGGGGACAACTTGATGCCGTGACCGTTGAACCCACCGTCTCATGATAACTACAGCTTGGGCACATTCGCATCATTTCAATGGCTTTACCCTTTGCTGTTTCGATACGGGTAATCTCAACCTTGTGATGAGACGCATAGAAAATACTATTCGGTGCCAATTCGCTAATCGCTGCATGAGCTGGTCGTGTATATTCATACTCTTCGGAATGATACGGTGAAGCACTCGAGGGATCTGAAGACTTTCTAAAAATGACAGACTTTAATGTCGTACCTTCCTCAGGGAAAGCATAGTTAGGGAGTAAGCCTTCATCTGTTAGAAAATTAAATGTCGCTTTGCTATAAATATTACGCTTCAGTCGTGAGACACCTGTAATTTCTTGATGAAGTTCATCTAACTTTTCCTTTTTCTCATCATCATCTGGTAATGCTTCGGTTTTCTTTAACGTTTTTTCTAATGCATTCTTCTGCTCATTTAAACGGTTGATTTCCTCTGCCAACTCTTTAATTCGATTAATCAAAACCCATTCAATTTGCTCTTCTTCAGCATCATGATTGATAATAACTTTTTTGAGTCGCTCACGATTATCTGCACTCATTGTAGGAGGCAGTAATTCACTAAACTCATCCCATAAACGATCACGATTGGTTCGTATATATTCAATCAGTGAATATGGGAAACGATCTGTATTATTGGTTTTGACTGCACCAATCACCAATTGCATGGTCTCTGGAATACTTTGTTTACCTTGTTCTGCTCGTCCCCAGTCATCAAAACAGTACGCAAATAATTGTCGTTTCAACACCATGGATGCTTCTAAGAAAATTGCAGGTGGCTCAACATTGCCCGCCATCATTTGCAATGGATTTGCATAAAAATACAAATCATGTGGTTGTCCATTGGCAACCGTTAACGCCACAGAGTTCCCCGTCGAACGTCCAGCTCGACCAATACGCTGTAAATAGCTTGCCTGTGATGGTGGTACTGAAGCCAAAATCACCGATGATAGATCACCAATATCAATACCCATTTCCAAAGTCGGTGTCGCAGACAATAGGTTTTCAAACCATGGTTTACGTTCACCTGATTTTTCTTTGGCTTTGAACTGATTTTCAACTTTTTCACGTAATGAACGTGACAATAAACCAGTATGTTCATGTCCAATTACACGATTAATTTGCCCATGCAAGTAGAAATGTCGATAAAAATTATTTAATGATCGGTGATCTTTTTTCCAAATATACATCCGCGAGTTGTTCTTCACGTTTAACTGCAGTGATGGAAGATCTTCAATCTCCTCATCCCATTGCTGTGGAACATTCAGCTCACCATGACCTTGAGATAAATCTAAGCTATCTGAGGCACGTAAGGTGAATGTACTGAGCTGATGAGTAACAAACAGTTTTTGCGGATTTAAACCCCAGACTCGTGCATCTTTGGTTTTAATCACTCGTTCAACCACTAAGTCCACACTTTGTAAGGCTTTCAAGCAATATTCAAACAAATTGCTATAAAAGTCTTTGGCCACCAGTTGTTCTGTATGTACAACCAAAGTCAGCCACTTTTCATACCAGCTCTGACCTTTTTTCAAAGTGATACTTTCAAAATTTTTACATTTATCACTCGCAGGGAATACAGGTAATTGCGAGTGCGAACCAAAGGTGGGTAAGGTCTTGTCATTGGTTAAAATATAATAATCACCACCACGCTCTACATAACCCTCTAAGAGTTGATGATAGATTGCACCTTGATTACGTAATCTTAGGCAGATGCCCCACAGCACTTGTTGCGCTTGTTTTTCGGACAGCTCATATCCCAAATGATTAAGTGCATCGTGTTTTAATTGATTCGCTGCTTGATGAACTAAAGTTCCTTCCCAGTACAGAGTTGCCACACCAGTACGACGTAAAGAACGCCCTGTTTGGCTTTTAATACCGAGCTCGTGCAGTGCTTCCCATGCAAGGCGACGCTTAATATCTGCCAATAATTGAGCAAGTTGAGGGTTTTTACCCTCTTTCATATCAATATACGTTTCACGAGACTCTAAATTAGGCGCAATAAATTCAGTAATGAATTTTTCATGGGTCCAGCCATTAGGGTTTTTCTCATTCAGTTCATAATCTTCAAACCAATGACCCACAAAGTCCAAATAAGGCACTGAGCCATGTTTAGCAATGTATTGTGCCATCCCTGTTCTGAGGTTCATTTCCCAAGTACGTGCACTATAAAAACCAGCACGATGTGTTGCGTCTTGAACGGAGTCAGAAAAAGCGATGACTTTTTTATCTTGATTGAGTTGATTTGAAAACAGTTGGTTAATCGCAACCGAAGTAAGGCTTGCGGCCTGAGAACCAAATATAATCAGCGAGTTACGAGATTGACAAGATGGGCATGTCCGTTCTTTTTTGGTGGTATTCACCCCCTTTTCTTGAACTTCTTTAATCTCAGCACTTTCTACAACACAAACAACGTTTTTAGAGCCACATTTATTACATTGCTCTGTTTTAACACCACTTTGGTGACAACATTCACCACATACATAACTCACCTCGCCCGTAACATCCTGACACTGTTCAGGATCAATCGGCATCAAATATTTAGCTTGGACATCATTTTTAAAGAAACGGTTATACAATTTTCGTAGGTCTGTTTCGATCTGGGTATCACCCATCTTTTCTGCAGCAAGCCATGACGTTGCGTGACATTCCGAACATTGCAGAACGGGTAATACCACTTGATCTTTTTGTTTTTTTAAATCGTCATGAAAGTGTAAATGTACATGCTCAGGGTCTTTATTTACCGTGGCGACAATACGGCGAAGCTCTCGAATCCACGCTTGGAATCTTAGTGAGACAAAGGGTTGTCCTGGGTAGTCTTTACCACGTGCATGAGATACCAATGCCAATAATGACATCAGAATATGCTCCGCATAAGGTCTTAAACTTGGTGGTAAAGTTCTAGCTTCAGGGACGAGACTTGAAAAAGGTGTCAGCGTTTGTGCGTCATTCAACAGTTTTAAGAAGAAAGCATGACTCTTTAATTTAAGCCCTAATTCTTGGCGGGATTGCATATCGCTAGGATCAAGGTCAAAACCGCCATCAGATGCTTTACCAAAGAAGAACCACGCCTGATGTTTTAGATACTCTTCTTCCGATTCAAATTGTTGTTGGTTTAACAGCTTTGGATCAAAGTCATAAGAGATGCTGTAATACTCAATCGGTGCTTGGAACTCGGCTGGGCTGACCCGTGTTTCACCAATAATACTGTCTGCTGTAAAGTCCGCATCGAAGATTTTCGAAACAAAATCGAGTAAATCCCCTTTGCTTTCTTCAGAGCCAATGGTTGCAGAAGTCCCCACCGTGACCAAATGATTCTTTGGTGTTTTTAAATGGGCTTTTAGACGCCGAATCAACATTGCCAAGTCTGAACCTTGTGCACCATCAAAAGTATGTAATTCATCGACAACCAAATACTTTAAAGTGTCTGATTTATTTTGCGCCCAAAGACTTTGGTCTTTTGGACGCATGAGCAAGTAATCCAACATTTTATAGTTGGTTAGCAGAATGTCTGGTGGTGTCTTACGTAGTGTGTCATGGTCGGTAATGACTTGTGTCGCCGACATTTGTTTCGTACCACTGGCTGCATTATCATCTTGACCGACAAATAGCCCGACATTGACACGATTTTTTAGTTCAGGAGTGTTATAGATAACTTCTGCAAAGCGTTTGGCTTGGTCAGTTGCCAAAGCGTTCATTGGGTAAATAATAATGGCTTTAATGCCTTTACCCGTTTGTTCTAAACAATGATTCAGCAATGGATATAAGAAACACTCCGTTTTACCCGAACCTGTTCCCGTAGCCACCAAAGTGGGTTTTGCCGTTTCTCCAACAAGGCGTTGCCATGCTTTTTCCTGATGCGCAAACGGTGAATGTTCCGTTTTAAAGTTTGGGAAAAAGTGACAAGTCGCTTTCGGATTTTTGGCAAAAGGAAGCCCTAAAGAGACATAAGGTCCCTTGAAGAAAGCCTCTCCATTGGCATCTTGATCGACCAATGCTTCAAACTTGCCTTTAAAGTGTGGTGTTTCCGTTTCATACCCTGTTGTAATAAAACTTTTTAATGCTTGCTCTATATCTTTTGAAATTAAACTCGGAAACATGCTTTACACACCCTCTTGCGCTTTGAATCGTGCCGTAAACACGTCCCACGCTTGTTTATAATCTTCTTCTCGATTTGGTAAATACCATGGACTGGTATAGGTAATCACACGTTCAACAGGTCCGCCCGGTTGCGTGTCATCTAAAATGGTTCTATGGATTTTTGTGCCATCTGGTAGTTTTTGGGCTTCGGTCCACCCCAGTGGTTTAGTTTCTTCTTTGCCACATGGATATTTAATTTTGACAGGTGGATCATTTCGTCCCACAGTACGATCAAGTCCAACACCGACTAGACCTTTTGATGGTGTAAAGACTATACGTCCACTTTGGTCATAGTAGGTTTCACGTTCGTACTGTTGCATGACTGGGAATTGCACACGGTAAATGGTGAGTAATTCCTGTAGGGTCATACCGAGTTCCATGGCAACAAGTACGTCGATTTCTAGGAGTGCCTGACGGCGTTCGAAATCGGTTCTTAGTGAGAAAGAGGATGTTAAATCTGTATCTAACTCTTTAAAAAATTGATTATTTAATAGCTTATTATTGGTCCATTGATCTTGTATGAACACTTCTTCCCAACACTTTCTCCATAAGTCTTCATAACTTTTTGTTAAGCAATTTAGAAGTAACACCCTTAGTTTTAAATATTTATTTGGCTTACATATTGGTAGCGTTGGTGTAATACCACTCGATGCTAAACGCCCACTTGTTCTGATATAAAAATCAAATATTATTGAAAAACCACCCGCTGAAAAAAATATTAAATTTTCAATATCCTTAAAGGCATACGATATAATCGTATTAATATGATTGTGATAAGGTGGAATAATCGCCGTAAAGAAACTTCTTTCAGCTCCTTGAGACATCTGAAACTTAGTTATTACCCTGTAATATTCAGTAATTTTTTTTGAGCAGACCTCATTATTTTCAATCCAAGTTACGTGAGGGATCTTATCAATAAATTTATTTTTATCGCTAGGTATGTAATTATATCTAGGAGAATAATCGTAATTTAAATTAGTATGATCTAGAACATCATAGTCTGCTTTTTGAATACATATTCTACGAGGCGTTTTATACAGTGGATTACCAACAAAAAAGTGAGGTCCCGATAAAATAATATCCTTTGCATCACTAGCAAATTCAGTAGATCTTTTGATTAAACCATCTCTCTGTGCATAAGTTTCATCAAACATTACTGTCGAAGAGTAATTTTCTCCAAGATCAGACAATCTTTGAGGAACATTAGCCAATTTAGCTAATGCCGATAGCAAATCAACAGAATGTATAGCTGGTAATCTTGCTTTATTAATCGAATCACCATCACCATCGTAGAGTTTATAAAAAATCCTTAAACTATCTTCATTAACATACAAAATTCTATTTTTATGTCCTCTAGTTTCCCATTTATCCTCAGAATTTTTAAGTCCAGGTGTTAAACCTGAGCTATCATGATTTAAACATTGTTCTATAGTTTTTGGAGAAAACAAATTACAAATACTTATAAAATCAATTCGATCTTTTAACTCTGCATAAATATTTATACTAAATTTTACTCTATCTCCGATAGCAAATAATAAAAATTGATTTTGGAACTGAAAATGAGATCTTAATCTTTTATATATTAATGCTCTAAAATCTCCTCCTTTAGGGTCATCATAGATCCCTTCTGGATGTAAAAAACCACTAGCACCATTACCTCTTGCCCATTTCCAAGCTTGTGGTAAGAAACACTTATATAAATTAGTTTGAATGCCTTTTAATTCCGGATAGTTTTGATATGCATTCAAAAAATTTAACGTACCTTCAGCTTCTTCTAGCTCTGTAAACCAAGCATTTTCCAATGCTGGTTTAAGTTCGAATTCTTGCTTTCTACGCTCACGCAATTGTGTCGCAGAAAAGTTTTTAATCAAAAACTCAGGATTGTAATCCCCTAATACACCACCTTCATTCCATTCCACTTTTAACCACGGCGGATTTCCCAACATCACATCAAAACCACCACGGTCAGCAAAAATATCTGCAAACGTCAGCTCCCAATGGAAAAACTTAAACTTATCCGCAAGCTCTTTTACCAGTTGTAAACGTGGATGTTGCTTATACAGACTCGGTAAATGCAACTCACCCTTTGCTGTTAAAACTTGACTCAGCTTCTCTTCTTGTACCGTTAAGTTGAGTTGAGCATCCCCAAACAAATCATGCTGAGGTTTTTCAAACCCAGTTAAAGCAGGCGCCGTGTCTACTGTCGCATCAAAATCAAAACCACCTTGTTCAGGTTGATGAAAGTCATACACTTCACTTTCCAGTATAAGCTTAAGCTCCATCATCCATGTCGCACGGTCAGGCAGTAAATCTGCTTTTTCAATGGGCCAAAACCATAACGCACACCAATAATCCATCACCAATTTCAAACGGTGATATGGCGTTGCAATTGGCGCATCATGGTTAAAAATACCATTGGCATGGATTTCATCTTTAGCAGCAGTGGTCGTGGTTTGACCTTTAGACGCTTGCCCCCAAATTTTAAATTGATCTTCCGTGCGGGCACGGTCGGCTCTTAAAGTCTGCACATGCTGCGCCCAAAGCTTATCAATCACATCGCTAAATTGTTGTAGCGTTTCAATCTCCCAAGCTTCTAAATTCGATAAAAAGCCTTTACGCCAATTCTTAATCGTTTCAAATTTTTCGGGCTTTAACGCTTTGGCATCACGGTCTGTCACGTTTGCCATATCAGGATCAGGCAATAAGAAGTGGTAAACTTCAGTGTTAGCTCGATCTGATTTTTTCCGAGCCAAACTTTCAGGTGCTAAACGCCTCGGTGCAAAGTTAAACCATTTATCCGCTTTGACTTTGGTTTTAATCTGTTTCTCGTCATAGACTTGACGGCGTGCACCAATCAGCGAGTTACCGTTAAATAATTGATAGCCAAACCATGGCACCTGATTTGAACCATTAATCGAGTTTAGCCATAAAGACACTTCTGCAAGTTCAACCGCAATCGAGTTTAAATCGACACCAAATACATTATGGTCGGCAATGTGCATTTTGACCGTTTGTAGTTCATGTTGATAATCTTTCATCTCAATACGTTGATTGAGCTCAGATTGCTTCTTAACTAAATAAGCTTCTGCTAATTGGTTGACAGCTTCGTTCAAGAATGCGGCTGAACCCATTGCAGGCTCACATACCGTAAGTTTTAAAATATCATCGGCACTGACTTTTTCTAAATCCGCACCGAGTTTTTCACGTAAGGTGTATTTCACCAAACTCTTGGTCAGCACCTCTGGTGTGTAATAGCTTGCTGACTTTTGACGGTCACGACCTGCTAAACGATAGATGAACTTACCCTTAGGGTGCTTTTTAAGAACTTTGAGTCCTTCGTCATTTCGATCATAGACTTTTTCATCATCGGCATAACTGTCAATTTCATTTGCAGTAACAAAGTAGCCTTCATGAAGTTCATCGTAGTTATCCTGAGGTCGTTTTACCTCGTACAAGTCTTCTTTTGCAAAAAAACCTCGGTAGCTCAGCAGCGCCTCGTAAACTGCGCCCAATTGGTTAATACCGAGTTGCGCATAACTAACACGACCACGGCGCTGACGACCTCGACCGCTCGTTTCGCGGGTTAAAGACATTAAGCGAATGACATGTTGTAGTGTTTGGTTAGTAAATTTTACTTTTTCTAAATATGCAGTTCTTTTCGGATCAAATAGATGGCTGTCTAAAGCATGAATATCAAACCCTGTTAAACCCGTACTTGATGCACTATAGCTCCCCTCAAGCGCAAGATCGCCTTGGTCATGCGGTTTACCGGTATGAATCAAATTAAAGAGTTTTTGAATAGAATGATGGAAATAGTGACCTTTTAAAGACTGTTCACTTTGTAATTGCACCATTTCCAAGTCACGTAAACTTTCTAAGCTATAACCTTTAAGATAACTGTGACTAGTTTTAATCGGCACATAGCCCAGCTCGGGACGTGCTTCAATATAAAACAGGAACAACAAACGATACATATACCGTAAGCATTCTCTTGAGAGTTGCTCTGGGTTTAGCCCCGTTTTTTCACCTGCCCAACTAATATCTTTACGTTGTAAAAGCTGTTCCGTTGCTTCATTGCCTAAGAGTTCAATTGCTTCACGCAGGGCATATTTCAGGTCCTCAGATACCCCAAAAGCATGCTTATGTGCATTTTCATCTAGGCTGTCGAGTAACGAATCACCATCTTCAGGAACAAGACTGTCTTTAAATAACAATGCTGTTGTGGCCTGTAAGGTCTTGGTATCTTTACGGCCTAAAATTTCATCCCAATCAAAACGTAAAACGCGGTTTTGTAGCCATTTAAAACGATCAACCAAAATTGCTTGTCGATCACCTAAGACCAAGACCCAACGTGGTGGCTCCTGCATCTTAAAAATGTGATCATTGATAATGTCCGACCACTTGATTGCAGTCCCATCTTTCGCTTTATGCACTAGACCATCCGCATATGGTCCTGGTCCAAAGAATTGCTCTTTCAGCAGGCTTAGTGAGAATGGGTCAAAACCGTCATTTTCTTTATCAATTGCCTCTACAACCATCAATTTTGGTTGTTGCTGATTTGGATAAGCAGACAAAACTGGTAGCTCTACATCCTTATTACCCATAGAAAAAACATGGTTATACGGCGCAAAAGGAATATCCAAAGCACTCAGTAATTGTTGGTGTAATTGTCGACGTTCTTCTAAAGTTGCCTTTAAACTACGTTCACGCTGAATTTTTTCATGTGTTTTAAAATATGGACGTGCTAAGTTTTTTAAGCGTTGATATGGCGGTTCAAAAATAACTGTTTGCTGAGTCTCTCTGTCCTGCTCTTCTTTAGCTTGCCACTGTTGGATTAAATCCCGAATATCGCCATCGAAAACTTCTGATAAATAATGTGCCGAATAGAATTCATTTTCGTTTTGAATGCCCAAATATGTCGCTGCATTATCACTAATAGCCATGATCTATCCTTAGTTTTGAGTTGCTGCAATAACGGCAATTAATTGAATATAAGGTGAATTTTCTGTCTGCCAAGTATCTTTAATCCAGACTTCGTATTCATTAAACACTTGATCGATATAACGTTGCTTATCTTCTTTTTTGGTTTTAGCAACAGACTCGAGTCCTTGATCGAAATCCAGATGTAACTGTTGTTCTTGTTTACCTTTTAAAGCACTTAATTTTTCAAGTTGTTCAGCAAGCTTGGGCTGCATCTCTTCATCAAAACTGACTTTCTTCTTGAGCACTTCTTGAGTCACCCCATCCACAACGGCAGAGCGTAAATTTTGCAAAGCATCTAAATCGACTGGTGCACCCGTATTCGGTGCATTTTTAAGGATCTGACCATAGACATTCAGCATGTCTTGTAAAGGCTCAATTTTGGCAATGCGATTGGCTTTGGTATGTACGGCGTACCATTCCCAAATCACTGGATGTGCTTTACGGTTAGGAATCAGTGCAGACACTAAGAAAATCGCTTCATCTTTTTCAAGTTGCGTATTTAGACCAATCACTAAAGCTTCATTACGCCCTGTATTGCCCAACATACGTTCTTGTAACCATTCAGCGACAGGATGACGTTTCCATAAATAGTGTTCTTTTGGCCAAGAGTTCTCTTCATTACGAGAAGCCTTCACCACTTCCATATAATTTTCTTTATCTTCAGTAAGAATAAAATTTCCATACTCTGGATAAATTTCAGGAGGATATGCTTTAAATTTTTGTTTTAAGTCATCAGGTGCTGTTAATTTTATTTTTTTAACTGCATCCTCAAACTCGACAGCAATACGTCGCTGGTCTTTGTTGAGATATGACAATGCTCTTTTGGCAAACTCATATTCACATTCAAATATCTTAAAATTGTCCTTTACTTCCTGTGGTTGTACCTCGATAAGAGGCTCATCATCAAGTGAGCTAAAGAAGTCAGCTAAAATGTCATCGCCTTCATTATGTTCGTTTTCTGGCGTATATTGAGCATCAAATTCATCAGCCTGCATAGTGAGCATAGCCTCAGCAACTAACCTTTCCTCTTCTGCAACATCATAAACATCTAGGAAGGTTGCTGGATCTCCAATATTTTTATAGGCTTGATCATCCTTTTCTTGCAAGATTTCTAAAATACGTACATCGCCACGGATCGTTTCATTACTACTTTCCGTAATAAGATAATAAATCACTGGCTCTTGGGTTTGACCATAACGGTCTACACGGCCATTACGTTGTTGGAATACCATCAATGACCATGGCAAATCGAAATGCACTAATCGATGAGACAAGTGATGTAAGTTAATCCCCTCACTCGCTACATCAGAGCACAGTAATACTCGGACCTTTTCTTCACGCTTACTAAATTTTTCAACAATTTCTTGTTGGGTAATATCATCCATCCCCCCATGCAATTGCTGAATTTGATCTTTATTTAGACCTAAATCACGGCTCAAAGCACTTTCTAAAAAGTTCAGCGTTTCAATGCGTTCAGAGAAAATAACAATTCGATCTTCTGTATTGCGTTTATCCCAATTGAATTCAGAGCTTTTAAATAACTCGATGAGCTTGGTATATTTGGTAAAGGTTGATGTATCCAATTGTTCGAGACAATCTTTCAAAGCTTGAAGGCTATCAAGTTGCTGCTCGACAGCGGCGGTGATCAACTCATCCTTAGCATTTAGTTTTTTAATTCGTTGCTCAACAGACTTCAAACAGGCAGCCGGAGAAGAAAATAATGCTTTTTGTAAACCAATTCGGACTAGTTGCCCCAGCTTTTCACTATTGTACTGATCTTTAATCGTAAATGGTACTTTCAGCAAGGCTTCATATGCCAGCTCTTCTTGAGCAGAAGCCTGATGCTTCAGAGAAAAGACTTTTCGATCTTTAAATTCGGCTTTTACTTGATCTTTAATGTCATGCTTAAAACGACGTACGACAAGACCTTTATCAGCAAAATCAGCTTTGATATAGTTATTCGGATCAGAAATAGCCGTTGGGTCAAGCATATTCATTAAGCTTGCAAAACTTTTAGCTTTACCATCATGTGGTGTTGCGGAAAGCATGATTAAAGTGTCTGATTTACTTGCCAATAATTGCGCTAAATCTGTACGCTGGGAACTAGTTCCTCGATCTGCAACATTATGAACTTCATCAATCACGATGATGTCCCAATACGCCTTATCTAAGTAAGACTTAAACTCGTTGTCTTGCTTAAGGGTATCAATTGAGATAATTGACTTATCATAATAATAGAATGGGTTATGATTGGTTGGGATACGCCCACGAACTCGTTGTAAACCATTTGAATCTAGACGCATTAACGGGATTGAAAAACGATTCCAAAATTCTTTTTGGAATTGGGTCATCATGCTTTTTAGCGTCAGAACTAAAATTCGTTTACCACGACCACGTTGAATTAACTCCGTAACCAAAATACCTGCTTCAAGCGTTTTACCGAGCCCTACCGCATCGGCAATTAAAATACGTTGTCGAGGTTGTTTCAACGCTTGATACGTTGGAACTAATTGATATTCAACCACGTCCATTGCCGCTTCTTTGGCAATGTGAATTTTTAAATCATTGGGCGTGGACTGGCGTAGCTGACTTTCAATAAATAATAAACTTTGAGAAAACTGCGGACTTTTATCCTGAACCAATTTGGTGAGCTTAGGATCTAAAATTTGAATTTTGTCTTCGAACTTAGTCAGGAAAATGGCTTCTTTACCACGGACGAGCTCTGATATTCCTTCACATGTAAGTTGATCACCATGATTCATGGTCGGGTCCACTCGTCGGATTACCCATTCTTCGTCACGAATCTCTACACGAGCTCCAGGCGCAAATTTCCCCGTCATTATTACATATCCGATCGTTTAACATATATTAAAAATTATAGAGTAAAATCATATATTCTATCTATTCAAAAACCTTTATTTTTCATGAGTAAAAAGCCTATTTTTGGCGATTTTATCTAACTAAAAGGTGTCTACAAAATCGGTGGCTATTCACATTTTAATAGATTATATTAAAGAGAATACAGGTCCAATATTAAGTGACTCATAATTTTGAGTATAAATCACTTAATTTGAACTAGTAAAAATATTACTTACGATTGACTATTTTTTTTAAACATTTGACCAAAACTAACTCCACCTTCATCTTTTGGTCTCTCCCATGCTTCAAACAAACTAACTAAACTATTCATTAGCTGCTTATCATAACTAATTGAGCCAAAAGGAAATGATGTTAAATACTCAGCTTCTGAGTCTAAAACATGTAGAACTACTACAACAAATTCATTTTTAACAACAATAAGTTCAAAGTTACCGTCAAGTATTCCATCCTTAATCCCATAAAAATACTTTTGCTGATCTTTAGCAATAATCTTACGGTAATTATTTACAGAAGTTCGATCTTGTTCATCATGCATCGGTAAGAAGCATTTCAGTTGTAAATCAGTATTCTGTTTAGTCTTAATTTGCCCTAAAGCATTAATAAAAGTATTGAATCTTAGTGATTTACCCCAAAAGGCATCATCTGGCGCTAACCAATAGATACTGCTGACTTGAGGATTCTTAGCAATGCTTTCTTTAATTTTATTCAATATAATCTTTGAATTACTCTGGCTATAGCAAGGGCCTATAAACAAATGATTTTCATATGATGATTTGCTTTCAAGAGGATTAAGACTATCAAATAAAGCATTGGGTGCTAAAAAACGACCATCCTTAAAATATTGATTAAGCTTTAACTGCTCAAACCCATCTAGATTATTCAAAATATCACGGATATTGTTACCTTTTTTACTTTGTCCCAATGCCTGATAAGTTTTATCTTTGAGTTCATCACTCATAATTGAGTCCAACACTTTTATGGCTTGTGGTTCAGCCTGAGCATCAACATGGAGATCGAGTGACTTACGAACAGTACATTCTTTAATCTTTTTTACTGTACCCATTTTATAAATACTAGGTCTGCCTTCCATTTTTTTTAAGGTAATAATATCTTCTTCGATAAGTTGATAAAACTGCTTCTGAAATCGATCCCTAACGATATTTTCACTATTTGCAGCATGAGTAGTAGTCGCAATCAATTTAATACCATACATATTGTTATCTGGCTTTTGGGCAATGTAATTAAAATTGGTTAGTTCGTAGATTAAACTATGAGTATGCTCCAAAATAGATGCAACTTTCGGTATTGAATCTACCGTGGTGAAATATTTCATTGATTTATTAGTCAAATGAAAAAGTCCATCTTGATGAAGTTCAACTTCATTATTCGTGATGAGTTGATCTAATACGATACGAGATTCTCGCTGATTCATCCCTAAAAATTTAGCGATATTCTTCACAGACAATGGGCTTATACGTAATAAGCGCATAATCATAGAGTCTATGAAGTTAGGCATTTGACTTGATGTATAACTAAAGTTTACTTCAAACTTTTGAGAAGGAATTAAGATATCAATATCATGATAAGGAATACTATAATTACTCATGATTGCCACCTCGATTCGAATTTGTTTTATATTTAGGTTTCAATAGTTTGGAATTCTTAGTTGGTGTAACTTTCTGATCAGCAATATATTGATAACGCTGCTCATCATTTGTACGTTCCATGATATAGCTAAGAACCAATCCTAATGGACTTTCTTTATGTCTTGGCATATCCCATAGACGAGATGCACCAAAAATTACCAAACGATCCATCGCTCGAGATAAAGCCACATTAATACGATTTGGCATATTCATGAAACCAATTTTATTATCAGAACTATTACGTGTAATAGATAAAATAATAATTCTGTTCTCTTTTCCTTGATAGCTATCAACAGTATCGATTTTAACTAAGGATCTAAATTCTTCATTCCATGACCTTGAATTAAATTGCTTACGTAAATATCGTTTTTGCTCGCCGTACATACAAATAATACCGATAGGTGGCTCATTTGGCTTTGATCTGTCTTTTAACTCTTTCAATAATTGCTCATCTGAGTGAATTTTCTCTAACAATGCCATAATCTTACGAGCTTCATGTTTGTTATAGAAAGTTGTACCTACACCATCACTATACTTTTCAGATGTATCAACCCATGCCACAGTAGAGCGTAGTTCTTGAACTGAAGAGTTAAAATAAATATTCGGTACTACTCGTACCATATCTTCTTGATAAGGCTTATCAAATGGTTCAATCACTCCTGTTTTTAACTCATTATCGTAAAAACATGCTGAGACCATTTCACCAATCGCTGGTGCCATACGATATTGAACAAGTAACTTACCTTGTACTGCCTGACCATAAGGGGATGTGAATAGGCGTTCAAAATCACTTTTCAGATTTGCCTCTATACGATTTTTTGAAAACCCTAATTTACGTGCCAAAGCGTTAGCATGTTCTGGTGAATATAAAGGAGGCAATTGTTTGTGATCACCAACTAACAAAACACGTTTAGCTGATTGCATTGCAATAGCTAATTCTGAAGAAATTGATCGCGCAGCCTCATCAATAATGACCCAATCAAAAGTTTGATTTGCAATATCAATCGAATGATGACCGATCCCCACACAAGTTCCGCAAATAAATTGCCGTGTCTTAGAAAGATAAGTTTCATAGTTGGCATTTGGACTATCAATTAATTGATCATAATCAAATGCAATTTGTATAAGTGCTTTTGCATTATTGGCAGCTTTACCATGTACTTCAAAAGTCTCATCCAATATTTCCCATATTTGATTTTCACGATCTAAAATCTGGCGACTATTCAAACCAATTAAAGAAGAATATAACTCTTGTGAATAGTCTTTGAGACGCTCAATTAGCTTGACCGACAATCCATTCCACTCGGTTTTGGACAATAGTTTTTCATCTTCAGATTCTGCTGAAACCAACATTCTTGATAAATGACCAAAAAGATTTACTTTCAAGAATAAAGCACACGCTAGATATTTCTTATCAACACCAATCGACTGACTCAAAGATAGAACCCTCTCTTCCATCTCAGTTAAAAATAGATTTCTGTGTGTAGAAATAATCGAGTCTGAATACACATCTTTTAGGTTTGTTGATACGGCATTTTCTCTGTTACTGAAACGTACTATTTCTAGTGGTGTATCTAAACGCTGAGCGTGTTTACGAATACGTTCAGCAGCAGTATTGACCGCTTCGTGGGATTGACTAACCATTAGAACATTATTGGCATTTTGCTTTTCAAAAAGATAGTGAACAAAGGCTGCGATAAATTCTGTTTTACCTGTTCCTGGTGGGCCTTGTAAAATTGAGACTGGACCAAAGTTAATTAATTTACGGAATGCTTCACGCTGAAGGTCATTCAGACTGACAACTACTTTTTCATCTTCATCTTTCTGATCGTATCTTTCGAAGTCTTTATCCGAAACAGTAATATCATAATTCTTCGGGATAATTTGTGAGGCTGGCTCAAAATAATCCACTAAATTAGGGATATCAGATTGTCGTCTTAATATCTGTTCTAATGCATTTTTACGTTTAAGGAATGATGATTTATCCGCTTTAGTACGTAAATATAAAACTTGTCCTACCTTAATTTTATCGGCATGTTTTACGCCTTTAATTCTTAACTCCCCTGCTAGAGAATTTTGAATATCGATATCACCTACACGGAACTCTCTATCCTCACCATTAAAATCAATAGTCTTATGGATTAAGCTAATTAACGCATCTTTCGGAAATTTGTCTAATACATCGTTATCATCTTCATATCTTGCAATATAAATTTTGGTATCAACCAATTGCAACGGTTGTGATAAAACAATGTATGGTAAAGCTTCAGTCTCTGTTTCTAAAATTGCCTTCCATAATTTGTTCGTATTAATACTTAAAGCTGTGGCTTTATTGATATCACTATGGATAGTATCTAATGCTATCTTATTTACAAACTCATCTGTGACACTAGTATTCTGCGAATCATGAGTTAGTAACTGTTGATCAATATCCAACACATCAGTTGATTGAGGAAAATCAGTATTTAACTCCAAGATCTCCTCTTGATCATTAAACTGATCTTGTAAAACATCATCAATTGCTGTTGAAAATTCATTCAAGTTAAATAGGAAATCTGATAGCTCTGTGTAATCTGGCCTACCAATTGAATGCTCAATATTTAAGTTAATATCTATTTCTAGCACAGCCTGATCTATGACGTAATGTGGCACAACATCAGATTCACGCACGCCTGTCACAAAGCGAATGCTCTTGATATTAGGATCTAAAATAAAATGAATTGAACCCCCAATCCCCTGTAACTTGACCATAATGTCATTACCATTACGACCTTTCTCTAAAGCTGCATAGATACGCTTATTATCGGCAAAAATCTCTAGCTCAGTAAATTTTTCAGGTACTGGAATACGAATGGTTGGTGTATCGCTGTTAATTTGAGTAGTTTCAATACTTTCCAATAGACGATTTAAATCACCTAAAGGAAACTCTGTTTCATTCAGTTCAAGTTTTACAGCATCACTGACCCATTTAAAATCTGTACTATCATCACCTATTTTAAACCTTAGGATCTGGCAAACCATATACATAATGGCATAGTTATGGCACTGCTCACTGGTAGGGTTTTCGATATGGGCAGGATAATATTCACTCTTGTGATCTAAATATGGTCTGATATCAATAATATCATTGAAAACAAAACTGCTATTTTCTGAATTGAACAGCACACTATCATGATTGATGCGACCAATTGGTAAGCCCAATTTATGTAAATGAATGATCGCTTCTACCAAGTTGGCAGCCAACTGCAATCTGCTTTCTTTTTCAGCTTCAATTTCGTCAACTTTTACACCGTCAACAACATCAAAAACAACAAATAAAGATCTAGACTTTGTTGAAATACCATATCGTACTAAATTCGGTAAATATGATAAGTTTTGGGCTGTAGCCTCTTTAAGTCGCTCAAAAAAATGTTGATATTTAAGAATATCACTTGATGAGAATCTATCCAAATGAACATCTGACCATTCTTTTACAAGATGATCACCTGAACGATATAAAGTGGTTTTATTATCTTCATCTTCGTAGATTTCATCCTCCTCTGGATAAATCTTATATATTTTATCTGCTGTAACATATTCTTCTAATAATGCAACGTCAGCAATAAACTCTACTATTTGCGTAGGTCTTTTCGCATTAAATTCTCTAAGCAATTGACTAGCATCATTAATTTCAAAAGCAATTGCCTTTTTTACTAAGTCAGCAATCCAATGGTCACTATTAATGCACAAATTACTTAATGCTTTAGGGGTTAAACGATTACTCTCCCATAAGTGCCAAGCAGCTATTGCTAACATATATACGTCTTTTTTAAACGCAGATACGTTTGCTAATTTGACTTGAAAATCTCTAGGAAGGAATGTAAGACTTGATTGTAAGTCTCCAATCTGATTATCGATATTTTCTGAATTAGAAGTTAAAAAGTGTGAAATAGCGACATCTTTTTGAGGAGAAATCCAAATACAGTGTGAATTAATATCTCCATGTGAAATACCCAGCTTATGCATTTCAGCGAATTTACTCACTAAAATTTGAATCAAATCTAATTTATCTTCCTCAGATAAATTAGGGTTGATTGTAGTGATAAAATCATTGAAACGGAGATGACTTTGCCGATATTCAACCAACTCATTGTACTGTTCAGTAATTTGATCCTCTTCAGGCATGATCAAAGGGACAAGAGCAGTCTTATATAATTGGTTACTTTGCTGAAATTCGGCACTAATGATACGTTCATGATTTAGTAATGCAGCCCTTTGCTTTGGTGATTGAAGGCTCATTTCCTTAAAGTTAGCAAAATGCCATTGTCTGATTAATGCTTTATCAGAACGAGAAATGGTAGATGTTGCCTCATACTCTGTATAAATTTTTTGAGGATGAGCAAGGAGCTCTTCCTCCTGCTTATACTTTTGAACAATAACCTTTTTAGGTGGCGTATCCTTAGTAATAAAGATTTTATCGATTAAGCCAAAGTCCTTATCTAAATGTTGAGCATTTGGATGCGGTTTAAATTCTTTATTAAATGCAATTTTGTTAGCAAATTTGATAAACTTATCAATACTGATGACATGATTTGCTTCATCCTCTGGTAATCCAGAAAAATTTACTTTTCCACACATTACAACAAAAAAATAAACTCTAGGAACAAATCCTGGATTACCTGTGAATTTATCTTTAAGTGCTTTAAGCTTGTTGACAAGAATGAATTGTTTTTGGCGTGTTAGTGAAACTGGAGAAATCCCCATGTCACGATCATCCATATACCAATTACCATTAGCTGATTTAATGGATTTACCATTCCAATCCTTCAACTCAACCACAATAATGATGCTATTGGTCACCAAAATTAGATCAAACTCACCCTCCTTTTTAGTAGTTTTATCTACTAAGGTATAGCCAGCATAGCCATACCAGGGGCTGTTTTTTCGCATTTCATCTTCAACACTAAATGCCTCACGAATTTTAGCAATTGCTTTTGTTTCGTGCTGATGAATCCCATTTGCTTGAGTTTTAATAATTAAAGACATAGAAATTAAACCCATAAAGAATAAATATTCAAAATCAAATCAATAAAAGAATAAATATTCAAAACCAACTCAATAAAAGAATAGATATTCAAAATTACAATAATAAAAAAATAGACTAATGAAACAAACATAAAAATACGTCCATAAAAAAACAGGGCTTTGTTGCATAAACATTCAAAAGCTGAGTTCTCCCCAATCCATTCAAATTTAAGACACAACTTGGGTGCGAGGTCTACCTAATTCCGTAAATCTATTCAGAACTGCCACACGCGCATGAATTT
>JACCDZ011215328.1_pt1 | contig 31279 bp, 30 predicted proteins | sample 7449551 | NCBI WGS metagenome assembly JACCDZ01 (sample SAMN15323452, study PRJNA562643) | freshwater metagenome | isolation source: river surface water | place: USA:Blue River Watershed | collected 2017-08-18 | reverse complement strand
GCATCCGCTTAGAGCCCGAGCCGGTGGTGGTGTAGCCATGAAAAAAGCGACCCGAGGGTCGCTTTTTAAAGGGGCTTAGAAGTGTTTACTTCTTCTGGCTGCCTTCGAGCTTGATCATGTCAGCGCCTTCGCCCAACGACAACAAGCCGGTGTGCGAGTAGATGCCCAGTTTGGCGCGTGTGTCTACGATGTCCAAGTTGCGCATGGTCAATTGGCCAATGCGGTCCAGCGGTGTGAACGGTGCGTCCTCGACCTTCTCCATGCTCAAACGCTCAGGCGCGTAGGTCAGGTTGGGGCTCTCGGTGTTCAAGATGCTGTAGTCGTTGCCACGGCGCAGCTCGAGGGTGACTTCGCCGGTCACCGCGCGTGCCACCCAGCGTTGGGCGGTTTCGCGCAGCATGATGGACTGCGGGTCGAACCAACGGCCTTGGTACAACAAACGGCCCAAGCGCAAACCGTTGATGCGGTATTGCTCGATGGTGTCTTCGTTGTGAATGCCCGTCACCAAGCGTTCGTAGGCGATGTGCAACAGCGCCATGCCGGGGGCTTCGTAGATGCCGCGGCTCTTGGCTTCGATGATGCGGTTTTCAATTTGGTCGCTCATGCCCAAACCGTGACGGCCGCCGATTTCATTGGCTTTCAAGAACAGCTCAACGGGGTCTGCAAACTCGACGCCATTCAGTGCGACGGGTTGACCTTCTTCAAAGCGCACGGTGATTTGTTCGGCTTTCACCACGCAATCGTCACGCCAGAACGGCACACCCATGATGGGGTTGACGATCTTCATGCCGCTGCTGAGGCTCTCGAGGTCTTTGGCTTCGTGGGTCGCGCCCAGCATGTTGCTGTCGGTGCTGTAGGCCTTCTCGGCGCTCATCTTGTAGCCGAAACCATTGGCGGTCATGAAGGCCGACATTTCAGCGCGGCCGCCGAGTTCGTCAATGAACAACTGGTCGAGCCAAGGCTTGTAAATTTTCAAGCTGGGGTTGGTCAACAAGCCGTAGCGGTAGAAGCGCTCAATGTCGTTGCCTTTGAACGTGGAGCCATCACCCCAAATGTTGACGTCGTCTTCCTTCATCGCTGCCACGAGCATGGTGCCGGTCACGGCACGACCCAAAGGCGTGGTGTTGAAGTAGGTGATGCCACCGGTGCTGATGTGGAACGCGCCACACTGGATGGCGGCGATGCCTTCGTGGGCCAGTTGTTTGCGGCAGTCGATGAGGCGCGCTTTTTCAGCGCCGTACTCCATCGCTTTGCGAGGGATTTCGTTGTAGTCCGACTCGTCGGGTTGGCCGAGGTTGGCGGTGTAGGCGTAGGGCACAGCGCCCTTTTGCTTCATCCACAACAGGGCCGCCGAGGTGTCGAGACCGCCAGAAAAAGCGATGCCGACTTTTTGGCCCTTGGGCAAGTTTTGAAGAATGGTGCTCATGGTGTGGGGTTTCCGCCGTCGATCAACCGAAGTGGCAGATGTAGTGGTAGGGCTCGGTTACGCGGATGTCGAATTTCGAGTTGCCGGGCACGTTGAATTTTTCGCCAGCGCTGGACTTGACCCAGTCGTGGCTGCCGTCGAGTTTGTATTCACAAGAACCCGCCACGCACTCCATCACTTCGGGGGCGCCCGTGTTGAACGTCAACGTTGCAGGCAAGATGACGCCGACCGACAGCTTGGTGCCGTTGGCTGTGGTGATGGCGTGGCTGATGCACTTGCCGTCAAAAAACACATTGGCTTTGGTGGTGATGCTGACGCTATCGATTTTTTCTGTGGTCATGGTGTGCGGTTCTGTAGGAATTGCAAAACCCTAGATTTTAGGGGAGCCCAAACAACAAAAGCCGCGTTGAGCGGCTTTTGCTTGTCATTTGCGCCAGAAAGAGCGCGTGAAAAGTGTAGATGCGCTCAGTAGCGTGGGGCCGAGCCTGCGGGCGGCACGCCATAGCCGGTGCTGGCGGGTGGTGGCGCTACAGGCGTGATTTGCAAGCGTACGGTGGGGCCTGGGTCTTGGGGCATTTGCACGGTGTATTGCTTGCCCGCGAACTCATAGACCACGTTGTAGGCCATGGTGCGGTTCTCGTAGAACATTTGCTGGCTGCAGTTTTGTACGTTGCGCACCTCAGGGGTGGAGGGGCCTTCGATCTTGTCGCCCAAGATGGCGCCACCGAACAAGCCCAGCATCGTGGCAGCGGCGCGGCCAGAACCTTGACCCATGCTGTTGCCAATCGCGCCGCCGGCGATGGCGCCCATGGCAGCCCCTGCGCCTGATTTTTGACCTTGTGTGACCACTTGCTCGTTGTTGCAAACTTGGCGAGGCACTGCCACCTGTTGAATGATGGGGGTGCTGGAAATGACTTTGCCCACCTCTTGCGCTTGTGCACTGACAGCGCTCAAAGCAGCGGTCAAACCGATCAGCAGGAGGGTTGGGATGGATGTGTGCTTCATCAGTAATCTCTCTTTTTTAACTTGGCGAGAAGTGTAGTGCTTCACTCAGCCCTTAACGTTTTGCCAGGCATCGGGGTTGACGCCCACGGTCACGGTTTGACCTGCCACCACCACCGGGCGTTTGATGACACTGGCGTGCGCCAGCATCAAAGCGCGCGCCGATGCGCTGTCGACCACGCTGGCTTGCAGTGCGGGATCGAGCTTGCGCCAGGTGGTGCCTTTGCGGTTGACCAAGGTCTCCCAGCCCACGTGTTTCAGCCACAGGTCCAAGGCTTCAGGGGGAACGCCTTGTTTTTTGAAGTCATGAAACACATGGTCCACGCCATGGTCAGTCAGCCACACGCGGGCTTTTTTGACGCTGTCGCAGTTGGGAATGCCGTAAACGGTGATGCTTGTTTTGCTCATAGGGTGAATCATGCCGCAAAGTCGATCGACGCAGCGGGGTGGGTGACAATTCAGGCATGAATTCACTCGACAGTTGGCTCGCGCATTGCGAGCGTTTGCACCCCAAAAACATCGACATGGGCTTAGACCGTGTCCGCACCGTCGCCGAACGCATGGCGCTGGCGTTTACTTGCCCCGTCATCACGGTGGCGGGCACCAACGGCAAGGGTTCGACCTGTGCCATGTTGGAAGCCTGTTTGCTCGAGGCGGGCTATCGCACGGGGGTGTACACCTCGCCGCATTTGGTGCATTTTCAAGAGCGCTGCCGTGTGCATGGCGACACCGTGCAACCCGACGATTTGTTACCGCATTTCGAGCGTGTGGAGGCGGCACGCATGCAGGGAGGCGAGGTCTCGCTCACGTACTTTGAGTTCACTACGTTGGCCATTTTGAGTTTGCTGGCGGCTTCGCGCTTGGATGTCGCCATTTTGGAAGTCGGCTTGGGTGGCCGATTGGATGCCGTGAACGTGATTGACCCCTCATGCGCAGTGATCACCAGCGTGGATTTAGACCACATGGATTTCTTGGGCCCGGATCGCGAAACCATCGGCCGCGAGAAGGCCGGCATCATGCGCACCGGCCGCCCGGTGATCGTCAGCGACCCCGTGCCGCCGCAAAGTGTGATTGACCATGGCACCGAAATTGGGGCCGACTTATGGCTGTTTGGCCGCGACTTCAACTTCACCGGCGACAAGCAGCAATGGGGCTGGGCGGGGAGAGGGCGGCGCTACAGCGGTTTGGCTTATCCAGCCCTGCGCGGCGCCAACCAACTGGTGAACGCCAGTGGCGTGTTGGCTGCGTTAGAGGCTTTGCGCAGCGAGATCCCTGTGACCGCCCAAGCCATACGCAACGGCTTGGCGATGGTGGAGTTGCCGGGACGCTTCCAGATCATTCCTGGCCAGCCGGCTTTGGTCTTTGACGTTGCGCACAACCCGCATGCTGTGGCGGCCCTGGCGGAGAATTTGGACGCCATGGGGTTCTACCCCACCACCCATGTAGTGTTTGGTGCCATGGCTGACAAAGACGTGGCGCCCATGCTGACGCGGTTAGGCCCCTTGGTGGACCGCTGGTATTTTTGCGATTTACCCACAGAGCGTGCTGCCAAAGCCACCGAGTTGCAAGCGCGCTGGCAAGCCTCCAATAGCCGCAAAGATGTGCAGGCCTCCACCCATCAGGGTCCGCAAGCTGCGCTCGATGCGGCTGTGGCTGCGGCTGACCCCGCTGATAGAATTGTGGTCTTCGGATCGTTCTTCACGGTCGGGGGTATCTTGGCAAATGGCATACCCCGTCTAGACGCCCCACATTTGAGCTCCTGAGACCCCATTTACATGGCTTTTTTCAAGTTTCGATTGCCCGGCCAAGCCGCTGGCGAGCCCCAAGGCAACCCAAGCGCCACACCTGCTGAGAGCGTAGAGGCCATGCGCCGCCGTGCCCGTCACCGTTTGATTGGTGCGTCGGTGTTGGTGGTGATCGGTGTGGTCGGTTTCCCCTTGTTGTTCGATACCCAGCCCCGACCTGTGTCGGTAGACATCGCAGTGACGATTCCTGACCGTGCTGACAGCAAACCGTTGGTGGACAGCGCCAAGTCCAAAGCCAAACCGCTGGCTGCCAGTGCGGGGCTCGACCCCAAAGAAGAAGTGGTGGACAGCAAGCCCGCGGTCAAGGTTGAGCCTAAGTTGGAGCCCAAGTTGGAGCCTAAGCCAGAAGCTGCTGTGGCTGCCGTGGAGCAAAAAGCCGAGCCTGCTAAAGCCGAGACCAAACCGTCTGACAGCAAAGAGGCCGGCCAACGCTTTGTGGTGCAAGTGGGCGCTTTCACCGATGAAGCAAAAGCGCGCGAGGTGCGCTCGAAACTCGACAAAGCCGGCTTCAAAACCTATACCCATGTGGCTGAAACCAAAGAAGGCCCGCGCACCCGCGTGCGTGTAGGACCTTTCACCAGCCGCGACGAAGCCGACAAAGCGGCTCGCAAGATCAAGCAGTTGCAAATGCAACCGCAGGTCTTGACGCTGTAAGTCCAGCATGCTGACGCTTGCGGCTGTAGATTGGATTCTGCTGGCCGTCTTGGGCCTGTCCATGTTGCTGGGTCTCTGGCGCGGCCTGGTGCAAGAGGTGTTGTCTCTGGCGGGTTGGGTGGCTGCGTTTTATGTGGCTCAGTTGTATGCACCCCTGGCCGCCGCGTGGTTGCCCATGGAGGGCATCAGTCAAATGCTGCGCTATGCCGCTGGCTTTGTGGCGGTCTTCATTGCGGTGCTGGTGGCCACGGCCTTGGTGAGCTGGGTGATCAAAAAAATGGTGTCGGCGGTGGGGCTGGGTCCCTTAGACCGACTGCTTGGAAGTTTGTTTGGCTTGCTGCGGGGTGTTGTGCTGTTGTTGGCCGTCACCGTGTTCGTGGGCATGACACCCATGCGTGAAACTGAGGCTTGGAAGCAAGCCCAAGGCGCGCAGTGGTTGCAGCAGTTTTTGCATGTGTTGAAGCCGGCGTTGCCGGCTGAATTTGGAAAGTACCTCCCCTAATGTGTGGCATCGTCGGCGTTGCAAGCAACGCACCTGTGAACCAGTTGATTTATGACGCCTTGTTGCTGTTGCAGCACCGAGGCCAAGATGCCGCGGGCATCGTCACTCAGTTGGACCGTAAATTTTTCATGCACAAAGCCAAGGGCATGGTGCGCGATGTGTTCCGCACCCGCAACATGCGCGCCTTGCCGGGCAACAATGGTTTGGGCCAAGTGCGCTACCCCACCGCGGGCAACGCGTTCAGCGAAGAAGAAGCGCAACCGTTTTATGTGAACGCGCCGTTTGGTTTGGTGCTGGTGCACAACGGCAACTTGACCAACGCACATGCGTTGAAAGCCGAGTTGTTTTCAGAAGACCACCGGCACATCAACACCGAGAGCGACTCTGAAGTCTTGCTCAACGTGTTGGCCCACGAGATCGACAAGACCACCCGTGGCTTACCCCTGAAGCCTGTCGATGTGTTTGAGGCTGTGCGTCGTGTGCATCGCCGTATCAAAGGCTCGTATGCCGTGATTTCAATGATCGCGGGTCATGGCTTGTTGGCCTTCCGCGATCCGTTTGGCATTCGTCCCTTGTGCATTGGTCGCGGCACAGATGGCACCTACATGGTGGCCAGCGAATCGGTGGCCTTGGAAGGCACGGGCCATGCGTTTGAACGTGACATCGCACCCGGTGAGGCGGTCTACATCGATCTCGCGGGTCAAGCGCATTTCATGCAATGCGCGGACGCGCCGCAGCTCAAGCCTTGCATTTTTGAGTACGTGTACTTGGCCCGTCCTGATTCCACGATGGACGGTATTTCGGTCTACCAAGCGCGCTTGAACTTGGGTGAAACCTTGGCCAAACGCGTGGTGTCCATGGTGCCGCCCACCGACATCGATGTGATCATCCCGATTCCAGAATCCAGTCGCCCCAGCGCCACGCAGCTGGCGCATTTGTTGGGTGTGCCCTACCGCGAAGGGTTTGTGAAGAACCGTTATGTGGGCCGTACCTTCATCATGCCGGGGCAGGGCGTGCGCAAGAAATCGGTGCGCCAAAAGCTCAACGTGATTGCCAGCGAATTCAAAGGTCGCAATGTGCTGTTGGTCGACGACTCAATCGTGCGTGGCACCACCAGCCGTGAGATCGTGCAAATGGCCCGTGACGCCGGCGCGCGCAAGGTCTACATGGCCAGCGCAGCACCACCCGTGCGCTTTCCCAATGTGTATGGCATCGACATGCCCACGCCCGAAGAATTGGTGGCACACAACCGCACCGTAGACGAAGTGTGCGAACTGATCGGCTGCGATGCCTTGATTTACCAAGACGTCGATGCCATGAAACAAGCGGTGCGTGCGGCCACGGCGAACGGTGCGCAAGAGCTCGATGGCTTTGACGCCTCGTGCTTTGACGGCGTGTACGTGACGGGCGATGTGTCTGTGAGCGACATCGTGCGCTTGAATGAAAAACGTGTGGGCACGGAAGAGGGCGCTGAAGACAATTCGCGCCTCTCTTTGCCTAACCCTTCGGAGTGACCCAGGTATGAGCCAACACCCATTACCCGATGATTTGCACCTAGAGACGCTGGCGCTGCGCCTGGCGGCAGATCGCAGCCAATATGGCGAAAACTCAGAAGCCTTGTACCTGACCAGCGGCTACGTGCAGCCGTCGGCCGAGGCCTCGGCGCGTCGCTTTGCGGGCGAAGAGGACGGCTACACCTACGGCCGTTCAGGCAACCCCACCGTCACCAGTTTTGAAATGCGTTTGGCTGCCCTTGAAGGCAGTGAAGCTGCATTGGCCACGGCCTCGGGCATGTCGGCGGTGATGCTGATGATGTTCAGCTTGCTCAAGGCGGGTGACCATGTGGTGTATTCGCAGTCGATGTTTGGCTCGACCCTCAAGCTCGTGGGCTCAGAGTTCGCACGCTTTGGCGTCGAGTCCACCGTGGTGCCCCAAACCGATTTGGCAGCTTGGAAAGCAGCGATTCGCCCCAACACCAAAATCTTGTTTGCTGAGACGCCCACCAACCCCTTGACCGAGGTGTGTGACATCGCGGCCTTGGCCGATTTGTCTCACAACGCCGGCGCGTGGCTGGCGGTCGACAACTGTTTTGCCACCCCCATCTTGCAACGCCCAATGGCCATGGGGGCCGACATCGTGATGCACTCGGGCACCAAGTATTTGGATGGTCAAGGCCGCGTGATGGCAGGTGCTTTGTGTGCCAGCGAGCAGCTGATCAAAGAAAAGCTGTTACCCGTCATGAAGAACAGCGGCATGGTGTTGTCGCCCTTCAACGCATGGGTGGTGCTCAAAGGCTTGGAGACGCTGGACATTCGCATGCGTGCACAAAGTGCGCGCGCGCACGAACTGGCCCAATGGCTTGAACAGCATCCCAGCGTCTCACGCGTGTACTACCCCGGTTTGACCAGCCATCCACAACACGATTTGTCGATGAAGCAAATGTCCAATTTGGGCGGCGCCGTGTTGTCGTTTGACGTCAAAGCCAGCGACCCGCAAAGCGCGCGCACGCGTGCGTTCCATGTGTTGGACAGCCTGCGCGTGTTGTCGCTGTGTACCAACTTGGGCGACACCAAGACATTGCTCACCCATCCCGCCAGCACCTCGCACGGCAAGCTCTCGGAAGACCAACGCCAAGCGGCTGGCATCGGCCAGGGTTTGATCCGTGTGGCCGCAGGCTTGGAGCATTTAGACGACATGAAGGCCGACTTGTTGCGCGGCCTCGAGACCCTTTGATTTTTATTACTGCATGACCAAAATTCGCACCCGTTTCGCGCCGTCGCCCACAGGCTTCATTCACTTAGGCAACATCCGCTCCGCGCTTTACCCCTGGGCGTTCGCCCGTGCCACCGGCGGTGACTTCATTCTGCGCATTGAAGACACTGACCTCGAGCGTTCCACGCAAGCCTCGGTGGATGTGATCATCGAAGGCATGAAGTGGTTGGGACTCGACCACGACGAAGGTCCGTTCTACCAAATGCAACGCATGGACCGCTACAAAGCGGTGCTGGAAGAACTCAAAGCCGCCGGCCATGTTTACCCCTGCTACATGAGCATGGAAGAGCTCGACGCCTTGCGCGAGCAGCAAATGGCCAACAAAGAAAAGCCCCGCTACAACGGCACCTGGCGCCCCGAGCCAGGCAAAACCTTGCCAGCGATTCCTGAGGGCGTGAAGCCCGTGCTGCGTTTCAAAAACCCGCAAGGTGGCGCGGTGGTGTGGGAAGACAAGGTCAAAGGCCGTATCGAAATCAGCAACGACGAGTTGGATGATTTGGTGATTGCGCGGCCTGACGGCACGCCCACCTACAACTTCTGCGTGGTGGTGGACGACATCGACATGGCCATCACCCACGTCATCCGTGGCGACGACCATGTGAACAACACGCCGCGCCAGATCAACATTTTCAAAGCCCTTGGCAAAGAGCCACCGGTGTATGCCCACTTGCCCACCGTGCTGAACGAGCAGGGCGAGAAGATGAGCAAGCGCAACGGCGCCAAAGCCGTGACGCAATACCGCGACGAAGGCTACTTGCCCGATGCCATGGTGAACTACTTGGCACGTTTGGGATGGAGCCACGGCGACGACGAAATTTTCAGCCGCGCGCAATTCTTAGAGTGGTTCAACATGGACCACTTGGGACGCAGCGCTGCGCAGTTTGACGAAGCCAAATTACGCTGGGTCAACGCCCAACATTTGAAGGCCATGTCCGACGATGCACTGGCACCTTTGGTGCAAGCCGAATTGGCCAAGCGTGGCATTACCACCGATGACCGTCTGCCGGCGATTTGCGGCTTGTTCAAAGATCGCTGCGACACCTTGTTGGTGTTGGCCGATTGGGCAACTGCGTTCTACAACGACGTCACGCCACAAGCTGAAGATGTGGCCAAACACATCACCCCCGCGGTATTGCCCGCCTTGGACGCCTTGGCTGCCAAGCTGAGTGGCTTACCTGCGTGGGACACCGCGCATGTCAGTGCTGCCTTCAAAGAGGTGCTGGCAGAGCAAGGTTTGAAAATGCCACAGCTCGCCATGCCCGTCCGCGTGTTGGTGATGGGGACTCCGCAAACGCCCTCGGTTGATGCCGTGCTTTGGCTGTGCGGAAAAGAAAAAGTTTTGCAGCGTTTGACCAAACGCTAAAAAATTAGCTATACTATCGATCTCGACACCCAACGGGGGTATAGCTCAGCTGGGAGAGCGCTTGCATGGCATGCAAGAGGTCAGCGGTTCGATCCCGCTTACCTCCACCAAACTGAGTGTCGAGTTGGTTTAGTCCACAGGTTTTGACCCTATCGTCTAGAGGCCTAGGACATCACCCTTTCACGGTGAGTACCGGGGTTCGAATCCCCGTAGGGTCGCCAAGTTTTGTAGCACTTGGCCAAGTTGCTTAGGCAGCGAGGCAAAAGTTACAGCTACCAGGAGTGGTAGTTCAGTTGGTTAGAATACCGGCCTGTCACGCCGGGGGTCGCGGGTTCGAGCCCCGTCCACTCCGCCAGATCAGCCCCAAGTGCTCACGTACTTGGGGCTTTTTCTTTGCTCACGCTAGTTACCACGTCGCACCAAGCCCGATGCCAAGGCCGTGCCCAACACAATCAGCAGACCGCAACCCATCATCCAAGCGGTGACGATTTCATCCAAAAAAATCACGCCAAACAGGTTGGCAAATACCGGGGTGAGGTAGGTCACGGTCATGGCGCGTGCGGGGCCTGTGCGGGCCATCAATCTGAAATACAGCACATAGGCAAAGGCAGTGCACAACAAGCCTGCCAAGGCCAGGGCGCCCCACGCGTGCAGAGTGGGAGCGCTGTCAGGCCAATACGCCAAAGCCGGCAGCGTCAGTGCCAAACTGGCACCCCACAAACTACCGGTGGTGGTGACCAGGGGAGGGGCCTTGTGCAAATACCGTTGCGTGAAGCTGCCTGCAACGCCATAACAAAACGTGGCGGCCAAACAGGCGGCGACCGCCATGCCGGAGCCCCCTTCTTTGAAAGAAATGCCTCCCGGTACATCGCTGGCCAGCAGCAGCACGCCACTGAAACCCAGTGCCAAGCCGAGGGCGCGGGTGGCATTGAGTTTGTCGCCCAACCACACCCACGCGATGAGCGCGCCAAACAAGGGTGTGGTGGCATTCAAGATCGACGATAGGCCGGTGCTGATGTGCATCACCGCGTAGGCATAGCAAGCAAAAGGAAGGCCCGAGTTCAACACCCCTGATGCCAGTGCGGGGCGCCAATGTTGACGCAGCACGGGCAGACCCCCGCGCCACACCAATACCGGGCTGAGCATCAGCGCGGCGAGGGTGATGCGCACCCATGCGGTGGCCCACGGCCCAAAGTCTTGGGCGCCTTCGCGCATGAATATGAATGACGATCCCCAGATCAAGGCCAACAACACAAACTCGGGCACCCATGCGCGCCAATGCAGCGGGGTCTCAGTCATGCGTGTGCGGCCTCGTGGGCGAGTAGAAATTGTTTACGGTCCAAGCCACCGGCAAAGCCAGTGAGTGCACCTTTGGCACCCACCACGCGGTGACACGGCACGACGATGGTGTGTGGGTTTTGCCCAATCGCTGCCCCCACCGCGCGCACCGCCTGCGGGTTGCCGATGGCACGGGCGATCTCACCATAGGTACGGGTTTGACCATAAGGAATGCGCTGTAACGCTTGCCATACCGAGCGCTGAAAAGGGGTGCCCCAAGCCGGCGCCACAGCCAATTCAAAGGTGTATCGGGTGCCTGCAAAGTACGCATTCAATTGCTGCGCGGTGGCGTTGAGCACAGGGTGATGGGGGGCCAGCTGCCAGTGGCTGCTGTCGGGCATGTGTACTTGCTGGTGCACAAACCACACCCCCGCCAGGCCGTCATCGCTGGCTGCCAACAACACCTCACCCAAGGGGGAAGGAATGCGCAGAGAGGAGAGGTGAGGAACGGGCATACAGCCATCATAGAGAGGCATGGGGGCTCTCTACAATCGGTGGGATGCAAGTGAATCCATCTATTTTCAAAGCCTACGACATCCGCGGTGTCGTGCCTTCCACCCTCAACGTCGAGGTGGCCGAAGCCTTGGGGCGCGCCTTTGGCACCCATGCCGCTGCGTCGGGTGAAACCACGGTGGCCGTGGGACGTGATGGCCGTTTGAGTGGCCCGTCCTTGGTCGAGGCGCTCATTCGCGGCTTGGTGGCGGCGGGTATTCAAGTGATTGACGTGGGCGCAGTGACCACACCGATGTTGTACTTTGCCGCCAGCACGCTGTGCAAGAGTGGTATTCAAGTGACCGGCAGCCACAACCCCAAGGACTACAACGGGTTCAAGATGGTGTTGGGCGGGCGTGCGATTTACGGCGATGAAATTCAAGGCCTGCGCGACATCATGCAAGCCGACAGCTGGACGCTCAAAGCGGGCGGCAGCGTGACGCATGTGGATGTCACGGCCGATTACGTGGCGCGTATCGTGGGCGATGTGCGTTTGAGCCGCCCCATGAAGGTGGTGGTCGATTGCGGCAACGGCATTGCCGGTGCCACCGCCCCTGCCATTTTCCGCGCGCTGGGATGTGACGTGGTGGAGTTGTTCAGCGAGGTGGACGGCAACTTTCCCAACCACCATCCGGATCCCAGCAAGCCAGAGAATTTGAAAGACGTGATTCAAGCGCTCAAAACCACCGGCGCCGAATTGGGCTTGGCGTTCGATGGCGACGGCGACCGCTTGGGCATCGTCACGAAAGACGGCGAGACCATTTACCCCGACCGCCAGATGACGTTGTTTGCGCAAGACGTGTTGTCACGCGTGCCCGGCGGCACGATTGTGTTTGACGTGAAGTGTTCACAACGTTTGGCCCCCGCCATTCGCGAAGCCGGTGGTCAGGCTCTGATGTTCAAGACTGGTCACTCGCTCATCAAAGCCAAGATGAAAGAGGTGGATTCACCGTTGGGTGGCGAGATGAGCGGCCACATCTTTTTCAAAGAACGTTGGTACGGTTTCGACGACGGCACCTACGCCGGCTGCCGCTTGCTTGAAATCGTCAGCCGAAGCCCCGATGCCAATGCGGTGTTGAACGCGTTGCCCACCAGCTTCTCCACCCCCGAATTGAATGTGGGTTGTGCTGAAGGCGAGCCCCATCGCTTGAGTGCAGAGCTGCAACAACTGGTGGTCTCCGGTGGTTTGCCCTCGCCAGATTTCACGCCCGAAGCCTGCGTGATTGATGGTTTGCGCATCGATTGGTCGGATGGCTTTGGTTTGATCCGCGCATCCAACACCACCCCCGTGTTGGTGTTGCGCTTTGAGGGCCAAACCACACAAGCCCTGGCACGCATCGAACACGACATGCTGGCGCTGTTGCGCCGTGTCAAGCCCGATGCGCAATTCCAAGAGGCTGCGCATTGACCATGCGCGTCGATTCAGCACCGTTGAAGGTGCTCATCGTCAAGCTCTCGTCACTGGGCGATGTGGTGCATGCCATGCCTGCGGTGATGGACATCCAGTCCGCATATCCGAACGCACAAATTGATTGGGTGGTCGAACGCGGCTTCGCACCCTTGGCTGCACGCTGCGCAGCGGTGCATCGCGTGATTCCGTGTGAGCTGCGCCGTTGGCGCAAAGCATGGTTCCAATCCGACACCCGAGCCCAAACGCAAGCCGAGTGGCGCGACTTCAAAGCTGACTTGCAGCACGACGCGTATGACGCGGTAATCGATTTGCAAGGATTGACCAAGTCTGCGCTGGTGTCTTGGTTGGCACGCACCACCGCACAGGGCAAGCGTTTCGCCTTGGCCAATCGCACCGAGGGTTCAGGTTATGAACGACCCACGCGTTGGGTCGCCGATGTGGCCGTGCCCATCACGCCGCATATTCATGCTGTCGACCGCAGTCGCGAGCTGTGCGCGCAAGCGCTGGGCTATGCGGTCCCCGCACAGCTTCATTTTGGTTTGGGTCAAGCTGCCGCGCAGCGCAAGTCCTACGTGGTGTTGGTGCATGGCACCTCGCGGGCCGACAAAGAGTGGCCACTGAACCATTGGTACGAACTGGGTTTGCGCTTGAAGCAAGCTGGTCTGGACGTCGCCTTGCCCCATGGCAATGACGCTGAGCGCTTGCGTAGCGAGGCCTTGGCCGACATGTTGCCCGGTGCGTTGGTGTGGCCGCGTTTGTCTTTGGACTCGCTGACCACGGAGATGGGGCAATGCACCGGCGTGGTCGGTGTGGACAGTGGTTTGAGCCACATTGCTGTGGCCTTGGATTTGCCGCACGTACAGATTTACAACTTTGACACCGCGTGGCGAACCGGGCCAGAAGGCTTGACGCGTCAGTGCAGCTTGGTGGACTTTCCAACCCCGTCAGTTGATGCGGTGTGGCAAGCCTGGCAGCAGTGCTTGCAAGCGTCCTCGCCACAGGGGAGCGTGTGAGCTTACGTCTCTACAGCTGGCTGATGTGGGCGTTGCAGCCTTTGCTGCGTCGCAAATTGTTGCGCCGTGGACGTGACGAACCTGGCTACCTGCACGCCATCGAAGAACGTTTGGGTCACTACACCCAAGCCCCCTCAAGTGGCTACGTGTGGGTGCATGCGGTGTCGCTGGGCGAAACCCGTGCGGCAGCTGTGTTGCTGCAGGCGTTGCGTGCCGCGCATCCAGAGCTTCGTCTGCTGTTGACGCATGGCACGGCCACTGGCCGCGCGCAAGGGCAAAGCTTGCTGCGCGAGGGGGATGTGCAAGTGTGGCAGCCTTGGGACACGCCAGGCGCCGTGCAACGATTTTTGAAACACTTCCAACCGCGCGTCGGCATTGTTTTGGAAACTGAGCTGTGGCCCAACTGGGTCGCGCAGTGCCGCCAAGCGCAAGTGCCCTTGGTGTTGGTGAACGCACGCATGAGCGAGAAAAGCATGCGCCAAGCGCAACGTTTGTCGTGGCTCTCGCATCCCGCTTATCAAGGCTTGTCTGCCGTACTGGCGCAAACACAGGCCGATGCCGACCGCCTACACACCTTGGGTGCGCGGGTGAATGCGGTGGTGGGCAACATCAAATTCGATGCCAAGCCCGATGCCACACAACTGGCACAAGCCTTGGTGTGGAAGCAAAAAATGCCACGTCCTGTGGTGCTCTTCACGAGCTCGCGTGAAGGTGAGGAGCTGATGTGGCTCGACACATTGCAAGCTCTGCAACAAAACGCCAGTGGGGCAGAAGTTGACCCTGCACAGGCCGTGCAATGGTTGGTCGTGCCACGGCATCCTCAGCGGTTTGACGAAGTGGCCGCCTTGATTGAACAGCGGGGTTGGACTGTGTCACGCCGCAGTGCCTGGACGGATGGGCCTGAGGCAACAACCCCTAGCACCGTGTGGCTGGGGGACTCGCTGGGCGAAATGGCGCTCTACTACGGCTTGTCGGATGCGGCTCTGTTGGGTGGCAGCTTCGCGCCCTTGGGCGGACAAAATTTGATCGAGGCCGCCGCCTGTGGCTGCCCGGTGGTGATGGGCCCGCACACGTTTAACTTTGCTGAAGCGTCGCAACTGGCCGAAGAAGCAGGGGCGGCTGAACGCGTGGCAGACATGGCAGAAGCTGTGACCACGGCCATGCGCATGGTTGCTTCAGGCCCTGATGAAAACCTGCATGTTCAAGCCTGTTTGGCCTTCACCCAAGCCCATCGCGGCGCCGCGCAACGCACGGTGGATGCACTGCAGCCTTATTTGAAATAGCCGCTTACGGCGCGAGCAGCGCGTTGATCGGCTGCAGATCTGCTGGTGTCAATGTGCCTGCGGCTTGTTTGAGTTTGAGGTTGGTGACCAACACGTCGTAACGCGCCTTGGCCAAATCGCGCTTGGTTTGGTAGAGCTGGCTTTGCGAATTCAACACATCGATGTTGATGTTCACGCCCACCGAGTAACCCAGCTTGTTGGCATCCAACGCGCTTTGGCTGGAGGCCTCTGCTGCCTCGTAGGCTTTCACTTGGCTAATTCCTGCCAGTAGGCCGAAGTAAGTGTTGCGTGTTGCTTGCTCAGTCCCACGACGGGCGTTCTCTAAATCTGACTGCGCTTTGTCTTTCAAGGCGCTGGCCTCTTGGACCTTGTACATGGTGCTGAAGCCCGCAAACAGGGGAACGTTCAGGACCAAACCGACAGAGGGGTTCCAGGTTGTCAATGGGGTGGCGGAATAGGTGCTGCCCACAAAAGTACCTTTGAGGTTTTCGGTTCGCCCATAAGTCATTTGGGCATCCAGTGTGGGTTTGTGCCCAGCGGTGGCTTTGTCCATTTCCAGGGTGGCTATTTCCAGAGCCAGTTGAGCTTGACGGACCTGTGGGCTGTTGGCTTGCGACTGGCTGACCCAAGTGTTCAAGTCTTCGTTGGGGGCTGTCACCAAGACCGAATGGTTGGCAAGACGTTTGGGTTTGGCTTCACTCAAGCCCACCACCATGGTCAGTGCCAAGCGCTTGGTGCGCAAGTCGTTTTCAGCGGCGATCTCTTGGGCGCTGGCAAGGTCAAAACGCGCTTGGGCATCGCGCACGCCTGTGATGGTGGCCGTGCCGACTTCAAAATTGCGCTTGGCAGATGCCAGTTGTTCGCCAACGGCTTTCTTTTGACTTTGCACAAGTGCCAAGTTGTCTTCGCTGGTCAGCACATCAAAGTAGGCTTGAGAGACGCGAATGAGCAAGTCATGCTCAGCGGCTTCGTACTGTGCAGCTGCTTGCTGCAACAGATGCCCGCCTTGACGGTACGCAGCCCAAGCGGCAGGACGATAAATAGGTTGAACCAACGTGGCTGCCGTGGTCTTGGTTTCTAACTCAGTGATATCAGATTTGGCGCTGCCCTGTAATTGCCGTTGAAAGTCTGTTCTGGTTTGATTCACGGACACCGCAATGTTCGGCAAGATACCGCCCAGCGTCTGATTGGCTTTGGCCAAATTGGCTTCGAACAGTGCCTTGGCTGAGATAAAGCCTGCGTCGTAACCGCGCGCGGCTTCGTACATCTCCACCAGGCTTTGCGCTTGTGCGTGGGTAGCAAAGGCCAACACCACAGCAGCGGTCAGCGGGAGTCGGCGAAACAAAGCGCGAGTAACGGACATGCAGTTCTTTCAAAAATCAATCAATAGGTCGGAATCGAGCCATCCAACTGCGTGGACCACGCATGGATGCCGCCTGCCACATTGGCCACGTGGCTGAATCCCTGTTGCACCAAGAACGCGGCCACTTGCATGCTGCGGCCACCGTGGTGGCACAACACGGCAATGGGTTGCTCAGGCTTCAGCTCTTGCAAACGCAAAGGCACGGTGTGCATGGGGATCGGCAACAACTCAAACCCGTCAGCCTTGACACACGCAGTTTCGACTTCCCATGCTTCGCGTACATCGAGCACCACGGTATTGCCATGTGGTGCTTGCGAGGCGATCCATGCTGCGAGCTGCGCTGGTTGGACTTGATCAATCATGCTGTGATTTAGAACTTGAAGCGCGAGGGTTCGTTGAAACCTTGCAAACGGGGAGCGGTGTGGTCCCACAATGATTTGGTGTCCCATGCTGCGTCAGCGGTACGGGTGAACAAAGTGGCCGTCATGGCATGGCCTTCGCCCACGATGGCGATCAGGTGGCCGCCCACGTTGAGTTGTTGCAACAAACTTTGTGGCACTTCGGCTACGGAGCCACCCAGCACGATGGCGTCAAACGGTGCATCGCCGGCTGCGCCTTGGCTGCCATCGGCCACACGCACATCCACGTTGGTGATGCCAGCGCGTTGCAAATTGTGACGGGCGTTGCTGGCCAATTCAGGGTTGATCTCCAAGCTCACCACGCGTTGGGCGCGGCCAGCCAACAGGGCGGCCAAGTAGCCGCTGCCAGTGCCGATCTCCAAGACCTTCTCGGTGCCGGTGAGGTGCAGGTCGTGCATCAAGCGGGCGGCCACGCGGGGAGGCGCCATGCTTTGGCCGTGGCCTAGCGGAATGTCGGTGTCGGTATAGGCCAATGCTTGGTAAGCCTGGGGCACGAACAGCTCGCGCTGGACCTTGGACAACACAGCCAAAACTTGGCTGTCGAGCACCTGCCAAGGGCGAATTTGTTGTTCGACCATGTTGAAGCGGGCTTGTTCTTGCGTATTCATCTCAAAACTCCGAAATCGTTCAGTTAAAGCTAGGCAAAATTTTAACGGGCGGTGCTGTCAGAGCCTGACGACCATTTGCGTTTCAGCCATTCGGCCAAATCGTCCAGATAGCAATAGACCACTGGAACGACGACTAAAGTAAGCAGGGACGAGGTGATCACGCCACCAATCACAGCTTGGCCCATGGGCGCACGTTGCTCTGAGCCCTCAGACAAGGCAAATGCCAGAGGCACCATGCCGAAAATCATGGCCAAGGTGGTCATCAAAATTGGGCGCAACCGCACCTCGGCGGCCAGCAGCAGAGCGTCATGGCGGCTCAGGCCAGGTTTGATGCTGCCATCGGGCTGTTCTTGGGGCTCACGCGAGCGGATGGCAAAGTCGACCAACAGAATGGCGTTCTTGGTGACCAAGCCCATCAGCATGATCACGCCAATGACCGAGAACATCGACAAGCTGGAGCCAAACATCAGCAAGGCCAGCACCACACCAATCAGGGTGAGGGGCAGGGCTGTCATCAGGGCCAAAGGTTGCAAAAAGCTTTTGAATTGGCTGGCCAAGATCATGTAAATAAACACCACCGCCAACACCAGTGCCGAGATGGCGTAGCCAAATGACTCTTGCATGTTTTTGGTGGATCCGCCAAATTGGTAGCGGTAGCCAGGGGGCATCTGGATGCTGTCCATCACCTTGCGAATGTCCGCTGACACTTCGCCGGCTGAACGGTTGTAAACGTTGGCATTGATCGCCACTTCGCGCATCAAATCACGGCGGTTGATTTGGTTGGGGCCCGTGCCTTCTTCCACCGTCGCCACTTGGTTCAAGCGGGCCACGCGCGGACTGCCGTCGGCGTTGGTGCCCAGCGTGAAGGGCAAGCGTTCCAGGTCTTGAACTGCGTTGCGGGCGGTGGGGGCTAAGCGCACGTTGACATCGTAGGTTTGGTCATCGGCTGCACGCCAGTTGGTCACGGTTTGGCCGGCCACCAAGATGCGCAGCTGGTTGCCCACGCTGCCCAAGGACAAGCCCAAATCGTTGGCGGCTTCGCGTTGCACTTTCACTTCGATGGTGGGTTTATTGGGTTTGACGCTGGAGTCCAAATCAACCAAGCCCGGAACGCTGCGCAGCTTGTCCATGGCTTGTGTGGTCAGGCGCTCGAGTTCACGCAGATCGCTGCCTTGCAGTGAGAACTCAATTTGTTTGTTGCCGCCCACGGTGTCGAGCAAGCCCGCATGGGTCACTGTGATACCTGGCACTTGGTGCAAGCGTTCACGCAGCAAAGCCGACATTTGGTCCACATTGCGCTGGCGGTCTTTGCGGTCGACCAAGCGCACGTAGATGTTGGCGTAAATCTTTCCGTTGGCAGAGCCCGTGTTGATGGTGGACAAGGTGTACCGCACCTCAGGGAACTCGCGGATGATGGCTTCCACCTGCTTCGCTTTGGCCTCAGTCACTTCGAGTGACGATCCGACGGGGGTGTAGAAGTTGACTGAGGTTTCCGAGAAGTCGGCCTTGGGCACGAACTCGCTGCCCAGCAGAGGCACCATGACAATGCTCAACACGAACGTACCGGTTGCCAAGCCCACGGTGGCACGCTTGTGGCTCAATGCCCATTTCAAAATGCGTTGATAGAGGATCACCAGCTTGTCAGTGATTTCTTCAAACCAGGTGGTGATGGGTGCAATGGTGCGGTCGTAAAAACTATTCGAATGGCCGTGCTCACCGTGCGCGTGAATGGTGGGGTCATGCCACACCGACGACAACATCGGGTCGAGGGTGAAGCTGACGAACATCGAAATCAATACCGCGGCCACGATGGTGATGCCGAACTCATGGAAGAACTTGCCGATGATGCCGCCCATGAAACCGATCGGCAAAAACACCGCCACGATCGAGAGGGTGGTGGCCAGCACCGCCAAGCCAATTTCTTGCGTGCCTTCCATGGCCGCTTGGTAAGGCGCTTTGCCCATTTGCACATGGCGCACAATGTTTTCGCGCACCACGATGGCGTCGTCGATCAACAACCCCACACACAGCGACAAGGCCATCAGCGTGATCATGTTGATGGTGAAACCAAACATGTACATGAACAAAAACGTGCCGATGATGGCGATCGGCAGCGTCAATCCCGTGATCACGGTGGAGCGCCAAGAGTTCAAGAACAAAAACACGATCAGCACCGTCAAGAGTGCGCCCTCGATCAGGGTTTGGCGCACGTTGGCCACGCCCACACGGATCGGGCGAGAGCCGTCTTGCACAGATTCCAAGCGCACGCCGGCGGGCAATTGCGACTTCATTTCAGCCACAGTTTTGTTCAGTCCATCGATCACGTCGATGGTGTTTTCGTCTTGCGCTTTTTGCACCGTCATCAACAAGGTGCGTTGGCCGTTGAACAGCGCCAAGCTCTCGACTTCTTGCGCGCCATCGTTGACGCGCGCGACTTGATTCAATCGAATGGGGGTGGTGTTTTTGCGCGCGACGATGATTTGGCCAAAGTCTTCGGGACGCATCATGCGACCTTTGATTTGAATCACACGGTCTTGTTGCAGCGAGCGCAAGCTGCCTACGGGCAAATCTTGTGTTTCGCTTTTCACCGCATTCACCACCTGGTCGGCGCTGACGCCCAGCGATTCCATGGCCTGTGGGTTCAGGTACAAATTGATTTCACGTTTGGTGCCCCCCACCAACGACACGGAGCCGACGCCGCGCACGTTTTCCAAACGTTTTTTTAGCACCTGGTCGGCCCAGTTGGTCATCTCGACGGCAGAGAGTGCTTGGCCCCCTTGCGGCGCCTCAGGTACCACCGCCAGTGACCAGATGGCGCGGCTCGATGGGTCAAAGCGCAGCACCTTGGGTTCTTTGACATCGGTGCGCAAGGTGGGGCGAATGGCCGCCACTTTTTCGCGCACATCATCGGCGCCTTTGCGGCCGTCGATGTGCAACTGAAACTCGATCACCACCACCGACATGCCTTCGTAGCTGCGTGAGGTCAGAGCGTTGATGCCCGCGATTGAATTGACGCCTTCTTCAATTTTTTTGCTGACTTCGCTCTCCACGATCTCGGGCGAAGCGCCGGGGTATTCGGTGGTGATCACCACCACGGGGAAGTCGATGTTGGGAAATTGATCAATCTTCAACCGTTGGTACGAAAACAAGCCCAGCACCACAAAGGCGAGCATGACCATGGTCGCGAAGACCGGGTTTTTTAGACTGATTTTGGTGAACCACATGATGTGCTGATGTGCTGATGTGGTGTTTAAGGGGCTGAGCTGGCAGATGCGGATGTCGACTTAGCCGAAGCGGCCGATGCTGCATTCATCACGTCGGGCGTTTTGCTGGTGTAGGTCACCACCAAACCTTCGCGCAAAGCGCCCACTGCGCCCCTCAGCACGACGCTGCCTTCGGTCAGCCCCGTCACGCCCACCAAGGGTTCTGACTCGGGGCGCGCCAGGTCCATGCCGCGCACACCGAGTGAGACTGTCTTGTGCGCCACTTGCTGTTGGTTGCCGGCGGTCTCAACCACTTGCACATAAGGTTGCGCGCGGTCGGTGCGCACGGCCGACAGGGGAACTGCAATCACTTGGCTGTTGCCCATGCCGAGCAAGCCCTTGGCAAATAAACCGTGGCGCAGACCTTCAGGTTTATCCAGGCCCAGATAAATCAACACGCTGCGGCTACCGGCTTGGGCGCTGGGGCTGATGCGTTTGACTTTGGCAGTGAAGGGTGTGGGCCGGTCTTCCACTTGCAGCGAGGCCACTTGGCCCACGCGCACATCCAGTGAGTCGCTGGGGCTCAAGGGGACTTCGACTTCGAGTTGGCTCAGGTCCACCAACTCCAGCACTTTGGCATCCACACCCACGCGCTCGCCAGGTTGCGCGCTGCGTGCCGCGATGACGCCGGAGAACGGTGCCAACAACGTGGCATCGTCCAAGGCTTTGCGCGCCACGTCCGCGCCGGCCATGGCGGCCTTGTGGCTGGCCACAGCGCCTTGGTAATTCGCCGACGAGTTGTCCATGGCGTTTTTAGAAATAAAGCCTTGGTCAATCAACGACCGGTTGATGTCCCATTGGCGTTGCGCAATCTCCATTTGCGCTTTGGCGGCTTGGGCTTGCTCTTGCGCTTGCAGCCAGCGGCGTTGGTATTCGGTCGGGTCGATGCGGGCCAGTACTTGACCTGCTTTGACGTGGTCGCCCTCGCGCACCAACACCTCTTTCACTTCTCCGGCTACGCGAGCTTTGATGACCGCGTAGTTCAGCGCTTTCAGGGTGCCCGAGATGTCCAAGCCTTGGGTGATCTCGCGCAGCTCAGCCTGGATGACGTCGCTGCTGGCCAATTCAATCTGTGTTTGCACGACCGCCGGCGCTGATGCTGCCGCTTGTTGCGCGCGTTTGTTGCTCATGGCGCGCCACACGCCGGCCACCAAGGCCAGCACGATGACACCGATCACGATCCAGCGGGGTTTGATTTTTTTCATGGTTTGCTTTTCGCGCTCATGCCGTACAACAACAGGTCGACTTGCATGTGAATGAACTGTTCAGGATCCATGATGTGGGCCGACGCGGCGCAGGCGCCCATCGAGTGTTTCCACATCATCAAAAAAATCATCGGAGCCACCACGGTGTGCACCGCTTGCTCAGTGTCTAACGAGCGGAATTCACCACTTTGAACACCGCGATCCAAGATGCGACGGATCAAGGCGTTGCCAGGTTGGATCACCTCGGCTTGGTAAAAGTCGGCGATTTCTGGAAAGTTCTGCGCTTCGCTCATCACCAGTTTGGTGATGCCGCTGACACGCGTTTTGCCGATGCGTTCCCACCACGACACCAAGGCGTAGCGCAGCATGTCAGCGCTCGAACCCTGGAAAGTGTTGAACTCCTCATTCCAGGCGGGGAACTGATTGGCAATGTTCTCACGCACGACGGCTTTGAACAGATCTTCCTTGCTTTGGAAATACAAAAACAAGGTGCCTTTGGACACGCCAGCGCGCGCTGCGACTTCTTCGACACGTGTGGCTGAAAACCCTTTTTCAACAAACAAATCCAACGCGGCATTCAACAGCTCGCCTGGTCGCGCTTCTTTGCGACGTTCGCGTTTGGGTGCTTGTTCGATTGAGGTGGAGGCGAGGGTGGCAGACACAGGAAAACGCTTAATGACTGATGGGTTAGTAATGTAGCAGTTTCAAGCCCAACCACTCTTTCAGCACCCAGCCCGTCACTCGCAAGCCCCCACCGCTGGGAAGCCATTGCAAGAGGGGGGAAGCGTCGCTGTGCAGGAAGCCCATAGGGGCGGGGGTGACAACCAAGCCCGTGCCCTCAAACTGCCGAAAGCTGCGCGGCATGTGCCAGGCATGGGTGACCAGCGCCACACGCGTCACCCCTTCGGCGCGCAGGAGGGCTGCGGTTAGCAAGGCGTTTTCGCGGGTGTCGCGCGATTGGTTTTCTTGCCAACGCAAAGGGGCAAGGCCGAGGCGGGCCAATGCCAAATCGGCGACTTGAGCTTCAGACACTTGGTCGGTGATGCCGCCCCAGCCCTTGCCGCCGCTGAAGGCCATGGGCAGTTGTGTGCTGCGCGCCAAGTGCACCCCATAGAGCAAGCGCGCCATGGCGTCGGGTCCGAGGGTGGGGCCTTGGTACTCGGGGGCCTCACTCTCCACCCCGCCGCCCAACACCACGATGGCTTGCACCTGTTGTTGCTTGAGCTCAGCCGGCGTCACCGCTGACACCTGGGGCAGCAAGGTCTCTGACAACCACACCGCCACCGCTGGAGAACTGAGCAGCCACAACAGTGCCGCTGTGCAACCGGCCAGAAGCAAGGGCCCGCGAGGGCCATGTCGCAAGGAGGCTGAGCTGCGTTGCCAGGCCCATGCCAGCAGAGCAAGCATCAGCAGCAGTCCGCTGGCAGCGGGTAGCACCAAGGTGGTGAGGATGGGTTTCAAGGCGAGGAGTTGGTCCATAGGAATTCCAGGGAAAAGCCTGTCGATCATAGAATCACGCTCTATGGCACCACCGCATTCCCTGGCAACAGAAACCAAGGTCATCACCCTGGGTGGGGGATGCTTTTGGTGCACCGAAGCCGTGTTTGTTCGGGTGCGGGGCGTGTTGGATGTGGAGTCTGGTTACTGCAATGGCCATACGCTGAACCCCACCTACGCCCAAGTCTGCGAGGGAGACACGGGCCACAACGAGGTGGTGCGTGTGGTGTATGACCCCCAGCGCATCAGTTTGCGCGAATTGCTTGAGATTTTCTTTGTCATCCATGACCCCACGACCTTGAACCGTCAAGGCAACGATGCGGGCACGCAATATCGCAGTGGGATTTACCTGAGCGATGAAGCGGACCGCGCAGTGGCTCAACACGTGCTGAACGAGGTCAACACCGCGCTCGCGGGGCGTGTGGTCACGGAACTTGAGCCACTCAGCAACTACACCCCGGCAGAGGCTTACCACCAAGACTATTTTCAAAATAACCCACACCAAGGCTACTGTGCATTTGTGGTGGCCCCCAAAGTGCAAAAGTTTGTGCAGACGTTTGCGGACAGGGTGAAGCATGACTGATACCGGTCGTTGGATGCCTCTCGTCACTCGCCTGCGATGGGTGCACCGTGCCATGCTGGGCTTGCTCCTGGCCCTGGTGTTGGTGCAAACCGTCGGTGTGTTGCACCGTGTGGCACATGCCCAGCAAAGTGCAAGTGCCAGCACGCCTGGGGCCGCTGACGCGACGGGTGGATTGGCTGCCATTTGGGGCGAGCACAGCACATCGGCCGAATGCCAATTGTTTGACCAAGCCTGTCCCGACCTGCTGCACATGTCGCAAGGGGTCTGGCCCATGCCGTTGGCCGAAGCATCTTGGACAGCAGGGGTATTGGCGGAACGCTTCGCGCTGTTCGAGCGCTTCTACGCGGCCAGAGGGCCACCTGTTTGGCATTGACTTGACTTTTCTCGCGTTCAGGCTCGTGGCCTGACGTTGTCATTTCTTTGTTGACAGGACATTCCATGAAATACATTTTTCAACGCAGCGCGATGGCCGCTGCGACATACATATTGTTGGGTACGGGTTGGGGTACTGCTGGGGCGCAAACGCCAAACGCAGACGGTGCGCACCATTTAGATGAAGTCACCATCACCGCGCGTTCTTTGGAGCGGCGTGACTTGATGGTTCCCGCGCAGCAGCTGTCGGGTGCCGCGCTCACACAGCGCCAAGGAAGCACCTTGGGCGAAACCCTCGAGAACTTGCCAGGCATTGCCAACAGTTCGTTTGGCCCCAATGTGGGTCGACCTGTCATCCGCGGCCTGGACGGTGACCGCATACGCATCTTGCAAAACAGTGGCGCCAACATGGATGTGTCAGGGCTGAGCAATGACCACGCGGTGCCGCTGGATCCGCTTACCACCGAGCGCATTGAAGTGCTGCGCGGTCCTGCCACCTTGTTGTATGGCGGCAGTGCGATGGGTGGCGTGGTGAACGTCATCGACAACCGCATCGCGCGCGAGCGCACGTTTGACGGCCAAGGCGGCGTGATGGGCAAAGCCGAAGTGCGCGCGGGTGGCGCAGCCGGGGAGCGCAGCACAGGCGCAATGGTAGAAGCAGGGAACGATAAATTTGTGCTGCATGTGGATGCGTTTGACCGCAGCACCCAAAATTTGCGCGTGCCCAAAGACATGACCTGTGATGGCACGCCCAACGGTCGCCGCGTGTGCAACTCGGCCAGCAACAGCAAAGGCGGCGCAGTGGGTGGCACACTGCTGTTTGACCGTGGGTATTTAGGTGTGTCCACCAGTGAATACCGCAGTACCTATGGCACGGTGGCCGAGCCCACGGTGCGCATTGGCATGCTGCGTCGTCACCATGTGGTGGAGGGGCAATTGCGCGAGGTGGGGGCGTTCAAAGATGTCAAGTTTCAGCTGGGCCATACGCGTTACACCCACACAGAATTTGAAACGCCTCAGGCCACGGATGGCACGCGTTTTGACAACAAGGGGCATGACTTTCGTCTGGAAGGGCGCCAAAACGCCATCGCGTTGCGCAACGGCATGCAACTCGAGGGTGTCGTGGGCATTCAAAATGAACGCAGCCATGTGCAATCACGTGACGACCAAGGCGCCGTCGCGCTGTTGCCACCGAGCCGGACCCAAAGCACGGGGGTGTTCACCTACCAAGCGCTGAAAACCAGTTGGGGTCAGCTCAGTGCGGGGGCGCGTGCAGAGAGTGTGACGGTGAGGTCCTTCGAGGCGGCCGGCCCTGCCGCTGAGATTCCTGCGCAATCCCAAACGTTCAAGCCCATGAGTTTTGCTTTAGGCGCCATGCGTCAACTTCGCCAAGGTGACGCTCAAAACGGTTGGCAGTTGTCGACCAACCTCAGTGCCAGTCAACGCGCACCCAAAGATTACGAGTTGTATGCCCATGGGGAACACGCTGCAACCGGGACCTACGAAATTGGTCAGCCCACCCATGCCCTCGAAAAAGGCACGCAACTCGACGTGGGCGGCGAATGGAAACAAGGCGCGCATAAATTTGCCATCACGGGCTTTGCTTCGCAGTTTTCAAACTACATCTCATTACAAGCGACGGATGTAGGTGCAAATCCTCCTAAATACACCTTTCAAGGGGTTCGCGCCCGTTTCTACGGCATCGAATCCACCGCCAAGATCCGCATGGTTGGCGGGCAAGATGCTGTTCTGACACCCAATGCCGCGCACGGCGCGATGGACCTGGAGCTGCGGGGTGATGTTGTGCGTGCGCAAGACCTGACCCACAACAGTCCGATGCCCCGCATCGCGCCCATGCGCTTGGGCGCTGACGCGGTGTGGTCACGCCATGCGTGGGGGGCACGTTTCGGTTTCATGCATGCCGCTGCGCAAAACCGTGTGCCTAACCATGGGGCTGCCCCTGGCATCACCACCGCAGGTCACACGATCTGGAACGCGGGACTGAACTACCACACGCACAGCGGGCCGACCCATTGGTTGCTGTTTGCCAAGCTTGACAACCTCACCAACAAGGTCGCTTATGCGTCGACCTCGGTGCTGATTCAAACGATGGGGGCCAACGCCCCCCCCTTGGCGGGACGGAGTTTGAAGGTGGGCGCCCAAGTGAGTTTCTAAGGCGCCAAGCGCTCACGAATCCAAGTGCCAGTGCTTTCCTGGCGGTAGCGCAAGCGGTCGTGTAAGCGGCTCTTGCGCCCTTGCCAGAATTCCCACTGGTCGGGGACCAGCCGATACCCCCCCCAGTGCGAGGGGCGTGGTGGCTGCAGTAAAAACTGTGCGCCATATTTGGCAGCATTGGCCACCAAGGTGCCACGGCCTTCAATCACTTGGCTTTGCGGGCTGGCCCAGGCGCCAATGCGTGAGTCGAGCGGGCGGCTGTGGAAGTAGTCATCGCTCTCTGCCTCGCTGACCTTCTCCACCCGGCCTTCGATGCGGACCACGCGCTCGAGTTCGACCCAATGGAACTGCAAGGCGGCAAAAGGATTGCCCGCCAATTGTTGGCCTTTGCGGCTGGCGTAGTTGGTGAACCAGACGATGCCGCGCGCGTCATACCCCTTGATCAGCACCACCCGCGTGCTCGGGCGCAGGTCGCTGCCCACGGTGGCCAGGGTCATGGCATTGGGCTCGGGCACGTCGCTGGCAATGGCTTCGTTGAGCCATTGGTCAAATTGCTGCATCGGATCTGCGGCGGAGGCTGACTCGTTCAGTTCGGCGCGTTCGTAGCTTTTGCGGAGGTCGGCAATGTCTTTCATCCCTCAAGGATAGCGGCTTCGTTGTTGTATCTTTGCAAAGGGCTTTGACGTTGATCAAGAGCAGAGGCCAGACTGTCGTTAAGATATGTCCTGCCAGTATGTTCTGGCCCAATTTAAAACTTGTTGAGGGGACTTTGATGAACCAACCTACCAATCGCCGTGTTTTCATGATGCAAACCATTTCTGTTGCTGGCGTTGCCGCTTTTGCAACGACAGCTGCACAAGCAGCGATGGTGGATGAGAAAGACCCACAAGCTGCTGGCTTGGGCTACAAGGCTGATGCCACCAAAGTGGACAAAGCCAAGCAACCCAAATACGCAGCAGGTCAGCTGTGCAGCAACTGCTCTTTGTACCAAGGCAAGCCCACGGACGCCGCTGGCGGTTGCCCCTTGTTCGCTGGCAAGCAAGTCGCTGGCAAAGGCTGGTGCTCGGCTTACGCCAAGAAGGCCTAACTCCCTCAGGGAGCAGCCTAGGCTTGCACACTGCAAGCCATCTCAAAAAAGGGAGCCTCTGGCTCCCTTTTTGTTTGTGACTTCGTATGCTGTCAGGGGTTGGAACGCTCGATCAGTTCGATCTTGTAGCCGTCCGGGTCTTGTACAAACGCAATCACCGTGGCGCCGCCTTTGACGGGCCCCGGTTCGCGTGTGATGGTGCCCCCCGCCGCGCGGATCTTGTCGCACGTGGCCACCACATCGGGTACCCCAATGGCGATATGACCATAGGCTGTGCCAAGGTCGTAAGACGACACGCCGTAGTTGTAGGTCAATTCAATTTCTGCATGCTCGGGGTTGTTGCCGTAGCCCACGAAGGCCAAGTCGTACTGTTGCTCGGGACGCTGGGTGATGCGCAGCAGTTGCATGCCCATGGCGTGGGTGTAGAAGTGGATGGCACGTTGCAAGTCGCCAACGCGGAGCATGGTGTGAAGCAGTCGCATAGAAATCGTCGTGGTCAAAAAATGTGAATTGAAACTGTTAAGTACCTGTGAACTGAGGCTTGCGGCGCTCAGCGAAAGCAGCACGGCCCTCTGCAAAATCGTGACTGTGAATGGATTGCTTTGAGCGCTCTTTGAGGGCGGGTTCGTTGTACAAGCCGGCAGCAATCTCATTCAAACTTTTCTTGGTCAGCGACAAGGCCAAGGGCGCCATCCCGCTCAAGTGACTCACCACCTGCGAGACGGCGGCCTCAAAGGCTTCTGCGTCCACCAAGGCTTCAAACAGATCGAGCTTCTCGAGGTCGTCAAACAAATGGGCTTGGCCCAGCAAAAAGGCCCGTTTGCTGGCTTGCAAGCCAAATCGGCTGACATAGCGGCGCAAGCCGCTGGGGTAGTAGTGCAGGCCCAATGCACATGCGGGCATGCGCCAGGTCAGGCCTCGTTGCGCCACGATGAAGTCGCAGGCCAACACCAAGTCGGTGGCGCCGCCATAGACGCTGCCATTCAAGGCGCACACGGTGATGGGTCGCAAGCGTTCCAAGGCGTCGGGGATTTTTTCAAAGAACAAAGGCGCCATCGGGTCGTTGTCAAACCCGCCCACGTTGTAGCCGGCGCTGAACACCGGCTGCTGTGGGTCTGTGGTGTCGGCACGCAACACCACCACCTGGACCGAGGTGGTGCGATTCAGCGTGTCGAAATGGGTCAGCAGGGTGGTCAGGTCTTCGTCTGTCAGGCTGTTGCGTTGCGAGGGACGATGCAGGGTCAATGTGGCAGTAGAGCCAAGGATGTCTAGGGTAGGGGCGCCTTCAGTCATAAGCTGTCATGTTAGCCAATCAAGGTGTAGAGTAAGACGCAATTACAAAGAAATGTTGGAGGACGTCACCATGGCGCGCGAACTATTGCAAGTTTCCCCTTTTCCCCCGTTCATGATGAAGGCTTTGCAAGAAGCCGAGTACACCGTCCATGACCACACCCACATCAAAGACCCCGGGGCGTTAAGCAAAGTCAGCGCCATCGTCGGCATGAGTTCTGCCAAGGTCGACCGCAAGCTGCTGATGATGCTGCCCAACGTCAAGCTGATTGCCATTTGCGGTGTGGGGTACGACGGCATCGATGTCGAGGCCGCCAAAGAAAAAGGCATTGTGGTGACCCACACGCCCGGCGTGCTGACCGACGACGTGGCCGATTTGGCCATGGCGCTGTTGCTGTCGATTGGTCGTCGAATTCCACAAGCCGACCGCTTTGTGCGCAATGGCGATTGGGTCGACGATGTGTTTCCGTTGACGCACAAAGTGTCAGGGGCGCGCTTGGGCATCGTGGGCATGGGGCGGATTGGCCGTGCGATTGCCAAACGAGCGGCTGGCTTTGACATGCAGATTGCCTATACCGGCCGTGCGCCCAAAGCCGATGTGGCTTATCCCTTCCATGCCACGGTCAGCGCGCTGGCTTCAGCGGTGGACTATCTGGTCGTGGCGGTGCCGGGAGGGGGCAGTACCGATAGGCTGATCAATGCCCAGGTGTTGCAGGCCTTGGGGCCGACGGGTTACTTGATCAACATCGCGCGCGGCTCGGTGGTCGATCAGCCGGCATTGGTGCAAGCCTTGAAAGACAAGGCCATTGCAGGTGCCGCGTTGGATGTCTTTTGGGACGAGCCCATCGTGGACCCCGAGTTGCGTCGCTTGCCCAACGTGGTGCTGACCCCTCACATTGCCAGTGCGACAGACGAAACGCGCCGTGCCATGGCCGGTTTGACCCTGGACAACTTGCGTGCGTTTTACGAGAAATCGCCGTTGCCCACGCCGGTGCCTGAGTGTCAAACACCGCGTGTGCCGGCCTGATCGTCGGCTGGGTGCCCCATGAAAAAAGCCCGCGTCCGCGGGCTTTTGTTTGGAAGGGCTTAGCGCGGATAACCGCCACCACCAAACCCACCGCCACTGCGGCCACCGCCTGAACGGCCGCCACCGCCAGAGCGATTGCCACCACCACCACCGCCGCCCGAGCGACGGCCGTAGCCCCCGCCACCGCCGCGTTTGCGTTCGGTCATCAGGTCAATGCTGGTGCGTGTCGGGTCGGGTTGGCGTTGGCCACCGCCTTGGGTTTTATGACCAAAGGCATTCACGCCGCTTTGCGTGCCCAAGTGCGCGTTGGCACGGGGCTGGAAGTCATCGTCGTCACGCGGCGCACGGGGTTCGTGGTTGCGCGGTGGGCGAGGACCGTCGTTGCGTGGACCGCGGTTGTCAAACTGGCGCGGTGGGCGCTGGCCTTGTGGACGATTGCCGTTGCGGGGTGGGCGGTCACCGAATTGTTCGGTGCGTTCACCAACGCCGCGGGCAGGGCGCTCGCTGTTGCGGTCGCGGCTGACGTGGCCATTGGGGCGAGGCGCACGGCCTTCGCCACCTCGGCCACCGCCGTTGGCCGCCTTGCTGTCGCGAATGCGTTGCATCATTTCGCCGCGTGCGGCTTTGGCAGCCGCAGCCATCACATCGCGGCCTGGGGGCTTGCCCAAGCCGCCCCACAGGGTTTGGCGACCCATGGCGATGGGCTCGGCCTTTTCGTCTGGCTCTGGGCCAAAGCCTTCGACGTGGACCACGGGCACTTGCTGTTGGGTGAAGATTTCGATGTCGCGCATGAAACCTTGTTCATCCAACGACACCAAGCTCACGGCTTCGCCGCTCGAACCGGCGCGACCGGTGCGGCCGATGCGGTGCACGTAGTCTTCGCTGATGTTCGGGATCTCGTAGTTCACCACGTGTGGCAACTCATCGATGTCGATGCCGCGTGCCGCAATGTCGGTGGCCACCAAGGCACGGATCTCGCCGCTCTTGAAACCCGCCAAGGCTTGGGTGCGAGCGGTTTGGCTCTTGTTGCCGTGCAACGCCATGGCGCTGATGCCGTTCTTGGTCAAGAACTCGGCCACATTGTTGGCGCCAAATTTGGTGCGGGTGAACACCAGCACCTGGCTCCAGTTGTGCTCGTTGATGATGTGTGCGAGCAAGGCTTTTTTCTTGCCACGGCCCACGGGGTGTACCACTTGTGTGATGCGTTGCACAGTGGTGTTGCTGGGGGTGACTTGGATGCTTTGTGGGTCTTTGAGCAAGCCATTGGCCAGCTCGCGGATCTCGGCGCTGAAGGTGGCCGAGAAAAGCAAGCTTTGCTTGTCTTTGGGT
>JACCDZ010738882.1_pt1 | contig 31363 bp, 37 predicted proteins | sample 7449551 | NCBI WGS metagenome assembly JACCDZ01 (sample SAMN15323452, study PRJNA562643) | freshwater metagenome | isolation source: river surface water | place: USA:Blue River Watershed | collected 2017-08-18 | reverse complement strand
TGGCTGGATTTAATGAAATTAAAGAGTTTGTGTTAACTAGAGATAATTATACTTGCAAACACAAACAATGTGATCATACTGATAAAAAATTACAGGTTCATCACATTCAATTTAGATCAAATGGTGGCAGTGATAAACCTGATAATTTAATTACCTTATGTAAAACTTGTCATAGTAATTTACATAGTGGATTAATTGATGACAAGTTTAAAAAAGTTGCTAATTATAAGGAGCCTCCTTTTATGAATAGTTTAAAAACTAGGCTCCAAAAGCATTATATTAATGCAACTTTTTGTTATGGATATGAAACCAAAATTACCAGACAAGAAATGCAATTACCTAAATCTCATATAAATGATGCAATTGCTCTTTCTTGTTATCAAAATAAAATTTCTAATTTGAAATATCTAGAGGTTAATGAATATGTAATTCAAGTTAGAATTAAGAAGAGAAGTTTGCATGAGCAAACAGCTCGTAAAGGATATAAAACTAAAAATACTACCCAAAAACGCAATAATAAGAATGTAAATCAAGTTAATGAATATAAAATAGGATCAACTGTGCGTTTTGGGGGTAAATTTGGTTATATTAGTGGATTTACGGGGAAATCTGCTTATATAAAGGATATTAATGATAATTATATTACTGAGGATAATAAATCTTATAAGCAGATTTCATTAAAAAAACTTAACCTAATATGTTATAATAATGGTTGGGTTAAATTTAATCACAATTCATCTCCCCACTTGGCAAAGCCTGAAGTGGGAGACTTCTTGTGATTATAGTTAAACAATGCACAAAATGATTTCAATTTTCAAAAATCACTTTTTAATTCAATGAATAACCAAAAATATCCAATTATTAATATTTTAACAAAAATAGAAATAGGGAAGTGGTATTTTTCAGAAAATTCATCAGAAAATAATTGTTTTTCTAATTTTAATATTCTCCATGAAAATCACATTTTTAAAAAAGATTTTTTAATGATTTATTTAATCAATAATTATAATGGTATATTTTTAAATTATAATTTAGATAAATTCTCTGTTATTTTTTTCAAAATCCAGCAAATCAACCTATCAATCAATTTCTAAATATATCAAATAAAAATTTAAAATTAATTTATTATGGTAATTCTTTGATTGAGGCTCTTGAAACAATAAGTACAAAAATGATAAAATAAATAATTTTTATAAATCTAGTAAATATTTATTTTTAATGAATTTATATGTTAAAATAATAGATATAAATTTATAGGAGATATTTATGGAAACTAATCAATTACAAGAAGACAAATATTTAAACAGGACAAATAAATACAATAAAAACAATCCTACTACAAACAGTATAATTATTTTTCGGTCTAATGATAGTTTATTTATAAATACATTACCTAGATGTATTTATAATGAAGCAAAAACTAAGTTAGGTAACTTTTATGATAAAGATAGTAATCAAATAAAAATACCAACATTAAAAGAATATGAAAGTTTAACTAATATATCAACAAGCTTAGGGAATGAACTTTGTTTTTTTTCTAAAAATTCTTCTACTATGGGAAATAATATCTTTAATCAGGCTATAGAAAATAATATGTTTAGAAACTTATATAATGAATTAATAAACATGGTAAATACTCAAGATTTAAAAAGTTTAACGGGGCATCTAGCACAAAATTCTTATAAATCTTTATATCTTTCAATAGATTTAGATTGCAAATTTAAAGATTTTTTAAATAATGATGAACAGACAAGTAATTTAAACTTATTAAAATATGGAAATAAAAGTTTATTAGAGATAATAAATAGTATTAATATTAATGAAAAAAATAGTGTTATTAATAATTTTATTGAACAACACAATAAAGAAAAACAAGAATATGAGCACTATAAAATTGCATTAATAAGAGAGAATTGGAGGGAAATGAAAAACCCCTCAAGAATTGAATCTGTAATAAAAATAACTAATGCTGCAAATATTAATTACATCTATACTAAATCAAGTCCTGAATTTAAACAGAAAATTTTAGATGAATTAATTAGATATAGTGGTTCACTAGTGGCACATGATGAAATAGGAGATTATTTTAAAAGAATCAACCTTAATAATGAATTGGCTGATAAATTTACCAATAAATACACTGAAATAGCTATTAATAATTATTTTGATGATCTTAAACAACAAATTAGTAATTTCTGTAATAAAAAATTTTATCAGTCATTTGAATATTTTAATAATAATTTTAAACTAATGATAAATAATGATATTGGACAAAATGCTTTTAATCAAATAGTTAAAAATCTTGATATTGATAAAATAAATTCTTTAAAAGCTATGTTGAAACCAGAAATAATATTAAAATTTAAAGAAAAAAGATTAGAAATAACAGAAAACCAAGAAGAAAAAAATTTAATAGCAAAAGAATTAAAAACATCAATAAAAACAAATAATTCTAAAAATATAGGATATGAAAGATAAATAGGAGATGTTTCTCCTATTTATCTTTTTATCAAATCTAATATACTTATAAATAAATTTACTATATCTAAATAAAGTTGTAAAACTGGTACTACTGGAGAAATATCTGTATTTTGTGATGCATTTTTAGTATCATATAATATAAATAAGCTAAATAAAATGGCTCCAACCCCACTTAGAACACTTTGCAATAATGTTGATTGGAAAAATAAATTAAAAATACTAACAACAATTAAAGATATTAATCCAACAAATAAAAATTGTCCTAAAAAACTTACATTTTTAACAAATATCGATAATAAAGACATTCCTATAAATACAATAAATGTTAATGTCATTGCTTGAAATAATATTTCTGTTCCAATTGATGATTTTAAATACATTCCTATTAAAGGAGTCATTATTGCACCATTTAAAGCTGTAAATAATATTAAAAATAAATATGATAAGTTAGAATCATTAAATATTTTAATAAGATAAATTAAAACAAAACACAAAACCACAGCTAAACACCCTAAGAATAATAATGATGTGGGATGAGCTTCTTTAAAATAATTTATTTTATCCTTTAAGAAGAAAATTGTTGCTATTGTTGGTACAAATGAAATAGCTAATAAAAAATAAACTTTTGTCATATATAAAGAAATAACATTCTCTTTTGACTTTGTTATCAATATATTTTCTTGCATAAATTACTCCTTAATAAATAAATTTAATTTTATATATTATCATATTAAATTAAACTTGTCAAATATTATTGACTTTTATCTAATAATATGGTATAATATATAATATTAGTTTGTTAATTAGTCTTAGTTTAAATAAAATTTTTTAAAGGAAATATTGAATGTTTATTGTTAATGTCGGTGAGCAATGGATTAATGAAGGAATGCATCCAATTCCAAATAATGATTCAATTTTAATTCAGATAACATCTCCATTTAGTAAGCATGTATCATCTCCTTTTATGCATGATTTTAATCAAATTTATAGATTTAAATTTGATGATATTTCAGAACACCATATTGAAATTATAAAAAATTTAAAAGATGATAAAATTTTAAAAGAAATTAAAATAATTGATGATAAACAAGCTTTATCTATTGCAGAGGCTTTGATATATGCAAAAAATAATAATCTAAATGTTATTATTAATTGCCAAGCTGGAATTTCAAGATCAGCAGCTATTGCAGAAATTGCATGTGAATTATTGGGGTTTGAAGATAAAAAAGAAGAATCTTGTCTTAGGCATTCAAATAATTTAGTAAAGAAGATGGTAGGGCATTATATTCAAAAAATCATTGCATAATATATGTTATATATGATATAATATATAATTAAAAAAGGAATTTCAAGATGAAAAAACAATTAGGATATAAATTAAATATAAAAAAAATAGATGATAAATTTGACTTTTTTTTAAATCCTATTTTTGAACAAAAAAGTAATGAAAATGGGTGGTTTGGGCAAGCTTTTCAACTTTGTAAAAATTGTGGTGGTGAAATATATCATATGATGGTTGATGCAGATTTATGTAATAAATGTGGGTTGGAATTATTGGAAAAATTAAAAGATGAATCTTTTAAAAATTATCTAAAATTTAATTTAGGGATTAATACTCGTAATATTTTTATGTTAAATAAAAAACAAGAACTAGATATAGGTAAAGATACAATATATCCTGCAAGAGAACTATCAAATTTTTCAGAATATAATTTTTCTTTTGATAATATAGAATGTAATTCAATGGAAGGATTATTGCAATCATTTAAATGTCCTGATAAAGAGAAACAAATAAAAATATGTCTATTATCTGGAACAAAAGCTAAATTTAAGGGTAAAAAATTTAAATGGTATCTAAATCAGAAATTATATTGGCAAGGAAAAGAATATAAAAGAGATTCTGATGAATATCAAAAATTATTAGATAGAGCTTTTGAAGCATTATCTGATAATAAAGAATTTGGATTTGCTTTAAAAAATAGTTTTAATTTAAAATTAATTCATAGTATTGGTAAAAATCAAACTAATTTAACTGTATTAACTAATGAAGAATTTTGTCAAAGATTAATGAAAATTAGAAAAAATTTAGGAGGTGTGTAATTATGCTATTTCTAATCTTTATAAATAATGATGAAAGTAAATTTATTTCAACAGAAGAATTTAAATTTTCTTATTCTAAACCATTAAAATCAATTTCCTTACAAATAGAAAATACAATATATTATTTAGATGAATTTAATGAATTTTTAGATCAAAGATGGTCTCAAATTTTATCAAGAATAACTTTTCCAGATAATGGTGAAAAATATAAAAATACAATAATAAAATTAAAATGTAATGATTTTAGTAATATAGATGACTTTTATGAAACTTTGCCAAATTTATTTAAAAGAGAAATAGAGTTATTTAATTATATTGTAAAAAATATAAAACTTAATATAGAACCTGAGAAAAATCATTTAAAAATTATCTTTTATAAAACTATTGAATCTCTACTTTCAACAGAAATTCAATCTTTATTAAGACATGATTTTGCTAATCATTTAAAAATAGAAAGACCATTAACAAAATTTGAAAAACAGCATCAAACTTTAAAATTTGATGATTTAATAAATAAGTTAGATGATGATTTAAATATATTTAAAACTAAATATCTTATTGAATATAAAAGTAATGAAGTTTTAAATAATAAAATATATTTATTATTATCCATAGGAAAAATAAATGGAGAAGAATACATAACTTGCCCTGAAGGAGAGTTAGAGTTAAAAAAAGATTTTGCTTATATCAATCAAATTTTAATTGATGATATAAAAACTATAAAATTACTGAAGGAATAAAAAATGAAAGATTTTCTTGAAGATAAAATATTAAATGAATATTTTTTTAAAGTTAAAACAAATATTGATTTAGCTTATAATAAAACTATTGAAAATTATTTAAAAGGATTTGGGTTTTTAGTTTTTTCTGATGAAAATATAAAATCTTATTTTTTAGAAGAAGTTAATAATTATTTTTCTGGTGTATCAAGTTTATTTTTAAAAAATAATATTAATAATATGGATGTTATCAGTTTATTAAAAATGGCTAATATTAATGATTTTTATCCTTTAAAAAATTTACCAAAAATTAATGAAAAGAATATTCACCTATTAGTTTCTGATAGTTTTTATTACTCTGTTGAAGATAGTTTTTATTGTAAAATCAAAGATATTGAAAAAATTAGAGAAAAAAATAGAGAAGAATTATTTAAAATAATGGTAACAAAAATTAATAACTATTTAGAGCAAAATCAATATTGCAGTTTTATTTTATCAGAAAATTTTGCTGATGACTTTATTCAATTTCTAAAAGATAAGGATTGTTTTCCAGAATCAAATGTTTTATCTAATAAATACTTTAATGATTTAGCAATAAAAATTGTAAAAAAAGACTGTTTTATTTCAATGAATATTTTTCAAAAAATAAAAGCATTTTATAATATTTATTTAAAATACATTTTTATTTAAAAGGAGTTAATTAATGTCAATATTTTTTTGTTCTGATCATCATTTTGGGCATGACAAAATTTTAACTTTTTATAATTATAATGGTGAAAAAACTAGGGTTTTTGATGATATTAATTCAATGAATGAAACCATTATTTATAATCATAACTCTGTTGTAAAAAAATCTGATGAAGTTTATTTTTTAGGTGATGTTGCAATAGAATTGAATAGTTTAAATTTATTATCAAGAATGAATGGAAAGAAAAAATTAATAAGAGGTAATCATGATATTTTCCATATTTCTCATTATTTAAAATATTTTGATGAGATTTTAGCAACTGCAACTTTCGTCGGTGATTTTATTCTATCTCATATACCAATTCATCCAAATTGTATTTCTAAAAGTTATGTTTCAAATGTTCATGGACATTTACATTCAAATATAATTAAAGATAAAAGGTATTTTAATGTTAGTTTGGAACAAATTGAATTTACACCTATAGAATACTCTGAAATACTAAAAAAAATCAAATAAAACTCAGTTCTGAAATAATGCTTTATAGCTGAGTTTGTCATAAATTAGCTTAACAGAACAATTGAATTAATTTTGCTTTTTACTTGACAAAAAATATTAGATATGTTATAATATATCTAATATTTTTTATAAGAGATTATTATGCAACATATTAAATTTGAATCAATTGAAAGACTTGAAGTTGTTTTAAAAACAATAAAACATAAATCTTTTATGACAGGTTTAGATGAAGATAACAAACCAATTTATAACACGAGTCTTCCATTACCTACAGTAGAAATAACTTTAACTGAAAAAATTCATGGAATGAATGCATCTGTATGTTATTCAAATAAAGAAGGAATTTATTTTCAAAAAAGAAGTGAAGTTATTAATGATAAGAATGACAATGGGGGATTTGGAGAGTTCGCTAAAGAAAGAGTTTCAATATTTATGGAACTTATTATTAAGTTAGCTAAAGAAAATAATATTAATCTTGATACACATAGAATTTCATTATTTGGTGAATTTGCTGGAACAGGTATCCAAAAAGGTTCAGCATTAGATGGTATGAGTAAAAAATTTATTATTTTTCAAAAATTCAAAGTATCAAATGTAAATGAAGAGTTAAGAGCAGAAGATACAAAATGGTATAAAACTAAAATAGCAGATAAATGGATTTGTTCTGAATTACATAGTATTTTTAATATTATGAATCATTTTGTAAAAATTGTAAGTTTTAATTTTGCTAACTTTGATGAAGAATATCAAGATTTAAATGATATTTTATTAGATATAGAAAATTCATCTCCTATTGGTGAATATTTAGGAAAGTTAAATAATATTGGTGAGGGTTTAATTGGTAATTTTGAATTTTTAGGTGATGAATACACATTTAAAATTAAAGGCAGTAAATTCCAAAGAACATCAGTAAAACAACCAAAATTTAATATTGATAATGAATTAATTCAAAAAAAATTAGAATGTGCTTTAAAAGTTTGTCAACCATTTAGATTAGAGCAAGTTTGGATGGAAATTTTTGAGTTTAATGGGGTTTCTTTTGATACAGAACCAAATATTAAAAAGTTAGGAGATTTTATTAAAAAAGTTATTACAGATATTGTAAAAGAAGAAACAATAGTTTTTGAAGAATTTAATTTAATCCCTAAAGAAGTTTTTCCTTTTATTTCTAAAATTTGTTCTAAATGGTTTTTTGAACAATTAAAAAATTTTGAAACATATAAATTTAATCATCAAAAATATATTTTTTAAAAGAATATATTTAAACAATTTCAAAATTTAGTACAAGTTTATAAGGGGATAATATGAGCATAAAAACAAAAAAAAATGTTTATAAAAAATATTCAAAAAGATTTAAAAGACTCAATAAAATAAAAGAAAAATCTTCTGATTTGTATTTTGAATTATTAAGTCTTTATAATGATTGTAAAGAGCATAATTTATCAATGAATGTTCATTTTATTCCTCTTATTATTGATAGTTTAAAGAAAATTAATGAAAATTGTGAGGTAAGGTTATTTAATGTTTTTTATTCTTATGATAATAATGATGATTTATTTGATGTTTCAAAAAGAGATAAATTTAAAAAAGTATCTTATGAAATTAAAAAATTTAATGAAATTGAAAGTGAGTTTTTAACAGTTGAAGAGGTTTATTATTTATTTGATTTAGTAAAATTTGATTTACAGCAAATTAAATATAAAATTCAAGAAATTTATAACAAAATTAATGAAATTGAAAAAAATAGAAAAGATGATTTATTTTTTTGGAGTAGATCATTAGGAAAAGAAGATTTATTTTTCTATTTATTAGGAAGTGATATATATTGTAAAAAAACTGAATTACAATGGATTATTTATAAAAATGAACATATTATTTTTGATGGTAAAAATACAACATTGTCATTAAATGATATAGAAAATATAATAATTGAATATTTTATTAATAATTCTATTGATTACAAAAAATTATTAATTAGTGAATTAGATGAAGATAAAATTGATGAAATTAAATAAAAAACTTCTATAAAAATTTTTTATTTAATTTTTGATAGAGCATTAAAATTCTGTTAAAATTATTTAATAATATATTTAAAAGGGGAATTATTATGTCAAAACATGGCTATCATAAGACAAAAATAAAAAAAGGTCAAGTTGGAAAATTATCAAAAATTTTTGAGGAAGTTAATGAATTAAAAGATGCCAAAAAACAAAAATCAAAAATAATGGTTTTACATGAATTATCAGATATTATTGGTGCAATTGATTTATATTTGAAAAAAGATTGTAAAAATAAAATTAAATTAAAAGATTTAATTAAAATGAATAAAATTACTCAAAGAGCTTTTAAAAATGGTTATAGATAATTTTTTATAAAATTTTTAATTTAAAATCAAAATATTTAAAAAAAATAAAGAAATAAGGAAAATAAATGAATAATTCAAATATATCTATGGATTTAATTTTTAAATCCATTTCTTTTTATTCTAATTGTGGATACTCTATGATTGATGCTCCAATGTGTGTTCCAGAATATATTATGAAACATAACACTGAAAAATTTAAAGATAATCAAGAATTAGAATATATGAATAATCAAAAATATGTAGCAAGTGCAGAACAGAGTTTTTTATATCTAAAAGAATTGGATAAATTGCCTATTGGAAAATATATGGCATTAACACCATGTTATAGAGATAATAAAGCTGATTTAACTCATTTTAAAATATTTATGAAATTAGAATTAATTATAGTAGGGCAACATAACTTTGAAACTATAATTGCTGATGCAGCAAAATTTTTTATTGAAATTGGATTAAATGATATAAAAATAGAAGAATCAGAAGATGTCGGAGTTTGGGATATAAATTGCAAAAATATTGAATTAGGATCTTATGGTAATAGAAAATTTATTGATGGAAGTAGATATTCTTTTGGTACTGGATTAGCAGAGCCAAGAACTAGTTATGTAAAAAAATTATAAAAAGGAAAAAAAATGAGCAATATTATAGCATTTGGTTTAGAACGTTCAGGAATGACCTCTAGATTTCTTTATAATAAGATTATAGAGGAAAAAAGACCTATTATATATTTTTCAACTGATAGTCAGGATTTAATTAATTCAGAAACTATTTTAGCAAATAAAATAGTTTATCAAAATAATCTTAAAGATGATATTAATTTTAATCTTATAAAACCAAATGTAATTTTTAAATATACAATAAATATATATAATCATTTAAGTTTAGAAAAAGATCTTATAAGTATATATAGAATTATAAATTTTATTTGCCTATATAAATTAGATGATTTAGTTGTTATTATAGATAAAATACCACAAGTTATTAGTTTTCAAAATCTTTATATATTAAAAAATCTAATCTTAGGATTAACCCCAAATACACCAATAGAATTAATCAAAAAATTAAAAATAAAATTTAATGAAGTAGTTATTTTAGATATAAATAATTCATTTTATTTAAACTCAAAAATTAATGAAATAGTAAATGAAATAAAACCAGAAAATCTTGATTGTGTTAAAAATTTTACTATGTTTAAAGATATGTACCACCAATATCCAAAAATTTATGATTTAATATATCATTTTCATAAAAATAATATATCAAACACATATGCCAGATTTAAAATATTAAAATAATCCCTTTAAAATTTTTATTAATTTTGACATTGACAATATTTATAGTGTATGATATAATTAGTTTTTAATACAAAGAGGATATATTTATGGAATTAAACTTTTTATTTTTATTAAAGGTTGTGGGTTTAATATTTTTAGTTTTTTTTCTTGTTAAACTTTTTTTAACTGTAAATAAAAATAGAAGTGCTTTAAATTATTTAAATTTTGAGATTTTTGTTAGCAAATTATATCAAGAAAGACAATTAGAAATAGAAAATATTTTAAATATTTATATTAAAAATTGTAATAATCATAATGAAAAAATTATAATTCCTAAAGATTTTCCTTTAAATTATAAAGATACTAATTTTAAAAATCTTATTATAAAATCGCCATTTACTATTATAAAAAACAAGTTAGTTATAAATGAAAAAATTTCAATTGGATTTAAATTAGTCAAAATAAAAGAATATTTTATAACAAATCAAATAATTATAAAATTTCCTCATTTTAGTGAGGATGAAATATTATTGTTATTAATGATTATTTATACAGGAAAGGTTAATAATTGAAAGAAAAATTAAAAATTGGAATTTTAATTTCCATGACAACTATCACTGCTTATGCAGATAATTCAGGTTTTTATGTCGGTGTAGGTTCTGGAATTAATCAAACAATGAATAGTAATATGAAATATGAATATAATGCTAATAATCAACCTAATGTTCAAAATTTAGGAAATGTAACAGAAAATTCTACACCATTGTCATTTGATGTTGGTTATAAATTTAATAATTTTTTAGCTGCTGAACTACTTTATTCTTATTCAGGAAATCAAAATTATTCTTCAAATAATGGTACTTTTTGGGGTTCTCAAAATATTCTAGCTTTAGATGCTGTTGGATTTTTTCCTATTTTATCTAATGTTTATATTAAAGGAAGATTAGGTATAGCTGGTTATAAATCCAATTTAACAAATTATGTTGGTAATCCAAATACAACTTCATTAACTAGCTCACTAGGAGCTGGTATAGAATATAGATTTATTAAAAATATTGCATTGGATTTTGATTTTATTAATTATGGATTGATTAATCCAGTTAATTTACAATATCAGCCATGTAATAATTGTCAAAACATAGGAAGTGCAGGAACTCAACAAACTAATTTATACTTATTAAGTCTTCAATACTATTTCTAATAAAAACAAGCCTATTTAGGCTTGTTTTTAAATTAGTATATTTTTTTGAAGAAAATAATCTACTAAAAGATTATAAATATGAATTTTTGTTTCTTCCATTTCTTTATAATCTTTTAATTTTATAAAAAAACTTAGTTTTAAAATTCCAAAATTATATTTTTCATTATTATAAGAAATAATAATATTTCTTTCTTTATAAAAATTTTCATGTGTCATAATAAGTTCTTCTAAAATATACATATCTAGTTCAGGTAATTTTTTTAATTTTAAATAAAATTCTAGATCTAAATGTTTTATATGCTCTTCTTTTGTTCTCCATCTATTTTTCATAATATCATTTATTAGCCAATAGCTTGGAAATGAAATTATATTTTCATCATCTGCTTTTAGTTTTACTGTTGTTATAGATATATCAATAATAACTCCTTTTATCTCATATTTCTCAAGACTAATGTAATCTCCTATTCTTGCAATATTGGAATTTGCAGAAGTAATGCTTGTAATAACCCCTAAAATAAAATCTCTAAAAATTAAAGCAAAAACAGCAGAGGCAGTTGATAATCCAGCTATTAAAGATATAACTCTTACCTCCATCCAAATTGAGATAAAAAATATTAGACCGGTTATAATAATCATAAAATTAAAAACTTTAGTATAATTATTAATTAAAGTATTTGGTTTTTTAAAAGAGGTTTTTTGAAATTCATTAAAAGAGTTTAATAAAAAAATCATTGTTCTACAAATATAAAGAAGTATTATAGTATAAATAATTTTATTAAAAACAGGTAAATTTAAAATTTGATTTATTTTTGTACTTGTAGTAAAAAAATAATCAAAATCAATAATATTATCTTTATATAAAAAATAAACTAAAATAACATAGCTAAATATTTTAAAATGAAATAATCCACTTTTTTTGTTTGTTTTTAAATAATATTTAAAATCAGGATTACTTAATTTTAAAATAAAATCATAGATATAATTTACAAAGACAAATAAGACAAAAAGGATTATAAAATCCAAAAAATAATTCATAGTTTTCATGTTCCTTTAAAAATTAAATTAATTTGTCAAAAATATTAATAATTTAGTTTTTTAAAATATTAATATTATGATATTATACAAGAATATTCTAAATTTTAAAAGGATTTTACATAAATAATGTTAAAATATATTTTTTTCTCTCTTTTTATAATAAATTTTGTCAATGCAGAAGATAATATTAATTATCTAAATCAAAAAAATTTACTAAATCAAAAAATAATAAATTATCAACAATATATTAATCAGAATAATTCAAACTCAATTATTCCCTTAAATTTAAATATTAATATAAATGATCAAAATCAATATATTCCAATAATTAAACAAAAATTATTTCTATCAGGAGAATATAAATGCACTGATTTTAATAATGTTTATACTTTAAATTTATCAACAGCAATATTTAATTATCAAATAAATAATAATATTTCTCCTACAGGATTATTAAACACAGAAACACTAAAAAAATTAAATCGACCAGAAAAATATATTTTAAATTCACTATATTTAAATAAAAATAATCTTAATGATATAAATTTCAATGGAAATTCAATTATAATAAATATACCATCATACTCACTTAATATATATCAAGAAAGTCAATTAATTTATTCAATGGGGGTTATTGTAGGTTCTAGTAAACATCAATCTTGTGAATTAACAAGTGAAATAAATCAAATAGTAATAAACCCAAGTTGGTATGTACCAAGCAGTATTACTAATCATGAATATATTAATAAATTAACAAATAATCCTGAATATTTTACTAAAAGAAATTTTGTAATATATGAAAATGGAGAAAAAATCAATCCAGATGAATATTCAGGAGACTATGAAAATATAAAGTTGGTTCAATTACCCAGTACCAAAAATGCTTTAGGACAAATTAAATTTGTTTTTAATAATTCATGTGGAATTTATTTACATGACACAAATCAAAGAGAATTATTTTCTACTGATAAGAAACAAAATTTAAGTCATGGTTGTATTAGATTATCAAAACCATTTGTTTTAGCTGACTTTTTATTTAGAGTTAATAATCTAAATCCTAATGATATAGAAACTTCATTAAATTCTGGAAAAACAAAGACATTCAATTTGAATAATCATTATAAAATATATATTATTTATCAAAACTATTTAATAAATGATAAAAATGAAATCGTTGTAAAAAAAGATATATATAATAAAAATATTTGACAGTACTTATTATAATATGTTATTATCATAAGTAAATGCACTCAAAGAAAAAAGGAAAATGATGAATAAAACTATTGAAATAAAATTAATTCAAGAAGATGGTAGAGTTTTTATTGATATGCCAACCAATGAATCCAATCCATGTCTTAATTGTGGTGCTTGTTGTAATTATTTCAGAATATCATTCTATCATGGAGAATGCGAGGGGGGATTTGGTGGTTTTGTTCCTCAACAATTAACTAATAAGTTGAATGAACAGTTTGCAGTAATGAAAGGGTCTGAATGTGGTGGCAGGTGTATAGCTCTAGAAGGAGAAGTTGGTAAAAATATTTCTTGTTCTATATATTCTAATAGACCAACACCATGTAGAGAATTTCCAGTTTTTATTGATGGTAAAATTAATCCTTTATGTAATAAAGCCAGATTAAAAAATAATTTAAAATTATTATAAATTTAAAAATATTTTAGGAGTTTATTATAAATAATAAAGAAAAATTTTTAAAATTCAAAAAATTAGTTGAGAATTGCAAAAAGATTAATTATGAAAACAGAGAAAGATATAAAGGTATTGCATATAATGCATTAGTAAAAAAAGGGTTTTTCACTAAAGGAAATGGTGTTTGGCATCATTTTGATTTTAATTTTCCATTTCATATTCAATTTTCACACCACAGTTATTTAAATCAAGTTCATATTAATAATGGGAAAACAGGTATATTTAATATTTATATTTTCAAATATAGAGAAAAGTTATGGATAAATAAATTATTAATGCAAATAGATTTGTTATTAAAAGAGTTTTATGAACAACAAAAAGAAAAAAATTGATTAAAGGAAATTCCAAATGAATAAAAACCAAGATAATATTCGGAAACAAATTGAAAATTTAAAAACTATTAATAAATTATCATTAATAAATTATGCAAAAAGAGAATATAATAAAGGTATAGTTTTTAATATTTTGATTAAAAAATATTTTTATACAAAAGGTAATGGTGTTTGGTATTATTATGATACAAACTTTCCATTTCATATTGAGTTTTCTCATTGGAAACATTTAAATTCAGTTAGGATTTATGATAATAAATTAATAAATTTTATTGAATTTAAATACAGTAAAAAACAATGGGTCAATAGTTTTTTAAATAAATTAGATCAATTATTAGATGAATTTAGAAAAAATGATACATTAAAAAAGATTTATGACTATACCAAAATATTAATTCAAGAACAAAAATCAGTACCGCCAGAATTTGAAATTATATTTCGTAAAAATTTTTGTAATTTATTGGCATAAGTTCAAAATTATAGAAAAGAGAAAAATGATTGATAATAACTCTAACAATAAAAAAGGAGTGGTTTATACACCTTCAAATATAGTTAATTTTATAATTAGCAAATTAAATATAACAAAAGAAGAATACATACTAGAACCATCTGTTGGCGATGGTAATTTTATTATTGGATTAATTGAATATATAAAGATAAAATATAATTTTAATAAAAAAGAATTATTAGAATGGTTTTTAAAATATGTAGAATGTTTTGATATAGAAGTAGATGCTTTAATAGTTTTAAAGAGAAGATTATGTAATTATTTTTTTGAAGATAATCAATATAATTATCATTTTTCAAATATATTTAATAAAGATGCATTGCTTTTTGATTTTAATAAACATTATGATATTGTAATTGGAAATCCCCCTTACATAAGAACTAAATATTTAGATGCTGATTATTTATTTTTATTAAGACAAAAATTTAAATCATGTGAAAAGGGGAATATCGATATTTATTATGCTTTTGTTGAAAAATTTGCTAGATTATCAACAAAATTAGGATTTATTATTCCAAATTCTTGGCTGAAAAATAAATCTGCTTTATATTTAAAAAATAATATAATTTATCCAAAATTAGATTTACTGATAGATTTTAAAGAACAAAAAATATTTCAGTCTGCACAAACATATACATCAATTATTATTTTAAATAACATTACAACTGATAAAAACAAATATAGTTATTCAAATCATTTAAACAATACATATGAAATAAAAAATAAAATATTAGATCAGCAAATTAATCAAAAAATAACTAAATATTTTTACTCAGGAATTGCAACGTTGGCGGATAAGTTATTTATTGCAGAAAAAATTAATAATAAATACTATTGTACATATAAACAAAATAAATATGAAATTGAAAATGATATTATTTCATATTATTTTAAATTAACAAAATTACAAGATCAAAAACTAATTCAATTTATATTATTTCCATACAATGAAGACAATACAATTATTTTGGAAAAAATATTACAAGATAAATATCCTTTAGCTTATAATTATTTATTAGTAATAAAATCAGAATTATTAAAAAGAGATAAAGGTAAGGTAGATAAATATGAAAAATGGTATGCTTATGGAAGAAAACAAGGATTAAATAAAATAAATGGTAATAATATACTTATAATACCATCTATTATTGGAAATAATTGTAAACCACAAATAATTAATATTGAAAAATATAAAGATAAAAGAATTTTATTTACATCTGGGTTTGTTCTAGATTATGAATCAATTAATCAAAAATTTAATTTAGAATATTTTTTTAGTAATGACTTTTTTAAATATGTTGAGGAAAATGGCAGAATATATCCTTCAGCAAAAAATAATTATTATTCAATATCTGCTAATGAGCTGAATAATTTAATTATTGTTTAATAGTAAGGAGAAAAGAATGAATAATTATAAATATCTTAATTTTTTTAAAGATATGAATTTTGAACCTATGTTTTTTTTTAAAAGTGCTGGTGAACCAGTCTCTTTTTTAGAATTTAAAAATTTTATTGAAACAGTGGACATGGAAGAATATTTCAATGATAGCACTAAAATAACCACTAGTATTTTTTATGACATTGCTTTTGCTTATTGTTTATTTTTTAATTCTTTTTATGATAAATGTGAAATATTTAAAAAAAATTATTATTGGATTTGTTATAATGTTTTATCTAATAGAAAATATGAAGAAATTATTAAAACATGTTTAAAAAGCAACATATCTAGTAAATGGTTAAATATTATAAAAGAATTTCAAAAAGAACCAGATAATTTTCAAAAAATTATCTTCAAAAAACAAATACAGCAAATATTTTTAAATGAATTTATAACTTTTTCATTAAAGTGGATTCCAGAAACAGAGTTAAAATCAGCAAATAAAGTTAAGTCAATTACTATAAAATTTGATGGGACATTAAATTTTATGGATGATGACATTCAATATTTTCTTGAGAATATTTTCAAAAATAGGGGGGGATAATGAGTAAAATTGATAATAAAAACCCAATTTTTTATTTTGAGTTAATTAAAGATTATAAATCATTAAAAGATGCATGTATGGATTTACCACCAAATTCAGAGTTATTTAAAGAATTTAATTCTTTGTTAATAGGCATAGAAAATCCAACTAACAATTTCATTAACAATGCAAATCATATGATTTCAATAAATAAACTATTATTTTTTATTGAAGAATATAATAAATCTCTTAATGCATTAAACATTATAAATAATATAGAAATATGTAATGAAGCGTTAAAAAAACATTTAGAAAATTATTCATCTAATTTTAATCAAAATAATATAGTTAATGAAAATAATTTAATTCAAAATAAAATAAAATTTTTAGAAAATAAAAGATTAAAAATTGGTAAAAGTTCATTAGCAATTAAAAAAGAGATTGAGAATGTTTGTAAAAAAATTACAGATTTAAATTTGATAGAAAATAAAACTGCCACAATCAAAAATAACATTATTAAATTAGAACAAACCTGCAAATCATTACTTTCAAAATCAGATTATTTAAGTACGGAAGCTATGGATATTTTAAATAAAATTTTAATCTTAGAAAATAATGTAAACACACCAAAACATTGGTTGAAAAAAATATTTAGTAAGCAAGAACAGGTTTATTTTGATGATAAATCTTTAAATGAAATAGAAGCAACACAAACACAAAATACTAAGATTAAAAAGGAAGGTAATAGAATTTTAAATACTCTTTTAGCTTTCAATAATAAACTTAAAGAAGATGCAGAAAATATTATTAATAATGATCCTAATATAAAAAAAATAAATGAAAACTTAATAAAAAACATCAAACTCCATCCAGAAAATAAACAACAACATATTGTAAATTATAATTATTTACTAAGATTTGTCTTTATTGATTTATTTAAAAAACTGGAAGTAGAGAAAACTTGCAAACCAATGGATTTTCAAAAGATAAATGTTCCTATTTCCACTAGCCAAGATTTTATGGCATTAATTTCAAACAAAATCAATGAAATTAATAAGAAAGCATATAATGGATTAATTTTAACTAATTTAGATGAAGTAGTATTACAAGAAAATTCTCATTTAACCAAAATTCAAGCAGAAACAAAACTAGAACTTAAGAATTTAGCAAAGAAATTTAGAAGTAAAATCTTTGCAACTACTGCAATATTAAGCTCTATTGTTCTAGCATTTGCAGTTTTTAAAGAAAATAATTTAGTTGCAGATTCAATTGTTGCAGGAGTATTAGTTAAAAATATACTAAGTATTTTTTCAAAAGATACAGCAGATATTCCATCAAATGAAAAAAAATTAAAATTGGCAGTTGAGTTAGTGGATAACATGTTTGAAAATTTTAATTTCAAAATAACCAATATAAAAGAATATATTTCTATTGAAGATAAATTTAAAAAATCAATGAGTTTAAAACCTAATAATCAAAAACTACAAATTAATCAATTTGAAATAATATAATTATTTTAAAAATAAATTTGACAAACATAAACTAGTGTGTTATAATAATTTCTGTAATAAGATAGTAAGTACCACACCTTATTATACATAGTAAAGCTATGCAGTGTTTCCAACTGAGATTGAGAGATTTAATATTTTTAAATAATTTAAAATCCGTCGTTAAGGAGAGAAGTATAAAGGAATTAATTGCTCTATTATTCTTTTTCTACTAGTTATTTAATACTAGAAGTTTTTTGGAGTTTAGCAAATCTATATAGCTAATAAAATAAATAGATATTGTCATTAGAAAATGATCGGCAAAGATTTTATTATTTTTAAATATTTTTATAAATAAACTTGACAAATAAAAAATATAGTGGTATAATATTTCTATAATTAAAATTAATACTACTAAGTAAATTTTTATATAATTACTTATAAAAAATTAAAATAAATTTGACAAATAAAATTAGATATGTTATAATGTATCTATAAAATTTAAACAAAAGGATAAAAATGATGAATGCTATTAACATTACTACTATTGAATGTATTACGCGTGAGGTGCATACATCTTTTGTTATGTCTAGTTAAAATATAAAATAATTATATGAAACCGACATAACAAAAATATGTCAGTTTTTTTATACTCCCATTGACTAATAGGCTAGGTCACAACCCTTTCAAGGTTGTTGTACGGGTTCGAATCCCGTTGGGAGTGCCAAAATTAATAGTGGATTAGCTCATTAGGTAGAGCACACGACTGATAATCGTGAGGTGATTGGATCATAGCCAATATCCACTACCATGAAAATAAAGAAAGAATTAAAAAAGTAAGAGAACAAAATAATGTTAAAATATTTATATTACTAAAAGAGCAAATAACAAAGGAATACCCAACTAAAATATGTATAAAAAATTAGATTAGGTAGGTAATAATAGAATTATTAATATTATATCATCAAAGCGGGAGAAACTCAAATGGATGAGTACTTGGCTACGAACCAAGAGGGTGTAGGTTCGAATCCTATCTTCCGCACCAGAATTAAAATTTTTTTCTGATATTAGAAATATATATTTAAAAAAAGTATATACTTGTGGTATTAGCTTAATGGATAGAGCCTCTCACTGTGAATGAGAAGGGTATGGGTTCAAATCCCATATATCACCCCAAAAATTTTTATTCTATTCTGGATTAGCTCAATTGGTAGAGCAATTGCCTTGTAAGCAAGAGGTTGTGGGTTCAAGTCCCTCATCCAGAACCAACAAAAAAAGTATATTTATAAAATTATAAAATTATAAATCAATAAATTAAGTCCAAGACAATAGGAGGTTAGCTCAGTTGGTAGAGCAGCTGCCTTACAAGCAGAAGGTCATCAGTTCAAATCTGATATTTCCTACCATATATTAAATATGCTTTTATTTCTAATTAAATAACCAAATCTTGACATTATAAATAATCCAATTAATTTTATTCTATTTCAATAATCAAAGGTATATAAAAATTAAAGGAAAATATGACACAAAAAGAAATATTATTAAATTTAGGATTTTTTTATAACAAAAATTTAAATATTTATATATTCAAAAATAAAGATATTGATCTTAAAATAACTATTTCAAAAAATCTTTTTGGATATTACAAACTATATTTTGATATTGATTATGGTCTTGAAAAATACAAATTTTCTAAATGGTCTTATTCTCTTCCAGAATACTTTAAATCTTATATTTTTGATATTTTAAATATGTTATGTATTTATGGATATTTAATTAATAATTTTAAAAATATTAATATAAAAAACATATATCAAAATTTTGTTTTTTATATATCTGCCAATAATGATAAATACAAAATAAGATTTACAGCTATTGATAATATTTTTAAAAATGGAATAAAAAGTAAAGTTGAACATTTAGAAAATAAATTAATTCAAATTATTCCAAATCATAAAGAAATTATACAATATGTTCCAATGGATTATGAAATATTTAAATTAGTGATGGAGTATCAAGCTGACCAGCTAGAAAATATAGATTATTCTATTTTTGATTCTTATCAGGATAAAGTATCAAAAAATTTAGATAATATAAGATTAGATTATAATTTATCAGATAAAGATTGTAATCTATTTCACTACAAATTTAATACATTATATTCTAAAAATTATTTTTGTAATGAAATAGATATAGATTTTCACATTATAGAGAACAAACACTCTAAAGCTTCAATATTTCTCTTTCAAGTTAGAGCTGAAAAATTTATTAGTTTATCAAATTTTAATTATAAAATAATAATAAATTTAATTGATCTAACTCAAAAACATATATTTTTAAAATATTAATATTTATACCATTTGTCAGGATGAATACCAGCAAAGCCAAGCATGATAATAAAAATAACTAATAAACATTTACTATAAAATAGAAATAATAAATGATCTAATGGATAGACAAAATAATATATTGTTAAACAAAAAATTTCAAATAAATTTATAACAAAAAAAGTTTTTATAAAATAACCTAATGCATTGCAGACGCCATCTTTAGATTCTGAAAAATTTTTAAATTCCCAAGGCAAAAACACAGAAAATAGTACACCATTAAAAAGAACTCCAATAGTAATTAATATCATTAAAAATGAATGTACAACAAATTTTAATAAATTTATAAAAAAATGAAAACAACTTAAAGCTATTGGAGTAATAAAATCAGCAAACAAACCCAAGGTAAAAATTAATCCCCATATAATCAAACTCCATGAAACTACTCTTACAATCGAAATAATTAATCTACTAATAATTCCATTATTATCACATTTTAATTCATTCACATTATTTCCTTTTTTAATTTAAATAATTAGTTGATTTTATCATAAAGTCAACTAAAATGTCAAATTTTAAAATATAGATAACAAATAAATTATAAATATTTATTTGACTTTTAATTAATTTAACAAGAAATCTCATACTTCAATAACCTCTTGGTTGTAAGTAGTAATATGAATTGTCATAAATAAATTTGACAAATAAATTATAAAGTGCTATAATAAAAAGTCAAATTTATATAATAGGAGTATTAATAATGGAGAAAAGATGGAGATAAAAACAGCGATAAATTTACTAAATTCATATAAAGGTAAAAATTTACATGAAGTTGCTAAATCATATAATATAAATGAGAATAATTTTTTAAATTTGAAAACAAATAAAGGTTGGTGCGGTCAGACAATTGAAAAAATTTTGGGTATTTCTCAAAATTCTAGTAGAGAATCAGATTTTGAAGATTTTGAATTAAAAACAATGCCTGTTAAATTAAATTCAAAAGGTAAACTTATATTCAAGGAGACAGTAGCAATAACAATGGTTAATGAAAGAGATTTAGTAAATAATTCATTTTATGAAAGTCATTTATTTAAAAAAATAAAAAAAATGCTTTGTGTTACAAGATTTGTAGGGAAAAATAATATTGATCCTACATTTATACATAACACTTATAGTATTACATTATCTAAAGAGCTATTAGTAAAATTAGAGACAGATTATAATTTAATTAGAAAAACATTTATAGATAATTTAAAAGACATTAAAAAACTTTCATCTAAATTGGGATATTATATTCAACCAAGAACAAAAGGTTCAAAAGGATCAATATCTAGGGCATTTTATTTTAAGAAAACATTTTTAAATGAAATTATTGAATTAAATAATTTTAATATGGATGGTTTAATATGAAACCAACACTACCATTATTTAGATTTGTAGGTGGTAAAACTTTCTTAAAAAATAAATTAATTGAAAAATTTAATTTAATCTTATCAAAAAAATCATTCAATCGATATGAAGAATGGTTTGCTGGAGGATTAGGCAGTTTTTTTGCGATTTGTGAAATATTAAAAGAAAATAATATAAAAGATGTTTTATTAAATGATATTAACTCTAACTTAATTATGCTTTATAAAAATATATATAATAATAGAATCGAAGATTTAATTACTCAATATATGCATATTGAAAATGAATTTCACTCCACTATTCCAATTGAAACATATAATTTAAACAAAATTAAAGATAAAGAAATTATAAAGTTAAAATTAATTAATGCTAGAGATTTTTATAAATCAATAGTCAATAAATTTAATATTAGTTCTGATGAATTTGAAAAATCTTACTTATTAATTTTCTTACAGAATCATTGTTTTAACGGAATTTATAGGGAAAACTTAAAAGGTCAATATAATACTCCATTTAATTGGGAAGCAAAAAAAATTGATAAGTATAAATTAACAAAAAAGATGACAGATATTTATAGTTGTTTTAAACAATTCAATATAACTTTTTCAGCAATTGATTTTGAAAAAATAGAGAAAAGTGATGCATTGCTTTATCTTGATCCACCTTATTTAAATCAAGATATTTCTGAAAATAAATATAGTAAAGATTTATTTGGTATAGATAAGCAAATAAAATTAATAGAAAAAATACAAGATTATAGTTTTATTTATTCAAATCATTATGATGATAGAATTATTAAAGAATTTTCAAAGTTTAATACATTAGAGATTATTAATAGAAAGAATACTATTAGTGCATCCAATGAAAGTAGAAAAAACGATAAAAAGGAAGTTCTTATTACAAATTTATTAATAAAATAAAATTTAAAATTTTAATTTAAAAAGGATTATAAATGAATAAAAAGACATATTTAGAAAATATAACTTCTTTAAAAAATATTTTAGTAAATTTTAAAACAGATGTAAATCAATATTCCATTGGAGATTTGACATTTGTTTTTGAGATAGATGATGAAGGATTTTTTGAAGAAAACACATTAACAGTTTATGATTTTTTCTCTAAAATTACAATCGAAATTTATTTCTTTTCAGAACAATCTTGTGGTTGCTCTATTTCTCCATTTATGAAAATAGCTGGCTGTGGTTCTCTTATTCCTAATATTATTGGAGAAATAAACTTAGAGCAAACATTAGAAAAATTATTAAAATATGTTCAATCTAATAATCAAAAAATTAATTTAAATTATTTTTCATTTAAACAAAAGCAATATTACTATTCAGGTACAAAATACTTTACAAAACAATTTAAAATAAAAAAACTAGATCCAACAAATCAAGAACACTATAAACTCCTTAAAGAAGTTTTTAAAGATCAAATAGAATTTGATGAATTTAATGTTTTTTATAATGATAAAGAATATCGATTTGAATTTGGAACAAATCCATTTAAAGCTTTAAATATAAATAAAAACAATTTAAATAAAGATAATACAGAAATTCCAAATGAGGATTTTCATATAGAGCCTCAAGTAGATACAATTTTTTATCCAGAAATTTCTATAATATTTACAAATTATAAAGATATGAATAAAAAATTTAGCATACTCCAAAGAAAATTATCTAAACTAAATCATGGGTGATTTTTTAGTTGACTTATAGTTTTCTTTTATGGTATAATTACTCTTCTTTTTTTTAAAAGGAGTGTATTGTGTTTCAAGAAATAATATTACCAGAAAATGATGAAATAGAAATAAGGGCTATACTAAATTATAAAAAATATAAAAAAAACTTCATTATTAAATATAAAACCACAAAAATTAATAAAATTAAATCAAGATATTTTAAATATACTTAAATTTGATTCTAATTTAATCCTAGCAGGAGGTGCTCTAAGAACCATTATAGATGCAAATGATGAAATTATTGATTATGATATTTTTTTTAATTCTCATTGTGATATAAAAACAGTTATTGAAAAATTTAAAAATTTTGGATTTACAGTTTATTGGGAATGTCCAAAAGGTGAACTGTTTAATTTAAGAAATAAAAATAATGAAAAAGTTCAATTAGTATTACCCAATGTTTTTAAATCTCCTATTGAATGGTTAGAAATTTTTGATATTAGAGCAGGACAAATAGCTCTTCATAATAATATACTATATATTTCAAAATTAGCAATAAAAGATATTAGAAAAAAATTAATATTTTTAGAGAATGTTCCATACCCTGTTGCAACATTTAGAAGAATAATGAAATACAATAAAAAAGGATATCATATTTATCAAAAGGAAATAGAGGCTCTACTAATTAAATCAAGTAATTTAATTTTGTCTTCACAATTAAAAAATGATAATGACTGGAGAAAATATTCTATTGATTAAAATTTTTTTTAAATCAAAATATTCAAATAAAAAATAATTAAAATAAGGAGTAGATATGAAAGAAATATTAATTATTGTTGAAAAACCAACTTGTAAAGATAAAATTGAAAAAGTTTTAAAAGAATATTTAAATTTAGAAGATTTTAAAAAAGTTCAAATTTATTCAATCTTAGACAAAAAAGAAATATTTAATATTGAAGAAAAAATAGGTAATAAAAAATTTTGTTTATCTAGAATGAATGAATTTTCAGCAAAATACTCAACAAATGAATATTTTCCATTTAACAACATGAAATTTAATTACTCTATAAATAATTTAGAACAGTTTTCTATTTTAGAAAAATTAGTAGGAAAAGCTGATTTGATTATTAATGCTTGTAGTTATGATAAAATTGGTGATTTATTGTTTTCATCTTTAATTTATTCTGGTTATTTTTCATTAAAAAATAAAAAAATTAGATATATGAAATTAACATCATATATTCCAGATGATGTTTTTAACTCATTTTTAAATTTAAAAAAGCAAAAAACTATAACCAAGAAATTAAAAAAACAATCTCCTTTATTATTAAATATTGAATTTGAAATTGCTGCACTAAAACATGATTGGAATAATACTGATTTAGAATCAATATTTGTTTTTGATAATAAAATTTTAAATGATTATTCATTAAAATATAAATTAAATTTAAAAGAATTATTTTTAGGTAAAAAACGAGGACAATTTACTGGAGTATCAAATAAAAATGTATTAAAATATTTAGTTGATTATGTTTATGATCAAGATTTGAAAAATATTTTAAATCAAAAACTATAAATAGAATATATTCTTTTTTATTTTTACTATTTTTTATAAAATAAATTTGACAATTTGAAATTAAAAATGATATAATATTTTTCAAGTTGAAATTTAAAATAAAATAGGCTTGAGTGGGATGAGCCTTGGAGACAATGTGTTCTTTTTTAAATCATCACCACACCATAAATATTTTATCTTTCTTTTGAAATAAAGCCATCTGCGAGGCTATTATGTCAGCACACTTTTTGGCTTTTTTACATCTAATAAACTCAGTATAATTAAGTTTATAGTTTAACAAATAAATTATTATAAAAAAATTTGACAACAATATTTGAATATGATATAATATTATTATGCAAATGATAACTCTAATGGGATTTCCAAACAGTTTAAAATTAAAGAGTTTTCTGTATAAACCTTTACCTTCAACAAAATTATTTAAAACTATCTTTTTGAAATCGAAAACCTTAATAATTGAATAACAGCCGAGTAACAAAGTAAAAGAGATGGTTTTAAATAATTTTTGATTAATAATCATCTGTATAGCCTACTTAACAATGCATACTAATACAGTTCTTGCACTTGGGAATAGTAAATTCTCTTGTGCTTGTAGATAAATGAAAGATAAAAATTTAATTTGGAAAATACTTTATAAAAATTTGACAACAAATAATAAATTATGATATAATGTAGGTATTGGAGCTTTTAACCAAAAGTTAAGAGTGCATCAAAGGTTTTTACGTTTGATGGAAAAAGTAGAAAATAAAAGAATGTGTAAAAGCAAAGTAGATTAATTTTATCTGATGTGTAGCTAACTTTAGTGAAATTGATTGAATCCAAATATGTTACATATTGACATGTGGTCAGATGTTCAAGTGGTATGTTGGAACCAAAGGTTTCATCCGTAAATATCTTTCGAACGATATTTTATGGTGTGTAACAAGATCATTCTTTTTTTTAGAAGTTTGGTGTAGTGGAAACACGGCTGTCTCCAAAACAGAAAATAGAGGTTCGATTCCTTTAACTTCTGCCAGTAAATACATTGATGTCAAAATTTAGATATCTAAATTAATAAAAATCTGTTGAGATAACTTATTTTTTTTACAAAAATAATATTGATAAAAATAAATTAAAACAATAAATTAACTCAAAAAATCTTTTTGAATATTTATTTATTTTAAATTTTTTTTAAAATAAATTTGACAAATCAATATTTGTTCTGATATAATATATCCAGAATACAAAAAATGTTAGTCTTCTTAAATAATATACAAGCTTTATTGTGTATATGTTTTTATTTTATTAATAATTATGTGATGCATTTTTTTGTGAATAAAGCAATCTGTGTCAAGTTTATAAAAAAATAAATGAAAATAAACTTGACAAATTAAAATAAGTATGATATAATACTTGTATAGAATAAAAAAGTATTCAATAATGAATACTAAATAAATTTCCAATAAAATAAATTTGAAAGGTGATGTAAATGAAAAAAGTTATTACAACTTATACTACTAAGCAGTGCATTAAGATGCAAGGTTATTACATGCCTAAACAGCCCAAAAATTCGGGATCAATTTATGAAGAAATTTTTTCTTTAAAGGTTTTTTAAAGACTTTTAAACAGAGAGTTTTGATTGGAAAGATCCTGATTAATGAAAATTATTCAGGATTTTTTTATTAATTATAAAAAAATATTTATCTAGGTGTAGGGCAGTTGGTAGCCTACTTCCCTTGGAAGGAAGGGGTCGTGTGTTCGAGTCACACCACCTAGACCATTATAAGGGGCTATAGCTCAATAGGCTAGAGCAACCGGCTTTTAACCGGTAGGTTGTGAGTTCAAATCTCACTAGCCCCACCAATATAAACAGGTAGTAAGTCCGTAATCTGGTAGCGGTCCCGTTTTGGAAGCGGGTGGTATTCAAATTCCTTTGGAGGTTCAAATCCTCTCTACCTGACCAAAATATAAGGTTATATTAATACCTATTAAATTAATAATAGGGGGTTCATCTAATGGCTAAGATATGTGACTTTGACTCACAGTATGGTAGTTCGACTCTACCACCCTCTGCCAAAATTTAGGAGAAATTTAATGAAAATTACTTGTGGTATTTTTTTATTTGATGGTGAAGATAATATTTTAATTTGTAGAGTAACCAATAGTAAAAACCTCTGGTCTATTCCAAAAGGTTTAGTTGATGAAAATGAAAAATTTATTGATACTGCAATCAGAGAATTAAAAGAAGAAACATCAATTATTTTAAATAATCCTCAATTAAAATTCATAGGTGATTTTAAATATTTAAAATCAAATAAAATGTTAAAAGCATTTTATTTAAAAATAGATGAAAAAATTGATGAAAATAATTTACATTGCTCTTCAATGGTTAATTTAAAAGGGAGAATTTTCCCAGAAGTTGATCAATTTAAATGGGTTAATTTAGAAGAAGCTAAAAAATTAATACATCAAACTCAAGTTGATGCTTTAATTGAATTTGAAAAATTAAAATATCAATTTTAAATATAAATGGAGTGGTAGTCTCGTAAGGAGCGAGGTGAGACTGTAAATCTCTTGTCCAAGACCCACTAGGATCGTTACCTAGACACTCCACCAATATTAAGATTTTTTTATTTAAAAATGTTTTGACAAAATCATTTAATTTTGATATAATAAAAAAACTTTAAATAAGGAGATTTTTATAAAAAATTTAGATCAGTTTTATACCGATTTTGTGGTTGCTAAATCATTATTTGATATAGTAAGAAGTAAAATAAACATTAGAGATTATTTATTATTTGAACCATCTGCTGGAGAAGGAGCTTTTAGTAATCTTTTTTGTGGAAATTTTGAAGCAATTGATATTGATCCTAAAAAGCCATATATACAGAAAATAGATTTTTTTAAATACAACATTGATAATTTTTTAAATAAAAAAGTTATTACAATTGGAAACCCTCCATTTGGAAAAAATTCTTCTCTTGCTTTAAAATTTTTAAATAGAGCCTCATTATTTTCAGAATATGTTTGTTTTATATTACCAAAAACTTTTTTAAAAGATTCAATAATTAATAAAATTAATTTAAATATGCATTTATTTTTTAGTGAAGAATTACCTAAAAACTCTTTTATTTTTAATAATGAAAAATATCATGTACCTTGTGTTTTTCAAATATGGAAAAAAGAAACATTTAAGAGAAATATTGTTAAAAAGGATATTACAAGTTCTTTTTTTGAATTTACTACACCTGAATTAGCAAATTTTGCAATAAGAAGGGTAGGAGGTTTAGCAGGTAAAGTTATATTAGATTTTCAAAAATATAAACCAGCATCTCATTATTATATTAAACTTAAAAATAATACAAATGTAAATGTTTTTATAGATAAATATTCAGAATTAAATAAAATAGCAAAAAACACCAGTGGAAATCCATCTTTATCAAAAAGAGAGTTAATAGAGGTATTAAAATTTGAAGAATAATTTTGAATCACAAGGGCATGGATTTATTGTAGAAAAGGAAATTATAAATTCTAAAATTAATATTATTTTAGAAAATCATTTTGATTATACAGGTGAATATGATATTCCACCAATGCAAATAAAAACGTTAAAAATGCAATATAATAATAAAAAAGAAATAAAATCCACAATTGAGTTTGGTTCATTGCTACGTAAAATAAAAAGTAAAACACCATACATACTAATCATTGTTGGTTATGAACAAAATAAAGATATAAAAAAAATAATATTTTCCGATTCCATTTATATATCAGAAGAAATTATTAACATAATAAATGGAGAATTAACAATAGACAATGTTCTTCATTTAGAGCAAAATTTGAAATCATTTAAAACTGGAAAACATAAAGATGCAAGAGAATGGGCTAAACAAGCTAAAATAGAATATAACCCAAAAACAATTTTTGATATTAGATTTAAAATAGATAGCAAAAATCAAAGAAGAATACAATGTGCAATTGATTTAATTAAACTTTATGATATTTGTAAAACAAATTTAATATTAGAAAATAAATATTCAATTTCAGATATTAATTCAAACGCAAGAAAGAGAAATAACATAAAATTAGATCAGTGAACAACAAAAAGATGCTATGTAGGATATAAGGAATTGTATGAAAGATTATAATGAATTAAGGGAAATAATTAATAAATATAACTTTAAAAATTATAATTATGTTAAAAATTTTGATATAAATAAAATAACAGCACTTTCATTAATATTATTAATGGAACAAAAAAATTATCCAATTCCAGAAATCTGTGTTGCTGAAGATGCTGAAATTGAATTTGATTGGATAATCAATGATAAAGAAGCAATTTTATCAATCTCAACTGAAAATAGATATACTATATTATTAAAACAAAAAAGTGGTAAATTTATATCAGAATCATATAATTTATCAGAAGAAATATCTCAAAAATTAACTAACTACATTATGCTTATGTAGCTCAAAGGTAGAGCATTGGTTTCATACGCCAAGTGTTACAGGTTCAAGTCCTGTCATAAGCACCAAATATTAATAACCCATTAATTTGAAAATTGATGGGTTATTTTTTATTTAATCAAAAATTTAATAATTTTCACATAAATTCATATGTATAAACCCATTTATTATCATGTAATGTTTTATTTTCTTTAAAATATTTAGGAAATGTTGCGTTCATTTGAGAATAATGATTTTTATTCAAATAAATTGATTTTAATGAAATCAAATCTTTATAAAAAAACTTTCCAATAACTTCTTTAGCAATATCAAAATTATTTGTCTCAATTAAAATAATTTTTTGTTCTACAATAAATTCATAAATGTACATTATTATAACCCTTGTAAAATTAAAGAAAAAGTATTATAACATAATAATTATTAATAGTCAATATAAAAATAGAAATTTAATAAAAATATTACAAAAAAGTAAAATAATTAAAGGAAATACTTGACTTTTTAAAACCAATGTGGTATAATATATATATAAATTAAATCAATTAACTATGTTTAAGGAAATTAAAACATGAAAAACTCAAAAAATTTATTAATTGCAATGGTTGCAACAGTAGGATTGGTAGCTTGTAATGGTGGCGGTGGTAGTTCTAGTGGTAGTAGTTGGAATGCAGCTGGGATTGGTGGTGGTAATGTGGATAATATTATTAATGTTGTTATTCAAAATAATTATGCTTACGGTGTATCTTGGAAACGCGGAAGCAATCAAATGTGTTTAAGTAAAACACCATATGGAACTAATAATTGGTCTAATGTTCGCTGTGATAGTGGTAATACAATGGGGTATACTGTTGATGAAAATGGTAATGTTTTTCTTGTAAAATCTGTTGCCGCATATAACCCAGACAATTGGAATGGTGAAGGTCAAGTTCAAACTGATGTTTATATTACTGATGAAAATGGAAATCAAATTGGTCAAACTTTACATACTTGTCAAAATCCAACTCATTATGATCCTGCTAATGTTGCTTGTGTTTACCCTCCTTATTATACTGGTAGCTCATTCACAGCATCAAATGGAAAAATCTATTTTGGTGGTGGAACTGGTATTCATTTTGTTTCAATGAATGCTAATATGAATACAGTGTGGGAAAATAATGTTATTGATCCAACTCTTGGTGCTCAATTGCCAGTTACTGATAGTACTACTTGGGGGAGTGTTTATTCATGGGGAGTTGGATCTACTGGTACAATGTATATTAGTGGTTCTTGGGTTGGAACTTATAAGTCAGGTAATTGGACAGATTATATTGGTCAAAGTAATGGAATGGGACAGGCATCTTGGAATGCTTATGTAAATTCATATTTACCAATTTTGCCTCAAACTGATTCAGGTGCAACTAGTTTATGTACTAATAATCAAATTTGGGAAGATCAGCAATATGTGATGGTTTATAGCAATTGTCAAATTGCAGGTAGTGATGTTAGAACTAATAAAATCCGTGGTTTGGTTAAAAATAGTTTCTCTGGAAATTGGGTTGTTTTTAATGAAGATGTTCC
>JACCDZ010038176.1_pt1 | contig 31426 bp, 17 predicted proteins | sample 7449551 | NCBI WGS metagenome assembly JACCDZ01 (sample SAMN15323452, study PRJNA562643) | freshwater metagenome | isolation source: river surface water | place: USA:Blue River Watershed | collected 2017-08-18 | reverse complement strand
TCGAGCCACGCGGAGGCGGCGGCGGAATCGCGGGGCATCCACTCGCGAAGCAGATGGCCGAGCTCGTCGCGGCCCAGGCCGTGCTCGGCGCGAGTCTTGAGGAGGGCGGCGAGCCGGGCAAAATCGGGCGGCGGTTCCTGGGTGGCGAGTGTGCGGACAAGGCTGATGAGGAGGCCGGATTCTTTGTGCGTGCGCCCGAGGCCCTGGGCGTCGAACCACGCGAAGGCGGAGTCCATGTCGCGAGCGGCCCAGCGGGCGAGCGCGAGAGGAAGCCAACGGCGCCGGGGGCTCTGTTCGGAAAACACTTCCGGGCCGAGAGCGGCGAAGGCGGCGGCGGGGTCCAGGTCGAGCCACGCGTCGAAGATGCGATTGCTGGCGGCGGTGAAAAGGTCGAGACCGCCGTCGCGGGCGAGGGAGAGGGCCCGCTCTGGCGCGGTGGTGGCGAGTGCGGCGAGCAAGTCGGTGCGGAGCGCGACGGAAACGGCGGGTGCGGGATGGGCCGCAGCCCAGGCGTAGGCGGCGGCGAAGTCGTCGCGCGCCCAAGCGAGGGCGGCCTCGGAGGTGAGGCGGGCGCGGGACTCGGCGTCGACGCCGGAATCCTCCCCGAGTGCGGCGGCCCAGCGTGCGGCGGCGGGGGCGTCGAGTTCGGTCCAGGCGGTGAAGGCCAAGCGCCGGAGCCGTGCCTCGGGCTCGCCGGGGCGATCGGCGGTGGCACTGAGGAGGCGGGCGATGTGTTCGGCGGGGATCAGCGTGAGCAAGGAGCGGAGCCGCACGGCGCGTTCCGCGATAGCGGCTTCAGGAGCGTCGGCCGAGAGCGGGGCGAGCGCGAGGTAGGCGTCGAGCGCGACCTCAGCTTCGGAGGCGGCGAGGCGTGCGGGCCAGGCAGGGGCCGGGGGTGGCGGAGTGGTTCCGACGCGTTGGGGGGCGGCGCTGCCTGTCGAGGAACGGACGGGCGTTAGAAGGGGGCGCAGGGTAAGCGTGGCGCAGGCGCCGAGCGCGAGACCGAGGCCGAGGGGGAGCAGGCCGGAGGAGCGTTTCATCGATCAGACTGGGACAAGGCTGCCGATAAAACGTTATGCAAAGGCGTGGCTTCCGCCGTATGGCGACCGGAGGAAGGGCGACGCGCCGAGTCGCATCGTCGAAAGCGGCGACGTGTCGCCGCAGCCCATGAAACTCAGGCGCGCTCGGCGTGGCGGAGGCCGTGCATGACGCCTCTGAGCTCGGCGAGGCCGCGCATGCGGCCGATGGCGGAGTAGCCGGGGGTGAGCGGGACGTAGTGGTCGAGGTCCTGCATCATGACGTGGCCGTGGTCCGGGCGCAGGGGCATTTGCCAATCGGCGCGGCCGGCGGCGCGGCGGCGATCCTGCTCGTCGAGCAGCGCGCGGAGGACGGCGGGCATGTCGACGTCGCCGTCGAGGTGGTCGGCCTCGAAGAAGACGCCGGAGGGCAGGCGTTTGGTCGCGCGGAGGTGGACGGCGTGGATGCGCGGGGCGAAGCGGCGGGCCATCGCGGGGAGATCGTTGTCGGGGCGCGCGCCGAAGGAGCCGGAGCAGAAGCAGAGGCCGTTGGCCTCGTGGTCGGCGAGGGCGAAGAGGGCGGCGACGTCGTCGGCGGTGGAGACGATGCGCGGCAGGCCGAGCACGGAGAAGGGCGGGTCGTCTGGGTGGATGGCGAGGCGCACGCCGACCTCGGCGGCGACGGGCACGACGTGTTGGAGGAAACGGCCGAGGTTGGCGGTAAGTTCGGCGCGGCCGATCTGGGCGTAGGCGGCGAGGCGGGCGCGGATGTCGTCGAGGGTGAGGCCCCACTTCACGCCGGGGAAGACGTCGATGATGGTCTTGATGAAAGTGGCGCGCGCATCGTCCGACAGGCCGGCCCACCAGACGGCGGCGGCGGAGATTTGCTCGGCGGTGAAGTCGGCCTCGGCTCCGGGGCGCTTCAGCGCGTGGAGCTCGAAGGCGCAGAATTTCACGGGGTCGAAGAGCAGGCACTCGGTGCCGTCGGGCAGGACGTGGCGCATGTCGGTGCGCACCCAGTCGAGGACGGGCATGAAGTTGTAGACGACGGTGTGGACGCCCTCGGCGGCGAGGTGGCGGAGCGACTGCGCGTAGTTGTCCAGGAGGGTCTTCAAGTCGCCGGAGCCGGTCTTGATGTCCTCGTGGACGGGGACGGACTCGACGGCGGTCCAGCGGAGGCCGGCGGCGGCGAGTTGATCCTTGCGCTCGCGGATGGCTTCGCGCGGCCAGAGTTCGCCGTAGGGAATCTGGTGGAGCGAGGTGAAGACGGCGCTGGCGCCGGCGTGGCGGATGTAGTGAAGCGGCACGGGGTCGGCGGGGCCGAACCAGCGAAAGCATTCTTCAAGCAGCGGGGCGGAGTTTTTAACCACGGAGGACACGGATGGAACGAATGCAGGAGGCTAAATCGCGATAAAGGCAAGGCGGCGGCGCGCTCTCCGCGCTCAGTCGCGGGCAGGCGTGATTTCCAGCTTTACGGGGCCGAGCAGGCCGGAGGGGAGAAGCGGGGAGTCCTTGGTGAAAAATTTGAACGACACGACGGTGCGGCGGCCGGACGACGGACGCGGTGTGCTCTCGGTCTGCCAGGAAGGGACGCGGGCAAGCATGCGGCCGACGACGGGTTTTCCGGGGGCGTAAGGGTAGACGAAGGGCTCGCCCCACTCGGCGTCGTCGGGCTCTTGCTCGTCGCCGATCATGCGGTTGGGCCAGAGATTCGTGATGTGGATTTCGAGGCGGTTCTTCCCGGGCTGGATGGCCCGGGTGACGTCGGCGCGGAAGGGCGGCTTCCACAGAACGCCTCCGCAGCGTTCGCCGTTCATCCAGACCTCGGCGACGTTTTTGACCTCGCCGAGATCGAGGGTGACGGCGCGCCGCGGCCGGAAGGCGTCGGGTGGAAGCTCAAGCTCTTTGGCATAGATCGCGGTGCCGGAGAAGTGGCGCACACCCGCGTCCGGGTTCTCCGTCCACGAGGCGAGTTGCGCGAGCGTGGCTTGATCGGGCGCGCCGTGACCGGCGGGGAACCGGAGTTCCCACGGGCCGGTGAGGGCGATGAGGTCGGGCCGCGGGGCGGGTGGTTTTTGAAGGCCGGGTCCGGGTTCGGAGGTGGCGTGGCGGAAGACGACGAAGACCGCGTCGGAGGGATCGAGGGTGAGGAGCACGTCGGTCCTGGAACCGTTTTTCCGCCAGCGCGGGGCGGGCTCGATGATGCCGGTGTCGGCGTGCCAGAGCTCGGGTTGGCGGCCGGTGGCGCGGAAGGAAACGTTTAGCTCGACGGGTTTGTCTTTGGGGTTGGCGACGAAATAGAGGTCGGCGTCGGTTTCACGGCGGTGGATCCAGCGAAGGTCGGAGCCGGCGGGGAGTTGGATGTCGGGCTGGATTTGAAGCGTGGCGAGAACGTCGGCGGGAGATTGTCCCCGGAAGACGCGTCCTTGGCCGAAGCGGTGTTCGGTCACGGTCGAGCCGTCGCAATCGCCCCAGATATCGGCGGCGATCTGTTGGAGCTCGGTCTCGGAGGCGGGAAAATTTTCCAGGCCGGGGGTGGCGGTGGGCCTGGGGCCGAGGATGGTCGCGCCGTCCTGCACGAGCTGGCGGAGTTTGCGGGCGACGGGCACGGTCATGTCACCCGTGTCGGGCAGGATCAAAACGCCGTAGTTCATGCCATCGGGAAGAACGATGCGGCCATCGCGCACGGAGGTGCGGGCGAGAAAAGCGCGTTCGCCGAGGGCGTCGGCGGCGAAGCCGGGCGGTCGGGCGCCCAGGGTTTTGTTGTCGGCCTGGAGGTAGGCGAGGTCGGCGACAAAGAGGCCGCGCTGAAGAAGGGCTTGCGAGCGGGCGAGGTAGGCGAACCAGGCGGTGCCGGCGTTTTCCCACCAGGTCTGACCGGGAGAGAATTGCGTGCCCCATTTGCCGAAGGACATGCCGGGCTTGGCGGCGGGCCACGGATTTTGCGCGGCGGCGTGGAGCATGACGGCGTTGACGCCGAGGCTGAAGGCACGGTCGCCGACGGGTTTTAGCGAGTGCGGATCATCCTGCCAGGCGGAGAGCGGCCAGCAGGTGAAGCCTTCGCCGAAGACGAGTGGTTTGCCGAGGGTGTGCGCGGCGGAGGCGACGGGCAACACGGAGTTCCATCCCCAATCGGGACGCGTCCAGAATTCGGCGCAGAGGAGGCTACGACCGCCGGCGGCTGACTGGGTTTCCACGGGATTCCCGTAGGGCTGCACGAGGAGGTTCATGCCGGGTGTGCGGCGAGCCAGCTCGTCCATGACGAGGTAATAGTTGTCGGCGAAAAGCTCCTCGAGCGTGTGGCGCCAATCGCGGAGGAAGCGTTTCGTGAGCGCGGCGTCGCCGAGGTTTTTTTGGGCCAGCGCGGGCAGCCATGGGAGCAGATCGTAGCCGCGGCGTTGCTTGAACTCGGCCGGCATGGCCGGTGTCCAGTCCTGCGGGCCGGCTTCGTAGCTGTCGATTTCGATGCGGGAGAAAACGGTGCCGGCGTGCGGGCCGGCGAGGGAGAGGAGCCGGGACGGGTAGCCGGACCAGTATTTCTCGACGGCGGCGCGGCTGAGTTTGTCGCATTCGAGGCCGGAGCCGGAGGGCGGGGATTGCTCGTGGTTGGTGCGGCCGTTGGAGGTATGGCCGAAGCGGAACAGGGTCCACCGGCCGGGGGGCGCGTCCCAGCGAAGCTCGCCCCGGGCGTTCATTTTTGCGGTGAGGTCGATGACGCCGGCGAGCGGCGCGGGCGCGGGGGTGTCGGGTAGGGCGAGGACGGCGATGTCTCGATAAAAACTCAGCTTCGGGTCGGTCTTTGGCTGCTTGAGTTTGAGGCTGAGGACAGCCGGTCCGGAGGTTTGGGTCTCGGTCCAGACGAGCTTTTGCATGGAGTCCTCCGGCTTCACGTCGGGGGATGCGCTGGAGGACCAGCCGGGGCAGTTGTGGGTGCCGAAGCTGAGGCCGAGGCGGGCGCACTCGTCCATGGTGAAGCGCATGAGCTCGCGCCATTTTTCATTGCCGATCTGCACGCTCGGGTCGTCGGCGAGGGCTTGGTTCGGGCCGCCGATCTGGAAATTTTGCACGCCGCCGAGGCCGGCGCGTTGGAAGGCTTCGATGTCGGCGGTGATGCCTTCGCGGCTGACGACGCCGTTCATCCACTGCCAGATGATGAGCGGCTTGGCCGAGGCTGGCGGGGTGCGAAAAGCGTCTTCGAGCGAATCCGCGTTCACCACGAGCGGGGTGAGCAAAAGAGCGGCGAAAAAGCGGAGGCGTTTTAACATGAGGGAGGCGGAGTCCGCGTCTCTTATTGATCGTAGCTGTGGAAGAACGGCCGAAACACGTCTCGGGCCGCAGCGGGTTTTCCGAACCAGCGGGTCAGCACGGACGGCCAGGTGTCGGTGAGCGGCACTAGGGTAAAGCTGCCGGTGATGTGGGGAGTGGTTTCTACCAGAACGGGGTGCTCCGCGGCCCAGCCCTTGTTGCCGGGACTGGAGACGACGGCGTTGTGGCTGAGGCGGGTATGCGCGCCGTCGCGCTCGACCGCGACGTCACCGACGACGGAGGGAACGAGGGCGACACCCGCGCCACCGGGCGTGGTGAGGAGGGCGAGTTCGGTGGCGCGCCGGTTGCCCTGGAAGCGGAGGTCTGCGCGGTTGAGGTGGAAGAGGCCGAATTCGTTGAGCCGGTCTTTGCCGGGATAACCGGCGTGGATGCCCTGGCCGATCCAGCGGAATTCGCTGAAGGCGGCCGGGAGAACGACGGACAAGCCGGCTTCGGTGAACGCGCCCTTGGCGTTGGTGGGCGCGTAATCGTAGCTGACGGCGAGGGCGCCGGCGGGAGTGAACTCGATCTCGTAGCCGCCGACGAGTGACTGGGCTGCGTCGACGGTGCGCGGATAGGTTCCCCTGACCGAGAGGCGGATCTTGGAATCGGCCTGCGTCACCTGGATGGACGGATCGGTGAGTCGGGTGAGCACGGGCTCGCTCCAGAGGTTGGTTTTTTTGACGAGACGGGTCTCGGTGAGCGTGAACGCGTGGCCGGTGTGCGGGTGGATGCCCGCGACGATCACCTGGCCGGTGCGGTCGGCGATGGTGAGTTCGCCGGAGGGACGCGTGACGGTGAGCACCCAGTTGCGTTGCGCGATTTTGACCTGGTTTCCGTTGTCGGTGACAACGGGTTTTTCGGCGGCGGGGAGGCGGCCCGGCCAGCTGCGGCGGTCGGCGTCGGCGAGATCGAGGCGGACGGTGCGCTCGGTGAGTTGCAGGCCGGCTTCGTCGAGGCAGCGCACGTCGAGGGCGAGCACATCGGAGGTGGCGTCGGCCGGGATCTTCACGGGGATGGCGACGCGCTCCGGTTGGTGCGGTTTGGCCTGGAGGGGGACGGAACCCCGGAGCTGCTCGGCGCCGTTGCGGCGCAGGGACCAGGCGAGCTTCATGCCGGTGAGGGCGCGGAAGTCGTGGCGGTTTTCCACGGTGAGGGTGATCTTCTGCGAGCCCGGTTTTACCGCGGCGGAGGTTTCGGAAATCTGGACGGGGGAGAACACCTTGCGGGTCTGCCAGTAGTCGGACTGCGGGGTGCGATCGGCATAGACGATGCCGTCGGCTCCGGCGCCGTCGTTGGTGTCGTAGCAGCGGGTTTCGTCGAGCCAGACGGCGCCGATTTTTTTGGGGTCGAAGGGTTTCGAGCTTGTGCGCAGGAGGCCCTGGTCCTGGAACATCCAGATGGCGCCGCCGGTTAATTGGGGCGTGGCCTGCATGATCTCCCACTGGTCCTGGAGCTGGTCGAAGGCGAGGCCCCACGAGTGGGCGAACTCGCTGTAGATGGTCGGGCGCTTCAGGGTTTTCGCATGGACGAGGAGTTCTGCGTTGGTCGGGTAATGGGGCGAGTAGCTGTCGATGATTTCCGGGAATTGCGGCCAGCTTTGCTCGAAGTGGGAGGGCGTCTGCGGAAGGCAGACGGGGCGGGTCGGATCGAGCTCCTTCGCGGCGCGGGCGGCGTCCACCTCGATGTCTTCATACGGGTTTTCGTTGCCGATGCTCCAGACGATCACGGACGCGTGGTTTTTGTCGCGCAGAATGGGGGCGCGGGTGCGGGCGAGGATGGTGTCGCGGTAGGCGGGGTTTTGGAGGAGCTTGTAACCGCGGCTGCCTAGGGCGGCTTCGTCCATGACGTAGAAGCCCAGTTCGTCGCAGAGTTCGAGCAGGCGCGGGGTCGGCGGGTAATGCGAGGTGCGGATATGGTTGATGTTGGCTTTTTTCATCAGCGCCAGGTCGCGCCGCAGGTCGGCCTCGGTGACGGCGCGGCCGTGCACCGGATCGAGGTGGTGATAGTTGACGCCGCGTAGTTTGAACGGGCGGTTGTTGAGGAGGAGGACGCCGTCTTTGATGGAGATCTCGCGCAGGCCGATGGTCTCTACGACGGTTTGCGGCGGCTGGCCGGCGGAGGTAAGCGCGAGTTGCAGGCGATAGAGCGAAGGCGTCTCGGCGGTCCAGAGTTGCGGGTCGGGCACGCGCACGGTGGCGGCGAACGTGTCGGCGGCGGCCGGGGTGGTCGCTTCGAGGGTGAACTTGCGGACGGTTTTGCCGTCGGGGGCGAGGAGTTGTCCGCGAAGGGTGGCGCCGGGTTGGTTGACGGTGACGTAGATTTTCAAATCCGTCGTGCCGTCGGGTGAAACCCGGGTGGTCGCGGTGAGGTCGCGGACGTGTGTCGCGGGGACGGAAAACAGGGTGACGTCGCGGTAGATGCCGGAGAGCGACCAGTCGTCGTTGACGTCGAACTCCCAGCCGAAGGGTTTGGTCGTGACCTGCACGGCGAGGAGGTTGTCGGCCTGCGGAGCGGGGAGCAGTGCGTCGGTGATGTCGAACGTGTGGCGGTCGTAGGCGCTGGCGTTGGAGGCGCCGATCTCATGGCCGTTGACCCAGACGGTGAACCCGTAGGCGACGCCGTCGAAGCGCAGGAACGTGCGCCGGCCGGACCAGGTCGCGGGCGTGCGGAAGGTCCGGCGGTAAAGGCCGAGGCCGTCTTTTAATCCGTCTTTGTCGTAGCCGAGCGGGCCGAAGCCGGCCAACTCCCAGTTGGCGGGAACCTCGATGGTCTTCCACGCGGAGGCGTCGAAGGTGGTGGTGGAGAAGGCGGCGTCCGCGCCGGGCTCCAGTGCGGGAAGGTATTTGAACGACCACCGGTCGTTCAGGGAGAGCGTGAAGTCCCTGGCGGCGTCGGGGCGCACCTCGACGGGGGCGGCGGAGCTGCCGGAAATCCAGAGCGTAACGAGGAGGAGCGAGAGAGCGCGGCGAATGCGGTCGAACATCGGATCGAATCCAGGCCTGTTTTCAGGGGGTGCCCATGGACGGCGGCGTGACGGGCTCGCCGTTGACGATGACGCGGGTGAAGTTCAGGCCGCGCACCGTGTCGCCGTCCCTGAGTTTGGTTTGATTCAGCTTCACGTTCAGATCTGAGAACGTGATGTCGGAGATGTCGGTCTGGCCGGGGTTGCCGGAGGCGCGGCCGAGGGAGGAGAAGCGACCGCGGATGCCGGAGAACGTGACATTGCGGATGATCGACTTGGGGGCGGGCTGGCCTTGGAGGTCGAAGTATTGAGTCCATGGACGGATCTCCAGGATCGAGCCGAACTTGTTATCGAGGGTGATGTCGCGGACCTGAATGTTTTCGTAGCGCTGGGGTGTATCGGGTCGCACTTTGAGGTGGAGCACATGCCAGACCCCGAGAAAGCGGGAGTTCTCGACGGTGATGTCGCGCGCCACAGTCGCTTCGCTCCCGAGGGTGACGGCGCCGTAGCCGCGTTTGAAGGTGCAGTTGGTGATGCGCACGCGCTCGGTTGGCGGGCTCTCTTTGTCGTCCAAGGCGAAGGGGCCCTTGGTGCCTTTCATGGCGATGCAGTCGTCGGTGACGGAGATCGTGCAGCCCTCGATGGCGACGTCCTGCGAGCTGTCCACGTCGATGCCGTCGGTGCTGGGGGCGTGTTCGTAGTCGTCGGGGACGGAGATGCGGACGTTTTTGATGAGGACATCACGGCAGCGGTAGAGGTGGAGGTTCCAATACTGCGAGTCCTTGAAGGCGACGCCCTCGATCACGACGTCGCGGGAGTTCTCGATCAGGGCGAGACGGGCGCGGGGGACGGAGAGGTTTTTGAAGTTTTTCTTATCGGGAGCGGAGGCGCATAGACGCCAGAACTCGTCCCAGATCGCACGGCCGGCGCCGTCGAGCGTGCCTTCGCCGGTGATGCGGAGACCGTCGCAGTGGTCGGCGTTGATGAGGGCGGGGGTGAAACTTTCCTCGAAGTGGCCCTCGATGCGGGTGCGGCGCGCCGGGAAGTGGGCGGCGACCTCGGTGGAGGCGCGCAGGACGGCGTCTTTTTCGAGGCGAAGGTGGACGCCGGGTTTGAGGAAAAGAGCGCCGCTGACGAAGACGCCTGGAGGGATGACGACCGTCCCGCCGCCGGAAGACGTCAGCGTATCGATGGCGGTCTGGATGGCGGACGTGTTGACGGTGGCGGAGTCGGCGACCGCTCCGAAATCGGTGATGGAAACCCGACGAGCGGCGTCACGACCAGCCGGCGGCTGATCTTGTTTCGCCGAGATCAGGCCGGCGGGAGGCAAGGTCAGGAATGCCGCGAAGAGAATAGAGGGGCGCAGGGCCTTCATGAAAAACGGGGGGGATTGAGAAGCGCGCCGCTCACGCACGTTACAGATTTCGGCGGTGGAAGCCAGGGAGGTGAGATTCGCTTTCTCCTCGGCAGGGACGAAAGCATCTCTCATCTGATACAGTATCAGAGCCGTTCCGATGACCGCCGCCGATTCGCCGAAGCGCCTTCCCTCCATCCGCCAAATCGCGGTCGCGGCCGAAACCAGCCCCATGACGGTGTCGCGCGCCTTGCGCGGCAGCCCGCTCGTGGCCGAGGAAAAACGAAAGAAAATCGAGCGCGTGGCCCGGGAAATGGGCTATGTAAGAAATCCGCTGGCGGGCGCGTTGATGTCGGAGATGAAGCGCTCGCGCACCCGGGCGTTTCATGGGGTGTTGGCGGTGCTCGACATCGACGGGCCGGATCGTCGGTCGGCCGGCTCCGCCGCCTATCACGCGAAGCTGACCGCGGGGGCGATCGAACGGGCGAAGGAAATCGGGTTTTCGGCCGATCTGATCACGACGGGCGGAGAGATCTCCGCGGAAAGGCTGGGCTCTATTATGAACGCGCGGGGAATCCGTGGCGTATTTATCCTGCCCGTGCGCGAGCAGCCCGAGTTGACGCGCTTGGATTGGCGGAAGCTATCGGGAGTCTATGCCGACTATCTGATCGAGCGCCCGCATCTGCATTCGGTGTGCTCGGATCACTACCGGTCGATACTGAGCGCGCTGGAACATCTGCGTGCGCTGGGCTATCGCAGGCCGGGCTTGGTGATGAACGCGTTTCACAACGCGCGACTGCTGCATCGTCCGTTGGCGGCCTACGAAGCTTATCAGGCCACGCATGAGGATACCGCGCATCTTGCATCGTTGCTGATGTGGCAACCCAACCAGAAGGAGTTCACCGCCTGGTTTCGCGCGGTGAGATGCGACGTGGTGCTGACCCATTTGCCGGAAGTGATCGACTGGATGAAGAAGGCCGGCGCGCGCGTGCCGGAGACGCACGGCGTTTGCCTGCTGAATGTGGAGAACAGCGATGTCCCCTGCGCGGGGCTCGACCTGCAACCACGGTTGATCGGCGAGCGGAGCATGGAGATGCTTATCGCGATGGTGCTGCGGGGTGAATGCGGCATCCCTGCCCAGCCCTCGACGACCTTGGTCCCCGCGAAGTGGGTCGACGGGCCGACCCTGAAGTCGTCGCGAAAGCCGGGCGAGGTCGTGCCGGAGAGCGGGGTGTGGAAGTGGGCGCCGCCCTCCGGGCGCAAATGGGGGGAGGTTCCCAGCGAGGATGAGTCTGCGTTCGAGTCCGGGGTTCGTGCGACTTTCGTTCCGCCGACGGGGCGGACAAATGGCGGCCGCAGAGAGCGTAAAAACTAAGGCGTGCCGAAAACCATGCGGGCCACGGCGGGTGCCTGTTCAGGCGACGTGAGCGGTGTTCTGTCCTGGCCGACCGGGTTGGCCCGGAGGGCGCAATAGGGGGTGTCCGATTCCGAGTCGGCCTGGCGGACGTGAGATGCGATTGGGAAGACGAGGTTTTATCTTCGCGAGGCGCCACGGGCGGCGCTCGTCCCTCTCGCTTTAGGGGCCACGGTCCGCTGTCCGCGTTTCGTCACGACGGACCCTGGCGAAGGCGGGGGGGGACGGCTTAGCCGCCGTTTCCCGTTCATGGCTAGCGCTCAGACTCCGGAGAAGGCGCCGAAGCCGCCGTCGACTACCAGGGTGGTGCCGGTAACAAATTTCGACGCATCGGCGACGAGGTAGTGGATGGCTCCGAAAAGCTCGTCGGGCGTGCCGAAGCGGCCGTAGGGGGTCATGCCGCAGATCGACTGGCCGCGGGCGGTGAGCGAGCCGTCCTCGTTGGTGAGGAGACGGCGGTTTTGCTCGCCGAGGAAGAAGCCGGGGACGAGGGCGTTGACGCGCACGCCGCCCTTGGTGCGGCGTCCGAGGTCGACGGCGAGCCAGCGGGTGAAGTTGTCCACCGCGGCCTTGGCGGCGGAGTAGCCTACGACGCGGGTGACGGCGCGGGCGACGGAGGCGGAGGAGTAGTTGATCACGCTGGCCGAGCCGGAGGCGAGCAGGGCGGGCGTGAAGACGAGGGTGGGAAGGACGGTGCCGTGGAGGTTGAGGTTAACGACCTGCTCGAAGGCGGAGAAATCGAGGTCTGCGAAGGTCTTGTCGGGCGTGATGGTGGCGCCGGGCTGGTTGCCGCCGGCGCCGTTGAGAAGGGCGTCGACCCGGCCCCACTTGGCGACGATGGCGTCGCGGGCGCGCTCGAGGGCGGCGCGGTCGTTGACGTCGGCGGTGAGCCCAAGGACCTCGGCGGAGGGCATGGCGGCGCGGACCTTGGCCAGGGCGTCGTCGAGCTTGGATTGGGTGCGGCCGAGGTAGACGACGCGGGCGCCTTGTGTGGCCAAGTAGGCGGCGGCGGTTCCGGTGAGGGTGCCGGTGGCGCCGGTGACGACGACGACTTTGCCGGAGACGTTGAATAGGGAGGGCGTGGACATGGAGATTAAAATAGGGAGGGGAACAGAGCGACCGAAGGACAGAGCGACAGAGGAGCGAGATCGATCAACCGCGGCGTTTGGGGCCGCGGGCGGGGGCGGTGTTTTTGGCGGAGGCGGGTTCGGGAGCGGCGTCGGGGGCGGTGATCCAGGCGGCGAGCGGGAGTTTTAGGCGCCGGATCTCCGCGGCGGCGAGGGCGGCGACGCGGCGGGCTCCGAACTCGGAGAAGTGGGTGTCGTCTTGCAAGCCCTTGGGCAGGCCGGGGTGTTCGCCGGGAGCGAACCAGAGATGGAGTTTCTTGGAGTCTTCGACGCCGGCCTCCTCTTCCATGCGGGTGGTGAGCTGGTTGAGCTCAAGGAGCGGGACTTTCTCGGCGGCGGCGATTTCACGGACGACGACGGGATAATCTCCGTGGGTGTCGACGAGCTTCACGCCGGCTTCGTCCCATTTGCGACGGGCGACGGAGGTGGCCAGGATCGGATTGGCGTTTTTCTCACGAACCTCGAGGATGAAGCGGAGCAGGTTGTCGCGATAAGCGCCGCGGGCTGGGGCGCCGACGGCGGCCTTGTCGATCTTCTCGTCGTTGTGGCCGAACTGGATGATCACCCAATCGCCGGGATGGACGGAGGAGAGGAGCTTTTCCCAGCGTTTCTCGTCGATGAACGACTTGGTGCTGCGGCCGTGCATGGCGCGGTTGTCGACCTTGGCGGGTGGGATGACGAACTCGGGGAGGAGCTGGCCCCAGCCGCGCTCGGGGAGATCTAGCTTGGGTTTGTTGGCGGCGGTGGAGTCGCCGGCGATGAAGATGGTCGGAGCCGGCACGGGCGTGGCCGAGCGGACCGCGAGCGGTGCGAAGGCGATCAGGGCGATGACTAGGGCGGGGAGTCGGGGTAACATGGGGACGTGAAAAGGGGGAGTCAGCCGGCGGTCAGCGCGACTTCGTGCGGGGCAAGCTCCAGGATGGCGCCCGTTTCGAGTTCGCGGTCGGCGAGCTCTTCGCGGCGCGCTCCGGCCGGCGCCGGGACGCGGAGGGTGGATTCGGTTTGGTTGATGATGATGTGGAGGCGGCGTCCGTCGGGAATAACACGCTCGACCATCTCCGCGCCGGGGACGGAGGAGAGCGATGGTGGAAGCGCGGAAAAGTGTTTCAGAAGCGGCAGCAGCGCCTCGGTGAACTCGCGCGTGAGGTAGGTGCCGACGTAGAACACCTGGCCCCGGCCGAGGCAGCGGCGGGTGATGGCGGCGGAGCCGGCGAGGTGGCGCGTGGTCCAGCGGGCGACGGCCTCCGCGCCCGAACCGGCGTCGGGAACGAGTTGTTCATACCAGAGCGTGGTCGGCGTGTCTTCGGCGGCCCCGGCGAGGCGCAGGGCGAGGGGACGGATATCCGGACGATTTTGGCGCCCGTATTCCTCGACGGTGGCGCCGACCAGACCGCGGAGGGCGCCGGGCAGGGTCTCGGGGACGACGTTGCTGCGCAGGTCGCGGCAGGCGCCGCGCGCGCCGATCACGAGCGTGCCGCCCTCGGAGACGAAGCGCTCGAGGGCGGGAACCCAGGCCGGGTCGAAGATCGCGAAGTGGGGAATAATGTAGAGCCGGAGGCCGGCGAGGGCGTCGGCGGGATGGACGACGCCGACGGCGTGGCCGGCGCGGTAAAAAACGCCATGCACGGTCTCGGCCATGGACTTGGGAGAGGGCAGTCCGTGGGTGATGGGCTCGTGGCCGTGTTGGACGGAGAAATCGGCTCCCGCGACGGCGATATCGATGCGGACGGAGGAGCCGAGAAGCAGCGGGCCGACGCGAGCGAGCTCGGCGCCGAGGCGGGCGGCTTCGTGGTAACGGCGGCGCGGGACGTCGTCGTGGTCGAGGATGCCTTCCCAGTATTCCTCGGCTCCGAATCGGCAGGATCGTTCGCGGAAAAAGAGCAGTCCGTCGGCGCCGCGGGCGATGCTGGTCCAGGCGAGGCGGCGCATCTCGCCTGGTTCCGGCTTGTCGTGGTAGTAGTTGCCCTGTCCTCCGGCGCCCGACTGGTGCTCGAGCATGAGGAAATGGCCGGAGAAGGCCCGGACGTGGTCCAGGTTGAAGGCGTGTCCGGCGGCGCGGGCGCGCGGGTCGTAGTCGAAGAAGGGATACGAATCGTAGCCGAGGAAATCGAGGTCGCGGGTGAAGTCGCCGCGGTAGTCGATGGCGCCGAAGCAGCCGTTGTGGGTGACAAGCCAGCGGGGCTGGGCGGTGCGCAGGATCTCGACCTGGTCGCGCTGGAAGGCGGCGACGCCGTCGGAGAGGAAGCGTTGGTAGTCGAGCCAGTGGGCGGGATTGGGCTGCGAAGGGCGGTCGCGGCGGGGGAGGACGACGTCCTCGAAGCGGGCGTAGGCGTTGGCCCAGAAGGCGGTTCCCCAGGCCCGGTTCAGGGCGGCGATGTCCCCGGAGAAACGGGCGCGCAGCCACTCGGCCCAGGCGGCCTCGGCCGCGGGGGAATAGTCCTCGCGGAAGTGGCAGTGAAACTCGTTGTCGGTCTGCCAGCCGAGGATGTGGGGATTGTCGCGGTAGTGCTCGGCGAGGGCCCGGGTGATCTTGCGCGAGTAGTCGCGGAAGACGGGGCTGAAGTGGCCGGCGTGCTGGCGGGAGCCGTGTTCCTGGCGGCGGCCGTCGGCGTCGAAGCGCAGCACCTCGGGGTGATCGCGGGTGAGCCAGCGCGGGGGCGTGGCGGTGGGCGTGCAGAGGAGGGTGCGGATGCCGACGGCGCCGAAGCGCGCGATGGTCTCGTCAAAGAGGGAGAAATCGTAGACGCCTTCGGCGCGTTCGATGATGTCCCATGCGAATTCGCCCATGCGGACGATATTCCAGCCGGCGGCGCGGAAGCGCTCCGGATCTCGGGCGCGCGTGGCGGCGTCCCAGTGCTCGGGGTAGTAGGCCGAGCCGTAGAGGAACTCGCGCAGCGGGGTGGGGCGGAGGTGGGAGAGCGGGCGGGACATGCTTTGAGATTGGCCGGGCGGGATCAGGGCAGGCGGGACTCGGCGGGGCCGTCGTAGGAGGGGCGGAGACCGCCGAGATCGAGGACGATCTTGTCGACGACGACGCCGGCATCGACGGCGACGAGGTGAAGCGTGTGCCAGCCGGCGGCAAGCGTGGCCGGAAGCCGGAGGGTGGCTTCGGTGGCGTTGGCGAGGACGCGTTGTTTCCACGCGTCGGATTTCGGGTCGAAGCCGGAAGTCACGGCGAGCGGTAGAGGGGCGCCGTCGTCGATCGCCAAGGCGAGCCGAAGGCCTTTGCCGGAGACGAGCGGATGGGTGGGCAAAAGACGGACGCGTATCGAAGCCGGCGCGGCTGAACCGGTCGGGACATGGAAACGGTAGCCCAGGCGGGGCGCGGCGCCGGCCGGGATTTCCGCGGTGGAAGGCAGGATGGTGACGGCGGATCCGCTGCGACCGAGTCCGGCGATGGACCGCCAGCCTGCGCCGGACGGCAGGTCGATGCGCGAGGTGAAATGGCCGGCAAGGATGGAGACGACGCCGTCGCGTTCGACGAAATCGCCCGGGCGTGCGCCGGCTGGCGCGACGAGCGCGGAGGGGGCGGCGGCGGGCTGGGCAGCGCGGACGGCGGTCTGGGCGGAAGAGTCGGGCGGGGCGATCGGGTCGGGCTGAAAACTCTTCCATTCTTTGGCGGAGAGACCGTTGACGGAGAGGATGTGGCGCCACTTGCCGCCGGCGATGGTCTCGTTGTAACGACGGGTGAGCTCGGCAATGCGGGCTGCGCCGCGTTCGGAGAGGACAAAGGTCTCGGAGGCGGCCGTGTTTTCCCCACGCGCTTTTTGGAGTCGAGCGAGTTCGGCCCGGAAGTAGCGCTCGTTGGCGGCGGCGGCGGCGGAAACAGGATAATCGACCAACTCGAAAAAGGCGTCCTGCGACTCGGCGGGGAGGACGGCGGCCACGGCGGAGGAATCGCGGGCGAGGGAAGCGTAGGCGTCGAGACGCGCGGTGATTTCGGCTTCGGTGAGCGTGGTGGGCGCGTAGGGCGTCTTGGGCAGGTGCCACTGCAGGTGCTCGGGCTTGCGCGCGAAGGCGAGGGCCTGGTGGCGAGCCCAGAGCCCGGCGATTTTATCGGCGTGGGCGGCACCGAAGTCGCGCGCGGCCATGGCGCGGAGGAAGCGGGACGGCGTCTCGGGCTCGGTGCGGTTGGCGTGCCAGGCGAGATCGAGGAAGAACTCGGTGGACTGCTCGTTGGCCTTGAGGTCGCCGACGTTGGCGATCCAAAGCGCGCGGGCGCCTTGTTCGTAGGCCCTGGTCATCTCGGACCAGACCAGCGCGGGCGGAAGCGAGTCGAACCAGAGCCAGGAGAGCGGGGCGCCCAGATAGGAGAGATGATAATAGACGCCGAGGCCGCCGGAGCGGGCGCGCTCGGCGTCGGTGGCGAAGCGCCGGATGTAGCCGAAGTTGTCGTCGGGCCAGACGAGCGTGACGTCGTCTGGCACACGGAGACCGGCGAGGTAGTCGTCGAGGACCTCCTTGTAGGGGCAGAAGATCTGGCCGACACGGGTCGGGTCGCCGCCGCCGAGGTGGCGGGCGAGCATGTCGCGCTGTTTGACGAAAATCTCGGTGAGCGTGGCGATGCGCTCGGCCTGGCTTTTCGGTCCGACGATGGGGCTGTCGTGGATACCGCGCATGCCGAGGGTGAAGAGGCTTTCGCCATGGGTGCGCTCCTTCACGCGCTGCTCCCAGTAGTCGAGCACGCCGGCGGGGTTCTTGATGTAGTTGTAGTCGTCCTTGGGCGCGGTCCATTCACCGACGTTGTTTCGGAGCATGGGCTCGGCGTGGCTGGAGCCCAGGATGATGGCGTAGGTGTCGGCGACGGCGGCGTTCCCGGGAACCTGGTGAAAAGGCGTGGTGGTCGGGTGCATGCCGGGCCAGAGGAGATTGGCGCGTAGACGCAGCAGGAGCTCGAACATGCGCCCGTAGGTCTTGGGGCCGATGTTGCCGACCTCGGGCTCGTGGGTCTTCGCGGCCCAGGGAACCAGTCCCCAGTCCTCGTCGTTGATGAACACGCCGCGATATTTGACCGCGGGTTGGTCGACGGGCTCATCGCCGACGGAAAAACGCAAAGCGGAACGGCGCACGACGGGCACGTCGGCCCACCAATACCAGGGGGAAACGCCGATGCGGCGGGAGAGCTCGTAGACGCCGTAGGCGAGCCCGCGTCGATCGGAGCCGGACACGGTGAGAGCGTGCGCGGTGGCGGAGAGTTGAAAGGCCTCCCAGCGGCCGGCGAGGGAGGCGGCCGAGAGCGAGAGCTCGACGCGGGGAGCGGAAGCGTCGGCGGGCGGTGTATCGATAATTTCAGGACGAACGCCCGCGACGCGTTCGATGTCGGCGGCGAAGTCACGGGCTGCGATCTTCACGACCTCGGGAGCGTCGGCCGGCACGACAAGCGGGGCGGCGCGGCCATCCGCGACGAGGGGAAAGGCCGGCGTCGGGGACGGGCCGGCGGAGTCGGAATCAAGAAGGAGGACCGGCGAGGCCCAGGCGGTGATCGGGGCGAGAAGAACGACGAGGAGGAGGCGGCGGGGGGACGGCATGGCGGGGCGGAGGTTCAGACGACGGAGGACGGGGTGGCGGTTTCGCGGCCGCGGAGCAGGCCTTCGCGGTATTGGCGCGGAGTCTGGCCGAGGCGGCGTTTGAAGGCGTGGTGGAAGTGGGGAGCGCTGGCGAAGCCGATGCTCGCGGCGACGTCCGCGACGGAGGGGCCGGCGTGGGCGAGCAGGCGGCATGCGTGGGCGATCCGGCGGTGGAGCAACTCCTCGGTGAGGGTGGAGCCGAGCTGTGATTGCAGGAGTTGTTGCACGGTGCGAGGGGCGACGCCCACGGCGGTCGCGACCTCGGACAGCCCGAGAGGGCGATGGTGGTGGCGGTCGAGATGGAGCAGGATCTCGCGCAGGACGGGATGCGTGACGGCGAAAAACTCGGTGCTGCGCCGCGTGGTCACGCCATCGGGCGGCAGGATGACGCGGGTGCCGCGCGTGGCCCGGCCGGCCATGATCGCCTCGAGCAGTTCGGCTCCGCGGGCGCCGACTTGCTCGAGGGGGTGGCGCACGCTGGACAGCGGAACGCAGGAGGTTTCGCAGACGAGCGGATCATCATCGACCCCGAGGATGGCGATTTCCTCGGGCACGAGTCGTTCGAAGTGGAGGGCGGCGTCGAGGACACGGCTGGCCCAAAGGTCGTTGAAGCAAAAGACGGCGAGCGGGGCGGGCAACGTCGAGAGCTGGGTGTGGAGCCGGTCGAGCTCGGCGGACCAGTCGAGGGAGGCGTCGGCGAGGGGCGGTGCGGAGTCTAGCTCGACGCAGGCGTGGCCGTGATCGGCGAGCGCAGAGGCGAACGCGGCGTGGCGTTGGCGGCTCGCGGCCGAGTCTGGCGAGCCGTAGTAGGCGAAGCGCCGATGGCGTCGCTCCAAGAGGTAGTTGGCGGCCGCGCGGCCTATGGCGGGGTTGTCGACGACGACGCGCGCCCCGGCGAAGTGCTCCGGATCGGAGCACAGGCTCACGACGGGAATCCCGCCGCGCAGGATCGAATTCACGACCGACCGGGGGAAAACGTCGGCGATGATGAGACCTTGGAGCGAGCCTAGCCCGGAGAGCGGGCGGTCCTCGGCCTGGATGCGCATGCTCAGGTGCCAGCGCCGACGTCCGGCATGCGCCGCCACGGCCCGGTGGATAAGCGGGTTGTAGCGATGGCGGAAAACGAGAAGTATGTGGGGCAGCGGCATGACGGCGCGGCGAACGGGGTTGCGCTATAGCGGAGCAGTTAGGAGTAGGAATTACGTTTAAGCGCAGCTACGGGGTTGTTTTACAGTATGAGTGCGCGGCTTTGCGGTCGGCTGAGCTGAATGCCGGGCGCGTGGATCGAATCGGTTGCCGGGTAGCGCGGCGCAGGTTCTTACGTTCGGGAAGGGGGGCGTCTGGCGAAACCAGCCGGTCCTCGGGAGTAGCTGTGCCGTGTCAATCGCCTCGGCCGCCGCGCTCTTCGGCTTTTGAAGCGCCTGCCACAGCCCCCCTCGATGATCTCGTTTCAATTCAAGTTTCTCCCCGGCGAACTCTGGTGGGGCCGGTCGCGCGTGCGACGACCTGAAAACGCCTTTCGGCGTGGAGGACTGATTTCGGGTCGATTTGCGAGACAACGACGCGAACCAGATCTCGGCCTTCTTTGTTTCCGGCTAGGGACGCTATCTTTGGAGCGAGGGCACCTTCACCCTGCGGGTAGAGGCGGGCGAGTTGCTTCGAGGAGGCGGCCACGATCGAAACCCCGAGGGGCATGGCACGCTGCGAGAAGCCTTTCTGGGCGCCCGCGCGAAACACCTCCCCGCGCCGGCGCGATTCCCGAGCCGCCGCTTTTCCGTGCGCCGCAATACAACACGTGACGCATGACCGGGAGGAGCCGGCGATCCTGGCTTACGCGGAGCGCCCGATCACCGAGGGTTATCCGCCGGGCGTGCCGATGATCGACGACAACCGGCAGGAGGGCCACGGCGTGTGGAAATCCCACCGCGCGCTTCCGCGACCCGAAAGCGATGATCGGGCGCCTGCATGCGCCAGGATTCCAGGTCATGTCGCGGGTCTGTCCTTTCGTTTAGCCGGACTCGATGGCCTTCCGGCAACCGCGCAAAACGGACGCGCTCGTGTTGGCGGACGACGGGAAGCCCCTTCTTCGCCGAATGGTGGAAAGGCTTCAGCGGTGTTTTCGACCTCACGAAATCCAAGGGACGCGACTGGTTCCGGGGATGGATACGGTATAGGGAAACCGGATACTGCATGGACGGTTTCAAGTTCGAGTCGGGCGACCTGAACTTTTGCCCGCGCGCGGCGATCGCGCAGCTCGAGGCTTTCGCGCGGCTCGGGGCGAGGTTTCCACTCAACGAGTTTCGCGCCGGTTGGAAGACCGTCGACCTGCCGCTCGCGCAGCGGCTCGCCGACCGTAACCACGCGTGGGACGCGATGGGCCGCGCCTCGGCGCCGCCCAAACGGATCGCGCAGGGAATGCTCGGGCATCACTTCGTGCGCCCGGACATGATCGGCGGCGGGAAATACGACTCGATTCGCGGAGACGGGTTCGCCGTCGATGCGGAGTTGGTCGTGCGCTACGCGCAGGCGGCGGCGCTGTGTCCGATGACGCCGTTCTCCGTCGCGCCCTGGCGCGTCCTCGACGCGCGGCACGCGACGCTTTGCCGCTAGGCGGCGCTGCTGCACGCCCGATTCGGCGAGGCGATTTCGCAACTGGCGCGCGAGGCGGCGCGCACGGGCGAGCCGATGATGCGGACGATGGGGTATTCGTTTTCGGGGCAGGGACACGGGCTCATCCGGGACCAATTCGTGCTCGGCGATTCGCTGCTGGTCGCGTCGGTGCCGGGGAACGGTCGTTTCGAGCGGCGGGTCGTCGTTCCCGACGGGGGTTGGCGAGACGACGAAGGCGTGGAGCATGCCGGGTCGGCGACCCTCGCGCTGAAGGCGCCGCTGGAGCGGCTGATCTGGATGCGTCGTCAGGCCGATTGACGCAGGTGGCGGCTTCGCCAGCGTCGGAGGCGATGCAACATCTGCGCGTCGCCGATTTTTTTCACCACCCGCAGCTGGCGGTGACGATATGGGCGGAGCCGGATCAACCGCCTTTTCCGCCGCATCGGCATGAGTTCGCCGAACTCGTGGTCGTATGGGCCGGCGCGGGTTCCCATCTCACCGCGCAAGGCAGCTACCCGATCGCGGCCGGCGACGTGTTTTTTATCCCGCCCGAGCAGGCGCATGGCTATGCGGAGGTCCGGTCGCTGAGCCTTTGCAACGTGCTTTTTCTGCCGGGCCGAATGGATCCGCCGACCGTGGAACTACAGGCACTGCCGGGCTACCAGGCCTTGTTCGAATCGGAGCCGCGTTATCGGGATGCGCAAGGGTTCGCGGGGCACCTGCGTCTGCCTCCGGACGAACTCGAGCGGGTGTCGGCCTTGCTGCATGAGTTGAGGGCGGAAACGCGCCGATACGCGCCCGGCGGAGCGACGCTGGTCGAGGCGCTCTTCCGTCAACTGCTGGTGCGACTGGCGCGCGGCTATGGCGCGCACGCGTCGCCGGGGGCGCGTCGACTGCTGGCGGTGCAACGCGCGGTGCGGCATATCGAGACGAACCTCGGGCGGCCGATCACGCTGGAAGAGTTGTCGAGGCAGGCGAAGATGTCGGCCACGAGCTTCAAGCGCGCCTTCAAGGAGGTGACCGGCGCCTCGCCGATCGACTACGTGCTGCAAACGCGTCTGGCGCGCGCGTGCCACCTGTTGCGAGATCCGGAGCGTAACGTGACCGAGGCGGCGCTCGAGGCGGGCTTCAACGACAGCAACTACTTCGCGAGGCAGTTTCGACGGCGAATGGGTTGCGCGCCTAGGGAGTGGCGGGCGAGGGAGACGGGGCGGGGGCGCGGTGTCTGAGCGGCGGGCCGGAAGCGTATCGGCTTTTTCGTGACGGCCACGTATTGCGCGAGACCGAACGATGCGCTTCCGGCCGCCCTTGCCAGGCACGGGGCGTCGTTCGGCGAGGTCCGCGGTAGCGGCCGGACGCGATCATCCTTTACTCGCAAGAGCGCGTCGAAGCCGTGTCGAAGGAGTTGGGATTGTCGGGCGATGATTCGGCTCCAATCAGCTGAGCGGACGTGGATCGGACGCGGTTCTTCTGTTCGGGAATCTACGAGCCCCCGGGTCGGCTCGGCGCCAAGGCGATCGGATTGCTGGCGGGAATACCGCACCAGAACGAACGCGGCGTGTCGTTGGGGCCGGTCAAAATGCGGATCGAGGGCGTGTGGATCGAGACGTAGCACTCCGATCGGCGGGTCGGCCGGGTTTACGGTCGCTCACAAGGCCGGGGATTTGTGAGCGGACCTTTACGGCTGTTCTAAGCGATGGGTGCCGGCGCCGATGGTTTGCGGAGCGCGGCCGCCGGGGAGCTCGACGGTGGCGGTGGTGTTGGGCGGGACGACGACGGTGAGCTCGATCTTGCCGTCGGCGCGGGTCCAGGAGCTGGAGGCTTTGCCGTAGGGCGTCTCGAGCTCGGCGCGGGCGGAGTCGAGCTGGGAGACGAAGAGCGGACGGACGAAGAAGTGTTTGTAGCCGGGCCGCGCGGGATCGGGGGCGAGGCCGGCGACGCGTTCATACATCCATTGGCCGATGGCGCCGTAGGCGTAGTGATTGAATGAATTCATCTCCACGTCGCCGAAGCCGTGCTCGTGGCTGTAGCTGTTCCAACGTTCCCACATGGTGGTGGCGCCTTGGTTGATCGGGTAGAACCAGGACGGATAGCTTTCCTTAAAGAGCAGGTCGCCGGCGATGTCGGCGTGGCCGGTCTGGTCGAGGGCGGCGGTAAGGAAGGGCGTGCCGAGGAAGCCGGTGCGGAGGTGGCCGCCGGCCTCGCGGACGAGGCGGACGAGATTTTCTCCGGCGGCGGGTTTCAGGTCGGCGGGGATGAGATCGAAGGCGATGGCGAGAACATAGGCGGTCTGCGTCTCGGGGGCGTTTCGGAGTTTCCCGGTCGCGTCGAAGTAATGCTTTGCGAAGGAGGTGCGGACGAATGCGGCCTCGGCGGCGTAGCGCTCGGCGTCGGCATCGCGGCCGAGCGCGCGGGCGGAGTCGGCGAGGATCTGTGCGCCGCGGGCGTAGAAGGCCACGCCGAGGAGGTGCTTGGGCGTGTCGCCGGTGCGATCGGACATGTTGTCGCCGGGCTTGGGGGGAGTTTGCTGGTAGGGCTGGAGCCAGTCGCCGAAGCCGCCGATTTTCGGGAGAAGGCCGTCGGTCGCCTGCGCGCGATAGTAGGCGATGAGTCGTTCCATCATCGCGAAGTTGTCGGCGAGGACGCCGGCGTCGCCGGTGCGGACGTAGACATCCCACGGGATGATGGTGCCGGCGTCCATCCAGCCGGGGCTGCGCATCGCCCAGCGGGACATGGCGGTGGGCACGAAGGGGGGGACGGCGCCGTCCTGGTATTGTTCGTCGCGAATGGACCCGAGCCAGCTCTTCCAGAAGGCATGGGCGCCGGTGTTGAACATCGAGGTGGCGCAGAACGCCTGCGCGTCTCCGGTCCAGCCGAGGCGCTCGTCGCGTTGCGGGCAATCGGTCGGGATGTCGACCGAGTTGCCGCGCCAGCCCCAGGCGATGTTGCTTTGAAGCTGGTTCAGTTTCGCGTGTGACGAGACGAAGGCGCCGGTGTCGGGGAGATCCGAATGGAGCACGACGCCGGCGACCCAATCGAGTTGAGGTTTGGCTCCGGCGGGGAGGCCGGAGAGTTCGACGTAGCGAAAACCGTGGAAGGTGAAATGCGGCTCCCACTCGACGAGGCCGGTCTCGGCGGCGGTGTAGGTGTCGGTCGATTTGGCGGAGCGGTAGGCCTCGGTGTAGGGCGTGCCGTCGGCCTTGAGCATCTCCGAGAAACGGAGCGTGATGGTGCGGTCTTTCTCGGCGGGGACTTTGATCCGCGCCCAGCCGACCATGTTTTGACCGAGATCGAAGACGAAGCGGCCTGGCTGTGGCTCGGTGATGGCGCGGGCCGCGAGTGTCCGTGCGACGCGGACGGGGGCGAAGGGTTTGGGCTCGAGGCGGGCGGAACCGAGATCGGCGTCGACGATGACGGGCGACCAATCGGCGGGTTGGCGGCGCGCGTCGTAATGTTCGCCGTCGTAGATGCTGGAGGAAACGATGGGGCCGGCGTAGCTGCCTTCCCAGCTATCGTCGGAGGCTAGGATCTGGGTGGAGCCGTCGGCGTAGGTGATCTCCAACTGGAGGAGGAGCGCGGCGTGTTTGCCGTAGGGGCCGCCGCCGTCCTTGTTTCCTCCGAAGGGGAAGCGGCCGGCATACCAGCCTTCGGCGAGGCGGGCCTCGAGCTGGTTGTCGCCGGCGAGAAGCTGCGTGGTGACGTCGTAGGTCAGGGTGTCGAGACGCTTGTGGTAGGCGGTGAAGCCGTTCGCGAAGTGGTCGGCGCCGACGCGGCGGCCGTTGAGGTGGAGGTCGAAGAGACCCCGCGCGGTGACGTAGGCGCGGGCGCGGGCGATTTTCTCTCCGGGGTGTTCGACATGGAAGACGCGGCGGAGGAGGGCGACCGGTTCGCGTTCGGCGGCGGAGGCCGAGCCGGTCGTGGGCTCGGCGGGGCGGATCCAACGGGCTTTCCACTCGGCGGCGGAGAGGAGGCCGAGCTCGAAGGTGGCGGGTTGGCTCCAGCCGGAGGCGCGGCCTTTCTCGTCTCGGAAATCGACGCGCCAGGTGACGCGGTCGCGCGAGGAGAAGGGAGCGCCGGGGGCGGGCACATAGGTGGAGCGATCGGACTCGATCCAGCCGCTGTCCCAGCGGGCGCGCGGGGTGTCGGCCTCGATGCGGTAGGCGCTTTGTTTTTCGACGCCTACGGGGAGTTTCCAGGATAGGACCGGTGTGGCGTCGTGAAAGCCGAGCGGATCGACGAGACCTTCGCCGACGGTGAGCGAATGGGCGGGGGCGGCGTGGGAAATCGAGGCGAGCATAATGAATAAGCCGACGAGCGTGTTTTTCATTTGGAGCGAAGCGCGAGGGTCCGAAGGGTTGAGGCAGGCGTGCAGGATACTCTGCCTGGGGGCGCTTTCGCCTGCATCGATCGGCGGAAAACTAGCACGATCCGGTCGAGCGGCGACGAGACCTAGGGCGCGTGCGTTGAACGGGTTCGCGCGTGGGGCGATGCGGTGCGCCGTCGAGGGTCGCCGATTCCGGGGCGGAGATGCGTCAGTGGCTGACGCGGAGGCGGAGGAATCGGCGGACGGCGGTGGAGACCGGCTCGGTGTCGGAAACGGTGACGGGGCCGGCTATGTTTTGCGCGCCGGTGCCGGACCAGAGGTTGGTCCACGTGGAGAGGTCGAAGGAGCCCTGGACCGTGTAGGTGAGGGTGCTGTCGGCGACGCGGGTGAAAGTGAACTGGAGGACGCCGGAGGAAACCCGGGTTTGATAGGCGGCCGAGTTGGCGACGGACGGATCGGTGCCGAGGGCGTATTCGAGGAGATTGGCGGAGCCGTCGGAGTCGGGGTCCGCGTCGTCGGCGGACGAACCGGTGGCGGCGGATGTGCCGAAGTAGGTGAGGCGCCAGCTTTGGATCGCGGTGAGCGGCTGGACCGGCGTGGCGGAGACGGAGGCGGAGCGCGCGCTCTCGGCTACGGAGCGGGTGGCGGTGACGGCGTAGTAGTAGGTCGTGCCGTTCGCGAGGCCGGTGTCGGTGTAGCTGGTCGCGGTGAGGCCGGAGGCGACGATCGAGTAGGGGCCGGTGGCGGCGGGGGCGCGTTTGACCGAGTAGGAATCGACGCCGGAAACGGAGGACCAGGAAAGCACGGCCTGGGCGTCGCCGGCGGTGGCGGAGAGGCCGGCGGGCGCGGAGGGCGGCGTGGCGAGGGCGGCGATCTCGGCGGCGGTGAGGGCGCGGGCGTAGATCTGGAATTCGTCGAGCGCGGATGCGATGTAGGGATCGGACGAGAACTGGGATCGCCCGAGGTAGTTGAGCGTGGTGGAGCCGAGGCTGGCGGGCTTGAGCGTCATGGCGGTGTTGGTGCCGACGGCGACGCCGTTGAGGTGGAGTGTGCCGGTGGAGCCGGAGAGCGTGATGGCGACGTGGGTCCAGGCGCCGGCGGTGAGCGCGACGGTGCTGTCGATGGTCTGCTCGCTGACGGCGGACGTGCGGATGGCGAAGCGCGGGAGGTTGGCGGTCGAATAGCGCGTCGTGAGGAACATGTAGTTGCTCGTGCCGGTGCCGAAGTCGAAGACGCGGGCCCAGGTGGCGAGGGTGGAGACGTTGACCCAGGCGGAGACGGTGAAGTCGTTGAGCGTGGAGACGACGCCGGAAGGGAATGTGCCGTATTGGCTGGAAGCGGACGCGAAGGTGAGGCCGTTGTTGATCCGGCCGGCGGTCCAGGCGGGTGCGCCGATGAGGCCGGCGCGCCACGAGCCGCCGACCGAGGCGGAGTTGGACGCGACGGTGCCGGAGCTTTCGTCGAGGCGGAGGTGGATATAGGGGGCGGCGGGGCCGACACTGACCGAGGCCTGGGCGCCGTCGGCGGTGGACGAGTTGGCGGAGATGGCGGTGACGACGTAGTAGTAGGTGGTGCCGTTGACGAGGCCGGTGTCGGTGTAGGTGGTGCCGGTGAGCCCGGTGGCGACGGTCGTGTAGGGGCCGCCGGATACGGTGGCGCGTTTTACGGTGTAGCTGGCGACGGCCGAGGCGGAGGCGGTCCAGGAGAGGCTGGCGGAAGTGTCGCCGGGGAGGGCGGCGAGGTTGGTCGGCGGGAGGATGCTCGGGGCTAGCGTGTAGGTGACCTGGCCGGCGACGGACGTGTTGAAGGTGGCGGAGTAGCCGGGGCCGTTCCAGGTGAAGGTCGGAGTGCCGGTGATGACGCCGGTGCAGGTGTAGAGCGTGTAGGTGCCGGCGGAGAGGGGGGCGCCGGCGACGGGGACGACGGTGATGGCGCCGGAGAAGGCGAGGCTGCCCGTGATGGCGAGCGAGCCGGCGGGGTTGGCGACGAAGATGGAGCCGGCGTTGAACGTGACGTTGCCCGCGACGCCGCCCTGGCCGCCGAAGCCGGCGCCGGAGGACACGGTGACGCGCGTGGCGGCAAGGGAGCCGCCCGCGAGGACGAGGCGGCCGGTGGTGACGGTGGTGTTGCCGGTGTAGGTGTTGGCGCCACTGAGCGTGAGGGCGCCGGCGCCGATCTTGGTCACGGCGGAGGTGCCGCTGATGACGCCTGCGAAGGTGGTGTCGAGGTTGCGCGCGCCGATCTGCCAGGTGGCGGGATAGTTTTGGCCGAGACCGGAACCGGTGCCGGCGTTGAGGACGGAGCCGGCGGCGCCGGAGAGGGCGCCGATGGCGAGGGTGTTGGTGCCGCTGACCCGGGAGTAGGCGTAGACGTTGGCGGCGAGGTCGAGCCACGCGTTGCCGAGACCGGCGGCGTTGCCGATGCGGAAGTCGCCGCCGTCGCCGTCGGTGACGACGTTGATCTTGCCGGTGAAGGCGGACCAGTTGCCGGTGACGTCGGTGCGGACGTAAGGGGTGAAGAAGGTGAAGTCGCCCGCGCCGGTGAGGGCTCCGCCGAAGGTCATGCGGCCGTTGGCGTCGACGCGGCCGCTGGAGCCCGAGGGGACGACGACGGGCCAGAAGCAGCGGCTATCGACGTAGTCGAAATCGCCGCCCGAGGTGTCGGAAAGCACGACGGTGGCGCCGCCGGAGAGGGTGACGGAGCCGGAGCCGAGCCCGTATTGGATGGGGCTGGTGGGCGAATAGTCCTCGCGGGACGCGGTGAGGACCACGGTGCCGCCGGTGATGACCGTGCCGCCGGTGTAGGTGTTGACACCACTGAAGAGGAGCCGGCCGGGACCGGTCTTGGTGAAGGAGCCGGAGCCTGCGATGACGCCGGAGAGGCTGAGAAGCGAGGACGAGGAAGGCAGGTCGACGGTGCCTCCAGAGGCGCCGAGGGTCATGCCGCGGAAGGTGCTGGTGGAGCCGGAGGTGAGGCGGAGCGTGCCGCCGTTGAGGACGAGGTTGGCCGAGGCGTTGCCGGAGGCGCCGAGCGGGCTGGGCCGGCCGCCGTCGGCGAGGGAGGCGACGGAGACGACGCCGCCGGTGATCGTGGTGGGGCCGGTGTAGGTGTTGTTCGTCGAGATCGTGAGCACGCCGGAGCCGCTCTTGGTCAGGCCGCCGGAGCCGCCGATGCCGCCCGCGCCGGTGAAGGTGTAGTTGGCGGAGCCGTCGACGACGGTGGAGGCGGGGTAGCGGAGCGCGGAGAGGGTGACGGTGGAGTTGGCGGAGCCGGTGTCGTCGAAGCGGACGGCGTCACCGGAGACGAAGACGTCGGCGGCGCTGTTCTTCAGCCAGCCGGTGCCGGTGGAGGAAGCGAGCAGCCAGGAGCTGGAATTGCCGCCGGCCCAAGTGACGGTGTTGGCGGCGCGCGTGGAGCCGACGGTGAGGGTGATGGCGGAACCGGTGTTGGCGAGGGTGCAGGGGTAGGCGTCGACGCCGCGCACGGTGAAGGCGGTGAGGTTGCCGGAGAATGCGCCGGTGTAGGTGACGAGCGTGTAGGTGGCGCCGGGGGTGAGCGTGCCGTCGAGCAGGTTGATCTGGAGATAGACGGCGTTGAGGCCGGAGTTGGAGAGGTTGCCGGTGATGGCGACGAGATCCTTGGGGCCGGCGGGGCTGGAGGAGAGGTCGAAGTGGACGACGGACTGGTTGGCGAAGGTGACGCCGCCGGCGAGTTGGAGAGCGCCGGCCTGCCCGACGCCGCCGGGAGCAAGGGCGGAGCGTATCTCGGATACGGATACGGGCTGGTTGATGATGCCGGAGCCGCCGAGGATGCCGCGGCTGTCGACGCGGACGGCGCTCCCGGAGAGCTGGCCGTCGACGAGGAGGGTGCCCTCGCTGACGACGGTGGCGCCGGTGTAGGTGTGGTTGCCGGAGAGGACGAGGGAGCCGGGGCCGCCCTTGGTGAGCGTCATGGAACCGGTGAGGGAGCCGGCGCCGGAGAAGGTGTAAGTCTGGCCGGTGGAGGCGTGGACGGCGACGCGGGAGGGCGCGAGGTTTTCGGCGAGAGTGACGGGAGCGGACGCGACGCCGGAGAGATCGAAGAGGGCGGACTGACCGTCGGAGTAGGCGGAGGTGGCGGCGCCGGTGGCGGAGGTTTTCCAGCGGACTGAGGATTTGTCCCAGACGTTGGCGGAGGCGGAGCCGACCCAGGTGAGGTTGCCGTCCCAAAAGGGGGCGCGGGGCGGACGGGGCATGTTTTGGCCGAAGTAGAAGCCGGGGTGGTGGCTCTGCATGTAGCCCTTGAGGGTCATGTCGGCGCGGTAGCGCGGGTCCTGGAGAAGGGTGTAGTAGCGCGAGGAGGCGACGGAGGTGGTGGAGAAGATGACGAGGTTGGCGTCGTCGCCGGACTCGGTGACGATCTCCTCGCGCCAGTCGCCGAGAATGTCGCCGTAGAGCGGGACGGCGTCGCGCCAGGAGTAGCTGGCGCCGGCGAAGTTGTAGCCGGTGAGGAGGCGGGTGGTGCCGCCGGCGGTGGCGGAGCTGTTCCACTTGTCGACGAGCTGGCGGTTGAGCGTTTCGCGCAGGACGTCGGCGTCCCACCAGATGCTGAAGTTGCAGTTGGAGGGCTGGGTGTTGCTGACGGGGTTGCCGAGCTGGTCGACGAGGGTCCCGCTGGCGGCGGACCAGCTTTGCTGGCCGGTGAGGCGGGCGTCGATGGAGCCGATGTTGCCGCGGCCGTTGTCGACCATGCCGGAGGCGTATTTGCGCCAGATCATCTGGCCGCTCAGGGCGTCGTAGAGAACGTAGTTGAGCTGGGTGGGGTTGTCCTGCTGGACGGCGAAGCATTCGAGGCCGGGGCGGTCGGGGTCGATGTCGGCGACGTGGAAGCGGTCGCCGTGGTTGAGCTCGTTGATGAAGAGGGCGGTGCCGTTGTCGTCGATCGCCATGGCGACGTCGCTGATCTCGTCGCGGCCGTCGCCGTCGAGGTCGCCGACGCGGAAGCCGTGGCCGTGCGGGTAGGAGCCGGAGGGCGTGTCGAACTTCCAGCGCGGGGTGAGGACGAAGGTGCCGGGAGCGACGTCGTAGGCGTTGTAGTCGTGGGCCTCGTCCATGTAGACGAGCGACGGGCGGACGCCGTCGAGGAAGGCGACGCCCATGTTCTTGGCGTCGGTGGACGCGGCGATGGCGGTGGCGATCTGCGTGCGTGAGCGTTCGGCGCCGGTCGCGCCGTCGACGACGGAGAGGTAGACGGCGGTGCCGGAACCGGCGAGGACGGAGCCGTCGCCGAAGACGGTGCCGGCGACGCTCTTGGTGACGACCTCGCAGCGGCCGTCGCCATCGAAATCGAAGACGACCACGCCGTCGTTCTGGCCGGAGCTGATGAGGGCGGCGCCGTTGGCGCCGTAGTCGATCTGCCAGAGACGGGTTCGCGTGCGGGTGGAGTAGGCCTCGAGCTTGATCGAGGTGCCGGTGGAGGGCAGGCGGTCCACGACGATCTCGGGATAGCCGTCGCCGTCGAGGTCGCCGGCCCAGGCGAGGTGGACGTAGTAGGTGCCGTCGGCGATGGCCGGCATCGGGATGGTGAGGCAGGGCTGGGCGGCGGAGTTGGCGGGGAGCGTCCAGGGTTGGCTGGCGGCGCCCTCGACGCCGTTTATCACGGGCGTGACGTGGTAGGTGTTGGCCACGGTGAGCGTGGCGGTGGTGTCGACGTAGTTGGTCGAGGTCGTGAGGGGAGATGCGTTGAGCTTGGTCGCGGTGCCGCCGGCCGCGCTGCGGTAGACGTTGAAGGCGATGCCCTCGGGGTCGGTGGCGAGGAGACGCCAGCCCACGTAGACCTGGTTCAGGCCGGAGCCGCTCCAGTTGTTGGTGCCGCTGCCGCCGGTATCGACGCCGCGGAGGGCGACGACGGCGCGGCCGAGCAACTCGGGCTGGCGCTGGGCGACGGCGCGGGGCGGGAGAATCGAAAGCGCGGAGAGGCCGAGGGCGAGTAGGCAGAGGCGCCGGAGGAGGGGACGCATGGCGGGACGATCAGGGAAGGGCGGACGTGGAGGCGGCGGGGGCCGCGGGCGGGGGAGAGGGAGAGATGGTTATTTCCTCGGTTTTGGATCCGGGGCCGAGGAGGCCGGCGCCGAGGAGCTTTTCGTCGTCGTCGAAGAAGCGGACGACGTTGAGACCTTCGCGTCCGGGCGCGCGCAGAGTGCCGGCTCGGAGGCGGAGGCTGGAGTTGGCGGGAAGCGGGTAAACGAAGGCGAACTCGGGCTCGCGGGAGGTGTTGAGCGCGAGGAGGATTTTTTCGGGACGCAGGAGAGTGTCGCCGTCGCGGAGCTGGAGAAAATCGGGCGCGAGGCGGAGCAGGGCTTCGCGGTGTTGTTCGAAGGTTTCCGGATCGAGGGAGGCGGACTCGGGCGAGACGGCGTCTCGCAAGAGATAATTGGCCATCACCGGCGAGAAGGTGACGGTGAGTTCGAGACGGCCGTGCTGGAGGCGTCCGACGGTGGTGACCTCGTAGGGACGGTGGGCGTGGAGGGCGGGCGCGGCCAGGAACAGTCCGGAGAGCACGCCGACGAGGCGAAGGACGCGGCGGCCCGGTTCGGGGGAGCGAGCCATGATTTTTAAGGCGCGCCGGAGCCGAAGTTGACGCGGAGGCGGAGGAAGCGACGCGGGTTGGAGGAGAGCAGTTCGGTGTCGGCTACGGTGACGCCGCCGGACTGGTTGGCGTTACCGGTGCTGGACCAGATTTGTGTCCAGGCGGAGAGGTCGTCGG